>ERZ869929.804-NODE-804-length-14205-cov-5.324523_pt1 | contig 14205 bp, 17 predicted proteins | sample MGYA00579312_ERZ869929 | MGnify/ENA primary metagenome ERZ869929 (study PRJEB32216, sample SAMN09231818) | wastewater metagenome | place: USA: Maryland | collected 2016-08-09 | study: EMG produced TPA metagenomics assembly of the PRJNA472060 data set (Reclaimed... | reverse complement strand
ACTCTTTCCCTACACGACGCTCTTCCGATCTCACGATTTATTATCTTCTTATGTTGGGGCATCAGTATTTTCTTTACTTCACGGAACTCATCATGAAAATCATGATAATTCAGTAAGCTTTGGGATAGATGAAATACAGGATATGTTAGAAAATAATCCCCAAGATATAGAACTTAGTCAAATTAATAATCCTATGTATAAAAAAGATAACATTGAAGGCATGGATTTTAGAGTAAATATGGCTACGGGAACTCCTTTGAAGTATGAAAAACCAGACGTTACAGATCCTGCACAAAAAGTAAAAGAATCTGTTGCTAATATAGTAGCAAATCGAGCCCATAACTTATATTCCCAGTATTTAAAGACTAATCCTGGAAATATGTCTTTTGCTGATTATGTAGGTTCTTTTCCATCTGACGATAGTCAAATGGATTTCATAGCAGATAATATACTTTTATCTATGTTAAGAGGAGATCATTTACGTCCATGAACCAATATATGAATTACAGGAAATGGAGATTAGCCAATATTTATAAGTCTCCTTTAAATAATCCTGAAGACTTTAGTACAACTCCCGCAGGACACAATTTAGAAGTTAAAGTTGGGGATCACTTAGATTTCAGCAGAGATGATTTATTTGATAAAAGTTATTATCATTTGCATGAAATATTTCCGCCAGAGGCGAAAACCAATACTCCTGAAACGCTCTTAATTATGACTAAGGGACTAGAAAATTCAGCTCACAATCTAATGCACCATGCGATAGCTACACATGATAAACTTCTACCTTATAGGGAAGTAGGGAAAGATGAATATTTACCTAAAATATCTCATGACGAAGATTCTACAGATAGATATACCGTAAAAGATAGGGGTAAAAATAAAGCTCCTCATGTAGTATTAGGTGGGAGTATAAACAATGAAGCAGATTTGGCAGATAAGATATCAGATGCTTTCTCTGGCATACTTTTACAGCATTTGAATAGTAGATCTTCGGATATCTATCATCCTGGTATGGATATTATACTAGACAGTACAGAGTCTTCTCACAATCCTCATTTAGACATATCAGAAAAAGATTTAAAAGGTCCCAGAAGAGAAAGACTAAGAGCAAATGCTAATCTGGCAGAGTATCATAGAAAAAGATTTAGAGATTATCTACAACATCATTTAGAAGACCCATATTCTCATTTAACTTATAATGAATTTTTAGAAGCAAGCACGGGTACAGCTGAGCAAGGTTTAGTAGATGAATTGTTGAAAAATATTCTAACGGGGTTTCATACTAAGTTTAAACCTATTAATCCTCAACCAGCAATAGAAAATAAGTGAGTAACATAATGGACTATTTCAGTTATAATTCGTTGTTTTCATCTTATGCAAAAATACTTTCTATCTTATATCCTGAGAAATCTAAACGAAATAGAGTAAGATTAATAGATATAGGGTGTCAGCATGGGACTTATTCTTTTGATTTTGCTAGAATGGGATTTAATGTTACAGGACTAGAAGTAAGAGACTGTAATTACAACGTATGCATAAAGAATATGTCAAAACATGCAGGTAACAATATTTCTTTTATAAAAGATGACTGTTGGAATATACAAAAGTACGGAACATTTGATATTATTTTCTGTTCTGGACTCTTATATCATTTAGATAGACCTATAGAGTATTTGAAAATATTGTCTGATGTCTGTGACAAGCTTTTGATACTTAATACCCACTTTGTTTTAAAGGATAAAGTGGGAAAACACTATACAGGCGATATAGTAATAAACGAGGGAGTTTATGGAAGATGGTTTGAAGAAGTTACTTCAAACAGTCAAGCGGCATGGTCTAATGATAAATCTTTTTGGGTAGTAAAAGAAGATCTAATAGGAAGTTTAAGAAAAGTTGGATTTGATACTGTTCTTGAACAATTCGATGGATATGATAAGCAGTATTTACATGAAGAGTATACAAAAGAACAAAGATCCACTTTTATAGGAATAAAGATATGAACCAATATATGAATTATAAAAAGTGGAGATTATCTAGATTAAATGTTAATGCTAACGATCCATTAGAGCCTAGAGGTTTGGTTAGTTCTTCTCCTGAGAGCCTATATCATCCAGATATAGGAGACAATGAAAAAGTTCCTATAACTAAAGAGCATGTAGATAATTACCCTACGCAATTCGGACCACATGTACTTGGTTTACAAGATGCTTCTCAAGAATATATAAATAGATTGTTAGATGATTTGAAATACATTGGAGTGACTAAAGAGGGCTCTGCTTTTCCAGCTATGTATTTTTCTAGTGAAGGAAAAGAGGGAGATAAGGTTTATAGACAAAAAGATAATGTATTTTTACCTAGAAAACATGTTGACAACTCTACTCCCTTATTTCCTACTTATGCTGGACTAGTAGTATATAATGCTTTAAAGTATCCTAGTCATAATGATTTTAGTAGTTATATAGATCAATCAGAAGAAGAAAATCCTTCTCACGAACAAGAATTTACAGATCTATTAGATATGGAAAGAAATAATTTCCCTTTTCGTAACGAAGATAATATTTTTTACGGAAATAATATTCCTAAGCCGGAAAACCAACCAGATGACGAGTATCACAATAAATTAGAAACCTATAGAAAATTAATGGGACATATTGCTTCTCGCAGGTATCTAGATTATATGGAAGCAAGAGACAGAGGAACTACAAGAGATTCCTTTGCTGACTATTTAGAAAAAATAACTAAGGGTAAAACAGGAAATAGATTATATGATCTTTTACTCGATAAGCTTACTTCAATGGCTAAAGGAGAACATTTGAAATGAACCAATATATGAATTACAGAAAATGGCGTTTAAGTCAACTAAACGTTAGACCGTTGACCACTTATCCTGAAGGATCTTCTAATCCTTCTAGGTTCTATAGTACCTCTGAAAATAAAGAATTTCCTGACAGAAGCTATGTAGACCCATTAACTAGAAAAATTATAGATGATAACCCAGATAGTGGAACATCTATAGTATCCACTAGTGCAGCGGATCACCAGTCTTTATTAAGAATAAATGATGGAATATCTAGAGTATTATCTAATTTAAAGTATGTTGCAGCTCCTATTTCATTGTTTCATAGGCCAACCATTGGAATTAGTCACACAGATAACCCTCCTTACTCAGGAGAGGATTCAGGCACTTTTAACTTTGATAAAGGTATTTCCGCTTTAAGTTCTTATCATACAGTAAGAAGTGAAGAAGATATACGCAGAGCTTTAGCCAATTATGCAGGAGCTATATTTCACAAGGTATTTCATGGATATTCTGAAAATCCGAACCCATATTCTGTATCAGAACATTCAAATAAGTATTTACCAGCAATAGATGAAATGGAAGACTCCGGTATACATTATACTTTGGACGATATACCAACAGACTCCCCGTTTCACTACGCTAATATACAAAGATATATTCCTGGCCAAGTGGATAATTTACCTATATTAGAAAGACATGATCATAGGAAATCACCATATGGATCTCCAACTACACATAGAATGGAAGACTTATCTTTCGTTCTAGGACATCACGGAGCAAGATTATATAAGGATTATTTAGACTCTCGTACAGAAGATAGTTTTGAACAATACTTAATAGATATGTTAGAACCTTCTGAATCAGGAAAAAATCTAGAAAATAAAGAAGTAGATCCTGGTAATGAGTATAATGGAGTGGTTAAAAGGAGAAATCGGGGAAAACCGCCTCCAGGGGGTAACAAACAGAATATATCTATAGAAAATAAACTTCATCCTAAGTCTATGTCCAAAAAAGATAGACTTATACACGAAGCTATATTACAATTAGTTCAAGGTTTACATTTAAGTAAAGAATGATACAAACAAAAAAGGTCGCACATAAGTGCGACCTTTCTGCATTAAAAATAGATTTTATCTCCATCCACTCTCATGTCGGGATTTTTCTTAGTCCAAGATCTTGCAACAGTATATTCTCCTGCTATAGGTATTCCCGGAGTTAGAGTACCCATTTCCTCGCACATAACTTGTAATATATAATCTACAAGTTTCTTGTCTACATATCTTCCTAGATCAGGAACTTCAAACAAGAATTCGTCATGTACGAAATTGACTAGTTTATAACCTAGTTTAGCCTCTTCTTTTATTAGTCGATATCCTGCTAACTTTGCTCCATCTGAGGCTAGTCCTTGGAAAGGGGTATTTCCTGTAATAAATACTTTATTATCTCTTCTAGCTACGAAATATGTATTAGGTAACATAGGACACCAAATAGGTTGCTTAGAGTAAAATTCTTTTTTATGATTTTTTTGTATTTGAACTTTATCTCTTTTAAGAACATTAACTATGTAAATTATTCCTTGTTTGGGTATATTTAATAATTTAGAAGACATAGGTTTATATTTTGACATATCTCTTTTAACTGTAGCACTACTTAAATTATTCATTGTACATAAAACTTGAAATATATCTGCACTTTCTTTTCTTGAACAGCTAAAGGATATTTTTCCTGATCTACAACCATCTCCATCTATCATAGTATTTAGTAAAAGATCTAGTTGATGTTTAGTTAGATTTAACAAAAACCCTATATTAAGTAATCTTTTTGGAAATAAATTATACAAAATCTCTGAAGCTTCTCTAGTTAAATGGAATCTTCTAAGTTGAGTCCTTTCTTCTAACATAGTAGAATTTGTATAGTTTAAATTATCTAAAGCTTTTCTAATTTTTTCAACTTTCCACATATTAGCTCTCTCGCTTTGAAAAAGCTGCACTTGAATATAGTCTTCTACTGTTTTTCTTTTTGTAGACTTTCCTGACCCGTCAGTTAAATACCAACCACATATTTCTACAAAATCATTGGAGTATGTTTGTTTTTCTGGTGCAATATATTCTCCGGTCCTATGTATTCTACTATCTCCATAAACAGATATTTTATCAGTTGTCTTACATTCATTTTTTCCAGTACATTTATTATATATTAACCATCTGTGATCTGGTGTAGATATAGCACTAAAATTCTTGGTTTTGAACTCTACTAAGGGACCCTCGTAGTCAGGGTAAAATTTTAGATCAGTTGGTTTTTGCCATTCTAAATATCCCGTATCTATATTTTTAGTTAGTATTTCATCTTCTAAGGTTAAGTCAAATCCTTTTACCCAGCCTCTTTTTGTTAAAGCTTCTGTCTCAGCGTCTAAACAATTTTTATTCTGAGTAAAAGAAACCTTTCCTCTCACTCTGCCGGTTAATGTAGAAGATGAAGTCCAAAATATTTTCTTCATTAAATCCAGGCTACATGCTCTATCTTTCAAGAATATATGAAGAGAAGGATTAGCATTAAGTTTAAGTAGGTTATCCCATATTCTGTTTATGAAACCATCTTGATATTTAGTACCATCCTTTTTGAAAGGTTCTCCCTTAACTACATTTTTAACACAGTTAAGAATAAAAGGAGATCTTTCTCCGTGCATTTCAAAAAGTTCCCAAGCATCTTCTGTGCTACATCCTAAAGATTCGCACATAATTCGCATAGTATCTTCTTGCAGGTACTTACCTAGTTCAGGATAAATTTCATTACACACTTTATCCCTAAATGTTTTTGCTGTTTCTATAGTCCAGTCTTTAATGTGATAAATGTTCTTGGCGTAGTTTAATAGTGAAGGAGCGCTTAATCCACCAGGAATTCCAAATCCACAGTTGTGACATATTTCAATAGATTCTTTATCTTTAACCACCAGAAGAGTGCTAGGAACTGACACACAATACACAGTAGTTTTCTCTTCAACAAGATTATATGACATTTTACTAGGTCTAGCTGTATCACATTTGGCTATACCTAAAGAGTAAGCTGGGTTAGGACTCAAATTAGGTATCCATTCATTAAACACAGTCCTATATCCACAGGTTGCAGCTACAGCTTGTATAGTATGTATAACATTTAAATTAACAGAAGTAAAACTAAATGCCCTGTCTGTTTTATGCGTTCCGTCCCAATAAAATAATTCATCTATGAAAGCTTGTCTACTTTTAAGATCTAATTTTAAAATTTGTTCTGTATTAAATGTTTTATCTTCATTTAAATAAGGACTATAATCTCCTTCTCTGGATATATTAAACCTAGTTTCTCTATCTATTTTGTCGTATAAAATTATACCTTTAAATAATTCTCTAAACCTATTTATTTTTCTTTGTTTTCTAAACCCAAAGGAATATCTTAAATTACATATGCTTCCGTCCGCCTGAATAGCTACAGCTTGTCTAATTCCTATCTCATCCGAAATTGCTCCCTCTAAATATCCTGCATGTACGGTTTTTCTAGCTTTCCTCTTAAAATCTTTAGGCTTACAAGTACATGGTTTTTCTGCCCAATCTAAACAATACATATTATGGTCTTCTGTTACTCTCAAGGAGAAATGTCTAGACTGTAATTCGTACAAATTTTTATTTTCTTGAACAATTATATCAGTAGGATGTACAAATTCTATTTTACCTGATTTAGTATACTGTGCAATCAAATTTTCTTTTGTTACCTCAGATATCTTTTTCCATCCCTTTGGAGTTAAACATTCGACATCTTTATGGAAACAAGCTTTGGCGTTTTGTCTCCATTTATCATAAAAATCTGGTTTAAGTTTTTTTAAGGAGCAAAATTCTTCGTAGTCCATATTAACTAGCATACCACCCAAGAATGCATGAGGATCTCTTCCAGCACGAATAACATCCGCCATTACAGACTTTTTAAACAACTTCTCCATAATAAATGCCAAGGTTCTTAGTTCAATGAAAGAATAATCAGCGGCAACCATAGCATACCCTTTTTTAGGTATAATAATTTCCCGCATTTTACCTTTCTTGATTTGTTGACAATTACCTGTAGCGTATATCTTGCCATTTCTTCTTGCAAAGAAGATTTCTGAGGGAACAGATACGCAATAAGCATCTTCCGGAGTATCTACTATATTGACTTTTTTAGTAACTTTACAGGTATTATATTCCTTGTTTTCAGCTACTAAAATATTCAATATATCCATCCAATAACCTTTTACATTAAGATTTACTAATTCTTCGTGTAAATAGGTGAGAGATACATAATCTAACTTAAAGATCCAATCTCCTAGTTCTGCCTTATTATCTGTTATTTCTAGAGGACGCTTGATCTTTCTCTCATATAGTTTAAGAATAATAGACTTTTTATCTTCTGATCTTTCTACTTCAGAATAATATTTACCTAATCTATATTTAAGAGATCTTACTTTTGCAGTTTGCTTTATAGGAGCTGTCCAGACATACTCACCTTCTTTTATTTTTACAGAACCTGCACAAAGTACAGCTACTACTCTCATAGTATCTTTTCTATAACTCTTATCTTGTACGTTATAGAAACCTGTTTTTACGCAAGGCAAGCTGGTGGGACAATTCATAGCTTCGATAAAGAATAACTCTTCTTTATTCTTCTGTCCAAGTAACCTATGATCTGGAGTTACTTTAGCACTCATTTGATGAGATTCTATGTTAACCCAAATTCTTGTACTGGTTTTAATCCATTCTGCTTCTGTTTCAGTGATATGTCTTGTATCTGGATGTAACTGTAGAACTTTTAATTCTTTTTGTCTAGTGTATGCCTCCGCGAACTTAATCCATCCCCTGTTAGTTAAGATCTCAGTCTCTCCATCTACACAGTTAGGATCTTGTTGCGAAGTTCTACCTGTTCTAACGAAGTATTTGTATCTTGGATATACATACTTTTTATCCAACTTGGAGAAGAATTGCACAGCCTTCGTATTGTCTGACCAGATTTTCCATTTAGTTAGAAAATCGTTAAGTGCAATATAGTCTCCCCATAGAGGCATAGAAGTACTAATCTTTTTCTTTTCTGTTAAAGGTACTACTACTTTAACATTAGGGATAGTATTAAGATCTTTTGCTACGTCCTCGAATATTAGACTTAATCTTTTTCTGTTTATTCGAGGAATATTGTTATCTGTTAACATAAAATCCCCGTGTTTATCTTTCTTGAATAATCCGGGAATGTCGTTATATTCCTGTTCTGAATATTCTGAATCTAATTTTTGAACAATTTCCCATACTTGAGATTCTATTTCTCTATGCATCTCATTAGATAAAGCAGTATTAAGTTTAATTCCGTTATTGGTGATTTTAGTAAGACATATTGCAGCTTTAACTTGTATGCTTTCTGTGAACAATCCAAATTTATTCAAAAGATCAGAAGATACTCCGTAAGAATAAGCGAGTTTCTTGGCAAACATAAATAATTGCCTAAAACCTATCCAAGTTACAATAGTATCTTTTATAGCATAGTCTAAGAATCCCCTGTCTACTGTATCTAAGGGATGGTTAAGTATTTCTTCGTATCGCATACGATAAGGATCTTCCTTATCAATTTCCATTTTAGCGTAATATTTAGTTGTTTCGCCTAGATTACGCATGACAGGAAAAGTATCATTTACTGCTAAACGGTACAACATATCCAATAACATGTAATCATGTAGTTTATTGTTTTCTGCCGCATCCCATAGAATGTTTTCTTTGCCCGCTAGAAATTGATTTATAACCCAAAAGTCGAAAGATACATTATAGAAGACAAATCTAGCATTCTTATGCATCTGTAGAAACTTTTCTAAGTTATCATTAGATATGATAACATGTTTAGTACCGTCGCTAGCCGTAGTTAATACTAATTGAGGTATTTCTGGTCTTTCTCTTACAGTAGTTTCTGTGTCTACCGCAATAAGTCCTTCATTTAGTTTTTCTCCGGCCCATATGCTGTACTGATATGGTTTATTAGATATAGTTACAGTGTAAATAATATTTCTCCTTGTTAGATGTGAGTCACCTATCTCTATTATAGCAAATAAACGCAAAAAAGACAACTAATAAATTAGTTGTCTTTTGATGAGGACTTACATGAGAATCTTATACTTTAACTTTTTTAGGTAGAGCAATGGCCCAAAGTGCTTTTCTATCCTCCGCATTAAAGTTAAGAGGCATTAGTAGTCTCTTTAGAGCTAGCTTTCTGCCAGTTTCCTTTACGAATTGATCCCCTTCTAGACAGTAAGCTAGACCGACGAAAGGATCAGGAAACCCTTGTTCTTGAAGATAGCAACAAGTAACGTGAGTCACCTTTTTACCTGCCACAGTCAGCTTGTCCACAAGCTTATGCTCGAACCAGAACTGTACTTTTGATCCACTAGGTAGTGTATAACGCATTTGACAAATCTCCTTTAGTTAGCCTTCTTTTGACCGTAACACCTTAGAATGGTACAACATCGCAGCATAACAATTATAGCCCTGCTTGGAAAAATAACAAGCCGTTTTAAAGTTTTCCGGCTCGATAAGTGTATTAATTATTCGCCAGGATTTAATCTCCGCCATGCTATGCAGGTATTCGAGCATAATCTGGCCGCACCCCCGGTTCCTATTGCAAGGTTTGACACAAAAAATATCGAGATATCCCCATATTCCCATGTCAAACACTAGGAAGAATCCTAACACATGATTATCTACTACAACTTTAAGTTTATCTAAATAAGATAATAGTTCTTCCCTAGAGTAATTGAGTTCTTTGTTTAACACATTAGAAGAATTTACTTCTAAGTATATGGAATATATTTGTTCAAAGTCTTCCTCTTTAGCACTTCTAATCATAAGACTTGAAGTATCTTTTTTATGTCTAACTACTGGACTCCCATAAGCTAATATAGCTTCGTCTATGGCTTCACTCTTATATTCTTTGTCTATCCAAGAACATTTACCACAATTAAAACACTTATAAGCATCTGCGTCTACAGAATAATTTTCTTTCGTATCTACATAATTTGGAGTAGAGCAACTAGGACACTTTAAAGTATCTATCATTGTCTGCGTAGCTCCCACTTTTCTATTAGATTTTCTCTGGGAGAACTCTTTCTAATCTCTAGAATACCTTTGTTGTAATCAAACTGTTTTACTTCATAGATAAAATTCATTTCTGATTCCGTTATGTCTGGGGTGTAGTATTCCCAGTTATCATAAGTATGTACTTGAAATTTATCTACAACTAATATAATGTGACATATTGGAGAGTTATCATACCTTTTTATACTTACTCTCCTGTCGATTATTGTAACTTCTACAGTTGTTGTTATGTCTGCTTCATTTTCATCTCTAAAGTACATATAACAAGTTCCTGCCCAATGTCCTTGTATAGTATCTAAAGATACTGTATCTGGAAGACGTTTAGAAGGAGCAGGAGCGGTGTGTAGCGGCCCCGCGAGTAAAACCATCAGGGCTGTTATCAGCAAGAATTTATACATAGTGATGTCCTCGGTTCTGCAAGGCCGGTCCCGTATACCCAAGCAAAATCAAAGTATTGTCTGTATCCATAGCTTCCAAGCTCGATTTCTCCATCTAAATTACTGCACATAATATCTATAGAATTATTGTTAGGGTAATTTAAATTATATGTAGGTATATTTAAAGACCTAAAGAAATCATTGGCGACAAAAAACATATCATAATAACATTCTTTACTATTTTGTTCAGGTTTTAAAATATGCATTAGTTCTAGTTTAAGGAAATATGGAACAGTATACTTAGTTATATTCTTTTCATCTCTGAAACAGGGAGTAACAGACATTAATTTCTTATATAATGGAGATCTATATTTATCCTTATATGCTAGAAAAGCCTGTTCAGCACTTCCTACTAAGCTATATGTTTTATCTGGATATACAGCTTTTACAGGACCACACTCCGGAGGTAAAGTAATAGAGATATATTTATCTTCTGTATGCCAAGGAAGATCTACATATTTATATCCTTTAGATTGATAATATTTTATAGCCTTTGCTATAAGCGTATAATCTATCATTTTCTACTACCTTCTGTAAAAGCTGATTTAGTAGCTCTGTTCATAATTATAAGATCATTTATTGAGATACCTGGAAATTTATTTTCTACATATTTCTCTATTGCTCCAATTAAATCAGATAATTCAACTAAAGCCATTACCTTATTATTTTGCTCAAGAGCGTCTTGAAACTCTTCAAACTCTTCTCTAATTTTAGAGAATTTACCATACTTGCCTTTTTTGATTTTTCTCTTATGATATCCCATTATTTTCTCCAAATGTAGTGCGAGATAAAAGACTTAATTTTAGGTAGTCCAAGGTATCCTCTTAATTTATTTTCAAATCTTGTCATAGGACATGAGAAAGAATTTGAAAACATAAGATTAATTAGAAAAGTAATTAAAGGTACAGCGATGTACCAAGGAGCATAAAAAGGTAATATAAAAATAGCCAAGTAGTTTGCAAAGATTAAAATGAAATGTAATACAAGTTGTATATAGAATATTGTCCAGATGATAAGTCTCATTTTATTCCTTCTTTAAATATTTCAGATACTTTCTTGTTTTCAAACATTTTACCTTGTGTAAAGACTGTAATGTCATATAAGAATTCTTTAACTTCTACGTCATTACCTAAAAAGTTACAGTTAATAGGTACTTCTGCTTTTACATAATCTTGTTTAAGGACTTTAAGGTCTATAAATCCTATAGGCGAAAACAGGTTTCCAGTACAAACTATAATTTTTTCTGGATTAGGTTCCTGTAGAATATCGTATAGAGGTACTAACATATTGGCATTTGGAAAATCAAACCCGGGCCGTATTCTATTTAACTGATTCTTATTTGTTACAATAACTGTCTTATTATTTATAACGAACAGTTTTGTGATAAAAGGCTTTAGTTGATTATACTCTTTTTTGAAATCACTAAAGAAATCCCAAAATTGTTCCTGTACATCTATGATAATTTTCATATAAGTTTTAATTTAACCTTTGCTTCTTTGAATAGTTCTGTTGCCAAATCACAAGAGGCTTTCCATTTATCTGGAACCCATTTGGGGGCAATTACTGTATGTACTTTTCTTAAAAGTAAATTACTTGCACATTTACTACAAGGTCTAAAAGGCCATACATAAACTTTACACTGAGATAAATCATTGGTTGGAGCTAATCCCATAGCGTTTTCTTCTGCATGTAGGATTATACCTAATTTTAATTCTCTGTTTGTTAGCCTTTTTTTAGTGTCTTTGATTTGTGCCGGAAATCCATTATACCCCAGGCTTATTGGACGGTTATCTAATGTACATATGTAGCACCCACATTTACGGGAGGGGTCTTTAGAGAAACTGGCTTCAAGTTCTGCTTGTGCCATGTTTTTCATGTCCCAAGTTAGTTTTTTCATTTTATCATATTCAAATAGTTAGAGGTGGTTAATCTGTCGAGAGTTTTACTATCCATATTTGGCTTATCTGATTTTTTATTCTTTAAATATCTACTGGCAGCTAAATTGATAGTAAATTCAGTTTCTGCTTTAATGTTCTCATTAGAGAATAGGACTAAGTCACCGTTCTCATCTTGGATTATGGAACAGTTAGGTAACTTTGAAGTCGTAGAAATATCTTTTACATGTTTTACTATGTTAAACGGTTTAAAATCTATGTCTGAGAATCCTGTTATATTAAGTCTTTTAAAAAGCTTACATATGACAGTTTTTTCTGGAGTATCCTTAGTGTTTACCAGAAAATCATGTTTTAGGGTTAAAGTCATTTTTATTCCTTTTGGCGTTTTTGATAGTCTTTTTAGAGTGCTTTAATTCAGGGACCTTAATAACTATCTTTTTATTCTCTTCTTCTCTACAAGACTCACAGTAGCATTTAAGCCAGAATCCAAATTTATCTAGATTTATTGTTCCCGGCTTCCCACATAGTTCACATATGGTCTTAGATTCCTTCTCTGCCGAAAATAGAATATCTTCGATTTCCTTATTATAATAATCAAAGGCCACATCAAAGGCTAGGTAACCAAATTTTTCTTTGGCAGTTCCTATCTTAGCATTAGGATCTATTTCGTATACTGCATTTAATGTTTTTTGAATTAAAGGCTCCCATCCTTTTCCACATGTTATTTTCATTTAACTTACTCTTTTAGTTAGTAATTTATCTAAACCTTTGCATACTTCTTTTGTAAGTATAACGTCTTCTGTTACTACAGGATCGTCTAAAAATGAATAAGTAATTTCTTTCTCTGATACTATTATGTGTGTTCCATTTATATTAACGCAGCATTTTTTAGATGAATAAACGTTAGCTAACATAAAAATGCCGTCAACATCTGAATACATTGCTTCTAACATATTTATAAGTTTTAGAAGCCGCATAAGAACTTTAGACATTATTCTTCCTTATATTCTAGCATATTGTTTATAGTGTCTATTGATAGATATTTTTCAAGTAGTGTATTTTTTAGTATAGGAGCGGTATCTAGGTCTACAGCTTTCCTATCCACATAGGTTATAAGATACATCTTATGTTCTGGAAGAGGGGAATCTAATTTTAAAGGTTTTAACTCACTTATTAGTTCTTCTCCCTTAAACTTAAAGTATACCATATGTTTATTTACATGTAAGACATATGTTACTATGTTATCTGGGTTGTCTATAGCCTCTACACATAATTTATTAGGGTAGTCATCTAAAGCTTCTCTAAGAGTTACTTTAATAGTCTCTCTTGGAGTTACCTTTTTATAAATATTCTTATATACATAGACAAGGGCTTCCATAGGAAGCCCATCTTCTAGTAGACTATCCGGATAACCATACATAGGTACAGTTTCTTCTAACGTATTATATAGAATAGAAAGAATATCCCATTTATTGGGTACATTCTCTCTTAATCTAACAAATTCTGTATCATCTGAATTATTGAAGATACAATCATAATAATCTGAATAGTCTGATACTAATTTCATATTTTACTAATCCAATTATGGTCTATAAGTTTTGAAATTACATTTGAAAATGAAGTATACACATTTTTAAGTTCTGGAGTCTTAGCTTCTCTGTTAAGCTTTCCGAGAAGTAGTCGAGTATCTCCAGATTTCTCTAGCATTCTTTTACCTAACATCTTATGTAAAAGACTTACTGCTTGAGGACTTATTTCGCCTTCTTTTGGCTTTTTAACCAATCTTCTTTTTATAGCAGGAGGCAGATGAGTTTTATTGTCCCACATCATTTTACTTGCTGAAACTAAATTGTTTCTTAGAATGTTTCTTCTTTGCGATTTCATTAAATCAGATTGTGTTTTTCGTTTTGATAGTTGATCTCCACTTATGGGCTTTTGTA
>ERZ869929.795-NODE-795-length-14330-cov-8.489877_pt1 | contig 14330 bp, 23 predicted proteins | sample MGYA00579312_ERZ869929 | MGnify/ENA primary metagenome ERZ869929 (study PRJEB32216, sample SAMN09231818) | wastewater metagenome | place: USA: Maryland | collected 2016-08-09 | study: EMG produced TPA metagenomics assembly of the PRJNA472060 data set (Reclaimed... | reverse complement strand
ATTCCGGCGGGTATGGTTGGCTGGCTGAACAAGGCGCATGCCCAATATGCCCGTTTCTGCCTCATCTACGCCTGCATAGAGGCCGCAGCGGAGGGTAGCAGGTACGCACCTACCCATATCAGCGCGGACGTAGCCAAGCGCGTTCTGGCCCTGTTCCAGCGCCTTTTGTACCCGCATGCCGTGAAGATGTACCTCGGAATCCTGTCCCAAACGTCGCCCGTGCATCATGCGGTGCAGGCTGTTGCGGCTAAGTTGTTGATTATGGAGAATGATACGGTAAAGCTGCGGGATGTCTACCGTTCGATGCCCGATTACGCTTGGGATCTGCTGTCCGAACCGCAGCGGAAAGAGGTCTGCGTCAGGCTGGAAAATGCTGGGTGGTGGGTTCCGGCGGGCGGGACGGATGGGCTGGCGAAGCTACCGAAAGCGTTTCGGCTGCATCCTCGGCGGGTCGAGGCGTTCCCCCGCGAACGTGCCGATGAACTGGCACGGCGGGCGGACGCGGTGGACAGGATTGCCAAGTCTAAGGCTGCTCGGCAGGCGGGAGAGGACTAGGCTTTCTGCCCGGCTTCTTGCGCGTCACGGTGAAATCCTCGGGAACGTACCACACGTAAGCAGCGATCGCGCCCACACGGTTCACGCGCTTCTCGGCACCAGCTACGCGCCCCTGATTCAGCAGGCGGATCATTGACCCGTAGGTGATGCCCTCGCGCTGGGCTGCGGCTAGCGGGGTCATTTGGGCTTCCTTGCGAGGCCGCGCCATTCTCTGTCTTGTTCCTTTACTGGGCGCATCGGGGTTGGATGATCTTCGCCGGTACACCATTGTTTGCTATCCGACCAGAAAACAACGGAATCGTCTCTGAAAAGGCTTGCTGAGTAATAGCCCACCCTGACCGGCTTAACGTGCGCAGGATACCAATCTGTCAGTTTCGCGCTCATGCTTCAATCTCCATTTAGTGTCAGCACGGGCCGGATCGCCGCGTACATCGTCGCACCGATCATTGCGGCGTATCTCGCGGCGTCCTCGGGCCAGGTCGCGAACGTTTGCGATCTCATTGCGCCGTCGCGGTAGTAAAACGCCCTGTAAAGTTTCATGCCTGCACCCCGCTCGACCGTTCACGCATCGCCGCGAAAATCCTGTCCGTTGCGGCATCTGCAAGCGCCTTCGATGCGTAGAGATTATCCCGATGCACGCCGAAGCTGGCCCGCTCGCGTTCCTCTTGCGTCCGCGCAGTTTCGCTTTTCCTGTTTCCGTTGCGCGTGTAGATGGTCAGGAGGTTTCGGCTGCCTTCCAACTGGTCGCCGTCAACGTAGATAGCGCCGTGGCGCGTGTACAGCTTCAGGAGGTTCATACGCGCCCCCTGAGCACCAGCAGCGCAACCGTCAGCGTGTAGCCGTCCCTGCGCATCCTCTTGGCGACAGCGTAAGTCCCAGACACAGCAGCGAGGCGGCGGAACTTTGACGCTACGTGCAGGCCGATTAGCTCGTTGAGTTGGCTCATTATGCGATCCCCTCAAGTACGCTTAGGATGCGCTCGAATTCAGCGCGGTTGCCGATACGCTTCGCATCCTTCATGGCCTGCCCGAAGTCATACGCGACCTGCTCCAGTTTCGCGCGCATTTCGGACAGTTCCTTTTCGGCGTGGTCGCGTTCTTCGTTTGCAGCCTCGATGTCGCGGTCCCTTTCGGCCAGTTCATCGGCGTGTTCCGCCTCAAGGTCAAGCACGCTGCCCGCAAGATAGGCGAGGTCAGAATTGCCTGCCTGCCATGCGTTGCGCTCGATCACGGAAAGGTCAGTAAATGCGATGCTCATTTCGCCACCTCTGCGCGGGCGATGGCGGCGCGGGCTTCTGCGGTCAGCCGTTGAACCGTAGCCATGAACGACTTGGGCGAGTCGGTCAGATCGAATGCGCCACCGCTGGACAACCGATCAAGGCAGGCGATCAATTGCATGGTGATGGCCAGCAGTTCCGCCCGCTCGCGTTCGAGTCTCTCTGCTTGGCAAGCAAACGCAAGCGGATTGCGGTCGATCTGCTCGCGCAGTTCTTTCACGCGATCCACATTCCGTGCATCGGTCAGCGGCGTACCCTGCGCGGCGCTCATGCTGCACCCGCTTTGGTGAGGGCGGCAATTGCGGTTGAGGTTGCGCGGTCAGAACGCGCTTTCCATGCCTCGGGCGACAACTCACCTGAAACGTACTCAAGACCCAATCCACCGTTTTCAATCGGCGCAAAAGGTTTCTCCGTTGCAAGCATTAGTTGCAACGCTGCCAGCAGGTCAGGCGCGGCGGCGATTAGGCGGGCGTTGGCTTCTTGCATCTCTTCGCTGGCACAGAAAGCATTGGGTGACCAAATTTCCACCCAATCCATATTTAGGCAGCCGTGAATTGTTGCAATACGCGCTGCGTGAACGCTATTGCGATCAGTTTCCCACGGTCCAGGCGTAGGCGCGGCGCTCTGTTTCGGATCGTTCATGATTGCACCTGCGCGGCCTGGTCCTGCGCGAGAACCCGCTCAATCGCCGGAACGATGTCCGCCGCGCCGTAGCACTGGAACACGATCCCGCCGCCGTAAGCCTTGCAATGGTATTTCCTGCCGCCGATGCGGTTCGCACGCTTCACGGCTAGCGCGTACTTCTCGGACACCTGTCCGCCCATCGTGTCCAGTTCGTGCCGCGTGTTCAGGCTCAGGAAGTGGCAGACGTAGCGCGGATTTCCGTTCGTGTCGTTCTTGATGCGGGTGAATTCGATGTCCAGCTTCGGCGCGGACTGTTCGACGATGGCCTTCTTTTCGCCACGCTCGATCGCGCCGCTAACATGGTGTCGGAGTGCGTTAAGTGCTGCGTTCATTTCGTGCCCCTTTCGTTAGTTTCGTTGACCTGCTGACCTGCCGAGGAAGCCCGCCGTGACGGGCTTGCCCTGCGGGTCAGCGCGCAAACACGCCGAACAGTGCGTAGTAAACGCCGTCCGAATCTTTGCGGCGCTCAGTCCAGAGTGCTTGAACGTGCTCGGGAACCTCGCAGGAACGGCCCACAAGCGAATTCCTGTACTTGCCCAAGTCCCATCGCCCCTTTTCGAGCGTGCGCCCGTTTACCGGCTGAAACAGGCTATTCACCAACACCGCGTTAGCCTGCGCTTTCGTGCCGATTACTATTTGCTTCTGTGCCATGTTTGCTGCCCCTTCGTTAGGTGAGTGAGACTACTTGCTACGCTGATTAACTTCGCGGAACCCGTTCAGGTAAAACAGGTAAAACCGTTTGTAACAATCCCGTGCCGGTTCCTACAGAGCGCACCTCAATGCGCTCGAAGTGGGGACTAGCCTTTAAGCCAATCGTCAGCTTCAGCCCGCGTGGCAAACGGCATGCGACCGATGCCGACTGTCCCAGTGATGACGTTGCGCACCGTGTACCCAGTTTGCTTGCGTTTCCAGCGCGCCTTTTCCTCGCTCGATGTCCACGGCACGCCACCGTAAACGCTCGCCGTAAGACCGTCATCCCGCTCCCATCGAACCGCCGGAATAACCTCGTATTTCTGCGACCTTTTCATAAATCCCCCGTTCCGTTGTCAGGCAAATCGCCCGAGTTAGACTACTTTCCGCCTTTCTGCATTGCCTGGATCTGTTCCCACGAGTAGCCGAAAATCGTGCTATTCGTGCGCGCCGTGGACGCTGCTACGTCTGCCTCAATCTGCTTGCGGCGATCGTCTGCGGCTTGTTCCTCTGCAGTCAGATCAACCCACTTCGAGCATGTGTAGCCTTCCGAATCTACCCATTCGACTAACTTTTTCTGTGCCATTTTCCTGCCTCCGTTCGTTGATAAATCGCCCGAGTATGCGCACCGCAGCGCGCATGCCCTGGGGATCTAGGAATGGTCCTGCATCGCTTCTTCGAGGTCCGCGCACTTGGTCAGCCCGAAGTGCGGAACGAAGCGGTAAATCGCTCCTTTGGCCGATCCGAGGGCATACGCATCCGGTGCATGGTCGCCAGGAGTCGGAACCCTCGCCAGCACCTTCAGGGTCAGGAATCCAACCTTCACCATCTCGCCCACTTGCCACACTTGCTTGCTTTTTTGGATCATCTCGGCTTCCCCTTTCGTTGTCGCACCGCAATCAGTGCATAACTCAATATTAGCCCATATCCTGCACTACGCAAGAAATACTTTCCAATGGATCAGGCAGCGTCGATAGGCTCCCTCAATTGCTTCCTCGGGCGGCCGGGTGGCAGGCGATCGGGCGCGATGCAATCGGCTGGGAGATACCAAATCTTAGGCGGGTGACGCCATTCAACCTTCGAGACCCCGCGTTCCTTCAGTGCAGGCAGCAATCCAGACGGCCCAGCTCGAACCGCGCCTATTTCCAGATACCGCCGAATCGTCGAAAACGAGCGCCCTTTTTGAGCGCAGTATTCGCGCAACGTAAGCCAGCCTTCAGGACGGCCACCAACTGGCAATTCAGGCAGTACGCAATCCTCGGGCAGATACCACGTTCCGTGGTTTGCCTCGGGGTGAATACCGCGCCCCAGATGCCGATGCAGGAACGCAACCCTTCCAGACGGCCCAGCGCGCACCAAACCGTCCCGCAAATACCGCCTGAGCGGTCCAGGACTGCAACCAGTAGCAGCACAATATTCCTTCACCGTCATCCAACGCTCTACCGTTGCATCCGCAGCTACCCATTCCCGCCCGTCCCCATCTATATACCAAACTCTCTCAGACAACCCGCTACGCAACCAACCAAAATCACGCGCTCGCTCATACTCCACCTTCGACAGCCCTTTCGCAGTACGAAAAGACAAACGCTTCATGTATCCAATCGACATGGCAATTCCTCCTAAACCTTAACCTTACTCCAATGCTAAATAATATTCAAGCCAATCTGGGTTAACCCTCTTTGGCTCCTCCAGGCACTCGCGCGATGGGTTTTAGGTTTCAAAAAAACCCCTATTTATCTCCTCTTTCTAACAGACTGTCTAAGCCGTTCCTTGTGCCCAGAGGAGCCAAATCGTGTTAGCCCATATTTAGGCTGAACAACGTTAGAATTCCTCATGTGCCAGCGCTGTGCCATATGTGCCAGCACTGTGCCAAACGTGATCGTGCGCGGTTAGGACGGGCTTTCTGCCATGCCGGTGTTTGCGGTGGATCGGGCGAAAGGCTGGCTTGGTAATGGAGCGCTGCCTGACCGTTCAGGATCGCGCAGGTTGAACGCAGCGCATGGTCGGTTGCTTGGCATGGTCTGTGCGGCCTGCGACGGTTTGGCGCGGTCTGTTGGTGGCCTGCCGCGTGTCCGTTCAGGATGCCGAGACTCGACGCGGCAAGCAGATGCAGCCTGTGGATAACTCGCTTACATCGGTGTCAGCAGCGCATTGTGCGTGTAAGTCATTGATATGTATGGATATGGACGCAATGACCATTATGTTAAATTCGACGGTTTTCGTGAAGAATCAACAGGTTAGGACTATTTCGGCCTAGGGGGGGCTGTCGATCCCGGCAAACGCCTCCGCCGCGCCTGCACATGTATATCCCCATCTGCCCAAACGCTGCTAAAAGATTGCCCTTTTGCTGAATGTGGCGTATATGGGTTTTGCTATGGGAATGCTGAATCGCCTGACGAGGGAGCAGTTGAGGGAGTTGTGTGAGGATGATTTCGAGGCGTTTCTGGATGATGTTGTTGAGAGCGGGTTTAGGGAGGCGTGTAAGGCGAGGTGCTGGACGCAGAGTGCGACGCTGAACTGGATACGGGATGATGAGGGTAGGGAGGGGAGGTACGAGAGGGCGTTGAGGGTAGCGTCGGAGATGATGGCGCACGAGGTGGTGGGGATTGCGGATGCTGGGGGGGTGGATGAGGTTCCGAGGGACAAGTTGAGGATAGATGCGCGGATGAGGGTGGCGGGGAAGTGGGACCGTGCGAGGTACGGGGAGCGGGATCAGGGTGGTGGGATGGGGGTTGTACCGGTGCTGAATATTACGATCATGGGTCAGGCTGCTGCGATTGCTGGCGAGAAGCTGGTGGTTGAGCAGCCTGTTTTTATTGGTGGGCAGACGGAGGTTAAAAATGAAGAACGATTCGATGTCGGGGGTGGGGAGTGGGGGGCAGTTGGACAAGGCGAGTCCGGCGCCGACGCAGTTGGAGAAGATGGGGGGGGATTGCGGGGCGCCGGGATTTGCGAAGGGGAGTCCGGCGCCGTCGTTTGTGCCGGGGGTGGGGAAGGGGGGGGATGGGAACGACAAGACGAGTTGAAGGTTGGATTGACGGTGGTGGAGAAGTAGATGGCGGCTGGCCGTCCGAGGAAGGCGAAGGAGAAGGCTGAGGCGGTCAGCAGCATTCAGTTGCAGCCGAAGCAGGGTATTGCGTTTACGACTGAGGCGACGGAAGTTCTTTTTGGTGGGGCTGCTGGCGGTGGAAAATCTCTGCTGATGAGGTCGTCAGCGATTCGGTGGTGCGCTGAGGTTCCTGGGATACAGATATATTTCTTCCGTCGCACGTTGCCTGATCTGCGGGATAACCACCTGCGGGGGCCGTCATCGTTCTTCGTGCTGTTGCAGTCGTGGCTCGCGGGTGGGGCGGTGAAGTACAGGGCGGTCGAGAACGAGTTTGTATTCTGGAATGGTTCAATACTGCACCTGTGTTATTGCGATTCAGAGAACGATGTGGAGAAGTACCGTGGGGCTGAAGTACACATTTTGTGCTGCGAGGAAAATGAGCAGGCGCTGATGGCCGATGGATCGCGCCGAAAGATTGGAAGTGTTCGCGTCGGTGATGAGGTAATGACATTGCAAGGCCCACGCAGGGTTACATGGGTTGGAGATCGAAAGCTGAAACCCTGCGTGAAGGCCGAAGTTACGGTTGGGGATGTTACGTTTGAACAGGTTCAGTCGGAGACGCACAAGGTTCTGACGCCTGAGGGATGGATTTCCTACGCCGATATGTCCGGTGGATTTCGCCCTCCCTCGATTTTCGCGTCCACTGAATTGAATATCGAGCGCAAATCTTCCGAACCGTCTGCCAGTGGACTCCGCAATGGTCAGCCGTTTCACGAAACCCCATCTTCGGATTCATTGCGCAGAGACGGATTTTCTGAACTGTCTCAGGATCGTCAAAGTTTATTGGAGACTTCCTCTTGTAAGGCGCAACAAGTTCAGGAAAGCGATTACGAAGCGTCTGAGAATGGCAGGAAAGTATCTGAGAAGTCCGCTTCAGGCTTTTTGTTTCCTGTAGTGTTGCACGCACCAATTCGTAGTCAATCGGAAGACGAATTTTTGAAAGAGTCTCCTCTCGGTGAAGAGTCATATGCTCTGAGCGAGTACATGCGTGAAGATTCTCTATTTGGTTATCGCCCCTCAAGCGGTTTAAATGGTGGACATCTATATTGTCATTCAGATAAACCCCATGATGGCGCTCATAAACAAGACGATGCTGTGCAACATAGCCCCACCAATTTGCTTTTGGATGAGCGGGGCACAACTCCCACACATAGCCTTTATGGTCGATGCGAGTATTCCCACCCGTATACGGGTGAAGAACGTTTTTCGGAAGAGGCTGTTCGCTTAGGTACATGCTTTATTTTTCCTTGTGGAGAAAGATGGACTGTGGATCTCACTGTGGAAGGCGAGAACCACTATATTACAGGAAATGGGTTAGTTAATCAAAACTGTATTGACGAGTTAACTCACTTTTCGGAATACCAATTCAGGTTCTTGCGCTCTCGCGTCCGCATCGCTGGCTTAGAGATTCCAGAGAAGTACAAAGCGCGACTTCCGAGGATTGAAGCCGCATCGAACCCTGGCTCAATCGGTCACGCTTGGGTCAAGAGGACGTTCATCAATCCGAAGCCTGAACTTGAGATATGGAGAGCGCCGCCGGAAGAAGGGGGAATGCTCAGGCAATTCATTCCGTCGAAGCTATCGGACAATCCTGCGTTGTTGAAGGGCGATCCTGAGTATGCGAACCGGCTGAGAGGGCTTGGGAGTAACTCTCTTGTCCGTGCAATGCTCGACGGGGACTGGAACATTGTTGCCGGTAGTGCATTCGAGAAACTTGCTCGTAGCACTCACGCAGTTGAGCCATTTCCGATACCCGATCACTGGCTAAAATGCCGCGCAATGGATTGGGGATCGTCGAAACCGTTTTCTGTAGGCTGGTGGGCGGTGGTGGGTGAGGATACCTACATCAACAATGACACTGGCGAAGTAATACCGCCCGATGGAAACAGGGCTGGATGCATGAAGATACGGCAAGGATGCCTGTTGCTGTATCGTGAGTGGTATGGGTGGACGGGCAAGGCCGATGAAGGCTTGAGGATGGAAGCTGCGGATGTAGCGCGTGGTATTGTTGAGCGTTCTGTTGGTGAGAGGTATGCGTATACAGTGGCTGACTCGTCTATGTGGGCGGTGGACGGGGGGCCGTCGATTGCGGAGACGTTTCTCCGTAACGGCGTAGTGATGAAGAAATCAACGAAGAATCGTCATGTTGGGTACGTTGAAGTGCGCGGAAGGATTGCAGGAGACGAAGATGGCCCGATGATGATGGCGTTTCGTACTTGTCACGATGGATTCTGGAGGACGATGCCTGATCTTATTCTGGATGAGGCAAAGTACGGACTGAAAGCTGAGAGTGTGGAAACATCTCAGGAAGATCACGTCAGCGATATGGTGATGTACATGGCAACGTCTCGCCCGTGGGTGCGCGTGATTGATAAGAAAGAAGAAGCTAAGGACGACTGGCTCCGATTTGAAGAAAACGAAGAAACAGAAGATTGGAGGACCGCGTAATGGCCGCAGCCACGAACGTAGCGCCGATGGACGACACTCAGGTAAACCACGGGATGCTGATCCGGTGGGTGAACGATACGGACACGACGACATACGATTCGCGTGCTGATGCTGAAAAATGCAGAGCCTATTACGATAGTAGGCAATGGACTCCGGCTGAAGTTGCGAAGCTTAAAAAGCAGAAGCAGGCCGCGACGGTCATCAACCGCATCAAGCCGAAGATGGACGCGCTGATGGGGATGGAGAAGGCGGCGAAGACGACCTGCAAGGCGTATCCGAAAACTCCGGCGCATGAGAAGGCCGCAGACGCAGCGACCGAGGCGATCCGGTTCGTACTGAACGATAACGCATTCGATCAGGTACGCGGCGCTGCGTGGGAGAACCTGCTGATCGAGGGAACGTGCGGTGCTGAAATTATCGTTAAGCCGCAGCCGGACGGTGATTACAAAGTGGTTATTAATCACCTGTTCTGGGACAGGCTGATCTACGATGCGCACTCGCGCACCAAATCATTCGACCCGAAAACGTGCAGGTTCCTCGGTCAGGTCATCTGGATGGACTACGAGGAAGCGTTGCAGGAGTACCCGGACGACGCCGATATGCTCCAGACCATGACGAGCGGGGCGACGGTGTACGAGGATCAGCCGCGCTGGATGGACAACACGCGAAAGCGCGTGAAGATAGTGGAGTTGTACTACAAGGAGAAGGGAAAGGTTTACTACGCCTGCTTCACATATGGCGGGTATTTGAAGGGTGGGCCGAAGGTTTCGCCGTATATCAACGAGGAAGGTGAAACTGAGTGGCCGTATGAGTTCGCATCGGCGTTCGTGACGCGAGAAGGTGCGCGGTACGGCGCGGTGTACCAGTTGCTCGACGTTCAGGACGAGATCAACAAGCGCCGTTCGAAGGCGCTGCACCTGATGAGCGTTCGCCAGATCAGGCTTGAGAAGGGGGCTGTCGATGACGTTAACAAAGTGCGCTCGGAACTGGCTAAACCTGATGGGGTGGTCGAGACAACGCCGGGGATGGAATTCGAGGTACTGAAAACGGGCGACATGGCGACCGCGCAGTTCAACCTGCTGGAGGAAGCCAAGCACGAAATCGACGCGGTAGGAGCAAATGCTGCGACTCAGGGTAAGGATCGAACCGTACAGTCAGGCGTTGCACTGCGTGAACGCGCACAGATGGGCCAGACCGAGATCGGCCCGATGTTCGACGTACTGAAATACTGGCAGATGCGGGTGTTCCGTAAGGTGTGGAACAGGATTCACCAGTATTGGAAGTCCGAGAAATGGATTCGCGTGACGGACGACCCGAATAACCTTCGTTGGGTCGGGCTGAACAAGCCGATCACGAAGGGCGAGCAGATTCTGGAGCAGGCGCAGCAGCAGGGAATTCCGCCAGAACAGTTGCAGCAGCTTCAGGCGCAGATTCAGGCGAACCCTGAAATGCAGCAGGTTGTGGACACGAAGAACGATATCGTGAACCTAGATGTGGACATCATCCTAGAAGAGGTGCCAGAGGCCGCGAACATGCAGGTGGAAACGTTCCAAGCGCTGGCCGAGATGGTGAAGTCCGGTCTTCCGATCCCGCCTGAAGAAGTAATTGCCGCATCATCGCTGCCGAACAAAGACAGGATACTGAAGGCGATGAAAAACGCCAATCAGGTTCCGCCACAGGTTCAGGAGCAGATGAAGAAGATGCAGGAGGAGGCGCAGAAACTGGCCGAGGAAAACCAAGCACTGAAGCAGGATCAGTCGGTTGAAAAAGCTCGCCTCGCAGCGGACGCGCAGATTGCACAGCAGAAAGCGATGATGGAGCAGGAGAGCCTGAAACTGAAAGCGCAGTTGCAGATTGCCGAATTGGAGTTGGAAAAGCAGAAGATAGAAGCAGAAATCACGCTCGCCCGCCAGAAAGCCGAGGCGGAATTCGCGCTGAAGCAACAGTGCGCCGAACACGACCAGAGGCAGATGATGCAGAAATCAGAGTTTGATATGCAGCAGAAACGTGCCGCCGATCCCGCGTTTGCAGAGTCTCTTGATATGCCCCGCACAGCCGATATGCTCGGGCAGATGCTGGAGCAGTTTCAGGGAATTGGCGCGGCGTTGCAGCAGATCGCTGAACTGTCCTCGCAGGGTCTCGCGTTGCAGGAGCAGACGATTGCCGCGATTCAGGCACCGAAAACCGTTTCGATTGGCGGCGTTGCTCGGGATGCGAACGGCGCGATTGTCGGGGCGAACGTGGCGACTAGGACGCTGCAATAATGGCACTCGCAGTAACACACTCGACAGCAGCAGACGGTACGTTCAGTCCGGCGGGATCAACGGCTTGGAATGCAGCGCACTCCCTCGCAGGAACTGCCTCCATAGCCCAAGGCGGAACGAACAGCGGAACTGCTCTGACGAACGGTCAGGTGATTGTTTCGTCCGGTGGCGCGATAGTAGAGGCTGGCGCTGGGTTCACATGGAACGGCACGAACGTAGCCACTACGGGGAGCATTTCCGTAGGCGCTGTCGGCGCCGCCCATGTGCTTCAGTCGGTGAGTGGCAATAGCAGCTATCTTAGCCGGACGGCGGACGGGCTTGGATCAAACCTGCTTGCGCTTGGATACGTTGCGCTGGGGACAGGACTCTCAGTCAATACCGGATTCAGCAATGCGGCGCAGGGGAACCGCGTAATTGCGATTCAGTATTCCGCCGCAATCGGATCTGCACCGACAGCGGCCCTAGCAAACAACGGCGCGTTCGGTTGGACGAGTTCAGCGACAGAAGCATATGGCGCGCTTGACACATCAATAGGGCGCGGCGGCGCTAATTCTGTGGTGTTCTCTGGTGCGAATCCAAACAGCGCCCCTGCGACCTCCCGCACCGAGATAAACAAGTCCATCACCGCAATCGCCGACAACGTAGCGAAAGCGACATTCACGGTAACGATCCCGAACGGCGCGCACTCGGCTGGTGGCAGGTTCACTCTTGTCGGGTCGCTCGGCGCGGGCGGTGCAATCGGCGCGAACGAAGCCTCGGGCACGGTCGAATACGAGTGGGTGGTGACGAGGACGGCGGGGGTGAACGCGGTTGTCACCCTCTCGGCGGCTGTTGCAAACCCGACGGCCTCGGTAGCGGGTGCGGCGGTCATGACGATCACCGCTGCCGCCAGCGCCATCGCCGGGGCTGTAGGGGCCACGAACACGTTCACGCTCGACGTGACGATCCACGCAGTCACTGGGTCCTCGACAAACCATACGTGCTTTGCAAACGCAACCCTACTTAATTCAAACGCTTCCGGCGTGACAATCGCATAGAGGACGACATGGACGCACTAAAATATCTAGCAGCACGCGCTAAAGGTCAGGCCAGCATGGTTTCTCATGGGGCTGAAACTATCCTTGTATCTGTTCCTGACGGATTCGATCCTGAAACGGGTGAGCCCAAGCCGAACAGGGACACGGGATACCAACGCGCAGACATTGAGAACATGGCTAATGCTGCGTTCAAAGCCGTTGAGGATGCACAGGCCGCGCTGGATAAGGCGATTGCTACTCAGGATGCGTTCTTTGAGATCATGGACGAAGTTGACCACGTTGTAGCCAATGGCCCGAAAGAATGAAGTTCCTCGACCGTGTAGATCCGGCGTTCTGGATCGCAATCGTCATAGCGTGCGTGACCTATCCGATCTGGACTAAATGGCTATGAGGTTCGCCGCTGCGTGTGGCTGGCTTATCTTGCTATGCGCAGGAGGGTGCGCTTCGGTATTTGACGCGCCTACTCAGAAGTTTGATTGGGTGCAAGTTTATCCGCCAGCATTGACCAGAGACACGATATACGTCGAGGACGCGAATCATATATGCACGGCGCTAGGGTCAGGCCCAGCGCGGGCGTGTTCGTTCAACAACACCGCAACCCGTCATTGCACAAAAATCATACCTATCCGTGCGCTAGGTGATGAAGAAGCGCACGAAGATTTGCATTGCGACGGAAAGAAGCATAGCTGATGGCTACGGGTAATTTCTTTGACGGTGCATTCTTTGACGGAGGTTTCTTTGGAGACTTGCCAACAGCAACAGGCGGAAAGGGTGATAACCCATCGGGCAAGCGGACTCTCCATGTACCTTACAAGCCGACCGGACTCATTGATCGGCCCAGAAAGCGACTGGCCGAGGCTGCTACACCGACCGTTGAGCAGCGCATACAAGATTCCGCAGAGATCCACGCCGAAGTCAGCGCCCGGAGTTTTGAGGACATATCAGGGCCGCTTGAGGAAATACTGGCTGAAGGAAAGATATCGCTCGATGCGATGGAATTCGAGATTGCAACGCTCTTGCACAAGAAAATCAGGACGGAGCAGGAAGAAGTGATGCTGTTGCTGATGCTGGCCGCAGTTGCATGAAGCCGCCGCCGGGCACCGGGCGAACGAGACTAGGAGATAAGAATGGCTGAACAGTTGAGCATGGACGACATTTTGGGTACGGACAAGGTTCCCGAGGCTTCGGCCCCGGCTGCTGCGCCTGTTGAGGCCGCTGCAACAGGGGAATCCCCCAAACCGACTGAGGAATCCTCAGTCACGCCGCCCACGAAGAACCCAGACAACATCCGCGCTCAGTTGCGCGAGAAAGAAGCCGCAGCCCAAGCCGAGGGCCGCGCTCGGAACTCGGACGGGACATTTGCCCCGAAAACTGAGGCTGCACCGGCTCAGGCTGCTGCCCCCGTCCCTGAAAAACCCGCCGCCCCTGCCGAACCCGAAATGTCGGCCAAGGAAAAGGCTTATTTCGCTGCCGCACGCGATGAGAGGGCCAAGAGGCAGGCATTGGAGCAGGAACTCGCCAAACTGCGTCAGGCACCCGTCCAGCAGGCTCCTGCGGCTCCTGCGGAGGATCCAAAGCAGTTCTGGGACGATCCCGAAGGCCAGATGAACAAGTTCAGGCAGGAAATGCAGCAAGCGACCCTGAATACCAAGCTGAACACGGCGGAAATGATTGCCCGTTCGACCCGCCCAGATTTTGACGAGAAACTGGCGGTTTTCAGCGAAGTCCTGCAAACGGCTCCTGGCCTCGCGCAACAATGGCTGTCGGCCCCTGATCCTGCCGTTTTCGCCTACAACACGGGCAAGGCGCATCTGGAACTGAAGGCGGCGGGTAGTCTGGACGGGATGCGGGCGAAGATCGAAGCCGAAACTGCTGCCAAGGTCGAAGCCAAGATTCGCGCCGAGTATGAAGCCAAGGCTGCTGCCGATGCCGCTCAGAGGGCTGCGATCCCAGGAAGCCTGTCGAACGTCCGCAGTCTCGGAACCGCCGCAGCGCAGCAATACAATGGGCCGACGCCGATGGATGCCATCCTGAAGCATTGATAGATTGACGCTATCAGAAATGGCGTGTATATAGGCTGACAGAAGTACCGGGACGCCGCTGGCAACGGGCGTGTTGTGAAGCGTGGATGTAGATGTGGGACTGCCGCCAAGTTAAGGGCGATGTTTACCGACGCCGGGTTTCATACGGGCGAATGTTGGGAAAACGTCATCTTTCAACTTTCGGAGGCCATTCATGGCTTACACAAACGCAGTTGCTGGCCTAAC
>ERZ869929.794-NODE-794-length-14339-cov-105.589891_pt1 | contig 14339 bp, 11 predicted proteins | sample MGYA00579312_ERZ869929 | MGnify/ENA primary metagenome ERZ869929 (study PRJEB32216, sample SAMN09231818) | wastewater metagenome | place: USA: Maryland | collected 2016-08-09 | study: EMG produced TPA metagenomics assembly of the PRJNA472060 data set (Reclaimed... | reverse complement strand
ATACCAGCCTCGCTCATAGCAATAGCCACAGCCTGTTTGCGGTTCTTAACAACAGGACCACCTTGGCCAGAGTGAAGCGTTCCGCGCTTGAACTCGCCCATTACCTTCTTGACCTTGGCTTGCTTCTTCGCCATTGCCATTACTTTTTCTTCTTTCTGGCAGCGAGTTTCTTCATAGCGGCCTTCTTACCGTACTCCATCATCATTTCTTTTTTGGATTCGGTCTTCTCGTGCTTAGCCTTGGCTGCCTTGGACTTGTACTTCTCACCTTTTGCAGACATTGTTACTTCCCTTGCTTTGGCGCAGGCTTGCCTGGCGCACCCTTGGAGATACCTTCGTAGGTCATAAACGGACCATCGTTGGAATCTGATGGGTATGGCTGATAGAACTCTGGACGCTCTGAAGCCTTGTATTTATTCTTGTACTGGGCTGGATCTTGTGCTGGCATAATTACTCCTTGAAGTTGAGGCTATTTCCGTCGAAGGCTTTGCCAGCCTCGTTGGAGAGTTTGACTGCTGCGTCGATATCCTTTTGCTTAGTAGATATCGGTTCGATTCCCTGTTTTACTGCTGAGTAATAGGAATCGAGTTCTTTGTCGTCTCGCTTGATTTTGTCCCTATCCCACCCTGTCTTGCTCGGTGAGGCCGATGGCGAGATCATCGGCATATTCTGTTGTAGGCACTCTGCATAACTTGCGTGGTCTTTAGTCTTGCAAGCGCTGGTGCAGTTGCTTACGCTGGTGTCAGCCATTCTGAATATCCTGCCGCTATAAGGACCGCTGCTTGCGCGTCCGAGATGGTGTAGGTATGACCACCGAGGAAGTAGTAGTCTGCTGCAGCCAAGTCGTCTTGACTTGGTGTTCGGTTCTCCGTCACGGTTGTTCCAGTAACCATTAGTGAGTAACCTCGGGGAATATCGGTTAGGAACGTTGGTACTCCCGCCCCACTGATAGGTCTACCAGCAAGACGTGAGTAGGCATAGTTCTGTGGATGAGCCAGCCAGGTTTCATTCCTTGTTGGCGTAACCAGTATGTATGGCATTTTACTCCTAACTGATTTACCCCAGCAGTGGGGATTCTTTCGACCCCCACTGCCAGAGTCAACCAATTACTAGTTGATCGAGGTTGCAGACTCGATGCGGTATACCGCTGCCTGACGGAGCAGTGACCAGCCACCGAAGAAGTACCAACCGATGGTACGGAATCGACGGAGAGCGTCGATTTCTGGACCGATGACGGTGGTAATGTCTTGGCCAAGAGCCTCAGCGAGAGCCTCACGGCCTGCAATGACAGCCTTGTAGACGTTGACAGAATTAGTGTTCGCTGCGAAAGGAACACGTGGTGTCTCAACGATGAACGCACCTTCGAGTACGCCGACCGAACCCGAAACGAATGGGGTGCGCTCTACGTACTTGGTGAGTTCTTGGAATCCGCCAGTACCAACTTCTGCACGGAGGTCAGCAGACTGACGTGGGTGCAAGTAAGCGGCATAGAGTTCCCCAATACGAGGAACAGCCTTGTTGGTGCGGAGTTGTACAACAGCCTCACGGATGTCTGCAGTGGTGATAGTCATTCCTGCAGCGACCGTGTTGGTGCTGGTTGCTGAAGATGCGTAGATGACATTGGAGCCACCAGTGAGAACACCAGCGACTACAGAGTCAAGCGAATCTGCAGCGTTGTAAGCGATGATGTCAGCGAGTGCTGCATCAACGTCGTTGAACGATGTGAGGTTCAACTTCTTGGTTGTGGTAACAGCGTTGCCGTACTCTTGGAGGGTTACAGAAACGTTTGTTGGGTTACCGAGAGCAATGGAAGAAACGTCAGAGGTCTCGACGAGGGTGCTGGTTGCAGCAGCCAAGTCTGAGTAGATGGAGAATACAACTGACGATCCTGGCATTGCCTGCTGTACTGGCTTAACATCAGCAATCGCTCGCATTACAGGAATGGAGCGGAGTGCCATACGGACGTACTGATCGTACGCTGTTTGGACTAGGCTGCTGATGGTAGCAGTAGTAGTTGACGTACCTGTGGGTAGTGCCACTTGTGCTTACCTTTCGTTAGGATCGGGTTAGAGTCCAGATTGCTGAATGATTTGATCTAACTCTTCACGGCTTCCAGCGTTCATCAACTTCGACATAATGTCTTCGCCGCGCTCTGGCGTAAAGCCAGCGTCAGCAGCACCTGTCAATCGTTGATACGCCGCAGCCTGAGCAGGATCTACACTCGGCTTCTGGGTTTCGGCTGATGCTTCAAAGCCGAACACGTCGGCATATTCAGTCAGCCATTTAGATACAGACTCTTCAGTTGGGTCTATATCCGATGGGATAAATGCAGCAATTTTCTGATTTACCCCGCGACTTGCGAGGGCATCCTTTATTGCTCTTTCACGTTGCGCCTTGTTCAAAGACTCGAACTGGGAACGGAATTCCTGCAGTTCCTTATCCTTTTGCTTGGCTGCTTTACGTAGTTGCTTTACAAGGTCATTCCCTGAATCGTTAGATTCAAAGTCGTCATCCTCGTAGTCGTAGTTGGACATAGTGGTCCTTCTCCCTTTTGTTAGTTGGTTGTGCAGGCCACATATAGATCGGGGATTTCTATATGGCTCCTACTTCTGGACTTATATTTCTCTCCTTGAGTGCCAGCACTCTCAAGGCAGGTCTAGAATGCGCCTTGTCGGTCGCGTGATAGCGCTCCTTGGAACGCTCCCGATGAGCCAGAGAACGTTGCTTGCTCTCTCTGTGTCAGGCGCTCGCGCTTTCTGCGAGCCTCGGCTGCACCAGTAATACCAAAGACTTCGGTCTCGGCAGTCTGTTGGGTGTATGGAGTTTCTTTGTAGAACTCAGCAAGTTGGCTTCCGCGTGGAGCAATCTCTGCTACTGCTTGGAATCCACGACGGGCTTCTTCTCCAGTAATTCCAAAGCGCTGCAATTCTTCTGCCCTACTAAGTGTGGATCGTAGGCCAGCCTGCATTGCTCCTGCTCCAATTTCAGCGGATGTGATTTTTCGCTTGATTTCAGTCAGCGCATTTTGTGGGTCAAGCACATAACCGAGAATGTCACCATCAGTGATTCCAGGGTAGAAATCAACAAGCGCTTTTTTGACCTCTGGGGCTGCGTTGAGAACTCTATTAGAAGCGGATTGGATTCTATCTTCTAACTCAGCAGCGGATACATCAAAACCGATAAGGCTCTCAAAACCTTTTTGGGTTCCAAGAGTGTCTTTACGATAGAAGGATTCTGGAAGACCATAATTGCGCATAATGTTTTGGTACTGGTCTTCTAGGCTCAGGTATTCAGCCTCAGAGATAGCGGCCAGACCACGATCAATACGGCTTTGGTTTGCAGCAAAACGCTTCTTATATGGATCGCTTTGTCGAAGCCTAATAGTAAATTCTGAAGCGGAAACTGATGGGTCTTTGATAAGACTTCGTAGTGGCTCTACAAGAGAACCTAGTCCATACTGAGAGAACTGTTCGTATAGCAAATCAAATGCTGATTGTCTACTTGTTCTTTTGTCATCAAGATAGTCTTGATATTCCTGATAGGATTTTTGATCTGTGAACTTTGTTCCATCCGAAGCAGTAAATCCTGCACCAGCGCCTGTGCCTTCTTTGGTCCCAGCGCCTTTGTCTACGGTTGCGGCGTTACCTTCATCAGTAAGGTCTTCACCCTGACCAATACCCTGACCAGTACCCTGGCCAGCGCTTTGACCAGCGCCCTCACCTTGGTCAGCATCTTGGCCAGTATCAACTACTCCTTGAACCTTTTTTAATTCTTCTACCGCTTTAATAGCAGCATCTACATCTTCTTGTGTCCCACCACTAATGGCTCGAACGACAAGATCTTCTATCTTTTTTTGTTCCTGCTGTGCTTCAAGAGTAGGGCTTGGCTTTTGTTCTTCAACATTTTTTAGGTTTTCTAAAGCCTTGATAGCCGTATCAACATCTTCTTCGGTTCCACCACTAATGGCTCTCGTGAGGAGATTTTCAACAGATTTTATCTGTTCAGGAGTTGGTGACACGCTAGATTCTGCTTTGGGTACAGATGTTGGTGCTGTTGTTGGTTGAGTTGTTTTTTGCACAGCCTCAACAGCCCTTTTTACATCTTCGTCAGTACCGCCAGATATTGCCAATGTGACTAGACTTTCAATAGCCTTTGCTTGTTGTTCTTGAGATACGGTTGATTTAGGGGTTGGCGCTGGAGTAGATGCTGGTGTAGGTGCCTGATTACCAGCAACACGTTGCTTTCTGGCCTCATTCTCAGCCTTGATTCTAGCAATTTCGGCTGCTCTTTTTTGTGCAGGTGTAAGTTCAGCCATTGTTATCCCATCAATCCAAAGTCACGAAGGACAGTAAGAGTTGCATCTGACACTTCTTTACGGGCTTGGTTCGTGTACTGCCACCGTTCATCCTGACGCAGTTCTTTTTCAAAATCATAAAGTGACTTAGTTCCAACCTTGCCATCTGGAAGCGTATAAGACATTGCGCTACGAATCTTAGGATCAAATACATCAATGGCTGTGCTTGGTATCTCTAGGATATTTGCCATTGATTGAATGTACGGATTAGCAAGTGTGCGCACATCAATGCCAGCCCTAATTTTATCTGCAAGTTGCGGGAAGGCACTCGCTGCGCTTTCACGTATGGTATTAAATGCAGTATTCTCGTTGATAACTCCAGCGACAATCTTTGTGGCATAGTCACGTGCTGCCGTATCTGAAAGCATAATACCGTTGTTATAGGCAAGTTCTTTGACTGCTATAAAATACTGGCCAGCAGGACCTTCTGGAATGGCAAGTGGGTCAACGGTTCCCATTGCTGGACTGAGGAACTGCTGCTTGACTTGGCCATCAAGCCAGTCTGTAGGATCAAGACCCTCAGCAGTTTGATATGAGGTATCAATCAACTGACCGTTCTTGTAGGTCTCCTTGACGGTAGTTTTTGATGCACCAGTCTTGTCCTTATACAAGGATTTGAGTTGTGGAAGCCAGCGTGATACTTCAGATTGCTTTGCATCTCTTCCGTAATACTGGTTGAACACTTTGTTGATACGGCTTGTTAACGCTGCATCATCTGGAATAGTTGTTGATGTGTAAGTACGGGTAAAGGTTCCAGAACGTGGTGCTTGGCCTGTTGCGCCTGAAGCGCCAGTGAGCAGTGCCTGACCTTCTGGGGTTAGTTCAAAGGGAACAATCCCAAGACCGCCAGCAAGGTCATTTAAGCCACCAGTTGTCTGAGGCGCAGGAGTACGTTCTGCTACTCGTGGAGACTGTTTTTGTGTCTCAGCCATTACTTAGTTTCCTTCTTTGCTGGTGGGACCTTTGGGGTAAGGTACTTATCAAAGACGAGATCTTGGGACAAGAACCTGTCATAAAGGTAGGCAAAGCCCATCTTGTCATCTTGCTTAAGTTTTGCTACAACTGCGTCGTAGTAGTAACGAACATCTGCGTTAGCCTTAGCGTCAATCGACTTGACCTCACGGCGGGATAGTTCCGCAGCCAAACGCTTTCTAACATCAAGGTAAAGTCCTACAGAGTTCCAGGTAGGATTGTCCTGATTGGCCTTGACAAACTTCTCATCATCAAGAATCTTGCTCAAGCCTACAATGACTCGGTTGGTCTTAGACCCATCAGAATCAAGATAGTCGTCATACCAAGGTGTCTGTACAAATTGACCAGTCTTTGGGTCTACAACAGGCGACCCATCTGGGTTGGTCTGGATAGCCAACTTTTGGACCAACTGCTCTTTATAGTACTTAAGGTCTTCTGCACCTTTTTGAAGTACCGAAGAAAGACCACGCTTTTGCAGTTCATTGTCGATAATGTCAATGTACTTGTTGTACTGAATCCAACCCTTTTCGGCATCGTTCTTCTTCTGTGCCTCAACGGGACTCTGTGCACTCAAGAACTTGAGTGGTGAACCTGGTGACACGCGCTCACGGTATAGATACTCATAGGCTGCCTGTGAGAACTCATAGCCTGATGGATCATTGGCCAGCAGACCAACAAGGCGTGGCTCAATGCCAGCAACTTCTCCCACCAAATCTTTATACTTCTTAATATTCTTAACAGCCGCTACCGACGACTGGACTCCAGTTGGGTTATTTGAGAGGCTTGTCGTAAATGAAAAGAACTCTGGGAAGTCGTTAAGGAACTTAGCGTCTGCATCAATACCATAGAGTCTGCGGTACTCGCGGGACTTATCGAGATAGAACTTATAGGGGCTATCAAAGCGTGGTGCGAATGGCATCACAAGATTAGCCACAGTTCTCATCGACCAATACTGCTTGGTCATTTTCTCAACCTGAGCATCGGTAAGAGGTGGTCTACCATCACGCTTTGCGTTCTGCTGTTCAGTAGCCCAAATCAACTGATAGGTTCTAGCGAACTGAGGATCTTCTTGACCAGCAAGTCGTGTTTGAAGTCTTTGGAACCACGCTGGAAACAATCCACCTGATGACGGAATACCAAGCACATCCTTGTAGGTACCGTACGGAAGAATAAACTTCAACGACTCTTCAAGAGAAGGCTGCTTTTTTGCAAAGTATGAAGCAGGAACTCCAACATATGGACCCACTGGGAAAATGTCACTAAACATATTGGGATTGCCCTTGTTGTAAAGGACATCCAATCCGCCTTGGAAAAGAATATCTAACGATTGCTTAGGAATACCCATTTCAGTCAACTGACCAAGACCTGGAATCTTTTGCAGTCCTTTAGGGATGCTCAACCAAATAACATCATCGCCCGATGTTTGACCTGGTGGGACTTCATTCCCATCACCATCAGTGACAAGACCAGCCTGATTAGGCGCGTTCCATACCAAGTAACCACGATTGACAATGGCTGGGTTGGCTACTGCCAACTTCATCCACGTTTTGTAGGCGTTCTCTTGCGCCGAGAAGAATGGGTTGACATACTTCATCAAGGCTGAAGCGTTTGTTCTACGTTCGATATTGAAAAGAACATTCTTCATCTCACGAAGAGCAGTCTTATGAGCCTGAGCCATAATCTGCTCTTGCTGTTTGACGCTAACTCTAGCGCCCTTCTCAAGACCTGCTACGATATCAAGGCGACGTTTTGCCTCTTGTCGGTAAAAGTAAATATAGAGAGGATTTCTTGCCCACGCATCTTCTGGCATAGTTCCAAGAAGTTTGAAAAGGTCGTTGACAATCTCATTGATTTTCTTACCAGTGCCATTCTCGAAGTTTTCCTTGAGGATGTGGCCGTGAATAAGCGGTAAATCCTTTGGATCTTTGAAGGTATTGCGCAAATCCGTAGCAGTAATCGTGCGAACCTTGTCGCGCAGATTGGATGAGGCTGGAAGATAGGTGTCAAAGAAGTTAGATACTCGTGTGACATAATCAACCGAATCATCGGCTGGAAGGACAAGTCGTCGCCGTAGGTCTCTACCGTCAGGGCTATTGCGAAGCCACGATGCTACATCATCGATTGTCTCACCCTTAGCAAGTTTTTGAATGACTGCAGAGTTTCCAAACTGTTGACGTAGTGTTTGCGCCCACTGCTCAAAGTATGCTGGGTCGGTTGGACGGACCACACCAATACCCTTGCTGGACATTGTGCGCATAAACAGGTCGGTATTAGAATCAACCATACGCTCGAAGGTGTTACCAGATGAGGCAATCTTACGGAACATCTCACCCAGTTCACCACCGAAAGCGTCGTGAAGAACATACTCTTGACCATCAGACGTGGTGACTCGGTATGATCCTGTACCAATACGTCGCTTCGGCTCAAGCACTTTGGCTCTTCCAAGTACATCGCTGTAGTGTTGATATACAGCCAACTTCTCTTCTTCAAGTAACTTAAGGGTATTAAGTTCACCCGCAAGAGCAAGGTCGTCTTTGCGAAGAGCAGCCTTACCTTCAACTACTTTAATTTTGCCTCGTAGTTCTTCAAGTTCCTTGGCTACGCCAGCAAAAGAAGTCTGGACTTCACCATATGTCATATTGCCATCAATGCGTCGATACCTATCAAAGATACGCGCTGGTGCTTTGACGGTATTGTATATAAGGTTGCTAGTTCCTTTGCCGAGATGACGAAGACTTGCCATAGCACCGACAGATGCCGCAATACGCAACTGAGAATCAATACCATTACGCTGGGTATAACCCAAGCGAAGCAGTGCTCCAGCCTTAAAAGCATCCTGCATAATGTCCAAAGTGTTGACAGCCCTATCAGCATATCGACCTGCGACAGCAGAAAGCGTATTTGCATTTCTGCGAAGAGCCTTATCCATTATGTCAAAGTCCATAATTGGCAAGTAATTAGCAGACTGTGACTCAAAAAGCGGTACTTTAATGATTGATCCATCAAGGTCAACCATAAAGCCACGATCTTGTATGGACTTCATTGCTGAAGTTCTTGCTCTCTTATAGTCGTTATAGATACTATTGGCTACTTCTTCAGTAACATTGTACTTATCAGCAAGTTTACGGAAGATGCTAGACTCTAGTTCTAACGTTGCTACTGCTCGTCGCTCTGGAGTAGATGCTGCAATATAGTTATCGAGCAGTGACTTAGACTCATCTGCACCAAGGACTCGTAACTTATCCGCTCGGTTAAGCGTAGCAACTACCTCACGGTAAGAGTCTGCATCGTTAAAGTCAACAATACCTGAAGGACGCTCATTTTCTAACCACGAAACCTTTTGGTACATCCTGTGAAATGGCGTTGGCTGATAAACATCAATGCGTGCGCTACCAACCTTCTTGTCATAGAAACGAGCAGCGCGTGCCTTAGCAACAAAATCTTCTGCACCTTGCAAACCAAGGCCAGTGGTACGGGTAAGTGCTCCGCCACCCTTGCCTAGTTCCATCAAATCTGAGAAATACTTATCGCTGGCAGCAAGTGAGCGGTAGTTAGCAACAGCCTCTTCAATGACGGCTGGGCTTTCGGTCAAGAAAGGAATCTGGCCAGAGCCGTCTGGCGCAGCAAAAAGTTTCCACTGATCGACTGCATCCATATCGCCACGAGCAGTCTTGAGTGCGTCAGTGATGTAGGTCCTTTGGAGAGCCAATTCGTCCATAGCCTTGGGATCGCCCATAGCAGAGCGAAGGATAAGAGCAGTTTCGTCTGTATCTACAGCATCACCCAAGAAGTGTGCAAGAAGTCCTGGATTGTTTGATGCCTTGACCATTGGGTGATTAAGCGCATAAACGCTATCGTTCTTGGTAAAGTCATCAAGAACTTTTGTAAATCTATTGTTTACACCATACTGAGCCTTGGTGATTTCTTCAGCGGCTTTGGCAACAGCATCAGCATTGCTAAGTTTGCCCACCCCAAGTTTACTTGCTTTGGCTACTTGTAGCGCTTTACTACCAGCGACAGTAACATCACCAAAAAATTGACCAAACACATCAACTAAACCAGTAGATGCTTTGCCCCAAAAACTGTTATTGAACGCCGCTTCACGCTGGCGTGGGTCATATACATTAAACTTTGGGTCATAAATAGTGCGATAGGCACCAACGGTAGCCTGACCAAAAGAAATATCTTGTGCGCCTTTATAGGCCGTACGCCACTGGTCAGGATCAAAAAACCCTAGTGGGGAAGTCCTGCCAGAAAATACCTCACCGCTTACAAGAGCGACGGTTGTCAAGGGTTCGCGGATGTATTCGCGGTTTACTTCGTAAATTTTTTCAAGAGCAGGCGCAACATATGGCACCTTCATTACGGCACCAGTAGCAGAGGCTAATGGACGGACTACATCCCCAGTCTTCTTCTGCTTTTCATATGCGGTCTTGAATGTCTGGCTAAAGCCATTATATTCTTCTGCATCGTTAAATGGTGCAGTTCCGACATCCCACGCAAAACGGGCAACGCCTCCGATGGATTTACCAACTTCTCCACCAAACTTAACTAAATTACTAGCAGCGTCGCCTATTCGGTTCCATATGCTGCTCACAGCATATCCCTCAATTCCCTGATGACTTGACGAGTCTCAGGAGATGTGTTTGGTTGGCTTGCAATGTAAGCAAGTACTGGCATATATGCAGCAATATTTGCTCTAAAGTTCGTGTCGTCTGGCTGACGCATACCCAAAACTTCTGAACCAGGTCCTGCGCCTATATCAATGCCTGCGGTCACTGGTTCGTCTGCTCGCCCAGATGGAGCAAAGAGTGGAGTTGTCGCAGGAACGGGATTAGCAGGACGACCTAACTTAGGATCTGCTGCGCCTCGTGTCTTGGCTGTAGGTGCGCCACCCATAATCTCTTGCATCTGCTTGCGCTCGCCATACGCTGTTGATGGCGGCAAGTCTTCACGAACAGAGAACTTTCCTGGACCAGCCTTACCAGCAAGCGGGTTCATTGGCTCTGCCATTAGTCCTCCATCTTTTCTAAATCTTGTGCGAACTGTTCCCACACCTCGGAGACTCTGCTCTTACGAGTTGCGTGGTACATCGCAATATGTAGTATGTCATCTGCGAACGAGTGTAGTGATGATGCTAGGTTGTGGGCTAAACTCGCAAAAGCCACACCGAAATCTGCAGGGGTTACTGAGCGAGGTACTTCGTTTTCTTCGTATCCGTACATCGCTCAGTCCCTTCTAAACTTATTAAGCCTTCTTGCCCTTACGACCTGCAGGCATCATTCCGAAGAACACCTTGCCGCCCTTTGGCTTTGAAGTATCCTTCACGCCCTCGACTGGCTTGACTTCTGTAGCCTTTTGTAGTCCACCCTTTTTATTCATTTTCCACCTCCCTTGCTTAAGCCGCGCCGCCGATTGAGGCGAGCAGTGTTGCGATATCTGGACGTTGAGCACCAGCAGGGGCTGCACCGCCAGGTTGTTCTGGAGATGGCTGCGAGGCAGGAGCGGGAGCCGCACCTGCTGGTGACATCTGTTGTGCCATCATCATCTCTTCTTCGGTTGGCTCTTCTGGAGCAAACGCTTTCTCGATGATGGTCTCTAGTTGGAGGCCTTTTTGCCTGCCTTTGATAACCTCAGCAATGCGAGTAATGATTTGAGTGGGGTCTTGTCCCTGTGCTGCCATAGCAGGGATAGCCTGTGCGTACTGAGCCAAAGCAACGCGAAGAGAATCGCGCATCTCTTCAATGTCAACCCTTTGTTCTTCTTGTGTGACATTTAACTCCATTGGGATTTCGCGGCGTACATAATCTCGTGAGACGAGTTTGTCGCTACGCATCTGGAGAAGTGCGATGATAGCGCGGTTAGGATCCATTCCCGACATAATGCCGTAACGGACATCAACACCATACTCGCCTTTGATATCACGAGATGGGGTGTACTTCATCGAATACGGTGTGCCATCTTCTTGACCTTTGATGGTCTTGGTCATAGAACCAAAGATCTTCTCGTCTACTTCAAAGCAGACTGATACAAGGTCACCAAAGAGGCGAGCGAACTGTGCTTGCGCTGCACGAACTTGCGTATCAAATCCAGCCTGGAGCGCTTGGACTCCACGACCTGTAATGATCGATGCGTCGATATTACCGCTACGAACTTCTGGGTAACGAGCACCTAGGCGAAGTTCACGCTCAAGAACACCTGACTCGGTGAAGACACCAGGAGGTAGTTCTAGCGGCACACGGCGAATCGCTTGTGGATTGGCAGAGCGCATAATCGAATCTGGGCCAAGGGCCAGTTCTTGCACATCCTGTGGAATGGCAATCGGTGCTTGAATCGACTTCTCTGCCGCTTGGATTTGCAAAACTGCAAAGCGGGCGCGAGCCAACTGCACCGCTAGAATATCATCAAACTGACCACGCGCCTCACCGTCAAGAGACGATCGGACAATGACACGTGCAAGACACTTTCCGATTGGGTTAGGTGTGTTGGCCAGAATCAGGTTGTTGCGCTCAGGAAGGAAAATCAAGTCTTGGTCTTTGTCGTGATAGCGGATCACGGTCAGGTATGGACTGTTCTGTGCGGTCCAGTCCTTCTTTAGAATCTGTCCTGCAAACTCTGGGAACTGCGCTGCGAGGGTCTCTGCATCAGATGCGATGAACTGTGTCAGCGAGATGGTGCGTCCGAATCTATCAATCTCAGGATAGACGCCGAATGGATTGAGTAGGCGGATACGAGGATTGTTGTTCTCGTAATCCATCTCTACAATGCCTGGCAACATACCATAGGTATTGAACCAGTCTGCACCTTGGTACATCTGGATCTGCAAGTCAGAGGAAGTAACGTAGAAGTTAGCAATACGTGTTCTGGTATCTGCTGCTTTGCGAGCAGAGTCGGAAACCATATTGGTAGCAGAACATTCAAACTGTGGCAGTGGTGCCATTACTTCTGCAAGGTCACGTGCTGCTACATCGACAAAGTTAGCAACGAGAGGCTTTGGATAATCCTCGGAGAACATCGACGGGTAGACCTTCGACATATCGCCCTGACGCACGGAGAGAACATCGCGCATACGCTGATCTCTCGCGGCAGCGCGGGTCTGAAGACGTGCCGCCTTCGCCGCTACTTCCTTCACTGTAAGCATTGTTCTCCTTAGATGAACGCTTGCTCTTTCTGTTCAAAGAGGTCGTCCAGATTTATTACTACTCGCTTCGCCTTCTCTGCTCTCGATAAGAAGGGGTTTTTCATATGATGGGTAGTGTGTTGCCCATTATTGATAACTTCTCGCGCTCTAATCTCACAGAACCATAGAGCCATCACCATATCCGTCTTGCCTTTAGTGGCAGGTGACCAGGTAATCAACTGCTCGATGAGAGCCTTGACATTCTCTGTCTGGTCAGAAGGTAGGTGGATTAAGTTGTCTCGGTGATGCTTACCATCAGATTGCTTTGTCCCGAATAGGGTAGACATAGAAGCAACACCGAATCCTGCGTCCCACTTGTTGTTACCAGTATGGTGTTCACGTAGTAACACACCTCTGGTAGCCAGGTACTGGCGGATACCTTCGTCCTGGGTTAAGAAGGACTGGAAGGCGTTACGCTCTACAATCCACTCTGAAGGCTTGTACTTATCTGTCCACTCAAACATCAACTGTCTAATCTGTGATGGAGTAGGTCCAGTAATCTTGATAGCGTCTACGATGTAGCGCTTAAGAGTTGTGCGGTCGACTGCGTAGCAGACCGCTGCGGTATCTCCGACCATTGCTGGGTCAAGACCGCAGATGAAGTGGAAACCTTGTAGGGACTTGGGATGACCTGGGTATCCGACTTGGAGCGGGCCTGCTTTGCGCATCCCATCAATAGAGCCTTTGACACAGACAGGATCAAAAATAGCATCATCAGAGATATCTTGCTGTTGATAGACCAAAGCCCAGGTAGTAGCGTCCATAGCCTGTCGCTCGTTATAGAGGTGACGACCATTCCATCTGGGATAGAGACCAGTCTCTGGGTGCCTATCAGATTCTTCCTGTCCGTCAAAAGGTTGGTCGGTATAAGGCCAGAGGGTTACCCATTTCTCTGGGTCCTCATCTGGTTCTAATAAGGCTGGCATTGCTAGGTAGGTCCAAGGGACTAAGCCGCCTGGGTAGCGATCTGGAGATCGTAATTCTTTATAGAGGTCTACTGCTGATACGCGGGTACCTACTACCACCAACTTACCTGTTGGGTTAAGACGAGAGCGTACGTCCTGGGTCAGCCACTTAATCTGACGCTCGAAGTCATTGGCGTTGCTCAAGGTAACAGCATCGTCTATGATAATCATATCGGCACGTTTGCCGTAAATCTGACCGCCGATACCAACCGCTTCTAGGTTTGGGTCCTTCTCAGAAGACTCACGAAGTTCCTCACCGAAGGTAACACGGGTAGCCTGCCACGAGGCAGTCTTGGTATTAAAGCCCACCCCTGCAGCGTAAGCCTGCTGGAGTTCTTCATACATTGGATGGGTCAAGCGCTGCTTGATAGCGTAAAGGAAGTCGGATGCTAGGCGCTGGGTTTGAGAAACTATGAGAACTCTAAAGTTCGGATTATTGACGATCTTGTAGGTGACGTAATCGACAGTCACCGTCATTGACTTGGCGTGGTTCGGTGGGATGTTAAGTAGGATGCGGTTGTTAGCGGTACCCCGCTCAAAGCGCATACTGGGATGGAGCCAGGAAGGGTCCCTACCCTCGATCACATCGATCAGGTTCTTCTGGTGGGCAAATGTCTCCGTCTTAAGAAAGCGGGAGCGCCAGGTTACAAAGTCTAAGTCAGCGACTTCTTGTTCTGAGAAGTTCTTACTGACCGCCCCGAGACGGGTGCGGTCTGATAATGATTTGAATTTTGGATCAGAGCGGCGATAATACTCGTAGGTCTTGATCGATTTGCCTGCGGTTGCGCAGGCCTGCTCTACAGTCATACCCTCAGCGATACACTCAAGGATGACTTTCTTTGCTAGTTCAGCGGTTTGTTTGTCGCCCA
>ERZ869929.793-NODE-793-length-14356-cov-203.663031_pt1 | contig 14356 bp, 14 predicted proteins | sample MGYA00579312_ERZ869929 | MGnify/ENA primary metagenome ERZ869929 (study PRJEB32216, sample SAMN09231818) | wastewater metagenome | place: USA: Maryland | collected 2016-08-09 | study: EMG produced TPA metagenomics assembly of the PRJNA472060 data set (Reclaimed... | reverse complement strand
GTTTACCTCACAGTAATGGTTCAGCGGCTTCCGCTGGTGCCTGCGGTTTTGCGGCTGTTTCTGTTAGTTCTGTTGCGATTTGTCCGGGCATAGCAGGTTGGCCAGATGGTGCGCCTGCAGGTTGCGGCATTGGTTCGCCGCGCAGCATTGCCTTAAGCATAGGGTCAAGCTGTTGTTCCATGCTAATACGTTCCATCATAAGCTGCACTATCATCTGTGTGATTTCTGACTGTGTTCTGATGTGCGGATTGTACAACAGCTTTTTGTAAGCATTGATAAACATAGGATGATTGTCAGTCATCATTGGAATCACTTGACGGCCTTCCAGCAGTGCATCGACTTCCGCCTGAATGGCCATGTTTTCGCTAAAGTCATCTTCAAACAGCGCGTCTACTGGCGCACCTTCGATTAGATTCAGATATTGCTGCGGCTTTTTAATCAGACCAGATTGCAGCAAGCTGTCACCAAACTGCAAGCGACCTGCCACGGTGTTCATCAAAGGCGATTGCGTGCGAATCTTAATCTGACGCAGGCTTTGCAGGTCGTCTGCCTTAAACTGCTTGACGTAAGCGACCGAACCTTCGCCAGTAATGTCTAGGATTTGGTCTTCCGATGCAAAGCGTTTGTAGTTTTCGATGGCAATGTTTACCAAGTCTTCTGACCAGATTGTTAGTGCCTTTGATGAACTGTTCAAAAATTCCATGGCGTTTGCTGCCAGCGTGGCCGCCATCGCACCAGACGTCACGTTTGCAGGCGGTTGACCGCGCAGCGTTTCCGTAATCATCGACACGTTCGACATATACTGGCTGCACACGTTCAAAAAGTTAAAGACTTCAGGCGGTGTGCTTGTAAGCTGCAACGGTTCTGGCTTACCGCCGCCTTCTGCGTTTGCTGGCGTGTAGCTAATGAATGACAAGCCTTTGATGTCGTTAACGCTAATGTCTGCGCCCTTTGGCACAAGCACGCTTTGCACACCTGTAGCCTGTTGGTTTGTACTGATGACGCTGAAGCTGTGGTCAAGCAATTCCTGAACAGGCAACAGATTCGACAGCATTGGATAACCAAGGCCAGTGCCAAGGATGCGTTCAAAATGCAGGAAGCGACCGGGTATTTGTCCGTACGGGTTTTCGCCGTCTTCAAACACACATGTGCCGCTTGCGTAAATGGTCATACGACCTTGTGGCAGCGCAGGCGTTGGCTTGTGGTAAAATTCATAAACGTAAATCATATCTGAGGATTCGTAGCGGCTTAGGAAGTTTAAGTTCGGCATTGTCTGCCGCACTTCCTTCACTGACGGAATGCTGCGCACTTGGTCTGCAAGGTCAGGATAACGCGCTGCATACGTCCAGCGGTTTCTGATGCGCTTAATCACAACCCAATCAATGTTCTTTTCGTTTTCAATCGACCAATCGAACACGATGTCGTGCGGGTCGTGAATGTCCATTTCCAGCGCACCAGTGTACTGCAAGCCGTCGCCGTCTGGTCTGACGCCAATGGCTTCGCCGCCTGCCGCGTTCCAAGTAACTGAACCAAAAACGTGACCAAGCACAGCGGTACGTTCCGCAGCGGATTCTGCCAGCTTGTCCATGCCTTGTTTCTGCCAGACGTCGTTAGCCAACGCCTTACCAATCTTCGCAGTCTGCAACGGGTTTGCGTCGTCGATGTCCGTTAGTGCTTCCCAGTTATACCGCTGCTTTGTAATGACCGACACATACTGACGAATCAACGTGCGTGCCTGCGGTACGACCATGCGCACAAGTTCGCCTTGTTCACCGCTAAAGCCCAAGCTTGTCAGCCACGAATCAGGACTAATGATAGGCGAATAGTACGCTGACATGTTTCGCCAATAAGCAGCCAAAATTGACGTGAAGACCGACGACGCCGACGTGTTGGAACCCCACATCTGAACATGGTCATCTAAGTGACCGATTACGGTGTCCGTTTCGTCAGATGCCCAATAACGATCGCTTCTGATGTTAATCATCGGCTTGTCCTTTGCGTGACTGGTTTAGCAAATAGGCTGATAGCTTGTAATTCTAATGGTTCGCCCGCGACTTTGTGGTCAAGTATAGGCTGAATAAAGGTTCCGACAAAGACTTCGCGCGGCACATAGGTGCGCAAGATGACCGCAGGCTGTGTGGTATAAATGCGCTGAATGCTGGCTTCGCCGCCCCATGGAAAGTTGCCCCATTCCAATTCGCCCCAGCCACCAAACGAAGGCGCAACGCCGTTTGTGCCGACTTTGTAGTTCCATGCCTGTTTCGTCGATGACGTCACGCTGTCTGACGAATAATCCAAGCTGATTTTGGTGCAGCTTTGAAAGTTACGGAAAGTCGCTTGAAATTCGCTAAACTGCTTTAGCAAGCCGACCTGACCAAACGTCAACGGACTAAACTTTACCAGCGTTCTGTACGCCTGATTGACGAAGGCCAGTGCGTTTGACCGCGCTTTGTAGGCTGTCTGCAACGTGGCGATGTAGGCAACGCTTGTGGCTTTTACGATGTCTTCAATCTTGTACAGACGGCCTTCGCACACAATGGCGTCACCGACTGTGGGCGCAAACTGACCTACCGTGTCGATGGTCACCATAAGGTTTGCCTGCTTTTTGTCCGTCATTACGACGTCGCCTGTGGCCGAACCAGTCGGTGCGTTTGTTGCCTGCACTGTAAAGGTCGTCGGCGATGTAACTGTAACTGACCTGTAGCCAAGCAAGTCCGTTGGCGCTGCAAAGGCTGCCAACACTGCCGCATCTGCGTCGTCAAAGTTAATTGCGTCACCAGTTATCAGACCATGTGGTTGTGTTGTCGTAATAGGCAAGGTCAGCACGCCGGAAGACACGACGATTTGTACGTCTGCTTCGCTGATAAACGGTGCAACGTAAATGTCACCGACAGCCGATGCCGTTGCATTGGCACTTGCCGTGAACGAAAACGCGGTGTCTGATATAACAGTGATGGTACGCAGGCCAACCAAGTCACCCGTTCCACCCGTAAACGCAGCGGTGATCGTACTTGACGGCCTGCTTACCGTCACAAGCTGACCTTGGCTAAGACCATGCGCAGTCAACGTCGTAACCTGCACCACGTCACTTCCTGATGTGCTTGTTCCTGCACCAATCATCGCCTTGATAACAGGCGCGCAGTATTCCTGACCTGAATAGTCCACCAAGTCTTGATTTTTACGTTCTTTAATAACCTTATTCTGTGCCAGCGTAGGAATCGAATACAGCTTGTCATCTGATGGTCGCAGCAAGGCATTGAAAAAGACCTTATTCGCGCCTGTCCACGACGTCCACGCTTCTGTCAGGTAGTTATAGCAATAGGTCACGTCCGCAACGCTAGAAAGCGTGTTAGGCCGCTTTACTGATAGCAGGTAAAGGCGTTCTGATTCGTAGCCGACTGCTGACGTCGTGTCTTCCAAGTCTTGACCAAGGATTGCGGTCAAAAGCGGTTCAATAATACGCGACACGATACGCACCGCGCTGTCGGTAATCTGAACGACGCCTTGGTTCGACAAACAGTAAACGCTGTTGTTCAAAACGACGACGGAATCGGTCGCTTTTACAAAAACTGTGTTGTCCAGCGCCGTGACTGTGAAGTTGTTCGTGCTGTCACCGTTCAAACGGTAAATGCCGTCGTCTTTAAGGATAATCACGCTGTCACGCAACGCGGCAACGCGCAGAATCGGCGATGCACGCGAACCAACGTCGCGGATATTGAAGATTGGCACCGCTTCCGGTTCATTTAGCTTCGAAATGTAAAGCCTGTTTGGTCCAATATCGCTTTGTGACTGCACAGACGTGCCTGAAGTCGGCAAACGCGGTTCAAACGCCGCACCAATGGCCGAAGCTGACGAACAAGTGATGGAAAATGCCGCTTGCTGCAGGTTTTTGGCCAGCAAAGTAATGGCACCCGGCGGCGCTGTCACTTCTGACGTATACTGTGCGAACACAATACTGGTCGCGTTGCGGTTTATGGCTTTCACAAGGTAGCTGGCGGTGAAGAAAATGGCTTGCGACACCGTTGTCGTGCCTGCAGTTATGACGCGCTTTACAATTCTTTGCGCACCACGCCGCAAACCTTCAAATGTGGCTGTGCCTGTTGCACCGGATGGCACGGCAAACACGATATTATTGGCTGTTGTCGCACCTGTCAGCGTGTATTCGCCTGTTGGAATCGCTGGCGAACCTGTGGCCGCAGTCACGCGAATCACGTCACCAGATACAAAACCGTGATTGTTCGATGTAATCGTCGCCACGCCTGCTGCAACAGTGACCGAACGTGTAACCGATTCGTTACCGATGGCTTCGTTCGCTGCGTTGCCTAAAAATAAATATGATTCAACCGTTACGCCGTCCGTAATCGACAACGTGTCACCGCTGGCAATAAGTGACGGGTCCACGGTCGTCAGGCTTAACAAGTGATATTGCACCGTGTTTGCATAAAACGCGTAGCCTTTGAAAACTGTAATATCTTCGGCGCGCGGTGGCCTTGTATTGGCCTGCAGTATGCCTTCCTGATTGCTGTTGGTGTACAAAAACGGCTGGCCTTCAAGCAAAAGCTGCGGCAGGTCGTCCGTGTAGGTCAAAAAGCCGTTTGCGACGTCCGTGCTGGTCAAGTTCTGTTCTGCCACTAAGCGGAAGTCGTCCAGCGGTTCGGTCTGTGCCGTTGCGGAACCTGTTGTGCGATAAACTTGGAACAAATAATCCGTTGACAGCAGTTCTGACGGAATAGATGCAAAAACCGTCGCCGTTGGATTGAAACCGTATTCAATCGTCGCCGCAAAAGCTGCTGGCGCGCCCGGCCACGTTGTCGCCGGATCGACTGCAAACGTAAAACTAAACGACGACGAACTGATGTAGGTAATGCTTACAGAACTACCGTAAGGAATGGTCGGCACTGGCGTCACCGTAGGTGAAAAGCCTGTAATTGCAAAAATGGTTGCAAAACCACCTGCGCTTGTGAACGGATGACCTGCATCGGTAACGATTGCTGTTGCCACACCGGCGGCCACGGTCACGCTAATACCAATACCTGTTCGTGTACCGTTGTATGCAATGGCTTGCTGCGATGGCGCGGAAAGCACCAGATTACCTTGTGCGTCCTGACGACCAAACACAATTCTGTACGCTGTTTGGCTGTTTGCGCGCAGCGGACCAAGCGCACCATTTTGAACTAACTGAACGTCTAGGCCGGGCGGCAGTCCTGCTTCCAACGCTGGCAGGTCTTCGCGTTCAAGTTTGTAGACGCCGTTGTCTGTCGTGAAATAGCTGTTTCCTTGCGCTGCAAACTGACGTGACACGCCGATGCCGTTGGCCGTGACGCTAATGTTCGGCGATGACACGACAACGTAATGCAGATAACTGGCTGCGTTGCTTGCTGACGTGGCGTCTGCGTTGGCCGGATTTGTTGCAGTGATGCGGAACTGGTCAAGTGAAGTGAAAGTCAGCGCGCCGGTGGACGTTGAAGCGGTTGCAATCGTAAACGTGTCGGCGTCTACAATAGTTACAGGATACGTTCCGGGTGCAATACCGCGGCTATTTGTGCCAATTTGGATGTTATTTCCGTTTACAAGGCCATGTTCTAGCAGGTCAATGGTTGTCGGCGTGCCTGAAATGGTCACAAGGGCGCTAAAATTGTTTTGTATTTGTCTGACGCCGTACAAGTCAGCGGTCAAATGGTCGAAAGCTTCGGCCACGACGTCGGTCGTAGGCAATGTGAACTGCGAAACAAAGTCTGCGTTACGCAGTCCATGGCCTGAACGGCGCACAGACACGTTGGTTGAATTGTTAAAGCATTGAACTGTGGCTGCCACTGGTGCAGTGACCAGCCTGTAAAGCGTGTTTTGACTAATTCCAAACAAGCTTGTGCCGTATTCCCAGATGCGGTTTAAGCTTTGTGTGTTTGGGAACTGTGCCAGCAGGTTTTCGCCGCGGCATTTGTTTATTAAATAATCTTGGTTGATGACCGCGTTTTCTGCACGTTCCAAACGTCCGGCAGGCACGGTCAAGCTGTTTGGCTGTATTGCAAGGCCAGTAAACTTTTCTATTGTATTCTGCTTCATTATGGCACCGAAACAGATGGAAAGCGTCGAACCGTTACGCGACCGCGCAGCAATCCGTCACGCTGTATGATTTTTGGTACGCTACCTTCAACGCGCGGTGACAGTATTTCACGGCACGCACGGATTTTTTGTTGCAGCTTTTCTTCTGCAATCTTCATTTGGTCTGGAATCGACAACGCTTCAAGCACGCGCACGGCTGTCGCATGAACAAGCACGGTCGCCGCTTCGTCTGGAAGCTGCACAATGCTGGTTTCAAGTGCTGTGGATACTACGTCGTCAACGTCAACGCCTGACAGTGCTGTGCCTGTAAAACCGGAAACGGTCAGCACAAGGCCAGTGATGTTTGTAATAGTCAGGTCTTTTTGCACCAACGGATAGGACGGCTTATTGTCCGTTACGTCGATTTTGCTGCCGATGGTCAGATTGCTTGGCACCTTCGTCAGCGTGATTGTGTTTGTACCTACGCCAGTCACCTTTGCTGTGCGGCTGTCTTGCACAAGGCTTGATGGCTTGCGCAGCGTGTAAAGCACGACTTCGCCATTGCTAGACGGTGTTGGCAACAAGCGAATCGTGTCGCCTTCGACCATAAACCCGTTTGGCGTGCCTTGGCCTAAGTTTGTAAAGCGGTAGCTGTCTTCGATGCTGATGCGTGGCAGGTCATAAACTAGATTGCCGCCTGCAAGGTTTCTGTACTGAATTTCGCGCAGTGTGCGTCCAATAGCACGTTCTGGAATACGGAATCCTGCATCGCCTGCGTTGATGGTCAGCGTTTCACGAAATACAAAAAATTCTTCGCGCAACGCGACAATCATAGGCACGACAAGTGACTGCTGTTCCTCATTAGCCAAGGCCAGCAAGTCATTATTAGAAAAACGCGGCTGGTAGTTTGGTACCGTAATGGCACGGTCTACCGCCGCTAAGAAGGCCGTGGTGTCCATCGGTCACCTCAGTATTTAGATTTTTTCGCCTTTGGCATGACTGCAATTTCTGTAACGCCGACCTTCAAGCCTTTCTTGCCGGGCAGCATCGGTTTGCCACCGCCGAAGAATGCTTTCATTTCTTCTTTCAAGTCTGACTTGCCGCCGACTTCGCCCAACGCTTCTTTTTCAGCGTCTTCTGCTTTGTCTTCGTCTTCGCCAAGTGCTTCGCCAAGTTCTTCTGCCATTTCAGGTGCAGCAGACTTGAACGGTGTGCCTTCGACGCCTTCGGTTTCTTCCTGTTCTTCCATGGCCATAAGCTGGCGCATTTTGTCCAAGATTTCTTTGTAGATTTGCATTTCTGCGTTGTGTTGCATGGTTAACTCCAAGCTGTGACTGGTTGTAATTGGTTCGTCATGGCGCGAATTTCGATTACCTTTGACAAGCCTGTGCGATTCTTGAACGTGACGCCCGCGCTTCCTGCGCTTTTTGTCACATACAAACCGGTGCCTGCGTCGGCTTCCAGCAATAGATTAGCACGGTCTGACAGTGCAGTGATGACGTTAGATGCAAAATCCGTGACAAGGTAAAGCTGGTCGTTTCCGACAGCGACGACAATGTGAATCGCCTTGCTGCCAATAAAGTCAGCGGAACAGCTTAGGCCGTCCGACACGTTCACAAATGCCGTGGATTCTGGAACCACCGCACCGCGGACAAACGAAGCGTTAGTGCCGTCTGTAGACACGCGCGGCAAGTTTGCTGCGATGTCTTTGATTTCGGCAATCACCTGCCACACCGCACCGCTGTCTGCATATTGCAGCAACACGCCACCACGGTTTGTTTTGATCGTGTAAGACGCCGCGCCTGCAATCGTGTCACCGCCAGCCGGATTGACTGTCAGCGGCGATGCCTGCGCAGTGCCAAGCTTGTCATAGATGGCATAGAACTGGCCTTTGATGCCTGTCGGCAAGTTAATGACCGATGAACCAGAACCACACAACAGAACGCAGTCTGTCGCTTGTGCAGTCGATGGCGTCACGGTCACAGTGCGCACAGACGTCTTTAGGCTTGTCGCCACCGCAGCATTTGACAGCGCAACCAGATAATCGGTCAGCGCCGACCATCCGACTTCGCCGTCTTCAGGAATCGAATATGCAACGCCGTTAAACGTGACGCTGACTGACATGTGTTATTCCTTCAGCAAAAGTGCGACCCGAATCATTCTGGTGATGGAAGCGGAATACTTTGCAGTGATGCTAATGACGCCTGTAGACGTGTCGATTTCAGCAGCAACGCCGATGACCTTATGCGGTGCGCCTGTCGTGCTGTCTGCACCAAGTGCGGATTCAATCACGACTGCGCCTACGCATTGTGGAATCGAAGAAATGCCGCCAAGAATCGAAGCAGTGGACAAGGAAACGGCAGTGTTATGCTGCGCTTCGATGTCCACATGCACGACCTTTAGGCCAAGGCTTTGTGGTAAAAGCATGTTTGCCCCCTAAAGGAAGGACGCGGCTTAGTAAGCCACGCCTTCGTCGTTTCCGTTTGTCCAAACAATCTGACGCGCTGGTGCGCGGCACATAACGAACTGGTCGCTGAACGATCTGACCACCCAGCCAGCACTATTTTCGAGGGGAAACACAACTTCCTTATCCAATCCAGGCACTTTGAAGCTGATTTCAGCAGAACCGGAACGAATCCAGTCACCGATTTCCAAGCCGTAAGCGTCGCCTTCCATAATCATGCGGTGAGGCACAATTTTGTTGAGGCCGTTTGCAGCGTAGTATTCAATCGTTTCAAAGCCGTTCTGTGCAGCAGACTTGTACGACGCGTCATACTTGCGCATTGCAGCTTCATCTTGTGTCAGTGCAGCAAAGGTGCGCGGGTTGACGCAAACCATCAAAGGCTTGTCCAATCCGCCTTTATTCACAGCCTGTGCAACGCCTTCTTGCAGTGCCTTCAAGCTGAAACGTTTCTTCTGAAGGTCAACCTTGTTGGCTTTCCACAGTGCATAGGATTGTGCCGAAATGCCGAACAGCGTTCCGGTGTTTTCCAGAATCTTGTGCAGGCCGACCATTTCCTTGTTGGATTCCATTCCTTCAAACGCCAGCGTGTGGCTTGTCGTCGAAGTTGCAGCAACAGGAACGAAGTCAACGTACAGAATGCCGTTGTCTGCATCGACAGACACAAGCTTGCCGGAAGCGACGACTGCGCTGTTGGAATCCAATTGCTGAATCACGCAGCCTTCCAAACCGACCCAAAGGCCAGCAGCAAAGTAACCGGGTGCCAACAGGATTGCCTTAGACGCAGTGTTCACGCCGTCAGTGAAAGCGATGCCGCCGACAGTGACGTCGCCTGCGCCAGAATAGGTAGCGCCGCGGTAAACGGTTCCGGCTGGTGCGTAGGAAACGTATCCAAGCTTTGCAGCGCGTTGTCCGTGGATGCGCATAGCTTCCAAAAGGCGGCTGTGCGAACGGATGTGGTTCTGCATGACGTGCTTAGTACCGTCGTAGAATGCCTTTTCGCCACCGCCAGCAGAACGGCTGATGAACGCGAAAGGAATGACCGAAGTCAAAACGACTTGGCTAGGAATAATGGACGATTGTTTAACAACGCCAGCGATTGCGGGATTGATGTCGAATGCGTCCTGTCCTGTACCAGCCAGTGTCCAGCCTGTTTCGTTTGCAAGCACGAATGCTTCGACGAAGCTGTCACCGACCTTACGGCCTTCGCTAAAAGGAATTTCGCGTGCAAGAGGAAAGTCTTGTGGCAACAGGTTGTGCAGGTCGCCATATACGCGCTTAAAAAGGTCCACTACTTGCTGATTTGATACCTGTGACATGTGTTAGTTCCTTTCGTTTACTTAAGGTCAACAAGGATTTTGATAACAAGCTGTCCGCTGGTTGCTGCGTCCAAGCCGGTTACGACAAGCTGAAGGCCAAGGTTGCCCAACGCTGATTTTTCGATGCGTGCAACAGAAGCAAGCGATGCGCTTGTCAGTGCAGCAACAGAACCAAGCTGGCTGTCTTGTGCAGTGTCAGCAAGCGATTGAATTTCGACGCTGTGAACCGCAGCAATTTGGCCGCCGCAGTCAAGCACCAATCCAAGTGCGTCTGTGCCCATAGCCGCGCCAGTGAACACGCTTGCAAGGATTTCGTTGGTTGAACCAAGCAATGCGTCGATTGCGCCCTGTGTAATGACGGAAGCGTCATAAGCGACAAGTGCTTGCGGTGCCAAAGGTGCAAACTTGCCAGCCTTTGCGCCAGTGATGTTGTAAATCAGTTCAATAGATGCTTTTTGGTGACGTGCCAGCGAATCATTCGCCAGAATAAAACTAGGCTGTGCCATTGTTCATTACCTCTTAGAAAATTGTTTATCTTTCATCGCAAAAAAGTCGTCCGTTGACATGGGCTTTTTGACTTGCGGTGTTGACGCCGACTGCGCGGTTGGTCTGCGACCTGCATTGTACTGCCGCATATCTGTTTGACGTAGTTTTTGAAGACTTTCTTTCGGCAACGCTTTGATGTCTTCGTCGGATAGGTTAGCGAGCATTTCTAGCCGCGCCTTTTGATGTTCGGCTTGGACACGCTTGTATGCGTCTGCCATTGAAAGGCTTCTGCCTGCTGCTGCCGCACCAAGCTTCAGTTCAGCGATACGCGCCAGCATGGTTGGCGTAGGTCGCACACCTTGTTCGGTGAAGAAGTCAACAAATTCACTTTCTACTGTTTCCCTTGCTTTTGCAATATAGGCCTGTTCAGCCTGTTGACGCTGAAGTTCAGCCTGACGCTGTTCCATGTCCTTGTAACGCCGTAGTTCGCGTTCATTGTCGTAAGCACGGCGCTGGTCTTCGTCCATATATTCGTACTTGAGGCGTTCCGCGGCACGGCGCATTGCGATGTCGTCCACGTCCAGACCAAGCTGTTCTGCCAGACCAAACAACGCTTCAGGATTGTTTTTGACGTTATCAATCCATTTTTCAAAGCCTTCAGCGATTTGAATTTGCCGCTGGTAAGACTTGCGCAATTCTGCGGCTTCTTCCATGCGCTTGGCCGCGGCCTTGGCATGGGCGTAACTGCGCTTCAATTCGTTTTCGTCTACTTCGACTTCCTGACCATCGACTTTGACCTTGAACTTGGCCAGTGCCTTCTGTTCGGCGGTTTGCTTCTTTTGCTGCTGGCTTTGGTCCTGCAATTCGTTTTCGACGCCTTGCAAGTCCTGTTCTGCGGCTGACGCTGCGCCTTCCAAACTTCCTGTATCTACTGCACCTGTGTCTACTGATTCCATGTGACCCCCTTATGAATAGAACACACACAATTTGACGTTAAATGCTTCTGTCGCTGTCGAAGTAATAGTGCCGTTAACCTGCGTAACATCTGACGCCGATGCCCAAACAAACGACGTCACTGGCCTGTCAGATTGCAGGACAATGATGCCTGTTGGTCTGGCATTGACTGCAAACTGCAAGGCGACGTTTGGCGTAAACTTTTGGCTGATAATGCTGCAGTTAATATTGTCGCCTAATGTGATGCCGTTACGCAGGATGCGGATTGTGTTGTCTGCAAGGCCGTTGACGTAATCAATAAACGGCTGCAGTTCAGTGTACGCTTTAGACGTTGCAATCAAACTGACTTCAAAGATGCGTGAAATGGTAATCTTTGCCACTAATTGTCCTCCGATTCGGCATCAACGCCGTGACTGATTTGAAAATGGCCTTCTGGTGTGATGGACACCATGACAAAGCCTGCGCTTGACGTCGCGATGGCGTCATAAAGTGCCTGTGCAAGTGATACGTCATCCATGGCGTCACTTTCCTGATTCCACTGTTCTGTGGGCACCTGTGCGAACTGCATCGCGCCCGTTACCGTTTCCGTCTGCCAGACCAGTTTGTTAGCGTTTCTGCCAGAATAGCCTGTTGCTGCGCGTCTTTGCCTTTTTGCATCCATGCTGGGGCAACCCTTTCAGCGAAGGTAGTTGGTGAAGGAACAGGATTTGTAGTTCTGTCCACCATTCTATTCGCGTAAACTAAGGCCGCTAGGGCATCCATGTGGCCAAGCGCCACGCTTCTGGCAAAGTCTGTCCGTTGTTTGTTGAAAGTCGCACCGCGTAACGTCTGAATCAGAAAGCGGCAGCGTTCGTGAATCATGATTTTACCTTGATTCACTGCGAGGCGCACCGCATTGATGCCTGCTTCAAAGTCGTCCTTATGCGGCAGTAAGGCTTCAAAGTTGTGCTTATAGCGTAAGTCCACAAGCACCTGACCGGGTGCATCCATGTAAGACTGCCGCACCTTGTAAGGTTTGCCCATATCGCGCATGGCTTGGACGATTGTGTCCGTTTCGGTGTTCGGTTCGTGATGCCGTTCGTCGTGTACTTCAAGCCGTGCCTTTTCAAAGTTCCAACAGCATAGCAGGCTGACAGTTTTGTCACGGATGCCGCCAAAGTCTGCAAAAAAGCCCCACACTGCGTATTCTGGTGGTTCATCGCGGATAACATGCTTGGCTTCGTCAAATTCAGGCACGCAGACCGCAGAATCATCGCGGACTATATGCACGAGATATTCGCGTCGCCATGCGGCTGATTGTTCGCCTCCGGCTAGCACTTTGGCTTTTTCAATTTGTTCATCTGTAAGCTGTGGGTTGGTATAAATATCAAATTCAAACTTCGTGCCTGCTAACGCGCAGCGTGGATAAATTTCTTTATGGATGAAATGTTCTGGTTCCTTCGATGGCGTTGTAACGTGAATAAGCTGTCCGCCAGACCTTAAAAGTTGTGGGCCTATGACTGAACGCAGCGCGTATTCATAGTCATCTGAACTAACAAAGCCGCCTTCTTCCGCAATAACTAAACTTGCATTACCGCCGCGCAAACTATCGACGTGTGCAGATTCCAGAACACCTAGACGCAGTTCAGATTGTCCGACCTGCCAGCGGTACGCGCTTTTGATTGGATTAATGAGGCCTGAGGGCGCATCTGCACAAATAGGCGCAAGGTTATCGGATACAATGTCCTGCGCTTGTTTTAATGTCGGTGCTGCGATTCGGACAATTTTGTTAGGATGCCGCAGGCAATAGGACAGCGCGTAACAGGCTGACAGATAACTTTTTCCCCACTGCCGACTAATGAACAGCAACGCTTCCTGTGCTGTGGCGTCTTGTAAGGCCTTCCAGATACGCTTTTGACCGCTGTGTAGCTTGTAAGTCAGATTGCCAGTCTGCCATGCCACGGCTGTCATGCGTTCGATGTCTGCAATCAAAAGCCGTTCATATTCTGCACGTTCTGAAGGTGTCATATTACGCACACCTGCTAGGCAAAAAGGTCTGATATTCTGACCTAGGGCTTTTATGAAAACTGCGCTTGTTTTGCCCGATGTTCATGTGCCTTACGAAGACACCGACGCGCTGCGCTGTTTTCTGCGCGTGTGTAAAGTTGTCCAGCCTGATTACTTTATCTGCCTTGGTGACTTCTTCGACTTTTACCAGCTTAGTCGCTTCGACAAGAATCCGCTGCGAAAAACCACTGTCAGTGATGACTGTGACGTTGCAAGGCGTTGGCTGTACAAGCTGGACGGTGCTTTGCCTTTGAAGACGCACAAAGTCTTTATTGAAGGCAACCACGAAGCGCGCCTGATTAAATGGATTCACAGTAACGCGACTGAACTTGGCCGCATGATTCCAAGTCTGTCCAGTTACACGCACTTCGACAAGCTTGGTTGGGATTACTACGCATACGGCAAGGTCTGGCGTCTGGGTGACGTCCTTTACATGCACGGTGACCGCTGCGGCATGAATGTCAGTATGAACATGATTCGCAAGTATGGCTGTTCGGTTGTCCACGGCCACGACCACGGCGCGGCTGTCAGATGGTTTGCCAATGCCGTAGGCCGTGTGTTTGCTTTGAACTGCGGTCATCTGTCGGATATGGCGCAGCAAGAATACCTTTACGCTGGCGTCGCTGACTGGACGTCTGGCTTTGGCGTAGTCGAATACAGCCACGACCTTAAACATGCGCAAGGTTCCTTTGTGCCAATCGTGAACGGCAAGGCTTTAATCCGAGGGCAACAGATATGATGCTTACAAAGTCCGAAGTCGAAAAGCTGAAGGAACTGCCGTGGTACACGTTCGAAGTCACATACTGCCTTGAAAAGAAGACGCAGACGCGCAGGATACGCGGCAAGCGTTCGTTTACATGGGAACTGGAAAACTGCGTGCGCTTTACCATTGTTGGCGACGAAGGCGAAAGTCTGTTTGAACTAGACGGTGAACTGTTCATAAGCTGTCGTGTTCTTTCACAGACGCAACGTCAACCACGTCAGAAAGCAACGCACGACGCTTCGCCTCAAGTTCTTTCAATCGTTCATCGTTAGCCAAAGGCTGGCC
>ERZ869929.792-NODE-792-length-14381-cov-10.861999_pt1 | contig 14381 bp, 30 predicted proteins | sample MGYA00579312_ERZ869929 | MGnify/ENA primary metagenome ERZ869929 (study PRJEB32216, sample SAMN09231818) | wastewater metagenome | place: USA: Maryland | collected 2016-08-09 | study: EMG produced TPA metagenomics assembly of the PRJNA472060 data set (Reclaimed... | reverse complement strand
GCCACCGCGGCGAGCTCGTCGGTCTGCTCGTCGGCGCACTCGCAGACGACGCGCTGACGCCCGTCTACCGCGACCTGGCCGAGCGCGTCCTCGGCGACCTGCAGAACGAAGGCGCACCCGTCGTCTGGCCGCGCTGAGCTCAGCCGCCGCTGCGCTCGCTGTCGCACCCGGCCGGCGACACGAGCGGGCCGGTGACACAGCCCCCGACCTCGACGATCAACGTGCCCGACGAGGTGATCCCGGAGAGCCTGCGAGGGCGACCGGATGCCTTCGGGCGCGAGGTCGCCGCCGGCGAGGCGCAGCGGTGGATCGACGCATGGTGCGAGCGCCTGGAGCTCGCGAACAAGAACGCTGGCGCGCTCCGACGGGGTGACCCCGACTCGCCCGACGAGCTCGTCGAGCGTGATGTCGAGGGCATCGGCGATCTCGGCGGCGGTCTTCAGCCGCGGGGTTAGGCGTCCTGTTTCCCAGCGGCTGAGCTGCATCGGGTCGACCCCCAGGTGGGCGGCGAGCTCCTTCTGAGTCAGGCCTGCTCGCTCTCGCGCACGCCGAATTGATTCCACGACCGAATCTTGCCTAGACGTTTCCGTCTTGACAATGGACTAAAGCTCTAGTACGGTGAGATTCAACAGATGGACTCGCCTACTCTGCATCCCCTTCGACGAGCACGCGAGGAGCGCGGCATCAGCCGCTTCGCCCTCGCGATCGAGCTCGGCGTCACCGAGCGCACCATCACTCGGTGGGAGTCCGGCCAGGGCTCCCCAAGCCTCGACCAGGCCTTCGCGATCGCGGACTCCCTCGGAGTGGCGATCGACGATCTGCGGAGCGGGGAGGCGGCATGACCGCGTCGTCGCCCCGTCTCGTCTGGACGGCCGAGCAGCGCGCTGAGCGCATCGCCATGTTCGCCAAGCTGCGCGCGCAGAACGCCGCGATCCAGGCGGAGTACGAGCGGGCGCAGCTCGAGCTCTCCTTCCTCGTCGTCGACGCGGTGCTTCTCCGCCAGCGCCTCGACGACTCGAACGAGCTCGACGCCGGCAGCGGCGTCGAGCTCCGCAACGTGCCCGCCGCCGTTCCTCCCGGCGGGCGCACGAGCGGGCTGTCCGCCCCTGGTGCCACCCGCGCCGCGGCGTCGAGGCCCGCTCACTCCGCTGCGCGCACCGCCCCGTCTGACCCCGGGCCGGTGCGCGCAGCCTCCCATCGGAGCGCGGCATGAGCACGCTGCTCCTCGCGACCTGGCTCGCCGTCGGCGGCTGGACGATCGGCTACATCATGGGGTTCGACGCGCACGCGCGCGACGCGGAGGAGTCCGAGCTCGGCTGGGCTGACGCCGCGCTCGCCGAGTTGCGCGACCTGCCCGAGGCGGCGGCGCGATGACGCCCGCCGGGACGAACGAGCGCGCGCCCCGCACGACGTGCCGGAACGGCCACGACCTGACCGATCCCGCGAACGTCCTGCCGGAGCGACGCTTCGTCGCGTGCCGCGCGTGCAAGCGCGAGCAGAACCGGCGCGCTGATCGCCGGCGCCGCGCGCTGCACGACGTCGTCGCGATCGCCGAGTCCGTCGCCGAGCTCGCGCCCGCCGTCGCGGCGCCGGTCGAGCCCGAGGACGACGGGAAGCGCTACCCGATCGAGGAGTGGCTGCGCCTCTTCGGCCGCCCGCCGATCGCGTACGGCCAGGTGGAGGACGCGCGATGACCGGCGAGCACCGCCTCGACTTCGCGCGCGCCGTCGACGACTGGCTGCGCACGCTCACCGCCGCGAAGGTGCGGCCCCGCACGATCGACGCGTACCGTCGCACGCTGCACGCCGCGATCGATCTGCTCGGCGACGACGTCGACCCGCGCACCCTCGTGCTCGAGGACTACGAGCTTCCAGTAGGAGCGTCCCACGTGTTCATCTTCGACCCCGCGACGAGTGTCGCGCACCTCGTGGACGGCGAGATCGTCGGCGAGCTGCCGGCCGAGGTCAGCGTCACGTCGCGCCCGACGGACGACGGCGAGGAGTTCGTCGTCCGCGTCGTGTTCGACTTCGGTGGCGAGTACCGAGCCGTCCTGAGCTCGGCGGCCGGCGACTACGCCGACGCGATCGACGCCGCGATCCGCGAGGACGCTGACGACCAGGACGTCGAGCTGCTCGCGCCGGCGGAGGACTTCGCGGCATGACCGACCGGCAGGGAACCTTCGTCGGCGTGCTCGCCGGGTCGCTCGCGATCGCCGGCACGGCGTGCCTGATCTTCGCGCTCGAGGCGCCCGCCGCGCCGATGGCGCCGGCCGTGATGTCGTGGTACGGCGACGCGCCCGGCGAGGCCGGAGGCCCGATCGCGTGCGGCACCGGCAAGCTCAACGTGCGCGCGCTCGCCGTCGCGATGCGGCGCGACTCCGGCGTGAAGTGTGGGCAGCGGATCGTGTTGTGCGCGGACGACACCGGTCGGTGCGTGTGGGTGCGCGTCCTCGACCGCGGCCCGTTCGTCGCGGGGCGCGACATCGACGCGTTGCCGCGCGTCGTGCAGCTCCTCGGCCTGTCCCTGAGCCGCGGCGTCTACCGCGTGTCGTGGCGTCCCGTCCCGACGAGCGCGACCAGGGGCTGCTTGTTCCCCGCGTGGGTCGGCCGTCCCCACTGGCCCGGGTGCGAGCGATGACCGGCTTCGCGTACAAGTGGCTTGGCGGCCCGAACGGCCTGAGCAGCGTTCACGGCGGCGACCACGAGTGGGTCGTCGGCGAGTGGGTCGCCGTGCAGACGCCCGTCGTGCCATGCACGACGGGCCTGCACCTCTGCCGCCGCGAACACCTCCTCGAGAGGTGCGCGCCCGCGTTGTGGGTCGCGGAGTACGACGGCGACGCATTTCGCGACGACTACAAGATCGTGGTTGGGCGCGCCCGACTCGTGCGGCGCATCGAGACGTGGACGGACGCGTCGGCGCGACTGTTCGCGGCCGACTGCGCGGAGCGCGCCCTTCGCCGGGAGCGCGACGCTGGGCGCGAACCTGACGCGCGTTCGTGGGCCGCAGTCGACGCGGCTCGCGAGTTCACTCGCGGCGAGATCACCGACAAGGAGCGGGTCGCCGCCTGGGTCGCCGCCTGGGACGCCGCCAGGGTCGCCGCCTGGGCCGCCGCCGGGGCCGCCGCCTGGGACGCCGCCGGGGACGCCGCCGGGGCCGCCGCCAGGGCCGCCGCCTGGGACGCCGCCAGGGTCGCCGCCTGGGCCGCCGCCTGGGACGCCGCCTGGGACGCCGCCGGGGCCGCCGCCTGGGCCGCCGCCGGGGCCGCCGCCAGGGTCGCCGCCGGGGACGCCGCCAGGGCCGCCGCCGGGGCCGCCGCCAGGGACGCCGCCAGGGCCGCCGCCAGTGGCGCCGAGCGCGCGTGGCAACTCGACCACCTCTTCGCCGCCTACCTCACCGACGGAGCAATCGATGACTGAGCAGGACAAGGCCGAGGCGCGGCAGGCCGCCGCCGCCGACTACCTCCGCCGCCACCACCAGACCCGCCTCGCCTCCGCGGTACGCGCCGACCTCGACCGGTCGCCGCGCCGCATCCGCCGCGCCGCGACCATCGCCGCCGTCCTCGTCTGCGCCGTCCTCGGCGTCGCCGCGACCGCGCACGCCTCGCCGCCGCCGCCCGTCCCGGCGCCCGCCCTCTCCTGGCCGACCGTCGTCGTGGAGCGCGCCGCCGTCCGCTGGCTCTACGCCACGAACCCGGACGAGTGGGCGGACGGCGTCAGGCTCGAGGAAGCCGTCGCGTCGTGCTCGCGCACCGGGCGGCGCTACCGCTGCGAGGTCGTGTCGCTCTGGAGCTACGCGTCGGGCGACGAGCACGGCGAGCAGCGCGACGTCCTCACGCGCTGCACGCCGGATCGGCGCGTCCACCGCAACGCCGCGAGCGCGCGTGCTGCGCGCATCGTCGTGCGGCAGGGTGGGACGCCGGGGAAGCGCGGCGGCGTCCGCTGCGCGAGGAGCACGTCGTGAGCGTCGAGCGCATCTATACGTGCGACGCGCCCAACTGCGGCGAGCACGTCCGCACCGCCGCAGCCCTCCCGACGGGCTACCTCCGCCTCACCGGAGCGACTCCGGTTCGCCACTTCTGCAGCGTCGACTGCGTGTTCGCGTGGTCTGCAGCGCAGGCCCCCGACAAGATCCTCGCCTCCGGGGAGGCCACCGATGGCTGACGTGAAGCCGCTCGCCCCGCTGCCAGTGCATTCAATCGCCCGCTTCGGCCTGGGCAGAGGATTCCCGGTCGTCCGAGGGGCGTGCCCTGCCTGCGGCCTCCGGTCTCTGTTTCTCGCCTACGGAGGCCACGTGACGTGCGCAGGGGTCATGTGCCCCGACCCCGGCGCGGCCGACCGGCGGCTTCATGGGGAGGCCACCGATGGTCACTAGCCGCCGACTCCAGGCCGCGGCGTCCGCCGAAGCGCGCCGCCTCATCAAGCGCCGCGACCGCATCAGCCAGCGCATCGCTCCGCTCCAGGCCGAGATCGACGCCATCGACGAGCGGATCGCGCTCATCGAGAAGGCCGCCGGCCTCGCCCTCGCCCACGTCGACCTCGAGACGCCGCCCGTGCCGGCCGCTGTCCTCGGGATTCCCCTCGTCGGGAAGGCGATCCGCGTCCAGGCCGTCCGGTCGATGCTCGACCGCTACCCGCTCGGCCACGCCGCGCGCGCCCGCGAGTGGTTCGCGGCGTACCGCGACGACGGCTACGCGGTCGTGTCGGCCGACCCGTTCGCGGCGTTCCTGACGCAGCTCTCGCGCTCGCCGATGGTCGAGTCTTCGTCGCAGCGCGGCGTGTACGCGCTCGTCGCGGAGTCGCCGATTCGCGGTCTTTGCGAGTCGATCCGGACGGTGTACGCGCAGGCGCAGGCGGCGGACGATCCGGAGGAGAAGATGGGTTTGCTGCGCGACGCGCGGCGGCTGATGCGGCTCCGCTCGGAGTGCGAGGCGTGCGGCCGGACGTGGGGCGCGGATGCGGTGTCGTCGGCGGCGTCGGGGGTGCCCGGTGCCTGACGACGCCCGCACCCGCGGCATCGAGGCCGAGGCGATTGAGCGCATCGTCCGTGCGCTGTTCGACGCCGGATGGGTGGCGCCGCGCACGGGGAGCGACGACGCGCCCGACGCCATCACGACAGTTTGGACGGCGTTGACCGGGTGGGCGCCGCCCCCCGCAACGAGCAGCGCCGCCCCCGAGGGAGCGGCGCTGCAAGCGTACGGCTCAGGAGCGGGCAGTCGCGAGCAGGATACCAAAACGCCCCCCGCGCCCGCGAGCGACGACGTGAAGGCACGCGCCATCGAGACGGCACGGGCCTCGTGGGGCAACCGGCTGCACTGGATCGCGCAGGACGTGATCGACCGAACCGTCTCCGACCTGGCCGCTGCCGGCCTCCTCGCCGGGCCGAGCCACCTCGACCGCCTCGCCGCATGGGTGAGCGAGCACCGCATGCACACGCTGCGGGTCTACCGCTTCGGCTGGGACGCGATGGTGGTCGAGGTCGTCCCGCGCCACCGCACCATCGTCTCTGAGGTTGACCCCGACCAGCAGGAGGCGGCTCGTCGCGTCCTCGCCCGACTGGAGGCCACCGATGAGTAGCCAGCCGACCGCACGCGACGCCGTGTGGGGCTCCATCCTCGGCGTCGACCGCACCGACGACACCGACGCCGTTCTGGCGGCGCTCGGCATCCCCGCCGACACCGACCCGAAGCGCATCGAGCAGGGCCTCGCGCTCCTCTCCGCCGTCGAGACGATCGAGGAGCACCGCGGCGATCGAGGATTCGCGGTCGAGTGGGACGCGGGAGAGGCGGACGTGGGCCTCCCCGCGGGGTACTGCGCGATGGCCGACTACGCGATCACCGGCGGCAAGTCGATGGCCGGCGCCGTCCTCGCGCTCGCGTCGGTGCTCGCCGCGAAGGCGGAGGCGTACGGTGCCTGACGACGCCCGCGCACCGTGGTCGATCGACGACGCGCTCCCCTCTGGCGAGTTGATCGAGTGCTGGGACGGCACCATGGTCGTCTACGGCCTCACGCGCAACCAGGCGCGCGCGAAGTACGCATGGGATCACGGCGAAGCGTACGTCGATGTGCGCGCGCGCCGCGTCTGGATCGGCCCGTGGAGCGCGGTCGGTGACGTGCCGTGCGAGGACTGCGAATGCGGAGCGGTCGACGGCCCGGGCGCAGAGTGCAAGGCGTTCGGCATCGTCGGCAAGCGGATGCCGAACTACACCCCGGGATGGACGGTTGACTGTGCCTGACGACGCACGTCGGGGGTGTCCGGTGCCTGACCAGCCGTACACCACCCGCGAGTGCGTTCAGCGCGATGGCACTCGCACGCTCGTCGTGACGGGCGACCTCGACGCGGCACGCGCAGCACTCGAAGCGTCCGCAACGAGCAGCGCCGCCCCCGAAGGAGCGGCGCTGTCGGCTAGCGGAACGGTACGTAGGGCAGGCGGTCCCGATCATGGTACCGCGCCGGTCGGCGACGACTGCACGTCCGTGATCGCGTCGGCGCTCCGCGACATCTACGCGGCACACGGCTGGGACTCGGGCGACGACGCGGTGCCCGACGCGAGCGCCATCACGTTCGCGCTCTGCGAGGCGTTCGGGTGGGAGTACCTCTGCGATCTCCGCGTCGACACGTCGGAGCGCCCGAGCGTGGTCGCGCCGCTGTCGGCCGACGACGCGGAGCGCTTCTTCCGGTACCGCTACGACTACGTGGCGCGGTCGCCCGAGAACGCGCCCAGCGGCACGTGGACGGACGCGCAGGTCGACGGCCTCGCCCGTCACCTCTACCTCGTCGAGAACGGCGGCCCGAAGCCGTGGGCCGAGCTCGCCGAGCTGACCAAGGACGTGTGGCGCTCACGAGCCCGTCGCGCGCTCGCGGCCGTCGAGGAGGCGTCCGATGCGTGACGACCTCCTCCCCCGCTGGCGCATCGGGATCGACCTGCGGCAATGGTGCATCGGGCTCATGTGGACCGTGCACGCGGGGTTCGGCCGGATGGCCGGGATCCGCGAGGCCCACGTCTGCCTCGGCCCGATCTGGATCAACGTCGTGATCGGGCAGCTGGCGCGGAGGCGAACGGTGCCGGCCGCCGCGACGTGCGACTGGGAGACCGGCCACTTCGCACGCCCCGACGGCACGGGCACGTCGGGCACGTTCGTCTGCGGGCGGCGGGCCACGCACCGTTTCAGGGACTTCGGGCTGTCGGAGAGGCTCCTCTGCGACGAGCACTTGCGCGTCGCGATGAGCACCTTCGTGCAGGTGCAGCGCACCGTCACGCCGCTCACCAAGGCGGCGCGCGATGCCTGAGCCCACGAAGTTCGGGGAGAAGCCCTGCCGCTGGTACTGGGAGATCGGCTCCGGGCGCTGCGACAACTGCGGCAGGTTCGCGAGTGAGCACGAGGGCGTCGTCGTCCTCGCGCCAGACAGCGGGCCGCTGTTGTGGGGCACGGACGACGGCGGGTGGGTCGCCTACTCCTGGTCGGAGTGGGACGCCCGCGTGGCGTCGGGGGCCCGCGTCCGCGAAGCCCGCAAGCTTCTGTCCGAGCTCTCCGACGCCGAGGCTGTCGCGGCCGCTGCGGCGCTTGTCGCTGCCGAGAGGCCGTCCGATGCGTGACGGCCAGAAGGTGATCCGCGTCGACGCGCTGCTCGTCGCGCTCTTCGTCGTCGCGACGCTCCCTGCGCTGTTCGGCGTCGTCGGGTATGCCGTGAGCGTCGCGCTGATCGCGGCCGCGTGGGTCGCGGCGATGGTGGGGGGGCGTGATGCATAGCCCGTACGTGTCGCTGCGGACGCCTCCGCGGCCGGACGACATGTACGCCGTCGGGACAGTGCTGGTCGCCGCGCTGGTCGTGTGGATGTTTGATCGCGGGATCGTGCCGTGGTGGTTCGCGACGATCGCCGTCGCGGTGTCGGCGGCTGCCGTGTCGCATGCGCAGGCGGTGCACTCGTGCCGGCGGTACGTCGCTGAGGCGGAGCACGTCGCGAACGCGGAGATCTCGGCGGCGAACGCTGCGCGGGTGCGGGTGCACCAGGCGGAGCGGGGCGATGCGGCGCGCGAGTCGGCGCTGCGTTCGGAGCTCGCTGACCTGATCTTCGGCGCGGTCGACGATCGATCGGTGGTCGACCGTGCGCGTAGGAAGGCGATTGCGGGTGGGGAGAGCGGGTCGCAGAGCGCGACGACGAGTGCGGAGGGGGATTCGGTCGAGTGAGGGCGTCGGACGAGCAGAGGGCGCTTGGGGACGTGAAGGTGTTCGCGCGTCGGTTGGCGACGGCGGAGCGTGAGCGGCGCCGCTATCAGGAGCTGATCGGGCGGCGTGTCGCGTCCGGGCTCGTGCCGCCGGCGAAGGCTGCGGCGTCGGCTGGGGTGTCGCCGCGGACGATCCGGCGGTGGCGTGATCGTGCTGTGTCCTCTGCGGTGGCGCGGGAGGACACCCGAGGGTGTGTCCGGGGCGCTGCCGCGCCGACCCGCCTCCAGGCGGGGCGGCACCCGCTCGCCTCGCCAGAGCGAGGCGCCTGATGAATGGGACGGAGCTCGCGATCGGCGTGGCCGTCCTGGTCGTGCTGATCGAGCCGCGTGCGATCGAGACGCTGCTCGCGATCGCCGTGCTGGTCGCGTCCGCGTACGCGTTCTACCTCTGGAGCTACGCACCATGATCCGCTTCATCGAGCTCGTGCTCGTGCTCGCGCTGGTCGCGACGCCGGTGGCGATCTACCGGATCGGCGGCTGGCGGCTCCTGGCGCTGCTGACGTTCCGGCTGGTCTGCTTCGTCGTGAAGTGGTCGGCGGTCGTGGTGCTGGCGGTGCACGCGCTCGTGGTGGGTGCGGCTGCGCGGCGAGGGCTGGCGTTCCGTGGTGCTGCGGCGTGGTTCCGTGCGGATCTGGACTGGCGTCGGATCGCGGTGGCGCACGAGCTCGTGGGTGGGCGCGTGATCGGTGTGCGGCCGACGGCTGTCGGGCGCATCCTGACGATCCTGCTGCCGCGTGGCGCGACGATCGAGTCGCTGAAGACGGGCACGGCTGCGAGCGCGACCGGCACGAGCGCGGCGGTGCTGCGGAGCGGCCGCATCCCGCGGATCGTGAGGATCGCGCTGCGCACCGGCACCGATCCGCTCGCGACGCCGGTCGAGCCGGCGGATCTCGTGGAGCTGCCCGACCTCACGCGGCTCGAGATCGGCGTGACGGAGGACGGCACGCCGTGGTGCGTGAAGCTGCTCGGCGAGCACATCCTGATCGGCGGCGTGACCGGGAGCGGGAAGGGCAGCGTGCTCTGGGGCATCGGTCGCGCGGTCGCTCCTGCCGTGAAGGCGGGGCTGGTGGAGCTGCACGGCGTCGACCCGAAGGGCGGCATGGAGCTCGGGATGGGCCGCGCGATGTTCGCGAACCTCGCGACGCGGCAGGGCGCGATGCTCGCGCTGCTGGAGGCGGCGGTGAAGGAGATGGACGAGCGCGCCGAGCGGCTCGCTGGTGTGACGCGGCTGCACACGCCGACGGTGGAGGAGCCGCTGCGGGTCGTCGTGATCGACGAGGTGGCGACGTTGACGGCGTACCACCCGGACATCCGGATCCGGCAGGCGTTCCAGTCGCAGATCAACATGCTGCTCTCGAAGGGCCGCGCGGTCGGGGTGAGCGTGATCCTGGCGCTGCAGGATCCGCGCAAGGAGATCCTGCCGATGCGCGCGCTCGTGCCGGTGAAGATCGCGCTGCGGCTCGATGAGGCGGCGCAGGTCCCGATGGTGCTCGGCGACTCGGCGCGTGCGCGCGGAGCGGAGGCTGACTGGATCGACCCGGCTCTGCCCGGTGTCGGCTACGTGATGGTTGACGGCACGCGCGATCCGATTCGCGTCCGTGCGGCACACATCGACGACAAGGAGCTCGCACGGATCTGCCTCGCGTACGGGCGCGCGCGCGCGGACGCAGACGCCGAAGGCGTCAACGCGTCTGCGCCCGCGCCTGCGCCCGCGCGCGAGGGAGGGCCGCGCTTCTCCTCGTCGAAGCGTGGTGGCCGCTCGGAGACGAAGGCGGAGCGGCGCAGCCGCAACCGCGCTGAGTGGCCGGGTCACCGGCGGGGCGGGTCGTGATGCGCAGCCTCTGGCTCCTGCTGCTGCATGCGTCGAAGGGCACGCCGTTGCAGCGGTGGGTGTACCGTCGCTACGACCGGTCGGCGACGTGGGCGGCGAACCCGGCGGCGCGCGCGGCGCGCAAGCGGGCCGGTGGCCGCTGCGAGTCGTGCGGCCGCCGACGGCGCGGTCTGCAGTGCCATCACCTCACGTACGCCCGGGTGGGGCAGGAGATCGCGAGCGACTTCCTCGTGGTCTGCCAGCCGTGCCATCGCCGGCGGCACTCGAGGAGTGGCCGGTGAGCGTCGTGCGGTTGAGCGTCGACTCGCAGAGCTGCGCGACGCCGCACTGCTCGCGCGAGTCGGTGTGGGCGTCGGGCCCGTACGCGGGGCTCTGCAACGTGTGCGCGGCGACGTCGCGGCACCGCCGGGCGCGCGCCGCGGCGACGCGCATGACGACGGACGAGCGGCGCGCGCAGCGCCGCGAGGCGCTGTGCGATCGCGTGGCTCGTGCGATCCACGCGTTCGACTGCGCGGGGCGCTCCGAGTTCGACGACCTGGAGCCGGGCGAGCAGACCTTCTACGTGCAGCGCGCGGACGCTGCGATCGATGCGATGGGATGGGGGACGAGCGATGGGTGAGCACGCGGCTGCACGCGGCTTCGCGGCGTGGACGGATCGGCGCGGCTACGAGTGGGACGCGCCCGAGCTCGACGCGGGCAGCTCCCTCTCGGGCCTCTTCGCGCGCTACGTGGACGAGGTCGAGCGCGGCGTCGCCGGGCTCGACCAGGCCGAGCCGACGGCGGTGCGCGTCTTCACGCGCAGCGTGGTCGGCGCGTTGGAGGTCGCGTGACTCGGCTCGCGAAGATCGCTCCGGCGTTCGCGACGGACGTGCGGCGCGTCTTCGATGTCGCGCCGTGCTCGGGGACGTGCCGCGCCACGCCCTGTGTGCTGCGCTCGGCGCGCGCGCAGGGCACCGCGGATGAGTGGTTCCGCGCGTGCGACCCGTGGTGCGTGTCGGCGCTGCGCGAGTACGTGGATCGGCTGGTGCGTGAGCAGGACGCGGCGCAGCTGCGGATCGACCTGGGCGGTGCGTCGTGAGCCTCGTGCGGCTGCTCGCCCGCCACCGCGAGGCCGGGCTGACCGAGCTCGAGTGCTCGACGCTCGCGCGGAAGCTCGGCGGGCTGACGACGGCGGAGATCGCTGCCGAGGACGGCGTCTCGGCGCGTGCGGTGCGTGAGCGCGCGGCGCGTGCCGCGAAGAAGCTGGGCGCGTACAACGCGCGCCTGGTGCTCGAGGAGTCCCCTGACGGAACGGAGTCGACCGATGCGTGACGGCACGCTCGCTGCTCGCCATCTCGCCGAGCGCATCACGATCGAGCAGACGCAGAAGCGGCTGCGCGCGGAGACCGAGCCGGTCGACGCGAAGGTGTACGCGCAGACCGCTGCCGGCAGGCGCTTGCTGCGCGGCGTGCCGGTCGTCGGCACGGGCGGGCTCGACGAGCGGCGCGACCCGCTGCTCGAGGTGTTGGATCGCGAGCGGGACGCTGAGACGCGTGCCGCGATCGACGCGCTGACGCGCTGACTGCGAGCTGTCTGATGCGCGATCCCTACCTCGCCCACGTCCTCGGCATCCCCGTGTCGAGCCTCGAGGAGCACGTCTCGACGCGGGCGCGCGTCCTCGACGCGACCGCCGCGATCGACGGCCTGGTCGACGACCTCGCCGAGCTGGTCTCGATGGCGACGGAGATGGTCGAGGTGGCGGCCGACAGGGCGTCGCGGCACCGCGTCGCCGGGATCGTCGGCTCGCCGCTCGCCGAGGCGCTGCTCGATCTCGCCGCTGCGGCGCAGGTCGCGGCGGATCTCCGGAGCCGGATCGATGCGGACTACGCCGCGGTGGCCGAGCGGGCCGCGGTTGCGGCGAGGTCGGCGGCGTGAGCACGGCGACCGCGAAGGAGCCGCGCGAGACGGTCGCCGATCAGCTCTACGAGCTCGCGATCGAGAACTTCCGGTTCGCGTCGTCGCCGACGGGGCTGATCGGGATCGAGGTCGGGCCGGACTGGCCGGTCGCGATCCCGCTGAGCGGGTTGCGGCCGCGGCTGGCGCACTGGTTCCGGCTGCGGCACGGTCGCGTCCCGAGCCGGTCGGCGGTCACGAACGCGCTCGACGCGATCGAGGGGCGCGCGCTCGGCGACCTCGAGCTGCCGGAGCGCGACCCGCAGCCGCGCGTCGCGCGCGCCGGCGAGTCGAAGATCGTGGTCGACCTGATCGACGGGTCGGGTCGCGCGGCGGTGATCACGCCGCGCAGCGTCGAGCTCGTCGCGGCGCCGGCGTCGACCAGGGTGTGCTTCGCGCGTACCTCGGCGATGGGCGAGCTGCCGCTGCCCGACCTCGACGTCGATCCGCACGACGTGCCCGGGCTGCTCTCCGCGTTGCTGAACATGACGGACGACGCGATCCGCATGACGGTCGGGTGGCTCGTCGCGGCGCTGATCCCGGACATCGCGCACCCGGTGCTCGTGCTGCGCGGCGAGCAGGGCACCGCGAAGAGCACGGCGGCGAGGATCTTGACGCGGATCATCGACCCCGGCCCGGCGCCGCTCAGGCAGCCGCCGAAGGACGTCGACGCGTGGACGACGAGCGCCTCGGCGTCGTGGGTCGTGTGCCTCGACAACGTGTCGCGGATGAGCGCCGAGGTGTCGGACGCGCTCTGCCGCGCCGTGACCGGGGACGGCCTCGTGAAGCGGCGCCTCTACTCGGACAACGACTCGTTCGTGATCACGATGCGCCGGGCGATCATCATGACGACGATCGAGGCGGGCGCGGCGCGCGGCGACCTCGCGGAGCGCAGCCTCGTGGTGCCGCTGCTGCCGATCGGCGAGATGCGCGTCTCGGAGCGCGACATCGAGGCGGGGTTCCAGGAGGCGCACCCGCAGCTCCTCGGCGGGCTGATGCGGCTCTGCTCGCTCGTGCTCGGCGAGCTGCCGCGCACGCGCCTTGCGCACGCGCCGCGGATGGCGGACTTCGCGCAGGTGCTGGCCGCGCTCGACACGGTGCTCGGCTGGGACGGCGCCGCGCTCGGCAGCTACCTCGCGATGCTGGAGTCGAGCCACCTCGACGTGATCGAGGGCAACCCGGTGGCGCAGCACCTGCTCGCCTACCTCGAGGACGCCGGCGAGTGGAGCGGCTCGGCTGGCGACCTGCTGGCCGCGCTCGAGGCGCGCTTCGGCGACACGTCGCGGCCGAGCGACTGGCCGAAGAACGCGCGCGGCCTGACGAGCCAGCTCACGCGGCTGAACCCGGCGCTGCGCGGCGTCGGCTGGGAGTGGTCGCAGGCTGGCAGGACGAAGCACGCGCGGATGTGCACGATCCGGCGCTGCTCGACGCCGGAGGGGCAGTGATCCGACCTGATCGGAGTGCTTCATCTCGAAGACGCGCACCTCGTAGCTCGGATCGTCGTGATCGAGGCACGCGGACGCCGCATCGAATGACCAGTGACCCCAGCGCATGGGTGGATTGCGCAAGCGCTCGCGGAGCTCGTTGAGCAGCTCGATCGCGTTCTTCGCGGGCAGCGGATCATCCCTGTGGTCGTCCATCGGGCCATCCTAGCGAGCCGGCGGCGCGCGGCGCCCTCCCCGCGCCCCTCCCTCGGGTGCGGGTGGTGGACGACCGGCACCGCGCGCTCGACGCTGCCGGGATCCGGGTGGCATCCGGCCGCGTTCCATGCACGTCGTATGCAGGCCGGGCGCCTGGTCGTCGGTGTCGGTCGCTCGTCCTCGGTGTCGGTCGAGGGGCGGCGGCGCGAGCTCGTGCTCGGCGATCGCGGGTGTCGGAGTGGCGATCCGTCCGTCACTCGTGCTAGCCGCGGGCCGATCCGGCGTGAGGCGTTGCGGCGCCTGTGGATCGGCCTGGTCGGCTGGGTGTCGGTCGGGTGACGGTGGTGACGGTCGGGTGACGGTCGGCCGTGCCAACCGTCACCCGTGCGATCCGTTGCTATTGCTGGGATCGCGGGTGCTGGTGACGGTGGTGACGGTTCTTTCCCCTCTTCTAAAAGATTGAAAGAGAGAGAGGGGTAGAGAGAGGGCGAGGGCTGCACAATTAGGAAACAACCGTCACCACCGTCACCACCGTCACCACCCGTTGCGGCGGCTGGGATCGCGGGGTGTCGGTCGCGGTGTCGGTAGGTCGTGCGACCGTCACCGGTTCGGCTGGGCTGGGGGTGTCCGTCCGACGGGCCTGGTTTCCTACCGCAGCAGCAGGGCGAGGTACGCCCTCGCTCGGATGAAGCCCGCCCATCGAGGCGGGCTTCGTCGTCTCTGCACACGATGCCTCTCTTCGCCATCTGCCTC
>ERZ869929.790-NODE-790-length-14404-cov-9.420029_pt1 | contig 14404 bp, 15 predicted proteins | sample MGYA00579312_ERZ869929 | MGnify/ENA primary metagenome ERZ869929 (study PRJEB32216, sample SAMN09231818) | wastewater metagenome | place: USA: Maryland | collected 2016-08-09 | study: EMG produced TPA metagenomics assembly of the PRJNA472060 data set (Reclaimed... | reverse complement strand
GCGCGCTCGACCGGGAGGCCGCGTAGATGGAACGCGTCGACCATTGCGAAGACCGACTCGACGGGCGCTCGCTCTTCATGCTCGACCTGGGCGACGATGACGTGGCGCTGTTGGTGGAGATCCTCACTCGCCGCGCGGACGCGACGAAGAACCTCTACGAGCGCGGCCTCTGCCTGGAGGTCGTTCGACAGCTTGAAGAGGCGCTCGCTGAGAGCGCGGACACGGACGGTGCCGCATGACGCTCTACAAGGGTGTCGAGTTTGCGTCTCGCATCGAAGCGCGGTGGGCAGTCTTCTTCGACGCTCTCGGCGTGCAGTGGGAACAATACCCGGCATGGGTGGACGGCGAGCCGATCAGCTTCTGGCTTCCCGACGTCTCAGCCGTGACAGGTCACATCGGGTGCTACGTGGACATCCGAGATTTGATTACCGATGATCGCATTGAGGATGCCCGGAGGGTAGTTAGCGAGTCAGGACGTGACGTGGTGCTCTTTCGAGGCACGCCCACGCGATTCCTGCACAGTGACCAGCACAGCGGGTTGAGGGGCGAGGCAGTAGTCACGCACATCCTGGCCGTCCCCGGCGAACGGTCAGACAGCGGTGAAGTGCTGAACGTAAAACACGAGATCGTTTCGTGTGGTCTGCATTCCTTCACAATCATCAACGACCGGCCTCATATCCGAATTCTCACAGAGGAGCCGTGGCGCCGCGGTCATCGGCACCCGCGCATCGTCGCAGCGCTTGAGAAAGCGAACACGTTTTACTTCGGAAGCCAGAAGGGGCGTGCCGCATGACCGCCCCGTCCCTCCGCCGCGACCAACTCGCGCTGCTCCATCTCGTCCAGGCGGCCTACCGTGACGGGGCCCGCTCCGTCTGCGCGCAGGCCCCTACCGGCTTCGGTAAGACCTTCGTTGTCGCACGCGGCGTGATCGCGCCGACCGCCGCGAAGGGGCGCCGCGTGCTCTTCGTCGCCGACCTTGAAGAAATCCTCGACGACACGGCCGAGAGGCTTCGCGCGCTCGGTCTCGACGTGGGCGTGATCAAGGCGGGCCGCGCATCGTGTCCGACCGCGCCCGTCCAGGTTGCGTCGCTTCAGACGCTCGCACGGCGGCTGGACGCGCTGCCGCCCGCGGATCGCGTGATTCTCGACGAGTGTCACATCGCCGCAGCGCGCACCGTCCGCGACGTGCTCGGTCACTACCGCGAGGCACTTGTGATGGGCCTGACGGCCACGCCATCGCGAGGTGATGGACAGCCCCTCGACGAGTTCGAGCGGCTGGTGTGCGGTCCCTCGATGCGCGAGCTCATCGCGATCGGCGCCCTCGTGCCGCCCCGCGTGCTCGCGCCCGACCGGGTGCTCGACAAGGGCGTGTGCGAAGATCCTGTCGAGGCCGTGCTCGCGCGGGCGCACGACCGACGCTGCTGCATCTTCGCACCCGACGGCGCTTCGGCCGCGGACATCGCAGAGCGCCTGACCGCGCAGGGGCACGCGACGGTCGCTGTGCTCGACGGGATGGGGCGCGAGGCGCGACGCCAGGTGCGTGCGCGTCTCGACGCGGGAGAGGTGCGCTCGCTCGTCACCGTGCGCGCGCTTCAAAAGGGCTTCGACGCGCCCGTGCTCGACTGCGCGGTGCTCTGCACGCTCGGGTCGATCGTGGGCTACTTGCAGAGCATCGGTCGGGCGCTGCGGTCCCACCCTGCGACGGGCAAGCAGGACGCCCTGGTGCTCGACCTCCGTGGTGCCGTGTGGGTGCATGGGCTCCCCGAGGAGGATCGCGTCTGGACGCTCGACGGGTCGCAGGGGCGCACGCGCGAGGCCCCGGCCGAGTCGTTGCGTCGGTGCAGCGCCTGCCACGCGATCTTCTCGGGCGCGAAGACGCGGTGCCCGCGCGAAGGATGCGGCGCCGTGCTGGTCGCGCACGCACGCGGGCTGCGGGTGCAGCGCGCGGCGATGATTGAGGCGTCGGGCGCGAGCGTCGAGGATCGCGCGCAGCGCTATCACGACGCGATCCGCGACCGGCTGCTCAAGGCGGGGAAGCCTGCGCACGTGGCCGCACGCGTCGCGCACGAGGCGGTGGTGAAGAAGTTCTACACGACGAAAGAGGTAGCGTGATGGCGACGGCCCCTGTCCCCCGTCTCCCCGACGCACATCCGACGCCGCGCGCGAACCACGCGAAGGGCGTCGCGTTGGAGGTGTCGATCCAGAAGGCCCTCGGCGCTCTCCCTGGCGTGGCAATCCTGCGTAACGCCGTCATCTCCGTGACGACGCAAACGGGGCGCACGCTGCTCACCGGCATCGGTGGCGTCGGCGCACCCGACCTGCACGTCGAGGTGAGGACACCTTCGGGGGTGTTCGCGTCCGTCTGGATGGAGTGCAAGGCGGGCGGGAGTCGCAAGCGTCCCGCACAGGCCGCGTGGCACGAGGCCGCACGAAGACTTGGGCGCCACGTCTACGTGGTGCGCACTGTGGAGGAGGCCGTGCGGATCGTCGAAGCGTTTCAGCGCGGGGAGGTGCCCGATGGCGAGTGAGAACGAGAAGAGCGAGACGCCCGGGTCGCGCGACCCGGTGAACCACCCCCCGCACTACGGCGGCGCGGACAATCCTTACGAAGCGATCAAAGTCATCGAAGCGTGGGGCCTCGGGTTCCACCTCGGCAACGCGGTGAAGTACATCGCGCGAGCAGGGAAGAAGGGCGCCGCGCTCGAAGATCTCAAAAAGGCGCGCTGGTATCTCGACCGGATGATTGAGCGGATGGAGGCACCCCGTGGGTAGCCTCGTTCCGCTCGACCCCACCGCCGCCGTCTTCGGCCAGTCGGGCGCCCTCGCGCACGCCTTCCCGGGCTACGCGCCGCGCGACGGTCAGGTCGCCATGGCGCGGCTCGTCCACGAGACGGCGCGCGACGGCGGGGGCGCGCTCTGCGACGCCCCGTGCGGCACCGGCAAGAGCCTCGCGTACCTCGCGCCGACGATCCTCCGCGCGCTCCGCACAAGCACCCGTGTCGTCGTCGCGACCGCGGGGATCCCGTTGCAAGAGCAGCTCGTGCAGAAGGATCTCCCCGCGCTCAAGCGCGCACTCGCACCGCTGGCGGGCGAGGATTGGAAATTCGCGCTGCTCAAGGGGAGGTCGAACTACGCGTGCAAAGACCTCGTGGAGAACCCCGCGCAGCGCGAGGAGTGGCAGGCCGCGCTCTCCGAAGACGAGCTCGCGCAGCTTCGCGAGGTAGACCGCTGGTCCCGCACGACCGAGACCGGCGACCGGACAGAGCTTCCCTTCGTCGTCTCGGACTCGGTGTGGCGCCTGCGGTCGATGGATCAAGAGGGGTGCCACGGCAAGTCGTGCGACTTCTATGCAGAGTGCTTCGCGCGGCAGGCCCACGACCGCGCCGCGAAGGCGACCGTCATCGTGGTCAACTACCATTTGCTCTTCGCACACATCGCGCTCAAGGCCGAGTGCGGGCGCTCCCTGCTCCTTCCCGAGTATCAGACGCTCATCCTCGATGAGGCGCACGAGGCCGGGGACATCGCCCGGGACTTCTTCGGGCACACACTCACCGAAGGAAGGCTCAAACGCCTCGCGAAGTATGCCCGCGAGGCGCGCGGGGGATGCCGCGAGGCGGGCGATGTGATCGAGGCCGACGAGGTGAGCGAGCTCATCGAGGCCGCAGATGCTCTCGACGCGGGCCGTGCCGCGCTCTGGGACGCGATGGAGTCGGTCATGCGCCCACTCCTCGCGAAAGAGCCGCGCGTCACCACGCTGCGGCACGACCAGCCGTTGTGCGGCAGCGTGCTCGACGCGCTCGCCACGCTGACGGAGCCGCTCACGACCGTGCGCAAGATCGCGAACCGGGTCATGGGCCGGGTCGCGAAGATGGAGAAGGTGGGCGAGGCCGAGAAAGAGCAGCTCCGCGTGAAGCGCGACGCGGAGCGCGCGTATCGCGCGTGCGTGAAGGCGCTCTCGTGGATCGAGCGCGCGGCGCGCTCCCGATCGCCCGAACACGCAGCACGCGAGCCCGGGGAGCTCGACGCGATCCATTGGATCGCGGTCGAGGAGCGCGACGGTCGGGCGCTCCGCTTCACGTGGGAGTCGCGCCACGTCGATCTTGCGCCCGTGCTCTCACGATACGTGTGGGGCGCAACGCGCGCGGTGATCGCGTGCTCTGCGACGATGACGACGGGCGAGGGCCCGGTCGGGTGGCAGTGGATTCGTCGCCAGCTCGGGACGCCGACGGGGGTCCGGATGCTCGCCGTGCCGTCCCCGTTCGACTTCGCGCGGCAGGCGCTCCTGTGCTTGCCGCGGGAGGCACTCGACCCGAAGCGGGACCGGGAGGGCTTTGATCGGTTCGTGCTCGCCACGCTCCGCCAGGTCGTGACGGCCGCAGGCGGGCGCACGCTCGGGCTCTTCACGAGCACGCGCATGGCGAAAGCCGCGGGAGAGGGGTTGCGGGTGACGACGCGCGACCTCGGGGTGCGCTTGCTCGTCCAGGGGGACGCGCCCCGGTCGCAGCTCGTCGCGCGCTTCAAGGCCGACGAGACGAGCGTGCTCTGCGGCACCGCCTCACTCTGGACGGGCGTCGATGTGCAGGGTGCGAGCTGTGTGTGCGTCGTGATCGACAAGCTGCCGTTCGCGCCGCCGGGTGACCCCGTGCTCGACGCGCTCTGCGGGCGGGCCAAGGCACGCACCGGGAAAGACCTCGCCGGGTTCTTCGAGGAGTCGCTCCCGCGTGCTGTCCTGGCGCTGCGTCAGGGTGTCGGTCGGCTGATCCGCGCGACCGAGGATTGGGGGTGCGTCGTGCTCTGCGACCCGCGCCTGAGCTCGAAGGGCTACGGCGCTGAGATCGTGCGTGCGCTCGGGATGCCGACACGGACACGGAGCGTCGCCGAGGCGTGCGTGTGGCTGGAGAGGGGCGTCGCAAGGATGGTCGCAGAGCGCGACGACGAGAGGCGGGCGGGCACGTGACCGCCTTCGTCTCCACCTCCCTCGCCAGCGCCACGCTCCGCGAGCTCGCGGCCTTCGGTTGCTACTGGCTCGACCTGTGGTGCTTGCGGTCGCCGCGGGCTGCGACCGAGCGCATCGAGGTCTCGGCCGAGGGCTACACGATCACGCGCGTCACGCCCGACGAGGACACCACGAGCAGCACCCGCACCGTCGAGCGGTACATGCTGCCGCACGGGGTCAGCGGCGGGCGCGAGCGGGTGAGGGTTGAGACGCGGCGACGAGATCGGGTCCGCATCGAGGAGGCTCTGTGATGGCTCCCGTGCTCACCGATCGACGCGTCGACGTCATCCATCGCGAGCTCGCGCGCGCGCTCCTCGACACGTTCCGCCCGCGCATGGACGTGTACGCGACGCGCTTCGACACGGAGGGCCAGGTCGCGCGCATCAACGCCTGGATGAAAAAGGAGGGCTACGAGCAGACCTTCGCTGTCGGCGGCTGGAAGCCCGCGGGTCCGCGCGCGTCGCGCACACCGCTCACGCTCGATGCTGTCGTTGATCACGTCGCGGGCAAGCACACGCTCGGCTTCTACCCGCTGCACGCGGACAAGACGTGCAGTTCGGTCTCTCTCGACTTCGACAACCACCGCGGGACGTCCACCACCGAGCGCGACCCGCGCGAGGACCTGGATGCCGTGATTCATGTCTGCCTGCGGCGCGGTCTCCGGTTCCTCGCGAACCACTCCCGCGGCGGCAAGGGGTACTGGCTGCACCTCCTGCCGCCGCCCGGGACGCGGGCCACCGAGGCGCGCGCTCTCCTCTTCGCGGTCGTGCGCGAGGCCGGGCTCCGCCACATCACCGAGGGCGGGACCTTCGACGCGGTGTTCCCGAAGCAGAACGACCTTCGGAGCGCGTCGGAGAAGAACCCGGGCAACCTCTTCTGTGTGCCGTGCGGAGGCCGGTGGCTCCGTGCGGAGGCGCCCGGGACGCCCGGGACGCACTTCGTGAACACTGACCCGCGAGACCTTCACGCGCAGCTCCGCGCGCTTCGGGAGTACTGAGATGAGCGACGAGACAGGTGATAGGGGCGACGCGGGCGACGCGGGTGACGCGATGAGCAACAACACGAGCGACACGGGCGACACGGGCGCGACGACCAGCACGGTCGATGCCCCCTGGGAGAGCCCGTACCGGATCACGACCGAGGCGTGGGCGCAGGCCGCGCGCGATCTCGGCGTAGACCTCGACGCGGTGCGATCGACGGCGACGCACGGCCGGTCGCGGCCTGCGCTTCGGCTCGCGCGACCGAACCGTTCGAACAGCCCGCGCGATCTCGACGCGCTCACGCTCCGCACGCCGTGGGCCCTCGCGCTCCAGGCCGCCGGCCGTCTCGGTCCCGCGGTCGGGGAGGGGCGCTACGCGGTGTGGTGCCTCAACGACGCGGCGCACTCGACGCCGCGCGGGTCGCTCGACGCCGTGGACAGCTCGTGCGTGCTCCTGCCGCCTGATCCCGTCGCCGGGCACGGCGCGCTTCTCACGTGCGCGCACGCACACTGCGAGCATCTCCAGGCCGACGACTGGCTCGGGATGCTCGTGCGCGACTTCGGCGAAGAGGTCTGGACGGAGGCGGTCGCCGAGGCGGCGCGGGTCGAGAAGGGGGAGCCGGAGGAGCGCGGTGCACAGACCGAGAAGGGGGAGCCGGTTACGGTCGGCGCGACCGACCGTCCGCGCCCCCGCATCGTCGTGCAGCGCCGCGCCGTACAGCGCGACGACATGGGCCGTGTCGTGGGTGCGGCCCTCGTGCGAGCTACCGTGCCCGATCTCGCCCGACAGGGCTTCGACGCGCTCGCTGGCGCCCCGTGGGGTGAGCGGGTGTTCGCGCTCGAAAACAGCAACCCCCCGCGGATGGTGCACGTGCTCGAACCGGAGTCGGATGAGGTCGGAGGGAAAGAGCGGCGCGCGCGCATCGTCGGGACTTCGCGCGCCGTGCTTCGCGGGTGGTTTTCAGGTGCAGCAGCCTGGGTCGCGGAGGGCGCAGGCAAGAACGGCAACGAGGCGCACGAGAGCGACCCTCCCGATGCTGTCGTCACCTTCGCGCTCGAATCGTGCGAAGGGCTCCGCACGCTCGCAGGGGTCACTGAGTGCCCCGTGATGCGTCGGGACGGGTCGATTCTCGCCGCGCCTGGGTACGATCCCGCGACGCGGCTTTACGCGGCGTTCGACGCCTCGGCGGCCCGCGCGATGCTCGACGCGATCCCCGAGTGTCCGACGCAGACCGACGCCGCGCGCGCGCTCGCAACCCTTCACGAGCTCGTGCGCGACTTCCCTTTCGAGCGCCCGATGCATCGCGACACCTGGGTTGCCGGGTTCCTCACCATGCTCGCGCGGGATGTGTTCGCGGGAACCACGCCGCTCTTTCTCGCGCGCGCGAACACCCGCGGCTCAGGGAAAACTCTTCTCACGGAGATTCCGCACATCCTCGTAACAGGTGAGCGACCGGCGATGCTCGTGTGGACGGGCGATGAAATCGAGTTCGAAAAGACCGTCACGGCCGAGGCCATCGCAGGCAGTTCGTGCGTCATCATCGACAACATCACAGGACTGCTCAAGAGCGCGACCCTCGATCGGCTCCTTACCAGCGGTCGCCATCGCGCGCGCATCCTCGGGGGCAACCAGTGCTTTGACGGTCCCATGCGTGCCGTGTGGTGGGGTAGCGGCAACAATGTCGAGACCTCCGACGACATGGCCCGGCGCATCGCGCCTGTCGAGCTTGTGTCCACCGAGGAGCGCCCTGAAAATCGAGAGGGGTTCGCCGCGGATGCGGACGACGCGGACGGCGAGACCGGGACGGCCGCTCTCCGCGCACGCGCGCGCCGCGATCGGTGGCACTACCTCGGCGCCGGTCTCACGCTTTTGCGCGCGTGGCACGTCGCGGGAAGGCCCGGGAAGAACCTCCCGGCGTGGGGATCCTTCGAATCATGGTCGCGCGTCGTGCGCGGCGCGATCGTCCATGCGGGAGGCGCGGACCCTGGCGAGGCGCACGAGGTGTTCCGCGACCAGGCGAGCGCCGACGTGGGCCAGCTCCGGGGGATCCTCGCCGGGTGGGAGTCCGCAACCCGTGACAAGATTCTCGCACCGAGCGGGGAGACCGTGGGGCGGGCTGTGAAGCGACTCGTTCAGGAGCGCGTCCAGGCCGAACACGAGAAGCGTCGCGAGCGTGGCACGGAGCTCCGTGAGGCGCTTGAATCGATCAACGGCGGCGAGCCGTTGGAGCGGTGGCGTGGCGATCACACGTCGCGCGTGGGGAAGTTCCTTCGCGCAAATCGTCGAAAAGTCTCGCGTGTCGGCGCAGAATCGATGATGTTCGAAGTCTCGGGAGAGACTGGCGGGTCCGCGCGATGGAAGGTGACGAAACCAATCCAGACGCAGACCGCGGGACAGAGGGGGGATGAGGGGGATAGGGGGGATGCTTCTAACCCCCCCAGGTGCGGGAAAAGGTTCCTTCCCGTGGGGGGTATGGAACATCCCACCTATTCCACCTATCCCCCCTCAGACAGAGATAAGAGTTCGAACTCTTACTCTTATTCTGAAGAGTCTGTAGACGACCCGGAATCCGATCCGATCGAGGACGAAGAACGCGCTGCGATTCGCGCGGAGGACGGGGACTCGGATACCTGCGGCGACGCACCATGACCCGCTACGCGCGACCCGTCCCGGCTCGCCAGCGCCTCGTCCGGGCGCGTCGAGCATCGCCCTCGCCCGTTCGTCCGCCTGCCATCTTCGCGCCCTCGCAACGGGCTCCTGCGCCCCTCAACGCACGCGAATGGTTCGAACACCCCGAGGTGCCCGAACGTGCGGGACTCACAGCACCGCCCCACGGCACACCCGGCCGCACCCTCGTAGACAGCGAAAGGACTTAGTTGCAAGATGCAACGAAGTGACGACTAATGACACCTGACACGAAAAAAAAGCGACCCGCCAAGCGCCGCCACGTCGAGACACGCCGCGCATGGGTCGAGCGGATGTTGGCCGAGGGCCACCGCACCACCTGGGTGGTCGAGCATGGTCGCACGCGGTGGGGTTGCTCGGAGTCGGCGCTCGTGCGGGACGTCCGCGACGTGCGCGCGCGATGGGCCGAGGAGTCGGCGGCGGGGCGGGAGGTGGCGCGCGATGGGGTTGCTCCACCGCGTGCGACGCGGACTGATCACCGAAGCGCAGGCCGCGCTCCTGCAAGACACGTTGCCCGAAGTGCTGGTGCGTCTCGGAGAAGCCCGCCCCGCGACCAGGGAGCGCGTGCGCCAGTGGTACGAGGACTTTGCGCGTCGAGAGGCCGCGCCGAAAGACTCGCCGTGATCCCGCCCCTCGCGCCCCCTGTAGCGCCTCCCATGCCCGTCCACGTGCGCGGGTGGTCCGACCCTGACTGCGCTCGCTCCGCCGAGGTGCCCGATGCGACCGTCTGACGCACAATCCGCGCAATGCACGCTCTGCCACGAAGCCCGGCGCTTTCGCCGCGGACTCTGCCGGGCGTGCCACCACAAGCTCTCTGCGTGCGACCTCCCGCTCCCGCCCGACGGTCGCACGCTGCGCCAGCCATGGCCGATCGAGCGGTGGCTCGTGACGCTGGTGGCGGCACTCGGCCCCTCGGCCCGCGCGGCACTGCGGGAAGCGCTCGAAACGGAGCAAGCGAATGGGTAAGAAGAATTCCACGACAACCCAGCAGAACCTGACACAACCCGGCAGTCGCCGGGGGGAGGATGCGCGCAAGGCCGCCATGCTTCTCCTGGCTGAAGGGCTCACAGTGACCGCGACGGCTGCGGCTGTGGGGGTGAATCGTGACACCGTTCGTGTGTGGCGCGACTCGCCCGCGGGACAGCTCGAGCTCGACGCAGCCCGCAAGGCGCGCGCGGCGCAGTTCGCCGATGCCGCGGACCAGGCGCGGCGCATCCTGCGCGAAGCCGCCCCCAAGGCTGCGCAACGTCTCGTGACGCGCCTCGGCTCGAAGGTGCCGTTTGAGGCCATCACGGCCGCGGAGGCGCTGCTCTCGCGCACAGGACTCCCGCGCACGACGAAGGTGGAGACCTCGCCCGAGGAGGAGTACGACCTCTCGAAGCTCTCGGACGCGCAGCGTGCGGCCCTCGATGAGCTGCTCACGCTGGCGAGGCGCGACGGGTGAGACTGCGGCTCCCGAGCAGTGTGGAGCTCGACCGCGACGCCGTTGCGCGCCACGGGTTCCGCGAGTTCGCCAAGCGCGCGTGGCACCGCGTCGAGCAAACCCCGCTCACGTGGGGCTGGCACATGGACGCCATCTGTGAGCACCTCGAAGCGGTCACCCGCGGCGAGATCATCACGCTGGTCGTCAACGTGCCGCCCGGGCACTCGAAGTCGCTTCTGACGAACGTGCTCTGGCCCGCGTGGGAGTGGACGCGCGACCCGGGCCAGCGGTACATCTGCGCCTCGCACGCGGAGAAGCTCATCATCCGCGACGCTCGGAAGTGCCGGTCGCTCGTCACGTCCGACTGGTTTCACGACCGCTGGCCGGGGGTGGAGATCCCCACCGACCGCACCGCGTCGACGGCCGTCACGACGTACACGAACACCGCGGGCGGCTTCCGCTACAGCACCACGGTGCGCGGGCCCGTGACGGGCAACCACGCGCACAAGCACATCATTGACGATCCCATCGACCCCCAGGGCGCCGCGCTCGTGTCGGGTGTCGAGTTGGACGAGGTGCTCCATTGGCACGGGCAGACGATGAGTACGCGGTTCGTCGATCCGACGCGGCCGACGACCGTGCTCATCATGCAGCGCCTGCACACGCGCGACCTCGCCCAAAAGCTCATCGACGACGGGGCGACGGTGCTGTGTCTCCCTGCGCGGTACGAACGCGCGCACCCGAACGTCTACAAGCGCGACCCGCGCACGCGTGAGGGCGAATTGCTCAACCCCGCGCGGTGGCCCGAGGAAGCGATCAAGCGGGTGGAGAAGGAACTCGGCCCGTACGGCGCGGCGGCGCAGATTCAGCAGCGACCCGCGCCCGCGGGCGGCGGAATCTTCAAGAAGGAGTGGCTGCGGCAGTTCTGGACGGTGCTCCCGGCCGGGGGCGTGTTCACGATCACCGTGGACTGCGCGTTCAAAGGCACGGCCGATAGTGATCTTGTGGCGTTCCAGTGCTGGTATCAGCACGGCCCGAACTACTACCTCGTCGATCGCTGGACCGAGCGACGCGACTTCGACAAGACTTGTAAGGACCTCGTGACCTTCTGCGTGCGGTGGCCCAAGGCCAACGGCAAGCTCATCGAGGACAAGGCCAACGGCCCCGCGGTGATCTCGACCTTGAAGGGCAAGGTGTCGGGGCTCATCGAGGTGGACCCCAAGGGCGGCAAGGAGGCGCGAGCGCACGCGTGCGTCCCCCTATTCTCGGGCGGCAACGTGTTCCTGCCGCACCCCGAGCGCGCCGAGTATCCCGACGGGCGACGCGGCGCGACCTGGCTCCGCGGGGGCGTGACGGACCTCCATCTCGACGCCGCGGAGGGGAGCTACGAGCACACGCTGCTCGGCTTCCCGAAGGCGGCCCACGACGACGACGTGGACGCCACCACACAGTACCTCAACCACGCGGCGCCCTCCTACGCCGCACGACTCGCAGCCGCGATGAAGAAAGCGTAGACAGATGACCATGATCGACTCCATCAAGCGCGCGGTGCGCCGCGCCGACTCCTGGGTGAACCTCCTCACGGGGGTGGGCTTGAACCACCGCAAAACCGAGCTCTCGTTTCAGGCCGCGTCGAGCGACTACCTCGATGACGGCACGATCGAGGTGCTCTACGACCTCGACGGACTCGCCGCGCGCATCGTCCGCGCCGTGCCCCACCACGCGCTGCGCGAGGGCTTCACCGTCACGACCGGGGACGCTGTTGTAGACGCCCGCATGAAGGCCCGTCTCGATGACCTCGGCGTCGCCTCGCGGGTGCGCCTCGCGTGGACGTGGGCGCGGCTCTACGGCGGCGGGGCGGTGTTCGTCGGCGCGGACGACGGGCGCGACCCGCGGGAACCGCTCGACCTCGCGAACCTCCGGTCGGTGCGCTTTGTCGTGGACGTCGACCGTCGCGACCTCACGCCGCAGACCTGGGTGAGCGACCCGCTCTCACCGCGGTACGGCCAGCCCGAGACCTACCAGCTCGTGCAGCAGGGGGGCACCTCGACGCGCACGTCGATCCTGCACGCCTCGCGCCTCGTGCGTTTCGACGGCGCCGAGGTGACGAAGCGACGCCGCATCCAGCTCCAGGGGTGGGGTGACTCCGTGCTTCAGCGTGTCTACGCGGAGCTGCAACAACTGCGGGGGTCGCACGCAGCGGTCGCGGCGCTCCTCCACGAAGCCTCGCAGGGCGTCTTCAAGATCAAAGACCTCATGGACATGATCGGGAGCGACAAGGAAGACTTGTTGAAGCGCCGCCTGGAGATCATGGACATGGCCCGCTCCGTCGCGCGCTCGATCCTCGTGGATGCCGAGGGCGAGAGCTTCGAACGCACGGAGGTCGGCACGCTCTCGGGTGTGGTCGAAGTGATGGACCGCTTCGTCAACCTGCTCGCGGGCGTCTCGGAGATCCCCGTCACGGTGCTCATGGGGCAGGCCCCGGCGGGCTTGAACGCCACGGGCGAGAGCGACATCCGCTCCTGGTACGACGCGGTCGCAGCCGAACGCGAGGCCATGCTTCGCCCGCGGCTGGAACACCTCGTGCGCCTCGTGCTGCTCGCGAAGGATGGGCCCACCGGGGGCGTCGAGCCCGAGTCGTGGAAGGTGACGTTCCCGCCGCTCTACCAGATGACCGACGCGCAGAAGGCCGAGGTGCGCAACAAGCAGGCCGACACCGACACGAAGTACATTGACAAAGGGGTGCTCACGTCGGCCGAGGTGCGCGCCTCGCGATTCAAGCCGGACGGATGGAGCGATGAGACCTCGCTCGGACAATCGGCGCCGGTCACAGAGGCTCGCGCAGCGCTCCACGACGCGATCGTGGCGACGCTCGCGCAGGTGGCGGGGCGTGAGATCCCGCGGTCGTCGGGCGTCGCGCTGCTGGTGTCGTCGCTCGGGATGGCGGCCGAGGAAGCCGAGACGGTGATGGGCGAGACAGGTCGCAGCTTCTGGACGAAGCCGGACCCCGCGCACGTCGCGGAGCTCGATGCGACGCGCGCCGAGAACGCCGCCCTCAAGCGGTCGCAGACCAGCACGAAGGCCATGCTCGCGCGTGTGCTCGAACGCAACCGCAACGGCGAGCTCGTGCTCGGCAACGTCATCGCCGCGGAGCCGACGGACACCGAGGCGGGCGATGTGCTCGAAGAGGGCGACGTGGTGGCAGTGCTTGCCAACCAGGGCGTGCAGGATGCGCGCGCGCTGCTCCGCGCAGACGGCGGCCGTGGTGTCGCCGTGGTGCTCCCGCTGCCCGCCGCCGTGGCCGTCGAGATGGCGACCAATGGGGGCGAGAAGCCCGAGGATCTTCACCTCACGCTGGCGTACTTCGGTGACGCGGAGGGTGTGTCGCCCGAACGTCTCGCCGCGATCCGCACCGTGGTCGCCGCGTGGGCCGCGCGGACGGCGCCCGTGGCCGCGACGCTGGGGGGCATCGGGCGGTTCTTCGCGCCCGACGGCGAGCTCGACCCGGTGTATCTCTCGGTTGATGCTCCGTCGCTCCTGGGTATGCGTGACGCGCTCGTGCGAGCACTCGCCGACGCGGGCGTGACCGCCTCGCACGTGCACGGCTTCGTCCCGCACGTGACCCTCGTGTACGTCGATCAATCGACCGGCGTCACCCTCTCGAACAATCCGGGGCAACCGAACGCGAAGCTCACGTTCGCAGAGGTGGCCGTGTGGTCGGGCGATACGCGCGAGGCGTTCCCGCTCGGTGGGGTGCAGGAAGGTGGCGCGTGATGGACACGCGCTCTCCGAAGCGGTGCGTGTGCGGACGGGATCTCTACGACAAAAAGATTCGCTGTCCAAACTGCGAACTCGTCCGCGGGGTCATCGACTGCATGATCAGGGCTGTAGTGAGGCCGTACCGATGAGCGAGAGGTACACCCCCGAGCGTCGGGCGGCCTTCGCGCGGGTGGTGCGAGCCGCTCGGTCGTTCGTGTGCGCGGTGGATGAGTTCGGCGAAGACGACCGGAGCGCGCACGGAGAGCGGATGGAAGAGCTCATCAACGCGATCGACGCGGAAGCACGCACCTGGGATGAAGGCCCCGACGCACCGCCCGTTGCTCTGGAGGTTGAGACCGTCGAGCCGCCGACTCGCGAACGCGTCACAAGGCGCGGGTGACCGCTGGATAGCACCGCGATCGTCCCGCCCTACCGTGCCACCGCGCGCTAGCTCTCGCGCGCGATTGTCCCGCACCCTCCGAGCATGTCCAGCCCCGGCCTGAACGACTCGCAGCTCGGCTTCTTCACGCCTTCGTCCAGCGGCTCCAATCGCCAGCTCAA
>ERZ869929.789-NODE-789-length-14424-cov-7.518129_pt1 | contig 14424 bp, 21 predicted proteins | sample MGYA00579312_ERZ869929 | MGnify/ENA primary metagenome ERZ869929 (study PRJEB32216, sample SAMN09231818) | wastewater metagenome | place: USA: Maryland | collected 2016-08-09 | study: EMG produced TPA metagenomics assembly of the PRJNA472060 data set (Reclaimed... | reverse complement strand
ATTTAATTTTTGTGTTTCAATTTAAGAAAAAACTACATATATCTGAGAATCGTTATCGGCAATTCGTGGACAAATCCTTTGCAATCAAATAAGCACAATCCGACTTATGGTCTAATTCACTCATTGATGCCCAAATTGAATTACCACCACCTCCCCTATGTTCTTCTGCATAGCAAAATGGACAAGTCGTTTCATAAGCACCATTTGGATTATCCCAACAATTTGGTGAAGTATCTAAAACAGCTTCACATAATTTTTGGACATCAATTTCTCTTTGCTCTGAATGAACTGCCGATAACATCGGTTTGGCAAAATTGCCATTTTCTTTTTCTATTAACATTTTATCTTAATTTAAAGTTTTATAATCCTAATGAAGTTTTTTTATTCGGCAACTTCGCCAAGCCGAGAACCGTTAGGCGTAATGCTACCAAGCATCGGTTCTAACTCTCCATAATATTTCGACTTCAATTGCTTTTTGCACGTTACTAAATTGGTCAGCCCAATTGTAGTAATCCGCTTTTTCAAGTTCAAACAATTGCTTCATGTTATCACTTTTTTTGAAGTGTCTTGGCGCATCTTGTTTTCCAATCTCTTTTACCTCTTTCAAAAGAGTTCGCAATTGTTCGTTATCCCATTTACGAACTTCATCGAAAGCACTACGCCTAACATCGGCTATATTCAATGCCTTAGTTTTTTGTTGTTTCGGAGTTTTTTTTTCCATCTTATCTTTTGTTTAAAATTAATATTTATTATTTTAAATCGGCACTAAATATAGCCGAGAAACGTTATGCTCCATTGCTACGTAACTACACCGAATTAGCATTAGTGATAACATTTTTATTCTTTTCCTCCTTCCCTTTAAAATAAGAAATTAATATTGTTTCAACCATATTATTAAAACTTGGTCGGTTGGTTTCTTCTAATTCCTTATTTACTTGCTTATAAACTCTTTTGCTAATTTTATTGGGTAATTTTTTTCACCTAACTCATTACCACTTACAAAGTTTATTACTACATCTCTTTTATTGGTAAATCTTACAACAATTCCAGCAAGTGTTTCAGGTGCATCTGACCAATAAAGTTTACTACCTATTTGTAAATTGTGTTCTGTTTTTTTCATGGTCATTCTGTTTTGATAATTGTAAACTTTTTTAATTAAAACTTTAGGGAATAGGCGTAATGTTATAGGTAATAAAATTTAAGATTTTCGTTCCCATATCATTTTTTCGATATCATTTCCAACTTCAAAGTATCTTAAATCCCAAAATATTATTGATAGTATAATGAGTGCTGCTCCTATTGGAAAAAATATAATTACCGTTGCTAAAATTTTTACTATTAACTTAATTAATTTAATCATATCAGTAAATTTTGGGATTGTTAATTTATGATTCATAATAGATACAATCCGTTTAAACTATTATGACTTTTTCATTTGACAATACAAAGATAATAAGGATTTTTTAATTTACCAAATTTTTTTAAAAATTTAGTGCCACTGATGTTAACAATCCCTTTTTTCAAATTCAAATGAAATATTCCACCGAGTAGTTTTATTATTTTTTGATTTTTTTATCTTATACATTATCACTTAAAATTTTAATTACATCAGGTAAAGCCTTAAAAGACTCTACTTGTTTTTCTTGTCTACATTTATCACAAAATTCCAAACTCCACTTATAAAATATATTGTGGTTTGTTTCATTTAGATATTTTTTAAATATAGTTGGTTTTTCGTAATAAATCCCACATTTTTTACACACTAATTTAATTGATTCTTCCATCTTAACTTTTATATGACTCATCAAAGAAAACACAAAAGTCTTTAGCTTCTGTGTAGTTCATTAGATTTTAAAGTAGATAACCAAGCCCTTTTTCCCGATAGGAGTTTTTGGTATTGTTTATCATTTAGCTCAATTGGTAATGCTTCGCCTTCTGCTCGCATATACCAAGAGGGAACATATGATTTATTATTTTCTGCATTAAATTCCTTTTTAAACTGGTGTGCATCTTCGATAGATAAACAAACCATCCAATCATCCAATCTACTACCGAAACCTGCTTCACTTTCAATTACTGCAATTTTTACTGCTAAATTTGTCATATTCTTAAAGGTCTTTTAAAATTTTTGATTTAAAATCTAAAATCCAATTTTGTTTTTGTGTTTCTAAATAATCTAAATACGCATCGTTGCTAAATGAATCAAACACATAGACTATATTTTCTTTAATTACACTAATGAAAAATTCTGGTAAAATAAGTTTAGCGGTAAACTTCAAATCTGTTCTATAACCATTTAAACAATCTCCATCATAAATACTTACATCACATACCAACTTTTCATTTTCATTTTTGAAAATAAGATTTATACATTCACCATCATATGTAGACCAAGTATCTAATTTAGATAAATCTAATGGATATATTTCAGGATGATTCCTTTTAAAATCATCATGGTAATTTTTTTCTATCACCTCAATAGAATCCATATTTTTAACTATCTCCATAACAACATTCCATCTGCTACTTTTAACTTTTCCGATAGTTTTTAAAATTTTCATCAATTTTTTATTTTCCATGTTTATTAATTTAAATATGTAACTTTTTTACCAATTTTTTAACTTTAAAGAAATTATTCCTTTTTTCAGTAATTTCAGATTTATGCTTCTGAATTACTAAAATAGCTTCTTCTATATTATTATAGGTTAATTCACTTGATGAGTAAACATTTAATTCAGCACCAAATATGTTTTGGTATTTAATTTTGTAAAGTTCTGTATTAATTGGTTTCCAACATGGAATAAAGATGAACTTAAATGTTAAATATTTAACACTTATATCCCGACCATTTTCAATGATTTTGTACCTTAGTGCTACTAAGTCTGGTATTAAAAAATCTAAATCAACAAGCCAATTAATAAGCATTAAAATAGATAAAAATCTTAAAACCCAAACACCAATAAATGGATAAATATATTTGAAATCTAATTCATATGAAAAAAATCCAATACATAATGCAACTGATATTACAACAAACCAAATAACTTTTTTGTGAAATTCACTTAATCTCATATTTTTTAAATTTTCATCAAAGATAAAGCAAATATTTTAAATAAGCAAATATTTTAAATTAAAATAATAGTTAAATGAGAATTGATTAGCATCTCTTTCTTGATTAAACGATACAATTGTTTTTCTTAAATCTACGGTAGTATCTAAAGTAACTCTACTTAATTTAGGAACATTAATGGAAGAATCCCATGTATTGCTATACTTAAATTTACCAATATCCAATAAGTTATTATACGATAAATATAAGTCTACATTAGATAATCTATATCTTTCAAATATGTTCAATTCAATATATTCTCTTAATGCCAAATCCACATTATTTGATTTAGTATTTGCATTTAAAATACCCTCAAAACATCTACTTTCTTTTAATTTACCAAACACATAATCTGTGAAAATATTAAATAAATTAACATTTAAAAGCCATTTAGTTTTGGTTTCTTTTGAAAATGAGCTTTGTGTAGGGTCTAAAACCAATGAATGATTATTTATTTTCGTGGTTTCGATGTTAATTGTAAAGGCAGGGTTTAAAGATTCAATCGCTAAATTTATCTGTTCACCCGACAAGTCTTGGAAATAAAATATAGTTGAATTGTCAATTGTAAATTCATTAGGTATTGAAACTAATTTGGAACTAAAAAAAGAGTTTTTCTCCTTCATTTCAAAACTACCTGCTACGGGCTGTTGAATGTATTGTGGTGCTAAATAATTTCTTCTCATAGTTTTGTAGATTTTTTGTAATAAGATAAATCAAAGTTAGACTTGAATATGAAGAAATTCATATCATAGCTGTAACCATATTCATCAATCATCGGATATATAGACTCTAATGATGTACTATTACTAAATAATAAGTCATTAGTTTCTAAATTAACTTTACTATATATCAATTCTTTCATTTCACCAAACTTAGTTAAGGTAGTATCGAATTTAACATATTCGGAAATACTCCGGTCAAATAATTCAATCTCATATGTAATTGGTTTATAATTACCTGAGAAACGTTTAAGGTTTAAAAATAAATCATTCTTTAATCCACTATAATTTTTGATTGGCTTTTTAGGTGGATTATCTACTATATTATAAGCTATCGGTAAGTTTTTGATGTACCAATTAATCTGTGATGGATTATTGATTGTAAGGTCGTTTAAAACACTTTTAATCTTTATTAGGTTTGGTGTAAGTGAAATACCATTTACTCCCAAAGAATCATTTTTAATAAATAAATCATCGGGAAAACTAATTGTGATATAATAAGGAAGTTGTGTGATGTTAAATGATTTCGAATAGTAGTTAAAACTACCATCTTCTTCGATGATGTAATATGTTAATTCGTTTGAAAAATCATATCTATCATTTAAATTTCCTAATGCACTAATAAGGTTTGCGGCGGTAAATCTACTCATATATGGTTGATATAAATCATCCCTATTAATATTTTTTAATAGGTTATATGGTGTAGTACCATCTTCAACGTATAGATGAATTAACACTGATTTACTTTTCTTATTTAAGTATACATTAATACCCGATGAGTTTTCGATTGCAGCAACAGATGTTAAATAATGATACACACCACCAATTTTAATTACACTATTTCCTACTTTAGTATTATTGTAAGTTGAATTATTGGGTGCTAATTTATTATTTGTGAAATCATATAAAAATCCCCAAGCTGTTGCATTTTGAGGGCTTTGGTTAAAATTATTGTTTTGTAGTGATATATATAGATTATCATCCTGTGTAACATAATCATTCAAATTATAATTGGTTGATAGTTGCCACTCTTTAATAACTGTCCAAACCGTAGATAAAGTACCTACTATTTGTTGCCAATATAGCGTATTATCTGGGGAAATTATACCCGAACCAGTTGTAAATATATTTTCATAATATTGATTATTGTAAATAACTTGCTGACCTAATGAGAAATCACCAGTTGGATACCAAAAATCAATATCTACCCCCACCGTACCTGTTTTTAAATAATAATCATTTTGATAAAATACATAATCACCAATTACGTAATTCACGGCGGGCGAAAATAAAATTGAGTTATTCAATGAACTATATGTCCAATCGGTAGATGTATATGGGTTATCAGTAGGATTATTTATAGTTGAGTTAGTTACCGATTCAAATACAATCCCTTTAAAAAATACATAAGCGTTTGGTAAATAATTATCGGTTATATCCCAATTTAAAATTGGTGTCCATTGGTTTTGTGATGCAGATGCAGCCGTAAAATTACCATTTTTCAAAATAGTTCCCTCGTAAGGAGATAATAAAATAGAAAAATCCCAATTATCGAAATCATTAGTAGACAATAAATTAACGGTAGTTATTTCTCCATTATTATTTAATTGTATATTATCAACATCCCATATATTAAAACGCATTCCTTTAAAGAGTGTAACGTTTGGTAAATCCTCTGACGAATTTATAAAACTAGAATACTTATTTACCTGTCTTTTTATTAAACCGTTGTTTATATATTCATGTGTTGAAAATAGTGTTTTAAAGTAGTTAGAATCGGTGAAATACTGCTGAACATTAAAACTATATGAGAAGTTTAATAAATTATGTGTAGGGTCTGTAATATGTAAGCTATAATGTATATAAGAGGATGTAGCAGGATTGATAGAATAGAAATAATCTAAATTTCTCTCTGTTCTATTTGGTGTTTGTAATGATATATTTGGGTTTAAGTTCCAATCGTCATTATAGATAGAGTTATTTAATCTATATTTGGTATCACTATTTGATAAAGATTGGTCATATCCCCATTTAAAAAATCTTGGTGTTTTATTCCAAATATCACTTAATGTATCTTGTGTGAGTTCAAATAATTCAAAATTACTTAAATATTCAGAAGAAATGGGTATATTTTCCGTTTTGGAATTGTATATCAATTCTTGTAAAGGTTTTGGAAATCCATTAGATGTATAATCTTTAGCATAAAATTTAGGCTCAGATGTATTTGTAATTAGGTTTAATTCTTCATATTCAAATTTTGTCATATCTGTATCGGTGATAACCGTATCAAAATCTACAATGGGGGTGAAAACACCATAATAAACCTCTGCACTTTGGGGAAAAATATTAGCATCTATCGCACTTAATAAATATGTTTTAGTAAAATTAGGGTCAGTATTGTTTATAAAAACTTCTAACTTATTGTTATTTAAAGTAAAACCATAATCAGTATTTAAAAAGTAATTAGTACCGTCAAATTTTATTACATAAAATTGGTCAATTATTTTTATTAAAACCATGTCATAATTATTAAACCCAGTAATTTGGTTTGATATGGTATTAAATCCAGTGAAGTTTAAAATCTTTTGATTTAATTGTCCTTGTAATCCACCAAGTGAAAAATCAGCGATAATTTTAAATATAGGTGTAGCATTTAGACCTAATGTTCGGGTAACTAAATAATATGAGCCTAGATATTCAACATAATAAGTATTTGATGGGTTATATCCTTTTACAAAAGGGTCTATGTAATTGCCTAATGCATCTGTGAACTCATTATCGGAGTTGATTACATAATTTGGTATAAGTTCAAAGGGTGTATATAATCCAAATTTTTCAATGGGTTTTAAATCATCAAAATAGAAACCTAAATATCGATTACAACTCCATGTGCGAAGTGATGTTGGAGTAGCGGGTATATCATTGAATAAGAATTTAAAATTTAAAATTTTATGGTATATTAACGCATTATCTTTATATAAATTAGTAAAGAATTTATCTGTATTATAATAAGATTGTTCTTGCTCTAAGAAGTCATCTAAAAATAATGATTTAGTTAAAAATCCACTATCTACTATATCTATACCTGTTACCTCTGTAAATTCGGCTTCTCTAAAATCAACAAAAACATCATTATCATTTGGGTAGCTATCATTATTTCTAATATTTTTATCCAACCAAAGACCTAAGTTAGTACTTGGTGATAAATCAAAATGTTTAACCACTTTTAATTTAGATAAAATTTCACTATTGAATGTGGTTCTATCCAAAGATATATTTGCACCATTACCATCAACTCTAAACACTATGAAATGTTTAGGGATTAATGTCTTATCTACTAAAAGGGGTGCAAAATATTGATATGATTCATTGTGTTGTTTATCTGATATATAATCACCACCACTCCAATATATGGTTTCGTATTGATATTGGTAAGAGTTTTGTATAATATTACCATCAATATCAGTCGGTGGTTCATATATGTATTCTATGGGTGTATCTCTAAAATATTCTGATAGAACCTCATCATAAAAAGAATCAAAAGACATTCTATAATATCTATATCGGTCGGTATTCATTTCTGTATTTACTGGAAAAGATTCTAAAAATAATGAATAATCATTATTAACTAAAATCTTAACATTTCCCGATAAATATGGATTTGTTCTAAGTAAGGCGAATGTTCTTTTTTTATTCATTTTCTATTAGCTTGTTTTTGATGCAATGGTTGTTTTATTTTGAGGTGTTATTTTTTGAATACCTATCTTAGCTCTATTAATATTAAACAAAATACTAAATTGGAAAGGTTTGCTATCGTTTTCATTTTCTAAATAAAACTTAACTCTTTTTTGGTGTTTAGTAGTTTGACTTACACCGTTTAGATTCACGTATTGATAATTTACACCTGTACCCGAATTTGGGTCTAATGCATTCATTTTAAAGTAAATCTTTATTGGTATAATAATATCGTTTGCCGAACCGGGATTAATCGTTCTTATTTTTTGTGTATTATTATCTACTAAAGATTCTAAATTCTGTACTACCGGATGAATGGTTGTAAGTAATTTAGAATTAGATGAAACCGTTGGGGTATTATCTACCCATTTAGCAGGTTCTAAAATTGAATTATTAGCATTGACAAAAGCAAGTAATGAATTATCATCATAGCCTATGTTATAGGTTGTGGTAGCTAATTGTGCAGTGAGTGAATTATTAACGGTGAAACTATTTCCTATGTTATCAGATAGTTTTGTAATATTTATATTATCTACCGATATGTAATTTGCAGACCATAAGAATTGATTATCAAGTTGTGTTCTTGATACCCCTGTTGCATTATTAAATAATAGTTCGTCTTGTTCATTTACCCAAAAAACTTGTGGGGCTGATGTATTAGTAAATTCCGAATTTACATAATAATTTCTATTTGTTAATAAACCAAGTGGCGATGAACTTGCTGCGTTTCTAATTCTAACCACAAAATCTCTAACCACATAGATATTGTTTTGATATACTCTACCTGTTGGTGCGCCCGTACCAGTAAATACGTCCAAATAATCCTCACACTCAATATTAAAATTAAGTTCTGAGCCTGATATAACAGGAAACTCATTTGTATTTTGAAGCACTGTTACATCTAAAATACCTTTAGCTCTATTTAACTGTTCCTCTAAGGAAGCTATTCGGTTAATTAAGGTATTTAAAACCATATTTAAAGGCATTCTAGCACCATTGCTATCTAATACAGATGTTAAGATTGTATCATCCCCATGAAAGTATGTGTTTCCATTTACCTCAACGGCATCCTCTAAGTGATTTGTTAAGCCTTTTGAATCTAAATCAGTCTTAAATGCTATGATAGTTTGCTCGGTAGATGCTTTTGATAATATGAATTGTGTTGAATCTAAAACATCGTTTAAGTCTTCGGGAAACTCCTTAGTTATCAATTCACTCCATTCAGATTCTATTGGAGAATCAGGCCATCCAACCTCTGAAATAGATTTAATTTGAAATTCAATTCTTTCGCCTTTTTGTATAGGTATATCTAATTGATTTATATTTGGTGTATCTGCATTGGATATGTCTTGTATTTGCCACACAAGTTCACCCGTTACAGGGTCTTGTACACGCTCTCTTTTATCGGTTAATAAATATTCCCAATTTGGTAAAATAGCGGATTGTGATTCATCTAAAGGTATATTAGCACTTACCGCACCTGTTGAAATGTTTTGTACCGCGTTTAAATTTCTTCTTAAAAATTTTATGTTTTCTGTTGGTGCTTCATTACCATCTAAGGAAACATATCTGTATCTTATTTTAAACTGAATAATGGACTGTGGTCTTGACCCGTTAATTTGAATATCTTCGGGAATATCCCAAAATCCTCTTAATCTATATTTAGGTGCAGCATTGGGAGATGTAGTATTAGATAGATTTGAAATCTCATTTGTGATACTTTCAAATTGTTTGGTTAATTCCTCTCTTTGCTTTTCTAACTTAACCATCTTGCTTTTTTGTTGATTACTTTGAGCAGTCGATGTAGTTAGATTTGCTTTAACTAATTTCTTTTGTGATTGTATAGTAGTATTAATAGCATTTAATTTACTATTTAATTCTTTCTGTTCTTTAAATTTGTTCTTTATTGCTATGGTGTTTTTATTCTCGGTTAAATGTTTATTAATTTGTACAACTTTAAAATTATCGGGGATAATCACCGGAGGGGTTGGTATACCACCTAAATTTTGTGGAATTTTCTTTTGTACTAAATCTTCTAAAATATCACCATAGTCAAATACTTTATTGGTATAATAATCTTCCATTAAACTCCCATTATCACCATCATTTGAAGATAAACGTAAATCATTTGTATAATAAGCTGTACCTAAACTCCAATCCTTAGCGATAATATTCGTATCGGTGTTAATTGCTTTTAGAAACAATACATTATATTCATCATAACCAATTGATACATCTACTCTTTTAGTGAATAATACAGGTGAATAAATCTTCAAAGCACCAATAACACCACTTGGGATAGGTTCATAACCTTCTATGCGTTCCAATCTAACTTTAGGGTTAATGCCTAATGTATTGATTTCTAGTATTCTATATCGAGTTGTAGTATTTGTTTTATTTAAAACAAGTTCATCATTTACTGCTAACTGTCTTACAGTATTTCTTGCTCTATCAACATAATCTAAGGTGTTTAGATTATAAAATTGTACACGGTTTAATGTATCATCTTCAACAGATAAAACGCTAAATACCCCATCATATCTAATTTCATTAGGTTCTAAATCATACATTTGTTCATCAAAAAGTGGGTCTAATTGTGAAACTACACCAACTGTTGTACCGTGCCAAGTTAGGAAATCATTTAGTGTAATATCGGTTTTTCCTTTAAATGTTGCATTAAATGAGTTTCTTGCTGATTCACCCGATGAGGTAAGTGTACCATCATTATTTGTATTAAATCGAACTATATATCTTCTTGCTATTACTTTTTTAGAGGTTTCATCTATCTTATTATTTAAATCGATAGATACAAATAATTGAGGATTTAATAATGAATCAAAAAAGAAATTTTTCTTAGATTTAAAATTACTTACCGTTTCCAAACTTGGTATAGTAGCAGGTTCTAAATTAAGAGAAGTTGTTATAACTTTTCTGAATCTATTATCAGCTAACTGAATAAACGAACCTGTATTATCTAAGTTATAAAGGGAATTTATATTATTATTTAATCTTTGTATTTCTGATTGTAAAAAACCAATAGATGGTACTTTTGTTACCGATGAATTACCATTCGCATCAACAAAAGTTACATCAACCGTTGAATTTGATGCGGATATATTATTTAATTTGCTCAATAATTCCAAAACGTTAGCATTATAGGCGGCTAATTGTTGGGCTACATTAGCAAAAGTTTGAACATTCTTCATTTCTTTTTTATTTTTATATATTAAAATTCTTCATTTCTATCAAAAAAATATCAAAAAGTTTGTATATATGAAAAATTTTACTATATTTGTCATTAAAATATTTAAAAATATGGTACAAGAATCAGAAATGTCTTACGGTGAAAAGGTAGAAATGTATAAAGTCCTTGAAAAAGAAGAGTTAATTAAATTACTCATTGAGTCAAATAATCTTTTGTCTACATTAGTCGAATCAGTGATAAAAGATAATAAAGTCGGCAATAATGTTAACAAAAAACTAAAAATATTTTATTACTCAAATAGTAGTGATAATGTACAAGGTAGTTATGTTATTTGTATTTCAGATTCATTAAAATCTGCAAAGAAAATCATTAGTGAAGAATTAACTAAAAATGGCTTAGTTTTTAACGATAAAATTGAAATTAAAGTAAATAATCTTATAAAGGGTGATATTATATATTCATCGGATGGGGATTTTTAAAAAATTAATTGAAATTTATATTTTATGAGATTAAAACACATAGAAAGTAGAATATCACCATATTTTATATTTGGTGAACACAAAGATGGATTTGTTGATATAGCAAGTATAAATGACGATTCGCTAATTACTCACATTTCTAAGGAAGATGCTGATAAAATAATCAAAGAACGTAATTTCGTTATTGAATTATTACATAAATTGTCAGAAAAATGTGGAGATGATTTTGATAAAGTATGGTATGATAGTTTCCTATAAATATTTAAACATGAAAAAAATTTACATTGTATCATATAAAGAAGGTGATTGGGACTCTGAATATGAAGTATTCATATTTGCGACTTGTAATAAAAAAGTAGCAACTAATTATAAGAAAAGATTTGATAAAATCTTAAAAAAGCTAAAGAAACACTATTCTAAATACGAAGTATATAAAAACGGTAATAAGTGGTTATCCGAAGAACATATAGAAATATTTGAAAGGTGGTGTCGTATAAAAGATGCTAAACCATGTATAATAACAGAAGTTGAACAAAGATAAATTAAATATGAAAATAACAGTAAACGAAGACAAATCAATCCAATTAGAAAATGTTTTTAATGAGATTGTATTAAAAACATCAGATGGTGAAGAAATTATAATTTGTATGCGAGATAGTGGATTTGAATTCACTTATCAAAGCAAAAAATATTAAGCAAAAAAAGGAAAATTAAATCCGGTACAAAATGAAAAATAAACCAAGAAATTGTGTTGAGGTAATTAATCAAATGTTGGTACATATACCATCTGATAAAAAAGAATTAATAAAAGCATTGGAATATAACAAAGTAGATGCTTCTATTAAAGCACCCGAAGAAGTAATTCAATGGCATCGAACATCACAAACTTTACAGGAATATATTCAAAAGCCAATTGAAGATTGGGAATTTATGGTTTTGAGTATATTTAGTACAATGACTATTGATGAAATTAAAAGGTCTATTTATTTGTAAAAACCCTCTTTTTTTTTAATATATACTGAAAAAAATCATATGAAAAATAAATTATCAACCAAATTTGAATCTTTTTTAAACGAAAGTACTAATTCAAAGAATATTTTAGATAAGGTTTATCAATCAATCGAAAATAGATTTAACCAAAAAGTCAATCTTTTAACAAAAAGTCAAGAAACCAAAACTAAACTTGTTAGTGAATTATCAGAATATATTTTATCTTTGGGTATTTATGAATTATCAAATAGACAACTGGGTACTAAGTTAATTTTTCATCCTATTGATAATTATAAATATAATTTTACGATTGAAAACATTAATAAAATAGTGGAAATATGCAATAGCATTGATGAGTTTTGTTATAACTTTGTTGAATTTAGAACCAAAGATAATAATAAAATATCTATTGATGAAATTATAGATAATAATAAAATTTTAAAAATGCATAAATTGATAATTCTAATCGATTATAATATTTAATTAGCATGAGTTTAACTAATCAAGTACATTGGGAGATAACTACGAAAAAACAAGAAAATGGTTTATTTGGTATGCCTTTACAGTGTGTGAAAATTGATAAAATCTTCTATACAAGTGAAGAAAATTTAATAAAACATTCGGCGATTTGTATTGGTATTGCGGAGGCATACCCAACTGAAAATTTTGAGATTTTTTGGAGCGATGAAAGTGGATTTTATATTAAATTGAGTGAAAGTGGTATGAAAAGAATTAGATATGAAAATTACAAAATAGAAGGTAATTCTATTATATGGGTTGATTAATTATTCATAAGAATTAAATTATGAAGAAGATATAAATAAGAATCTAGATAAAAAAATAGCATATGAGTGATATAATTAGTAAAAATCATTTAACAAAAAATGAAATACTCTTAACTGGTGATTGGTATGAAGCGGATTATATGAATTTAATGGAAGGGTATTTTTGGAAACACAAAAGTATTACCGAAGATGGGTATGTTTTTTATATGAGAAGATATAAAAATGATGGATTCACTATTATTGTTGAACAAGGTAAAGAAGATAATAAGTTGTTTGAAGGTTATATAAAACATATAGATGAATTAAAACAAGTTGTTTATCTTTGTAGATTACACGAAATCTAAATTGCTTTATTGCTTATAACGGTTGGGTATGTAATAGTTGTAATTATCTTGAATATACACTATCTGTTTCGGAAGATGATATACAACAACTTGGATGTGGTAATTTTGGTACTGATGAATTTCATATCGGTGATGACAGGTAACATTTTGCGTATTGTTGCGGTGCGAATTATTAACTTAAAATTTAAATAGGATGGAAAAACTTAAAAAACAACTTGAAGATATAAAGGGTGCTTTACCCTTGATGATAAAACTTGGAGCGATAGACCAAAGTGCATACAAAACTTTGGACGAAGCACTAACCGAAGCATTGCAACAATACGCTGTTGTGTGTAGTGTTTTCAGGAGACCAAAAACATACAATGAGACAGATGTTGAAATTTTAATGAACCAATTAAGTTCATATTTAACGACAAGGGAATTAATAGATTTACATAGAGATAATTTTATGGAATGGACAAGGAAAAGAGATTGGTTCATTAAATACACTATTAAAAAATTAAAAGATGGTAATTAACATTACACATAACGGTCGAAAATATGAGAAGTAAATTTTACCTACAAAAATAGATAAATCAAAATTTATTTCTTATATTTGCTGTTATATTTAGTATCAAAAATTTTATACCAATGAAAAAAAAGTGTCAGAAGAATAACCATTAATGATGAAAAATGGACTTGGATTGTTGAAAGTTTAAACTATTGCACAATCAAAGAAGTTAGAATATATTCACCGAATAAAGAGATGTTCAGAATAAAACCAGAAGATATTTCAACAATAAAAACATATGAAGAATATGCTGGTGATACTTACTACATAATTCAACCACATATGGTTAGAGAATACATTGAAACCAAATTAATAAACTCATAAAATTTTTGATATTGAACATAACGGTTGGGTGTATATGTAGTGATTTACACTGAACTTTATTAGAAGAAATGAATATAATTATTAACAAACAAGGTTGATTAGAAGTAATAAAATCATTACATATACACCTTGTTATAAAACGTTATTTACTATGGATATAAAAGAAGAAATATTTAATTTCATA
>ERZ869929.788-NODE-788-length-14429-cov-3.782107_pt1 | contig 14429 bp, 22 predicted proteins | sample MGYA00579312_ERZ869929 | MGnify/ENA primary metagenome ERZ869929 (study PRJEB32216, sample SAMN09231818) | wastewater metagenome | place: USA: Maryland | collected 2016-08-09 | study: EMG produced TPA metagenomics assembly of the PRJNA472060 data set (Reclaimed... | reverse complement strand
AAGGCCCCGGATGCCGTCCGGGAGGAAGTAGTCCGATTCGTATGTGGAACGTGTCATGTAACGCACGTGGGTGTAGTTAAAGGGGATGAGTTCGGAAACAAGAAGGGTACGTTTCAGGTACTGGACAGGAAGACTGAAATGGATGGAGTAGGGATAATCGAGATACTATGTAAGCGGTGTGGATGTACGTGTTTCAAGTTAAGCCCGAAGGTAGAGGATTACAAGGTTATCAAGGGGTACGGGAACATGGCTCTTAAAAGGGGATAGACAAATGGATAAACCGAAAGATGAAGTTAAGCCTGTGGAAACGCCTAATGTACCAGTAGAAGCGCCGAAATCGCATGATATAGTCATACACGTGTTTAAAGGTGAAAATGGGATTGACTGCAAACTGTCGGAAGACACGCCTTTACCCCCGAACGAGATATATATCCGGGGGATATTCGATAAGGCTAAGGAACACGCTCTGATGTGTTTCTATCAGGTGAAGTTAGCGGAAGCGCAGAAGAAACCCAAGATACTGATACCCGGACAGGGAAACACAATGGGGAACGGGCTCAAGGCTATGGGGCGCAAGATAATCGGGAGATAGGAGTTATGGTAAGCAATAAGCAGAATAAGGCTGATAAGAAGTATATCAAGGACGCTATTGCACGTAACAAAAAGATAGTGGTACGAGTACCTAAGGCAGTATCTCCTGCACCTGTCCAGCCGGAAGCGGTTGCGCCCGGCCCGGTAACGCCCGAACAGGAACATGAACGGGTACTAGTTAACCATCAAGGGGCGCACGTTGAGATGGTTATCTTTGACAGGACGATTGACGGGAAGTTTACTAAGATAGGCGAAACGAAAGCGGACGCACAATGGAAGCCTACGGACAGTATTCAGATAGCGCATAGGTTTACTGATAGCAAGAAATAAAAGGGGGATTATACTATGCTTAGACCGTTAGGGAATCAGGTAGTAATCAAAGAGATTGAAAAGGAACTGAAAACGCAGTCTGGGATTATACTCCAGAAAGACAACAAGATGTATGAAACCCTGGATGCGGAGGTTATAGCAATCAACAAGACGAATGAACGGGAATTGAAGAAGGGTGACGTGGTGATAGTTGATAAGGCCGTCATTAAAACAGCGAAGTTTGACGGGATTGAATACTTGATAGTGCCGGAAGATTGTATCATAGCCGCAGTTGATGGGAGGAAAAAGTGAAACCAAATTATATACCAATAAAATCAGTATTGAAAGCGTATGGCGAATTGATTGGATGGCTTGCGGCTGACCCCACTATAAAGAAGGTTACGAAGTATTTCAACCCGAAGTATGTCGCTAAGGCTACTCGGCATGGTAAGCCTGATAATCGGTTTAAGACAATGCACATGGTTGTAACTCTGGGCGCTCCGAACTTTAGGGAAAGGAAGTTTATACGCACACTAATCAAGGCTAAGTGCGAGTTTCCGATAAACAGAATCCAGATAGTAAGGGAGAAAAAATAATGTACAAGGCGAACAAGAACACGGTCAAGGAACCGAAAGGGATGAAGAAGGTTAAGGCTGTTAAGCCTACTAAAGCAATGGATAGTCCTATGCCCTATAAGCCTACTGTCTATATGTCGGATAAAGAGATGGGCAACAAGGTCATGATGGGGCAGAAGGTCATGCTAATGGGTAAGGTAGTGGGTAGAAGTGAACGGGAACGGACGGGACAGCCACTATCTTGTAATTACGATATTGAGATACAGTCAACCCTTGCGAAAGGAACGAAAGGTAAAAGCACGGTTAAGGAGAACTATTAATGGCAAATAAAAATACCGTTAAAATGCCGAAGATATATAAGGGTAAAAGCACGGATATAGGTGGTGGCGGTAGGTTTCAGATGATGAAAGACGCTCTGATGAAAAAGGGTATGAGCGCATCGAGTGCAGAAGCTATAACGGCTAATGCCGGACGTAAAAAGTATGGCAAAAAAAAGTTTCAGAAAATGGCTCGGATAGGCAAGAAACGCAACAAAAAGGAGATTAATCGTGGGTAATACTTTTAAGGACGTGTCTAAAGTACGTGGTTTTAGCCCGGTGATGGGTAATGGCAGGGCTGGACTGTCTATCCCGAAAGGCAGTATTCGTGGCGCTGGTGCTGACGGCAGAAAAGCTGACAGGTTTGACGGAATATCTAAGCCCCCGGTATTCGATAATAGCAAGAACGCACACAAATACGGCAAATAAGGACTACCAATAATGGCTGAACTTGATAAGAAGAAAGCGCAAGGAACTAAGGCTGATAAGGTCAAGATTAAGAAGAATCCTACGGCTACCAGCGAGATAGTATCCGAAGTTAATCTCAAGGCTGGCCCGGACGAACCTACTATAATTGACCTTGACGTTGACAATCTTATTAAGTTGTCGGAAGATAAACGGCATGAACTGGAAAATCTGCTATACGAACAGATAACCCAGACAATACAGGCTGATGCCGGGGTACGGGCGAAGATAACCGAAGCGCATGAGATGTATGAAGGTGTACCGTCTCGGTCATCTTACGATAGGAACTCCAGCCATTTTGATATCGACGATACGCCCGGTATTCGTTCCCATTTCGGGACAGTAGCGGTACAGGGGAAAGTACATAGATATATAGCGGCTATGTTCGGCCTTGCCCCGTGGATTACCATAAACCTTTTCAGGAAGAAAGACCAGCCTACGGCGAACAGGAAAGCGGCGGCAATTCAGGACTGGTTACAGATGGTACTTGAAAAGATGGTGAAACTGAAAAAGAAAGCCCGGATGATTGCTACCAATACCGGGATAGAAGATGTCGGGATATCTTCTACTGTCTGGGAAAGATGTACGGAACCCGAAATAGGGATAGAATCGTATGATAACCTTGCCGATTTCCAGAAAGAGTACCCATCCGCAGAAGAATCCGGGATATCGCAAGAGGAATATGATGGGTATGTTAAGGCTCTAACACCTACAATGCCCCCGGTAGTGCCCCAGATGCCCGTAGAAGGGGTTGTTTCCCCTGTCCTACCTCCTACCCCCGAACCTGAACCTATCAAGCCTATAAGCATAAAGTACAAGAAAAATAAGATAGTCTATGACTTTTGTCGGGTAGATATCGTTAATCGTTCAAAGTTTGGGTTGATACCGGCTAACTCGACTTTTGAAACTGCTACCGGCAAGTTCATTGAAATTGACATGAACTGGAACGATATAGCGAAAGGGTACTCGGAAGGCAGGTACTCGAATATCGAGCAGATTAAGGCACGGGTGAACGGTAAGAGTACTGATACTAACCAAGTTGACCAGGCGCAGGCTGCAAGCGAAGGGAAGCCGAGCGATAGTCCTAACGTTACGTATCAGACAGCCAAATACACGGTATATCGGATTCTATACAATTACGATATAGACGGTGATGGACTGGAAGAAAAGTGTATATTTACCTTGGCGTATGCGCAGAAGACGTTAATACGGGCTGAATACTGGGCTAAGAACTGGTATCTTGTACCCCACTATATTGAAGAAAAGTCTAACAGGTTTGAAGGGATAGGAATAATATCAAAAGAACGGAACGTAATACTTGAAGCGGACGAGTTTATTAATCTTAGACTGAAAGCCGGGAAACTGGCAGTAACCCCGTCATTTAAGGCTAAGAAAGGTTCGGCGTTTGACCCCGGTATCCAGTATTTCTATCCGGGCGTTATCTGGTGGCTGGATGACATGAACGAAGTCGAGCAATGGACGATTAACGTTAATTTGCCGGAAGGATACAACGAAGAAGCGAGTTTGGAACGAAAACACGAACTACTGACAGGTATGACTTCTGGACTATCTGGTAGGGAACTACCGCAAGACCCGAATGCGCCTGGTATCAAGATGGCTATGCTTAATCGGGAAGGGAACGTACTGATTAACGGGGATATAGACGTATTCCGGGATTCCATTGAGCAGTTGGTATATAATATCATTACAATGGCGGCGAAATATTTACAGGATGACGATAAGTATCTGGAAATGTTTGGATTGACAAAACAGGACTTGAACATAGCGAAAGAGGAGATGTGCCTATATGGTACGTCGCTGGCGCATAATCCCGAACAGAGGAAAGCGGATGAAACGCAGTTTATGGCTACGTTCATGGCTAATCCGTTAATCCAGCAGAGTATTGAAAGTGTACATAAGATAACGTCTGACGCTATTGAAGCGTGGGGAAAAGACGCAGAAAAGATATTGCCTACCCCGGAACAGTTGTTTAATAAACAGGTAGAGATACAGGCGGCGGCAATGCGGAAGATACAGGAAGAAATGGCACAGAAGAAAGAAGAAGATGATTTTAGGAATAACCTTGTAGATATGGGATTATCGCAGGATAGGGCAGAAAAACGGTTAGCGGAGTTTAAGAGGTTACAGGAACAGGCTAAGATGCCCATAACGGAAGAAGGGGCAGAAGACATACAGGCAAGTGTACCAATGCAGTAAGACGTAAATATCAGTAATACAAAAAGGGGGTTAAAAATGGACTCAAGGCTCATTGAAAAAAAGGCGAAGTGTGAAGCGATAATTAAAAGGACGGATAGATTTATACCTCTATTCGAGTCTGACCTGTTCAAAGAATGGATGCAGACGATATCGAGTAAAGTTGACGCTTATGCGGATTTACTGGCAAAGGCTCCCCGTGTCGGAGATATCCTGATGGATGACCAGATAGCAACGTTGTCTGACAGGAAAACAGTTACGAAGATACCGCACCGGGTAACGCTGGACGAACAGAACGAGATATCGAGTGAGTATATACACAAGATACAGGAATTGAAGTATATACTTGATATACCCAATCTGATGAAACAGGATTCAGAGCGGATGAAGGTAGAAGTAGAAAGGATAAATGAAGCAATCAAAAAGGCGGCTATATCCTAATCAACGGGCTTCCACCGTTGTAAAATAAGAGAGTATAGGAGATAACACCAATGACGAAAGAGAACAAGAACCCGAATGCAGTTGTCCCGGAAGGCGAAGGCGAACCGATAACACCAGCGGCAGTTGTAACGCCACCCGTTGTTACCCCTGACCCCGAACCTAACCCGGCAGAAGTACCCCCGGCAGTACCTGAAACACCTCCGGCCCCCGCCCCGGAACCTAACGATGACAATCCGATGGTTCCCCGTGGCAGGCTGAATGAGGAAATCAGGAAAAGGCATGAACTGGAAGAAAGGATTAAAGCTCTTGAGTCTACTCCTAAACCTTCCGCAGTATTGCCTCCTACAGCTCCGCAGAAAGATAATCTCGATATTCTTGCGGAACAGATGAGCGAGGAAGCCGGGCAGGACGATTTCGGGAATCCGATGCTTTCCGTAAAAGCGGCTAAGGTTGTACTTCTGACACAGGCACGTATCCAGCACGCTACAACGGCTGGCGCAAGACTTGATGCGAACGTTGCGGAGTATGTGAAGAAGAATCCTAATGCCGCCCCTTATGCCGATAAAATAAGGGCTGAACTTTCGACACTTGAACCGGGCGTAAAAGATAACCCGATAAACGTGGAACGAAAGTTTAAGGAATTACGGGGAAGTGATGTTGATAGGCTGGTAGCGGAAGCCGAAGAACGTGGAAGACTGAAAGCGATTGAACATAAGAAGATAATCACACAGGCTTCCGGGGAACGGCCCGGCTCTTTACCAGACGGCAAGACGGCAGGGGACATGCTGAACTCCGAAGAAAAGGCGTTTGCGGATAAGCATAAGATGTCCTACGAAGATTACTACAAAAACAAGTCAAGTAAGAGGGTGTAAAAAATTATGGCAGAAAGGACGAATAGCCCACAAGGATTACAAGGTTTTGGTTACACTATCCGTCCTACTCCTACCTCGAAAGGGGTAAGGAAACTGTTACATAAACATCCGGCTTCTGACAAGAAAGGTTACAAAGACGAATCCTCTTATGTGCATTGTAGGACGTGCGGTTTCATGTGTAAACGTGGCAGGGACGTTAAATGCCCGTTTTGTGAAACCGTCATCTATTACAAGCCCGTAAGGTAAAGGTGGAGAAAATGGCTAACCCGTATGCTAAGACGCTATCAGGACGGCTGATGTGTCCTCATTGTGAAGGATATAAACTTACTTTCATAGAGGATACAGGGCCACAGGAAAAGCGTTATCGGTGTAAAGATTGCGGAGGGTACATGAGATATCAGTACCGTAACAGGCCGCAAGAAAACGACCAAAACGCTTATCAGGGGCATAAGGGTCTTAACTTTACGAAGGCTAACCATTTTCTTGGAAATGACAATAAACTTAAAAGGAGACCATAACAATGGCTAAATTTCACTATGACATAACCGGTGCTGAACCTATCATAAGGGACGTACCGTTTTACGACGCTTCTACGACTGCCGGTGGCGCTCTGGGCGAACTGATAATGCTCGGGAATACTGCCGCTGGCTCGGATGATTACGGCGTGGCGTTCCAGACGGGTTATGAAGGTACACAGTCGCAGCAGATGGTTGACGGGCTGGGCATCCTTCAGGAAACCGTTGTTGACGGAACTAACGCTGCTGGTGTATCGTTTGCGTATGCGAAAGCGATAATCAACCCGTTTGCGATTTACCTCGTTGAGTACGACCAGTCTTCTGCTGTTGCCTTTACGACTTCTACTACCACGTGGACGTTTACCGGCACAAGCGAAGATGATATCGACCTCGGCTGGGCGTATGTTGTTACCTCGGGCGCTACCAATGCGTATGACCTTAGGCAGATAACTGCCGCCGCTTCTGGCTCGTTTACGATTGATTCTGCTCTGACTGCTACTGAAACGGGTGGAACCGGGATAAAGATACTCCCGGTAAACCATAGGCTTGTTGACCTGACGGCTGATGCGCTGAAAATAATCATGCTTGCTGCCGCCGGTTCTGGCGTATCTCTGCATATCGTGGAGAATTACGTTAAGTCTAACGGCCTGAACATCCAGCCGCTTAGAGCGAATCTGCACAGGGCGAAGAAACTGGACTCCGGCGCTAAGTTCTACGCTGATGTCTGTCTGCTCGACCACGTTTATAACAATGCCTAATAATGGGCATTGACTAACTGACACACAAAGGAGAATAACAATGGCGCATCTTTCAGAAAATTGGCCTGACCTTCTTACCCCGGTTTTTCGTAAAATCGTGGGTACGGAGTTTTATAGTTTCACGAAGTCGAAATCGTCTCTTGGCGAAGTGTTTAACATGGATTCGTCTGACAAGAACTTTGAGAAGTTCAGTCAGGCGGGTGCTGCCGGGGACTGGGACGAGTTTACCGGGACGGTAGGGTATGACGAAACCTATCAGGGATACGATACCACGCTTTACTTCACGGAATACGCGAAGGGTATCAAGATTGAAAGGAAACTGGCTGATGATGACCTTTACAGGGTAATGAATGCCCGGCCTGCTGAACTTGGTTATTCGGCTGCCCGGACACGTGAAAAGCATGGCTTTAGCGTGTTTAATAACGCTTTCACGACTGAACCGACTGATATGGACGGCGCTGAACTTTGCGCTTCTGACCATACCAATTCCGGGGATGGCGCTACCCAGAGCAATGAGGGGACAACCACTTTCTCCTCTACTGCCGTTGAAGCGACCCGGAGGCTTATGGTAGCATTTAAGGGCGACCAGTCGGAAGTCATATCCATTAACCCGGATATGCTCATACTCCCGATAGCGCTTGAAGAGCAGGGCTACGAGATAATCAACTCTAAGGGTAAGGTTGACGTTGCGACGAATAACGCCAATTTCCATCAGGGTAGGTACAAGATGCTCGTGGTTCCTAACTTCCTTACGTCTTCTACCAACTGGTTCATGGTTGATAGCGACCTGATGAAGAAAGACCTCTGGTGGTTTGACAGAATACCCCTGGAGTTCATGCAGGATAAGGATTCCGATACGCTTCTGGCGAAGTATATCGGATACATGAGATACGGGTTCGGCTGGATAGACTGGAGGTTCATCTACGGCCACAAGGTCTAACGAACAGTAAAAAATCCCCGGTGGCTGGTTGAGGTTTAGAGCCTAATCCCCTTTTTTCCTCGACTGGCCCCGGGCAAATTAAAAGGGGGATTGCGCTATGGCAAACGTTTTTGAAGGTGAATGTAAAGAAGTTAAACGGAAAAGAGGTAGGCCGAAAAAGATTGACTCGAGTAGGACGTTTGTAGCAGGACATAAAGAGTATTTAGACCCATTGAAACGGGCTGAATACGAAAAGCAGATTAAGAGCCTTGAGTTTACTGCTAAGAATATCGATAATGAGATAGACGGCACGAAACCATGGCTCTATAATCCGAAATCTACAAACGTCGGAGATTTGAGAAGGCAGGCGGCTAAACTTAAAAAGACCATAGCACGTCGGACACCGCCGCAGGTTGACGGGAAAGTCAAAAACGAACTGTATGCACGGGCAAAGGCTCTGGAACGGGAGATAACAAGGGATATGCCTACCAGAGATGAAATGATGGGTAAAAGGCGCATAGGAAGCGACGGAAAGCCCTATGTAGTACCCGCTGAACAGGCGATACAGAAACAGATGGCATGGCAGGTAAAACAGGCAGGTAACGTTCGGGAATGGAAACAGATAATGAGGTTACTTGACCCGTTAGACCCTGGAATAACAAATGTCGAAAGACTAAGGAGAGCAAAATGATGAAAAGACTGATAACCTTGACCTTGCTGGTAGTCTTTGCCGGAATATCTTTCGGCAGAGCGCCTACGGCTGGGAACATGTTCAACGTTTCGGACTATTCCGGGACGTATGGACTGGAAGTGAATACGGATGGTTCGGTAGTGCCTATGACTACCAGTAATGCGCTCGGTAATGCGTCATATCCATGGACTAACGCAACGGTTACGACTCTGGGCGCTACTACGGGCAACATTACGACCGTCAATGCGGCGGCTGTTACCAATTCTGGCAATTCGTCTGTTACGACTGTTAATGGGCGTTGTATTTACCAGATAATCATAGCGACCAACGTTGTTGATACGTGCGCTATACCGCTTACTGCTGTTAATGGGAAAGTGGGATGGGGTAATATATCGGTATCGTCTGCTACTGCCGGTGCGCAGTTTACTTTTACTGCTGGTGGACAGGTGAACATATCGATATCCAGCGGAACGACTACTACCGCCGCCAATGACGGCACGCTGAACATTTACGATGCGGCTTCTGGTATCGTGCTGGAAAACCAGTTAGGCGCTACAAGAAACATAGTGGGGGTAATTTACTACATCAACTAAATTACTTCGGAGGTTCACAGGGGAGAATAGGCGCATATAATGTCTTAAAAATAGCCTTCTCCCCCCTCGGCATTATAAGGTTATAGGTAAAAAAAGGAGATACGAAAAATGAAAAGGGTAATGATAGTCATGGGAATAATGGCTATAAGCGTATTTACTTACGCCCAGAGTCATGTAGTTATCGATAATGGACGTGGTGGCGATACGTACAAAGTATGGGTAGGTACTACGCCGTACGAACTCATACCAGCAACCAGCGCAGGTGCGAAGACGTGCTATACCGTCAAGGCAATGGAAGGGCAGTACTGGTTTGACTATGACTCGACGGTATCGACGTGGAACGCCGTAACGTATAATGCCGTTGGTATGAGGGCTGGCGTTAAGACTGGCGAAAACGCGCAGATTAAGGTGAACGAGCACATAACGATTAACGGGATACTCGGTACGCCTATGTACATAGTTAGCGACTTGACAACTGGATGCACGGTACAGGTAATAGAGAATACGTCATACGAGCAGTAACAAACAGGGAGGTTACACAACGTGAAAAAACTAATCGGGTTTATGTTTCTGTTATGTTTCGTGGGTTCGGTACAGGCAGGTATGGAATTGGGAACATACATAGACCCCGTTAACCCCACGTTTCCCGGCTCCCTCACAGTCCTCGGCGACACACTCCTCAACCGCCTTTACGTCGGCACATCCAAAGCAAACGCCTCCTTTACAGTAACCCCTACGGGGGTGGTGGTGAGTAGTGGAATGATGACAATAGGAGGCGAGCTTGTTACTAATGCGTTAATAAGGTTCAATCAGGGGATGTTAACTGCTGGCGCTAATATACTTTACAACGCTTCATCTCAAGTTACGATAGGCAGAACGGGTGGAACAAGCGATATGTTTTACAATGACAGTGCCGGTAATAGACACATGACTTATGTTGCCGTACCATGCATAACCAAAATATCCTCGGGTACGGTTAATATAGCAGTATTTACGAGTACGGGAACGGAAAATATTGTTCCCGAAGCAGACCCACGCAGAACAATAGCACAACTAAAACTTATAACGCCTACTGGAACTGGTCAGAGATACTACTGTATAGATAATGGGTCTGTCTATATTAGTACTGGATTAACTCCGTATGGTTTTATCAAGATTTCAGGTGGAGCAACCGACTAACAGGAGTTTCAAATGAAGTATTTACTTTCAACATTTATACTCCTAATTTCAATAAACTGCTACGCAGGGTTGTTTAATGACAATGGTGCTTGTGTGGGCAATGAAAACTTGCTTGGTTCGTCAAGGATAACCACACAAGGCGAGTTTCAAGTATTGCTCTATAACCATTCGGGGCATACTTCAGTAAGGGGAGAAGTTTTAAGGACTTCAATGTCTTATGATTTCTCTGTTACAACTAATATAATCGCAGGGGTTACACCGATAGGTGTAATGGGTAGCGCAGGGGTAGCGGACGGTGGATTGGTATGGGTAACGTTCAACGGAAGGGCGCAAGTATTGCTCGAGGATGGACAGGCATCTACAAGGTCATACTGGATTGGTCCTTCGGCAACGGTCAACGGTAGAGCCGTAACCGCCGCCGCCGAACCTACTCAACCTACGTTTTCAACCGTAGAACACGACCAAGAGATAGGGCATTGTATAGAAACTGTATCAAGCGGTACAGATAAGTTATTTTGGGCTATGATACATTTCAGGTAAAACTATGGAACTATTCATTTGGCTCTGCCTTGTAAAATACGCTCTCGTGAATACCAACGTAATTACCAATGATTACGTTTTAGATATTCACTATCAAGATTGTGCTAATTGGGAAATTAACTATATCCCTAAATGGTCTTCTGACTTTGATGAGGAAGGGAATAGGGAATTGATTAAGAGGTTACAAAATGACAACTGACGGACTTGTAACCATAATTACGGCTCTGCTAATCACGGCAATATTCTGTGCCGTTAAAATATTAAAGGGGTGGTAGATGACAGCGGAACCGGGAGGACACGTATTCGGGCAGTTATACGAAGAAATACTGGCTACCAGAGCGCAGATGTCTGCTAACCATAAAGAGTCAATGGACGCTAACCGGGCGCTCGAAAAGAAGATGGATATATTCGGGGAACAGTTTAAGGCGTGTAATGATAAGGTGGAGGACCACGATAAGGCAATATACGGGAATGGGAAACCGGGCCTTAAGACCGAAATGCAGTTACTCTTACAGAAATCCGCAATTGTTACCGCTGGAATAGCGGTTATATTCTCGGCTGGTATAGGGTGGATATTCAAGCACGGAGGGAAGTAAATGAAAAGACTGATTTTTATAGCGTTTTTACTTGGTGTCAATTCGTATTCCGTGTCCTATGCCTATACCCGTGGCGATATCATAACTGAAATCAGGCAGGAATTATCCGATACTAACACCGATACGGCAATACAGGTTTTCTCTGACGCTAACTTACATACACGCATAAATCAGGCAGAGGATGATATAAATAAACTTACCCGGTGCATGGTATCCCGTTCAACCATAGCGACTATATGCGGTACGGGCGAATACGCCATGCCTGACGCTGTTTTACTGGTTAATCGGATAATGTACGACAATGACGGCTCGAGCCTGACAATTAAATATAGTGAACTTGGATATACTACAATCGATACCCTTGACCGGGACTCCGCTGGATGGGAGTATGTATCTTCTGGTACGCCTAATTCCTACTATTATCGTGGTAATTATATCGGACTATACCCTGCCCCTGACCTTAAGCATAGTGGCGATTATGGGCGTATTCGTATTGACTACATAATGCAACCTACTACGTCAACTCTTAATGAGTCTGAAATATTTGAGGGATATCCCCATTTACAGACGTACAAACTGGCTATTGTTGATTTCGTGTGCGCTCTATGTTCAAAAGACCAGGATGATGCGACTATGATGAACTTCTACTGGAATAAGTATAAGGAAGATATAGCGATAATGATAGAACGCATAAACAACAAGCCCGACCGTCTTGGTGGTATAAAGAGATAGGGAGTTACGAACAATGGAGTATAAATTGAAAAAAATACTATTCATAACCCTTGCTTTAATCCCTACTTTCGCATATCCGCAGGAAGGGAAGATATCTACCTACGATCAGATAGGTGGCCTTAATACCGCTAACCCTTCCCATACCATACCAGTAAACGATTTCAAGGATTTACAGGACGTGTTCACGGACAATAAAGGGTACGTTGAGGTACGTGGTGGATTGTATGGAATAAAAAAGACTACTGGCCCGCACCAGAATATGTATGAATACATTAATATGGCGGGTAACAAGTATCTGATAGTAAAATCGTCCGCTATGCTCGGATATATAGACACGACAGGAAACTATATCGCCTTACTTTCGACCTTACCAGTAAACTGTCAATTATGGAAAATGCAGTATAAGAACGAGTGTTTTTTAGGGACTGACTTTATAACCGATAGATGGTTATTTGACCCGACGGCATCTACGAAACTGTTAATATCGACGTATATCCCGTGCGGTAAATACCCTATTGTGTCGGGCGATAAAGCGTTTATGATTAACCAGTCAACGCCCATGAAAAACGATCCAGTAACGGGGATGAAAGTATAGTGAGATATTGTGCGATAGGTAATCTCCACTCATGGCAAGGGACGGACGGCGATAAATGGATAGCGGTATCTCGAGATGACGGGGAAAGCCTTACTGGTGGCTTTGTCCTTAACGGAAACCTCTATCTAACAAAAAAGCATAGTATTCATACGGCAATAAATATATGGAATAATGATGTTACTGACGGAGAACGGGCTATACCTCTTAATACTAACCTCGGTTGTGTAACTCATTATTCTATCCGTGAACTTAACGGAAAAGAGTACTGGCTATCGACTGACGGGGTAGTGGAGTTTGACGGAACGTCATATAGGATTATATCCGGGGATATTAAATATGATATGGCGGCGATAGCAGGAAATATAAGCGCTTCGGTTGTAGGAAAAACAAGGACATTTACTACAAGTGAAGACTGGGGTGCTGGTACGTGTACCAACATTGATACTACTACCTTTAGCGGTAGTATAACTCTAAGGTATGGTGCGCCAACAGTAAATCAACAGAATACTACGGGGAATACGGACTTTTCTTTTGGTGGTCAAGCCGGATTCGCTTATCAGACATTTAAGACAAGTTATACCGTTATAGTAGATACAGTTTCATTTTATATGTATAAAGATGTTGGTGCTACTGGAAACGTATCAATAAGGCTAACTGGCAATGGTGTTGATATAATAAATTATATGCCCATTTCAATGGTGAGAACTACGGCGGATTGGTTGTCGTTAAATATATCAACGTACAATGTTGTGCTGTCTTCTGGAATAGAATATACTCTTACGCTTAGTAATGACGGCAGAACCAGTGGTAACAATCTTTACTGGAAATATACAGGGACAACTTCTTCATATGATAGAGGTGAGTTTGTAGGATATACGACAATTGTCCCTCCTCCGGCAGTAATTGTCACAGGTGATGCACAGTTTAAGGTCTATCAACGTTCATATAGTAGTAATCGTTATGGACAATGGGTATCCCCGGTAGTAGCGATACCTGACCTTATACAATGGGATTCTTTTACGTCAAACTGGAATACTACGTCAATAGGTACAACGGGATGGTCTATAAAATGGTATGCTTCAATAACCACGGCTACGGCGTTATGTACAACTTCAAACGTTGTCCCTATAACTACCGGAACGATTGTCAATTCCACTTCAAACTATATTCTAATACTGGCTTCAATGACTACCAATGATGTTTCATATAGTCCGTTATTGGAAGATATTGTATATGGATGGAGTGAAAAAGGCTCTGAAATATCACTTGTTTCCTACTCCGACGAAATGAATTATAGGTACTGGTTGGCTGGTACTACCCCTGGTAAACTATATAATGACGTTGTTTATGTCTGGCAAGGACGTAACGAAAAATGGACGAAACTTAAATTGTCTGCCCGTTCATTCTCAAAATATAATGGACTGTTCTATATCGGCGGTTCTACTCCGGCATACAATACTGATATATGGGAATACAACCGCAGTTACGAAACCGACAATGGACAAGCGATTGAACCTTATGTCCAGA
>ERZ869929.787-NODE-787-length-14432-cov-3.918203_pt1 | contig 14432 bp, 17 predicted proteins | sample MGYA00579312_ERZ869929 | MGnify/ENA primary metagenome ERZ869929 (study PRJEB32216, sample SAMN09231818) | wastewater metagenome | place: USA: Maryland | collected 2016-08-09 | study: EMG produced TPA metagenomics assembly of the PRJNA472060 data set (Reclaimed... | reverse complement strand
GCTGGTGGTATGAATAGAAACATGTTAATGTTAGGACTTTCAGTTATGTTTGCAGGTATGGCTCTTCAGAGATATATGAGCACAGCATTTAATGCTATAAAAGAAACATATAAGATGGCCACCGGAGAACAGTCTGAGTTCAGTCAAGAAACAAACAAACTCGCAGCCGCATGGGAATTCCTTAAATTTAGTTTAATGGATGCTCTTATGAATTCTGGGATATTTACTGCAATAGTAGAAGGTATAATTCAGTTAGTAAATTGGTTTGCTAAACTTCCTGAAGGAGTCAGAACTATCATTGTAATAGGTATTGTCTTTGGATTAATACTCGGAACATTAATGTTAATTGGTGGTCAAATGTTGACTTTTATTAATGGATTAACAACATTAAAAACTAATGGTGGGGCGGGGGCAGTATTAAAAGACTTAATTGCTACAGCAGCAATTATATTAGTAATAATTGCACTTGTATGGTATTTATTTCAAGTATGGGGTAACGCAGATTTGAGCACATTTGATAAGATTATAGCAACCATAATGGGTGTTGCTTTAGCAGCAGCAATAGTCGCAACAATTTTGGGTGCATGGCCTTTAGCTCTTATCTTATTTGCTGTTGCGATAGTTGCATTTGTGGTATTTTTTAGAAAAGAAATCTGGGGTATGTTTGAAAGTATTGGTTTATTTATTTGGAACTGGTTAGAATGGCAAGTAGCTCAATGGAATCTTATGTGGACAAAAATTGGAATAAGCCTCCAAACAATAATATTTGATGCACTCATTTGGATCGCAGGTAAATTTGATGATTTTATTAATGGTGTTGTTGACAAAGCAAATAAGGTTCTTCCAAAAGCATTCCAGATAAGTTGGGAATCAGATGCTACAGGAATGATGGAAGGTTTAAGAGATAAAGCTCTTGCTGAAAGTGAGAAAACATTATTAGCAATGAGAACCGCAGTTGCTAAAGAATACCAAGAAACAGAAGCAGCAGCAAATGCCGGAGCAGCAGCTAATGATGCATTCTTTGCAAAGATGAATAATCTCTTATCTGGGGGAAGTAGTGGAACGACAATTTCAACTGCCGGAACAACCGCGGATGCGATAGTAACTGGACAGGCAGAACAAGTAGATTTACAGAAAAAGACCAACGAGCTTCTCGAAGAAAACAATGAACTTTTCAAACAACAAATGGAAAAAGCAAATGCAATGAATTTTAATGGAATGACTTCCGGAGATATAATGGCAAAATTGGAAGAATTTAATAGCCAATACAACGGTTCAACAGGTGCTTAAATGAAATACAGAATATATGATACAGGGATTTATTCAAAAGACAACATAACTGGAACAGTTGCTTCAAATGCAAACCGAGCGGGTTACAATGGAACAAGCGCAGTTAATTACTTTGAAATGGATGTAGAAAAAGCAGTTAGGAATGCTTCTGCAAATACAGATGATGCACCTACGCCAGGGAATTATACTACTCCAGAAGTTAATTATGTTAGTTTTGAAACAGCAACTTATACACTTAGTTGTGTAATGAGTAGAGATCCACCTACCGGGATTACTTATCAATACAATATTTTATACCAATTAGCAAGATTAGAGAAAACAAAAGGAATTAAATTAATTTATCCAAGTAATACAACGGATACGAGAAAAGGAATTATAGAACTTTTAGGAGCATATAATGGGGTTAATGGAGTATTTCAAGGCTCTGGAAAAACTCTTACAGCAGGATCTGTTTATATCTCAGGAAGAGTAAAACAGGTATCTGGAATAACAGAAGATCCTAAGAGCTCTTTGTTTAGATTCAACATAATATTTCAATGTGTTGAAGAAATACAAGATTGAAAATGGCAGTAGATGGAATATCAATCAAATACCATAGGACAGATGATTCAGGTAACGTGATTGAAATAATGGAACTTGCAGAAGATTATGTAAACGCAAGTGTCAGAAGAACAGGGGAAGTAAAGAACAATTCTGCGGATATAACTGTTGCTAATCCACTCATTAAATACATAGGGACTATGCCAATTCATAGATGGGTAAATGATGATGGATCACTTATTTTTAAAACACCACGAAAGCCAGGTGGAAGTGCTATTTATCAAAACGAAGAAAAGATAGAAATATTTGCTAAAGCACATACTCAGAATGATGCAATAGACACAACAGCCACTAGCCCAGATAGATTATTTACTGGTTTTATAAATGAAATAGAAGGAGAGGGTTCAGATAATCACACTCATTTAAAACTTAAATTAAAGGATAGAAATTCTATACTTTTAAATAATGTAGGGGTAGGTATTTATAACAACACTTATAGTTCTGGAACAGCCACGGGAGTTAGCGCAACTACGTTAACAGATGGAACAAAGAGCTGGACCACTAACGAATTAAAAGGAAAAGTCCTAATTGCTACTCACGGAGCTACTGATTATAGATATACAATCATAAGCAATACTGCTACAGTAATCACGGTAAGGCCGGATGATGATATATCTGGAGATGGAGTAGCAATAAGTGATGTTTATGTAGTAAGCTGGACAACTCCCTCAATTATAGTAGACCAAGTTCTTCTTTATCAGAATAGAGTAGTAAACCAATCTGATAAGATAATTGCAGCATTTGACTTTGAAAGTAGTTCAAGATACAAAATAAGCGCAATAGGAACTTACACCTTAACTATGTCAGGAGCTTCTTATACAGCAAATAGTTTAAAAGGAAGATATGGATTTATCACCAGTGGAGTCGGAAAAGGACATAGATTTAATATCAAATCAAATACCACAGATACAATTACTGTCTATGGGGATACAGACTTAACTACTCTTGGTGTCGTCGCCAACACAGATTATTTGATTATAGCTGGCTTGACTTCTGGAGTAGAAACGATGAGACCAGACGGAAGTGCTTATCCTTCCATTACATTTGCTAAAGCATTCAAACCTTTATACGAATGGTTTAATGAACTATGTGAAGTAAAGAACACGAATACTACAGATGAATTAACTGTTTCAGCAACTTCATTAGTTATCTCAAGACCATTGACTTATCACGTAAGCCCATCTAATGTGTTATATGTCTTTGCTACAAGAGATTCACCCGAATTGATTATAGACACTACCAAGAACGCAGCAGTAAGCCCAGATGACAAATACCACAGAGTAGTTGCAGGCAGAAAACCTAAGAACAAAGTAGCCGACAGCACAAACTTTATTATCTTCAGATATAAAGACTTTGATGGAGTAGAACTTCTTGATTACGAATTTAATGCATTAAGCGGAGCTCCAGTAGTTAAAGACTGTTATAAGCCTTATTTCACAGTAAGTAATGAATTAATAAATGCATCATATAATTCAGACAAAACAAAAGCATACAAGGAAATTGATGCCGCTGCCTATGGTGCTAATATAAATGCATTAGCTTATGATGGTAACTCTTATCCTGTTTGGTGGTCTTATTCAACAAGTGATGTTATGCCGGCAACAGAACAGGCATATAAAGACATGTTTGAAATAGAAGCAAATTACAAAGGACATATCCGGGCCCAGTCAGATATTAATATCTCTGGAACAGGAAAATGGGAAAGCTCTATACCTTTGGACTTTGAGATTATTGAAATCAACACAATGGTTAAATATTATGATTATCCTTTTGGAATAAATGGAGTAATTATGAGAGTAAAAGATATAAGTTATAATATGAATAAAAACTCTTTTAGAACAAGTATTACAATAAAAGAAGATGAAGACGAATATGCTAAATCGGAGGCATAAATATGATACAAGAAGAAGGAATACCAACAGTTAGGAACGCAGTTGTTGCTGTTTTAAGCAAAGGAGTATTTGGAACTGACAATACCACAGTAACTAAGAATGATGGTGGAGTTTTAGCTCCAATTGCATCTACAGAGCTCGCTTTAAACGAAAAAACAGTAAGTGGACACCAGATTAAAACCAAGCATGTAGTTCCAACAACAACAGCAAATGGACTAACTTTTGCTGAACACGAAATAGAGTTGAGTGATGGAACCTCTTTAACAAGGAACACATTTAACACATTCAGTAAAACTGACAATATTGCAGTTCACGCATTTACAGTATTCACACTAAATCCATAAACATGGGACTTTCAACATTAGGAACAACAGGACAGAAAACAAGAGACGAGATCTCTAATCCAAGTAGTTCTGAGTATCCTCAAATCGTGATATTCAGCGAAACACTTAATTTGATAGAAGGAACAACAGTTATCAAAACAGAAGAAAATAGTGGTTGCTTTGTCTTAGGCCATGAGACTTATGGAATATTAGGAACCTCTGTTATGAACCAGCCACCTGCCGGAATTACAATTAGAGTAACAAATCCAAACAACGAATATAAAGAATATGTTTATTCAGATTTTATGTTTAGCACCGCAAGCACAGCTACAATAAACACATCAACACAAGAAATAAACTTTTAAAACAAAAGATTTATATACTACAACATATATATTAGAGAAATGGTAAAAAAAATAACTTTGGGGATAATGCTTTTCTTAGTAGTTCTAACAGGAACACAAAAATGAAAAAATTGTGTAAATGCGGATGCGGAAAAACAATTAAAGAAAAAGCTCATCATAAACATTTTGGTATCCCAGATTATATTCATGGGCACAATAAAGGAAAGTTAGGAATTAAACTTAGTGAAGAATCTAAAAAAAGAATATCGGATTCAAAAAAGGGTAAAATGTTGTCCGAAGAACACAAACAAAAAATAAGGATGTCTATGATTGGAAAAAATCAATACAAGAGAACAATATTAATGAAGAAGAATATAAGTTTAGCACATATTGGTAAGATGATGGGAAAAGATAATCCTTCTTGGAAAGGGGGAATTAGTTTTGAACCTTATACTATTGAATTTAATAATAAATTGAAAGAAAAAATTAGAGAAAGAGACCAATATAGGTGTCAGCAATGTTTTAGGCATCAAAACGAGTTATATTTTAAAAATGGACATAAATATAAATTGCATATACATCATATTGATTATAACAAAAAAAATAATAAAGAAAACAACTTGATTAGTTTATGCAGTAATTGTCATAAACAAACTAACTTTGAAAGAGATGATTGGATTAAATATTTTCAAAAAAAAGGTGAAATAAATGGTTAAAAAGATTTATTTGGGTGCTATGCTTATTTTAGCCATTCTTTCTGCATCTTTTTACTTAGTAATGGAAGAGAATGTTAGGATTGATTTCTCAGAAACAAAGACCACCTTTAGTATATGGGAAAATGAGAAGTTTGTAACAAGTGGAACTGAATATACTAGGATATTTGATGGTTCTACTCTGATGAGGGCCAAAGAAAGAAGTTTGAATTATTCAATTTTGGATAATATTACTCAGGTTAAAAGGGTGGCTACATTTAAAGATAACATATTAGCCGTAGACACCTATTTATTTGAAAATAATGTTAAAGATGTAAGAGATGTTCCAGTTAGTCATGAAATTTGTTTCTATAATGCATCTGGTAAGATATTTGAATATTTAATACAGGATATAGAATATTCTGGAGAGACAAAAGAAATAACCTCTCCTTTCTCTTTTGGAAAGAAAATGACTGTTGAATTCCAAGAAGGATCTTATTCTGCAAAAGTAGTTAACAACAAGATTGCTTCTGATAAAGTAATTATTAGATACAAAATCACAAAAGATGAATGTTTTGAAATAAGGTTATTTGATCCACCATTAAACACAACAAACAGAGTATATCAAACAGTAGAATTGCGGGATGGATATGCAAATTACTATCCACTTATTAATTTGACAAACCCAGATACGCACAAGATTACAAATGTTACTATTGTAGGAGATAATTCAAAGATATCAATTTCACCTAATTTTATCCCCGTTATGAATGGTTCAGCCACACGTTTGTTTATATTTAATTATTCAACCACGGGAGATAAAGCACTAGATTCAACAGAATATCAATTTAATGTGAGTTCGGTTTCTGGATATTCCGGAACAATAATAGTCCAGGTGAATGTTACAGATGGTGGAAGAGTTCATTTGATTGATTATTTCAATAGGGTAAATTGTTTGAATACTTGTTGGGGTGGAAGTCCGGATATTGGTGGAACCTATAAATTTATAAGAAATGGAACAAATAAAGACTGGGCCCTAGTTTCTAAATTAGGAACATTAAACGCATCAGGAAACATAACAGATTATCCTTATGTATTCAGCACATTGAATGGAACAGTAAATCCTTGGGGAATACTTGAGTTTAGATTTAATTACACACACAAAGGAAAAGGTGGTATAGTAGAACTTACAGATGGAGAAAATTCTTCTGTTTTTAAATTTAATAGTCTGCTTTATTATGATGACACACTTATTACCAACTTTACTACAAATAGCCAAGTGAAGATGTTAATGAATTATTATCATAACAATACAGAAATATACATAGATGATGTTATATTCTATAATAAAACCCAAGAAGTATTCATTCCAAAAGAAGTAAGATTTGGTTTTAATGACACAACTAATTTCTTTGGAGAAGTTAAAGATTTGTATATTGTTTCTTATGGAGATAAGAGATATTCAAACGATATCACTGGTAAAACGTATGTGCTTTATGATGATTTTGCAGATGGTGTGATAAACACCACTCTTTATAAGACTGCAAACGAAGGTGAAACCCTAGAAGAAACGGGCGGATATTTACACCAATATTCTATCCAAACAGGTTCAGGTGAGAATGTTCAGCATGATGTAATTGTTGCTTTTAATACTTCTTTCCTTAACTTATCTAGAGGGGATATATTCAATACTTCAAGAATAGATATGTATGTATCAAAAACCGGAACTGGTGAAGCTGGAGCTTGTATTTTGATTACAAACACAACTGGGAAAAACAGGATGATTGCAAATGTTGGAAAAGCCAGCGCAGAAGGAATAACGGTTAGAGGAAACTGTGATGCTGCGACATTCACATTGAACGAAACAAATGTATTGATTTATTATAATTCCACAGAAACCAAAGTATATTATCAATCCACACAGAATACAACAAACAAAAATGTAAGTTCCCTTAATCCTGCAACTTCAGATCTTTGGTTAGTTATCTTGGCCACAGCAAGAAGTAGTGCAACAAGAAATAAAATAGGAGAAACAAAACTATATGATTATTATATTGACCAAAATATAATCCCCGCAAATTTGACTACCAATAATACAATATCCTGGAATTATACAGCAAATAACATAACTTGGGAAGAGTTTGATTATACTTTACCTGGATGGTTCAGTTATTACTGGACAGAATATAATGTAACACATTCTGGAAAATATTCAATACTTAACACTGGTGGTGCCACCAATGTTAAAGTTAACTTTGATTTAGACAAAGGAACAGGATATACTTTTTATATGAAACGAAATAGCGGAAACTGGACAGCCTTGGCTAATATATCATCAATGCTTGTTGGAACAAATCAGACACAAAATCTAACTTTCAAGTTTGATGTTCAAAATCAATTAGTCCGATGGTATGCAACAAGTTCAGGATATTCAAATATGACTGGAGATTATAATCTAACAATCACTACAGAGGAATCATAATGCCACTTGTTCCGAAAGTATTAATCAGCGAAATAATTGAAAAAGAGAATGGAACAAATACAAGTGCGCAGATTAAACTAAATTATACTGGTTCTTTGAACTTTCAAATGACTGCGGATGCAGATACTCCTGTTGTGTATCCAACAGTCAAAATAACAGTCAATCATACAAAAGTTCTTGCCGCAGTGGACTTTGTTGCTTTTGATTTAAGTTTAATAACAGACGCTACATTCTGGAGTGATGTTAAATCCGATGGGGGAGACATTAGAATGTATAAAGCAGATAATGCTACCCAAATTCCTTTCCAAGTAGCTAATATCAACACTACGGCGAAGACAGGAACTATATGGTTTAAAAGTAATGATCTAAGCACATCAGTTGATACAGATTATTATATACATTTTGGGGATATTTCATTAGATCTTCTTGCACATGATGACACTTATGGTTCAGACAATGTTTGGGGTGGTATATGTGAAGGTGTTTGGCATTTTGATGAAAACACAGGAACTGTTGCTTATGATAGTTCTGGAAATGGCAGAGATGGAAACTTCTCAGGAACAAAGAGCTGGGTAGCTGGACAGTTAGGAACTGCTCACGAGTTTGATGGAACAGGTGATTACTTTGCTTGTGGGGCAAACCCAATAACAGGAAGTGCAGCATTTACTATGATGTTTATTGCTAAATATCCCACATTCAAGGATTATTCAGGAGTTATCACGATAGGTAATTGTTCTGTTAATTACAAGGGTGCTTATTTAGGTCAGTCTGTTAATGGAATAGGTGGTGGTTTTGCTAATGTTAATAAATTTGCAGAAGCAATATCTGCTGGGTGGAAGCATGTAGTTATGACACATGCAGGGGGAACCAATGGAGCTTTAAAAATCTGGGTAAATAATACCTTAAGAGTTAATACAACAACAGGGGCTGGGATAACACCTATTGTAACAAATGATACAATATATCTTGGAAGATTGGGTGGATACACACAATATGACTTTCCTGGAACATCAGATGAAATATTTTTAATTAATAAAGCTCTCTCTGCAAACGAACAAACTACTTTTTACAACGCATTAATGAGTAATTCAACATTCTTTAGTGTTGGAAGCGTTAATCCAGAAACAGCGCCTACTTGGGATACAATTAGTTTAACAAGTGGAACAATTATTTCGCATACATTTACAGTTCCAGGAGACGAAGTAAGATATAGGGTAATAGGCAGTGCTGGAGCTAAAATTTACAAGAATGGATCTGAACCGGCAATTTACATCAAATTAATAAAATGATAAATGTATTAAACAAAGAGGGAATGGAAAAGCACAAAGAATACTTTTTTACTAAAGAAGGTTATGATTGTTTGTATAATTACACCCAAAATTTAGTTAAAGAATACTTCAAAAGAAAAGAGTATCCTTTTAAAATTGGGATAATATTAGGTTTGCCGACATTTAGGTGGGCCCGAGAATTCAAAAACCAAGATGAGTTAATAGGAAGGATTAAAATGAGTATGCAATTACTTGGTGTCGACACAATCAAAATAAATAATTTAGAATTAAGTTTCAAGGAGGAAAACAAATGACAGCAGATTCTGGCGAGTATCCTAAATCAGACGGGGATATTTACTATGGAAAAGATGCTAATATAGCATTTTATCAAGGATTTTTAAGCGCAACGCTTAATTTCGCAGCAGTATCAGTTACAACATCAGACACAGTAATAAAAGCAGCCAATGCAAGCAGGAAGAGTATATTACTTTGTAATAATGGCGCAGCAACAGCTTATATAGGAACCACAGGAGTTGCTGTAGCAACAGGTTTTCCACTCGAATCAGGAAGATATTTATATCTTGTTGATGCTAGTGCGGTAGATGGTATAACTTCTGCCGGAACAGCAGATATAAGATACTGGGAGGTAGAATAAGATGACAATCACAACAAATTCAATTGCAGTGTCTACTGTAGCAGTTAGTTTATTGAGCTCAAGTGCAACAAGGAAAAAAGTAACTATTAAGAACACAAGCACAACAAAAACAGCATATATCGGTGGAACAAGCTCTTTAACCAGTGCTAATGGAATGCCGGTTTATTATGGAGATTCTTTCGTATGCAATGATTATACTGGAGATATCTATGGTATCTGTGGTGCAGGAGATTCAGCTACTATTGTAGTTATTGAAGAGGCACTCTAATGGTAATGGAAATAAAAAGCAAAACCATACTTGGTAATTTAGACATACAAGAAAGCAGTTATGGCCAGTATATGGATTACGCTGGGTTGACTTACACCGATGAATTATTAGGAACAAGCTTAACAGTAAATGGAGATGGATCATATGTTAATACAATTACTGCCGATTTTTGTGAGTTAACTGCTTCGATGAACACAGATGTTACTTGCACTTGTATGAAACTTGGCGTGAGCGCAAGCAACGCAGGAGAAGTAGGTATTGTAGAAGTTTTTCCAGAGGGCGTCTTCTTAAGAGATTATACAAAACCATTTAGCTTAACAATTACTTATTCTGCCAATGGTGGCGGAGCAGGATCTTGGGCGAGAGCACTTGTTGGTGGTAATATAACCTCCGTTGCCTTGGCAGCAGGAGCAGCTAGTGTAAGTTGTATTTTGTCTTATGACGGAACAAACTATGATGTTATGTGGGGCGCAACGTTGATCAGTAGAAACGATAATTTTAAATTTAATTTAACTACGGGCGGTGAATACAAGCCTGCAGCATCAATTACACCAACAAAGATTGTGGTTACATCTGGACCAGTTTTGTTTTTAAGGTATACAAAACCATGAATGAAAAAGAAATAAATGAAATTTATTCATACTTCGTGCATTATCTAAGTCCAATTATTTTTAAATACTTTACCCCAATATGGATTAAACCAAAAGATCTTCCAACTAATAAACCACTCTTGCATGATAATGTTTACATCAAAGATATTCCTTATGGTTATGATTTAGCAGAAGACATATTAAAAAATGGAACTTATTGGTTTATTGTGATTGAATGTTCAAAAAACTATTTCTTGTTAAGGGAAGGACTACATAGAGTTTATTACTTACAACAGCACCAAATTGGAAAGGAAAGATATCTTTTAGCGATATTAAAAGAAAATGCTAAAGACAATAAACCCCTTAATGAAACAATATTATTACCAAAATCATTAGAGCTGCATTTAGATAGTTTTAAGATAGAACAAAGATTAGTTGATTTGGGAGATTATTATATTTTAAAGGTAAAAACAACTGAGGAACTTTATAATGTATATCTTATATTATGCTTTGCATTAATACCAGAAATGCATAACTACCAAGAATTTAAATCACATGATTCAATCAACAATCCAGAAAAATTTAAAGAAACATTTAATCTTCCAATACTTAAGATGGAATATGGTAAATTAGTAGATGAACAAGGGAATAAATATTCCCCTGCAAAATTTAATATGGAAAGTTATACCAAAATCACTTAGGTTTAACCTTTTCGTGCAATCCACCGTATTGTTTACCATCTATTATGGCAAGACCATTTTGGATTCTTACATAATCAAATAAACATATTCCTTCTTTTCTATTATATCTGATTATTCCAAATCCATTGTCGTATGGGTGGAAATTTACATAATGTGCTTCCATTTCAGGTATATTTGCCATCATACCAAGCATTACACATTGTGTTCCAGGGAACTTTCTTGGGTAAGTTTGATACCAGTGCCCGTGGCCCATAAAGATGTTTCCTTTAGATGGATACATTTCAGCTGTTCTTCTTACTGCACAAGCTCCACCCTTGATATTTGGATCAAGTCTTGGATCCCCGTGGGTGAATATATCTTTCTGTCCTTTTATGAATTCTGCCTCTAATTTGACATCTGGAACAAGAAATTGACTAATATCCAGTCCTACCTGGTCAAATGCTTCTCCTAACATATTTTTGTATTCTAGGTTCCTAAGAGACGCCAGGCCACGTTTTAAGTTCTTGGACCTTATAATCCTGCCAGAATCGTGATTTCCTGGTATGATGACTTTAGTGGCGTTTGGAACCAATTTGTTGATTTCGTTCCAGTGAGCCGCATACATATCAAGTTCATCTTGCGCTGATAGTTTAAATTTTGGATCTACGGGCCAATCACTCATAAATGGATTATCTATACCATCTCCTAAGTCAATGACATATTTAATATCTTTTTTATTATCTCTGATATACTTCTTTAGGATAATATCACTCGGGGCGTCTTCAATACCTGTGTGACGGTCTCCATAAACCACAGCTATATCAAATCTAACTGATTCATATTCTTTGTTCATAATCTCCACCAATTCTTCTAATCCACGCATCTTATCCACCTCATAATTGTAAAGTGTCCGAATTAATCGGACAAAAATAAAGTTTACTCTTCGTCGTATTTTTTAGCCCAGTATTCAAGACCATCTAATATAAACTTACCTACTAAGGTAAATAGTCCAATTAATGCTGGGTTCTTTGTTGCAATCCAAGCAAGCAATAAAGGTATTCCTACTTTTGCTATTTCTTTGATTGTTTTTAAGTTACCTTTTAACCATTCAAGGAAATCATATCCATCGAATGTAAATCTTCCGTTTTCCATTTGTCCTCCTAACTTATTTTTAATGTAATTTTCTCATTAAAAGCATAAGATATTTTTTGATATCCTGCTTCTGTGAGTGTGAATTTTGGTCTATCTTTAATTTGGTTTGTATTTGGATAATAAGTAGCATCTATCACAACTAACCTATCATATTCTGTGCTCCAGAAAGATAGCCAGAAATGTCCACCTAATTTTCCTGAAGATAATTTAACTTTCCCGATCATACAATATAATTGGTCCTCGTCTATTCCGGCAAGTCTTGCAAGAATATAAATCAATGCGTTCATTCCATCACAATCATCTTTACCTTTTTCTATTGTTTCTTCAGCAAATGCCCAATATTCCACTTTACCAAAGTTTACAATATCAGAAAGATACTTAATGTTTTTAAGCACCCATTTAAGAATATTGATAATTGTATCTTCTTGAAATGTTGCCTTATTTTTACCTCTTAAACTATATGCAAGCATTTTAAGTTCATGGCTTGGATTTTCTAATTGATTAGCTAAAAACCAATCTATCTTTCTTTTTGTTCTGTATTTAGAATCTATAGTGTAATAATATGTGGCTTTCACCCAATTATTGATATTAACAAACTTAAATTGTTCATTCAGCAGAATCTTTTGTATCTTTTCCATATATATCACCTTGTTTAATCGATTTTTTATATTTAACTAATTCAAGAGAAGGATATAGTTTTCCAACTAAGGCGTAGTATTTCCAGAGATAAAAGCTATAACGCCTGCAAATTATGTTATAAGCCTCTGTTAAGTCTGATTTATTATGAACCTCAAAGAAGTTTTCTCCAGGGAATTCAGAAAGCTCACATTCTCCTTCTTGTAGTTCATATCCTTCGGCGGTGGCGTCACCAAATGCAAAGTATTTGGCCTTATTAGGTGGAAAAGGTATCCTCACCATTAGATTATACTCCGGATAAGGAATAAAAACAACAGGGATATGTGTCTCTTGGTCAAATTCTGGATTATCTTTTAAATAACTAAACCTATGCCTTCCAGCAATTATTTGATCTGCTTCATTTACTAAAAAAGGAAAGTAAGTAAAATCAAGTAAACTTCTTTTTACTTTATCCCAATTTAAAAGAAATCTATTTTCTCTCGCGTTATGGATAGCTTCATTATTCAACGAACGAGTTTCATCATCTGAAAGAGATAATTCTCTTATAGTGACAAATTTGAATTCAACAAATTTCAATAAATCAGTTAAACAATCTTCACACTCTTTTATTTCTTCTTGTATTCTGTCCATCTTAATTTTTTCATAGCCTCTTTTTCTGAATCATATACTTTCTTGATGCCGTCTCCAAGCCAAACATCTATTTTATTTAAATCTCTCGCTAATCTGTATGCTTGGTCAAAAACTATACTCGCAGCCTGGTCTGTTCCCCACATAGATCTATCTAAAGTAATATGCCTTTCTATCACTTCTGCTCCTAAGACCGCTGCTACGATACTTGCGCTTATACCCACCTCATGACCAGAGTAACCAATCCGAGCTTCAGGGTATTTCTTCTGGAGAGTAAGTAGATAGTTTAAATTGAGCTCATCATCACTTGCAGGATAAGAACTGTTACAATGGAGTATAGTTAAATCTGAACAATCACCACCTAACCAATTCATACATTGGTCTATCTCTTCCTCTGTGCTCATTCCTGTTGAGATTATTATATTACTAAACCTTTTCCCACATTCCTTAACTAATTCTTCATCTGTTATTTTCGCAGAAGGTATTTTAATAAATGGTAAATTATATTGATCTAAGAATTCTACGCTTGGAATATCCCAAGCACTTGCTGTCCAAAGAATATCTTTCTCTTTGCAGTAAGCATCTATCTCATCATATTCTTTCTTTCCAAATTCAAGTTTCTTCTTATAGTCTAAATAAGTCATTTCTCCCCAAGGAGTTTCTTTAAGTTTCTCTCTTTGAGAAAAAGGAACACAGATAGTTGGTTCTCTCTTTTGGAATTTGATTACTATTTCTTCTTTGGGTATATTACTCTTTTCTTTTATCTCAACAGCCATATCAATAAGTCTCTTAGCTATTTCAATATCCCCATTATGATTTATTCCAGCTTCAAATATTAATAACATATTTTTACCTCATAATTTTTGGAAATGCTATGGCTGAGACACAAGTCTCATCTTTATATACATCCAAATCATACTTCTTTATTGCTTT
>ERZ869929.786-NODE-786-length-14440-cov-3.687383_pt1 | contig 14440 bp, 17 predicted proteins | sample MGYA00579312_ERZ869929 | MGnify/ENA primary metagenome ERZ869929 (study PRJEB32216, sample SAMN09231818) | wastewater metagenome | place: USA: Maryland | collected 2016-08-09 | study: EMG produced TPA metagenomics assembly of the PRJNA472060 data set (Reclaimed... | reverse complement strand
TCCTGACTTTGGCAACAGCATCTACAGCAATGCAGTGGCAGTGCCTGCCAACAGCTACGAATATGTGTATGTTGGTGTGGGCAACTACCTCAACATCACTGGTGCAAATTTCACCGCTGCTGAGTCTGGCACAAGAACATCGGCCACAGCAGGTGTTCAAGGCGGCGGCAGTTACGTAGGCTAATAATATGCGAGCACGTGAGTTTGTTGCAGAACAAAAAGTTGGTGATTTATCCAAGCGTCAGCGTTTTGGCACAGTGGGGCTGAACAAGTTCAGAGACAACCAGTTTGCTGATCGTGTATACGAACTCAATCGTGTGATGATGGCAGTTGCCTCCACTGATGGCACATTTGTTCCTGACATGGACGGCGAAAGCTGGGCAGGAAGACATGACATTGCTGCTCCATATACTCGTCAAGAACAAGAAATGATGGAAAAAGCTTTTCAGGCCATTGGCAGCAAACACTATGACCTAAATCACGGCGATCTTCGCAGTCAAGAACACCCTGCTGTGAATACAACAAGCCCGGTTCAGGGATTCCAAGGATATCCAAGATGAAAATTAATGAAGTAGATTTAATGCGTAAATTAGCAGACTTTATTGCTAGTAAACAAAACGGTGCCGATGCAGGAGATGAACCACAGGGCGCGGACTCTGGCAGCAACGATCCTGATGAAACAATGTATGACGAAGATGGCACACCACTGGTCAAACAACCTGATGACAAAATGGTGCCACCACTGCAACTCAAGCTTGAGTTGCTGAAACGTGCAGTTGACGTTGAGAACATCTACAGCGAAAACAACGGCGATCAAGACCCTGAGGCCAGCAACTACAAAACAACTCCAATGAGCGAAGAAGAAACTGCTGCATTAGAGAGCATGAAAAAAGCAGCAGGTGTCAACGCTCTTATACGTAATGAAATGAGTGACGACGAGCCACTGGATAGTTAAAGGAAACTAATCCATGGGAAGTTTACAAAATTTTTATACCAGCCGAGACAACAACACTGATCCTGCAACCTATGTTGGTCAGTTAGACCGTCTTTGGTATAACCCAACTACCAACAGTATCTTTGTCAGCGACGGCAATACAGCAGGCGGCATTCCTGTGGCACTTGCCACTGGTGCCAACATTGTTGCTAATAATCTCACAGTCAACACAGTTACATCAACATCTGGCACAGTAGCTGTCACAGGTAATCTCACAATCACTGGCAATATCTCGCCTGCTGCTGCAGGAAAAATTGGTGGAATACAGCCAGGTCCAGGTATTGACATCAGCAACACAGGTTTGCTCACAATTGACAGTGCTGGCCTCCCCGTCAGCTTTGGAGACTTTTTTGCCAACGTAAATCAGTTGAGCATGGTCAATGAGAATGAAGACATGTATTTGGTGTCCAACGGCACAGGCAACATCAATCTCATTGGTGGCGTAAACTTCTTCAAACCCAATGGATTCCCACCAACCCAGGAACCGTTTTTTAAAGTCAAAAACGACGGGCAAGTTCAAATTTTAGTTCCTGCTGAAGACCCTGTTGAGGGTGGCGTAGAAATTGTTGGCAGTGCATCAGGTAATTACATTGCTCCGGGCTCCTCTGGGACCATGTTGCAACTCACTGGCAATCCAGGAATTCCTACTAGACTATACATAGACGGCAATGCTGAATATGCCAGCTTTGTGGGGCGTCGCTACAATGGCAATGTGGCTGTTCCTACACAGGTATTAGCTGGTCAAGATGTGTTGCGTATCAACTCAACGGCTGCTACCAACCTTGGTGGCGGCAATGTGGGCAACGTGGCTATGGCACAGATTCGTACCACTGCTTTGGAAAATCAAACAGCTACAGGTCAAGGTTCGTCGATTACATTTACTGTTACCCCTGTGGGATCACCGGCTAATGCTCGAGTAGACGTGGCCAACATCACAGTGGCCAATGGTATCACAGCTACCAAATTTACCACGGCTGGCACAGTAAGTGCCACTGGCAACATCACTACTGCTAACACATTTGTAGGCAATGTGTCAGGACTGCTGACACGCCGTGTAAGAAATGCGGGAACCATTGCTGACGGCGGCACATTGACCATAGACTTTGCTGCCGACGACTTGGTTAACTGTGTATGGAACAACGGCTTGACCATTGCTGGTTCTAACTATGTTGCTGGACGAGTGGTCAAAGTCATGGCCACCAAAGGCTCAGGGTCAGGAACAGACTCGATCACATTCAACGGATTCACAGCCAACCATATCAGTTCAGGCACAACATCATCTTCTTACAGTGCTGATGTCACTGCCATTATTGAATTCATCAGCACCACCGCCGCAGTGGGCGGGGTTTATATCAAACTATAACAAAATTATGAAAAAACTACTACTCTCTCTGCTACTGATTCCATGCTTGGCCATGGCACAAAAAACACCACAAGGTGTAACCTATGACGCACAAATTGTTCGCATCAACGACGGTGACACAGTTGTGATCTCTGCACCTTTTCTTCCAGCACCACTCAAACCTGAACTGGCTGTGAGAATCTTTGGTGTTGACACTCCCGAAAAAGGACATCGTGCTCAATGCCCACAAGAAAATGCTCGCGGACTAGCAGCCACAGAATTTACCAAAAATGCAATAGCAACCAGTCAGAAGCGACAGGTCACACTGTATGCCTGGGACAAGTTTGGTGGTCGTGTGCTGGGCGACATTGTTCTAGATGGCCGCAGCCTGCGTCAAGGCTTGATTGCCAATGGTTTTGCCCGTGAATACTTTGGAGACGCAAAACAATCTTGGTGCCAATGACACGAGAACTGCGTTTTACAACACAAAATCTAGGGATCGATAATCAGTCCGAGGATTGCTTCATCGATCCATCGGATCCCATACACTCTGTCAAAGCACAAGCTCTAATGGGCACACTGACGTCCGGTGCGCTAAACATGGCCTATGATGCGCACAAGCGTAGAGAAATACAAACACAACATTTTGAATTGAGAGATCAAGCCCGCCAACAGGGCATACGCCCAGGCACCCCGGCCTGGTTTGCATTGAATCAAAGTCGAACACGTTAAATACTGCCATGGCATTAGAAGGCGTATTAGTCAAAGCACCGCATAAAAAGCAGGTGTTCACAGAAGAACAACTGGATCAATTCCTACGATGTGCTGATCCTGTGACAGGTCCAGAATATTTCATGGACAACTTCTTTTATATCCAGCATCCCACACGTGGCAAGATGCTGTATCATCCCTATGATTATCAAAAGCGACTGATACATACCTATCACAACTACCGTTTCTCAATATCATTGATGCCGCGACAAACAGGCAAGTCTACATCTGCTGCTGGTTATCTGTTGTGGTATGCACAATTCGTTCCTGATTCGACAATTCTGATCGCTGCACACAAATACACAGGTGCCCAGGAAATCATGCAGCGTATTCGCTTTGCATACGAACTTTGTCCCGACCATATCAGAGCTGGTGTAATCAGCTACAACAAAGGCAGCATAGACTTTGAAAACGGAAGTCGTATTGTGTCAGCTACTACCACAGAAAATACCGGACGTGGTATGTCTATTACACTGTTGTATGCTGACGAATTTGCATTCGTTCGTCCGGGCATTGCCAAAGAATTCTGGACTTCCATTAGCCCCACACTGGCCACTGGTGGTAAAGCTATTATTACTTCGACGCCCAACTCAGACGAAGATCAATTTGCTTATATTTGGAAGCTGGCCAACAAATGCGAAGATGAATATGGCAATCCCACAGAAGTAGGCCGCAACGGATTCAAGGCCTATCGCAGTTATTGGCAGGAACATCCTGACCGTGACGAGCAGTGGGGCAAAGACATGGAAGCCCAGCTGGGCACAGATCGTTTTCGACGAGAAATTGGTTGCGAATTTGTTATCAACGATGAAACACTGATTGCTCCTACTAAGTTAATTGATCTTGAAGGCATAGAGCCCACAGAAAAAACAGGCCAAGTGCGCTGGTATAAGAAACCTGAGCCAGGAAAATTCTACACTGTGGCCCTGGATCCCAGCCTGGGCACCGGAGGAGATCCTGCTGCTATACAAATATTTGAAGCCAATACCACAATACAAATTGGCGAATGGCGACACAATCGCACAGATATTCCCACACAGATACGCATCATGGCTGACATAATCAAGCACATCAATAGCTATGTCAACGACAAGAATTCAATCTACTACAGTGTAGAAAACAACACCATTGGCGAAGCAGCACTGATATCTATTGCAGAATACGGCGAAGAAAAGATCGAAGGATATTTCTTAAGCGACGGAACTACTACACAATCTACCACACGTCGCTGGCGCAAAGGTTTCAACACCACAAACAAAGCAAAAATCACTGCCTGCAACAAGCTTAAAATATTGATCGAATCTGGGCGCATGCGAGTCAACAGCAAACCCTTGATCAGTGAACTAAAAACTTTTGTAGCACATGGCACCAGTTATGCTGCCAAATCTGGAGAAACTGATGATCTTGTGATGGCCACGCTGTTGAGTGTGCGTATGATGCAGTTGTTACAAACATATCACACAGAACTAGATCAACAAATACGCGACCATACTGCTGAACCCTTGATCGAGCCCTTGCCGTTTATCATGATGCGATAAATACTTCACTATGTCTCAGAACTCAACAAACCAACAACTTTACGATCTTTTGGTTACCAAAAATTTCGATATTCAAGCCTTGGACAGCGCCACTGGTCGAGGCCCTGTCAATGATCAGGGGCAACCCGACATTGGTGAAGCAGATGAATTCAGATTTGACTTTGTAACACAGTCGGGCCGAAACTATGGATCTGTTGTGGTATTGGTGGGCAACGACAACAATCTTGTGATGTTCTTTGGGGACAACGTTGGCAAAACCATGGAAGGCGATGACAAGAAAGAATGGTTTGATTTCTTGTATCAAATGAAACAGTTTGCTACCAAAAACTTCATGGAATTCAAGCCCGAAAACATCAGCAAGTTAAAGTATACCAAACAAGGGCAAGCAGCCATCAAAGAAGGCCTGTTTGAATCTTGGCAAGGCCGCGGACGCATGAGCTGGAACGGCAAGCCTGCAGAAGCAAGGCTGATCATCAAACACAAAAAAGCCTTGGACGAAGGTGAAGCTCGCTTCCGTTATATCGAAAGCATTTACATCGAAACAGCAGACAGCGAGCGTTTTAAAATGAAGAGTCGCAGCCTGACCGCTGCCATGGCCATGCTGGAACATGTGCGTCAAGGCGGTATTCCCGATGATGCTCGCGGAATCCACATCAACGAAATTGTAGAAGAACTATCAGTGCTGAGTCGTTTCCGCCGTGCCAATTCGGGTCAACTGCTGGAAGGCGAAACCAAACAGTTAGTAGAACAAACTGATGCTTACTATAAAAACATGCATTCGGTGTTGAAGCATCTTGGCAGCAGTCGAGGATATCAGTCATATTTTGAATCTTGGAGCCCAGCTGAAATCTCAGGCGGAGACGTAGTAATCGAAGACCTTAAGAATCTTTTTGTGAAACAGACCATTGATCACAGAATTGAAGAAGCGTTGCCTTTGCTGGCTCGCATTACACAGGAAGCCAATGCAATGAAAGAAGCACAAATTTTTGAATCTTGGATCAACAATCTCACTGAAGGGACCTGGACACTGCCAGAGACTCCAGAGCAAAAACAAATTTTGGTTGACCTACTCAGCAAAGATTTTCCAGTTGGTGCCGACGCAACCAATGCCACAGAACAACTGTATGATGTTCTAGGCGATGATGAACTGTTTGATCGACTGCATGAATTGGCCGATGCCGATGCCAATGCTGATGCAAGAAGTATAGTAATGGCTCGCATGCAAGAAATGTCCAGTCAAAGTGCTGACATTGAAGCGGTGCTGGGACAGCTACAAACAGACAATCCTGATACCCAGTCTGTTGATCAGCCTCCACAACCCATGGAAGAAGCCGACGATCTAAGCAGTTTAGAAGAATACACCGGCAACCCAACCAATTTTGGTTTGGAAGAAAGCGATTCAATTCATACACTGCGAAAACTTACCTTTGGTAAGTAATGCGTGAACATTGATCGTATTGTTGTAACAACCTTTCCGGGTTATTTTTTCTCCCAAATACTATGCCTGCGTAGCATACAACAGCATGCCGCAGGCTTTCCCATTGATGTCATCATTGATGATTTTGGGTTGACTCATTGGCCCAGTTATCCGCAAGACTGTGAAAAGTATATCCTGGAAAATTTTCCTGATTTAGATATTACTTTTCATCGATTCAGCGATTTTGCTGGCATGGAGCGTGTTCGCACTGGTGGCTGGTTCAGGCAACAATTGGTCAAACTGTATCTGGATCACTATATAGCAGGTCACCGTTGGCTTGTGGTAGACGCAGATGTATGTTTTGAAGAAACGCCCAATCTTGACAGCATCAGTGCCACGGTTCGGGAAGACTTCAGTCCTGTGGATCAGGGCAATCGTCTCTATGTTGGATACATGTTGAAATGCGAACAGCCGTGGGCAGTGAACCCTGATCAACATTGGTGCATGAGCGGCGTGCCGTTTAGACCCATTGATCGTCGGTTGTTGCAAGATCTCAGACAACACATAGAATCCACACACAACAGATCTGTGTTTGATCTGCACATTGAGTTGTTTGATGCCAATCAATTGGTTGCTTTTGACCCCGCTGGTCAAACCATGGTCATGAGTGAATTTCAACTGATCGAGATTTTTAGGCATAGATACAGTGACTGTGCATTGCCCGTTGGATTGCACACAGCCAGCAAGTTTAAACATACATCGTTGAAGGATTGGAAGTTTGAGCGCAGTTGGTTTGAACAACAGCAAGTGACGGTGTCGGATCAGCACTGGCAGCACAGTCAACAATTTGGTCAACATCATGTCTAAACTTTACACATTTGGTTGCAGCTTTACACAATACTGGCGCTGGCCTACCTGGGCTGATGCCCTGGGAAAAAATTATGATCATTTTGAAAACTGGGGACTGTGCGGCGCAGGCAACAGCTATGTTCTTTGGAGCTTGATCGAGTGCAATCAACGCAATCAACTGGGACCCAATGACGATGTATGGATAATGTGGACCAATACCAGTCGCGAAGATCGGTATGTTCAGGATCGTTGGATTGAAGGCGGCAATGTGTATTGGTCGGCAGGCAGTCAATTACCAGCAGAATATGTAAAAAAGTTTGCCTGCGAACGGGGATACTTGATCAGAGACTTGGCCAATATTGCGGCAGCAAAACAACTTTTGGACCATTGGGGCTGTCAGTATCGATTTTTAAGCATGGTTCCACTGGGGCAAACCAATGAACACACAGGATTAGGATTCAACCCCGACGACAATCGTGGAGAGGACCACGACGTGAGAGAACTATATCAGGATGTGTTGTCTGTGATAGAACCCAGCATATTTGAAACAGTGTTTGGCAACGATTGGAAAAGTCGTGCAGGCATACCCTGCGATTTTAGCCCAAAACAAAGAGATTTTCATCCCACTCCTTTGGAACATGTGGAATACCTAAATATAATTGCCCCAGGCAGTGTCAGTCAAGGCACTGCAGAATGGATGGCGGTGTGTCAACAACAAGCCGAAAACAACACACTGAACTGGCGCGAGCCCAATAGACCCAGGAGATTGTGATGGAATTTATTACTTCAGGCCCAAAACAAATTCGGGTGCAATACGACAGCTGGATGGATGGCGGTGGCACTTGGTTTGGTCAAGAGTATGTGGACATTGTTCGAGATCGATATCCCAATCGAACATTCAACCGCTGCTATGAGTGGTGTTCAGGTCCAGGTTATATTGGATTCAGTCTGTTGGATCATGGCCTTTGCAACAGTGTGTGCCTGAGCGATATCTATCCTGCGGCAATTGATGCAGTAAACACGACCATTCAGAAAAATCAGTTGCAATCAGTGGCAGCAGGCTACAACACCGGCACAGTGTCCGGACTACCGTCGCATGAAAGATTTGATTTGGTTGTGGCCAACCCGCCACATTTTTTGACATGCCCTGGCGACGACAATTATCAGCGTATTGCAGTGGATCGAAATTGGGCAGCACACCAAGAATTTTTTCAAAACATTGCACGACACCTAGTGCCCGGAGGAGTTATCCTGCTGCAGGAAAATCAAGCTGGATCGATCAACAGAGAAAAAGATTTTGAATCATTCATTGACGCAGCAGGTTTGAAAATCTCAGCAGTGATCAATAGCCCTGATCACTACACACCCAACCATCACACACAGATCTACTACATAGAGATCCAGCAAAAATAAATTTGCCTTTTGCATTGACTGTGCTAAATACATTCGCATACAATACAACTTGTATGCACAGGCAACACATCTAAATTTTAGATATAGGCATATACATAGGCAACTTTTTAAGGAGAAAAATACTATGGCATCTTTAGCAGAAATTCGCGCACGTCTACAGGCAGCTGAAAACAAACAAGGCGGGCAATCCGCAGGTGGTGGAGACAAGTCGATTTATCCCCACTGGAACATGGAAGAAGGTCAATCCTGCACAATCCGTTTTCTTCCAGACGGCAACAACAAAAACACATTTTTCTGGGTCGAGCGTCAGATGATTCGACTGCCCTTTGCTGGCATCAAAGGAGAAATGGACAGTAAACAAGTAATGGTTCAAGTTCCCTGTGTGGAAATGTGGGAGCCCAATGCTTGCCCAATTCTGGCAGAAGTTCGCACTTGGTTCAAAGACAAGAGCCTGGAAGAAATGGGTCGTAAGTATTGGAAGAAGCGTTCTTACATCATGCAAGGTTTTGTTCGTGAGAACCCCATTGCCGATGACACTACTCCGGACAATCCAATCCGTAAATTCATTATCGGACCTCAGTTGTTCGCAACCATCAAGGCTGTGCTGATGGATCCCGAAACAGAAGAACTGCCAACTGACGCACTGCGCGGTCTGGACTTCCGTATCACCAAGACCAGCAAAGGTGGATATGCTGACTATTCTACATCAAAGTGGAGCCGTAAAGAATCTGCTCTCACTGAAACAGAAGCAGCCGCTATTGAGGCACACAATTTGTTCGATTTGAACACATTTTTGCCCAAGCGCCCAAGCGAGGTTGAACTGCGTGTGATCAAAGAGATGTTTGAAGCATCTGTTGATGGTCAACCATACGACACAGAGCGTTGGGGTCAATACTTCCGTCCAGCTGGTGTTCAAGCACCCGGCGGTGGCAGCAATTCTGATGCAGAAACACCTGCTCCTGCACCCGCACCAGTAGCAAAAGCAGCGCCTGCTCCAGTAGCAGAAACTCCTGCTTGGGAAGATGAACCAGCAGAAGCAAGTGCTCCGGTTGCTAAACCAGCAGCACCTACACAGAAAGCCGAAGACATCTTGGCTATGATTCGTAGCCGTCAACAGAAGTAATAATAGGTTATGGGCTTTAAGCCCATAACTTACACACTACTTTATGTTGTGTCTATTAAATAATTTTGTGTCACCACACAACGATATTGTTTTAGATTTACAGTCTAATCAGGCATATCTATTAATTCAAAAGTGTGGGACACAAACTTTATTACACCTTACTAGGGTCAAGCCGTCGAGATTTGTTGTAATCAGTTCAGAAGAATTTTTACAAACTGGGATCGATACACTTACAGTTTTTGTAAGGGAACCGATTAAACGCTATATTAGCGGAATCTGCACACAGATGAAGATATATGGAATTAATCAACATGTATTTGAGAACTTGTTAAATGTAATAAATACGGTTCCGGTGTTTGATACGCATACTATGCCTCAGTTTTGGTTTTTATTAAGATTTGGGATCGATTCTACTTTAAAATTTAAAATTGTAGAACTTAGCAGTTTAGCTAATCTCACCGATACTAAACTAAATCAAAGCTCAGACGTAAAACTGAACATAAGTGATCAGGCATTGAGTAAAATCGACTATGCAATGACCGACGACATCGTGTTATACAATCAATTTTTAAACAAAACTGTAACTCTGCCAGAAATAATTGATTGTATCTCTGATGAAACTGATTATTGTAACGAAAACAAAAAATACAAAAATATTTTTCCATATTTAAGAGATATCTAATAGAAATAGGGACACTAATATTTTGATAACTAACACTTTATAAAAGTAAATTGGCTCAACGTAATTTGTAATTGTTGGGTGCAAAATGTACAATAACTGAAACTAAGGACTAACCATGGCAAAACCATTTGACGTAAGCAAGTTCCGTAAGGAAATTACAAAAAGTATTGACGGCCTAAGCATCGGCTTCAATGATCCCACAGACTGGATCTCTACAGGCAACTATGCTTTGAACTATCTCATCTCAGGCGACTTTCACAAAGGTATTCCTTTGGGCAAGGTCACAGTGTTTGCTGGTGACTCGGGTGCAGGCAAAAGTTATATCTGTTCAGGTAACATTGTTAAACATGCTCAACAACAAGGCATCTTTGTTGTGTTAATCGACAGTGAAAACGCTCTAGACGAAGACTGGCTCAAAGCGTTAGGTGTGGACACATCAGAGAGCAAATTGCTGAAGCTCAGCATGGCCATGATCGACGATGTGGCTAAAACTATTTCAACGTTTATGAGCGACTACAAAGCTCTGCCCGAAGGTGAACGTCCCAAAGTTATGTTTGTTATTGACTCGTTGGGTATGTTGTTGACTCCCACAGACGTTAACCAATTTGATGCAGGCGAAATGAAGGGCGACCTAGGTCGTAAGCCCAAGGCGTTAACAGCTTTGGTTCGTAACTGTGTCAACATGTTCGGAAGCTACAATGTGGGCATGGTTGTTACCAATCACACATATGCTAGCCAGGATATGTTTGATCCCGATGACAAGATCAGTGGTGGTCAAGGATTTATCTATGCTAGTTCCATTGTTGTTGCTATGAAAAAACTCAAGCTCAAAGAAGACGAGGATGGCAACAAAGTGTCAGATGTGTTGGGTATTCGTGCCGCATGTAAAGTTATGAAAACACGTTATGCCAAACCTTTTGAAGGTGTGCAGGTCAAGATTCCTTATGAATCAGGTATGAATCCCTACAGTGGGCTAACAGATTTGGCTGAGAAAAAAGGCATGCTGAAAAAGGACGGTAACAAACTGTTGTTTGTGACCAGCGACGGCGAAATCATTAAGAACTTCCGCAAGGAATGGGAACGCAACGAAGAAGGCTGTCTCGACAAGGTCATGGCAGATTTTGCAAATCAGAAAGATGAGATAACTACAGTCGAGGAGGATGGCGAATGAACGAGACTGTTGCAGCCGAACTATGGGGAGAGCTCAAGCGTTATGTAAACACAGTTGATCGAGCAGAAGCTGCTGAAACTGTGGTGCAAATTCTAATGGACAATGACGCAGATGTTGAAGATATCCGTGATGCATTCAAAGGCGATTCGGATATCAAACGTGCATTAACTTCATATCTTGACAACGACAACGATTATGTTGAGGATGAGGAAGAAGAAACCGACGACGAAGATTACAACGACTGGGACGAATAATGTCCGACAGATATTTTCCTATTCGGACAGAAACCAGTTGTAGACTAAAATGGTCATGGAGCACTTTGTATCTTAATGCAGGCCACACTGGCTCTTGTCATAGAGCCAGTGTATCGAATCTTACAACAGAAGAGTTTGACAATTTTCACAATACTCCTGTTAAAATTCGAGATAGAAGTGTTATGCTCCAAGGCCAATGGCCGGGAAACGGTTGCGAATATTGTAGAGACATTGAAAAAGTCGGCGGCGTAAGTGATCGACTATTTCAGATTCAGGTCCCGAACATTTATCCGGATGAATTAAATTACGATACTACGTTGACTAATGTAACACCGACAGTGTTAGAAATTTTTTTCTCAAACACATGCAACTTGGCGTGTATATATTGTGATGCAAGGCTTAGTTCTGTTATACAGTCTGAAAATAAAAAATTTGGGGGCGCAATATTACCTGAATTAAATTTCAACTATGTTGACAATCGATACAAAGAACTGGTGCCTAAATTTTGGAACTGGTTTGAAAAAAACTATAAAAAATTAAAAAGATTGCAATTATTAGGAGGCGAGCCATTTCTTCAACGAGATATTTTAAAGTTAATTGATTATTTTGATCAAAATCCTCACCCGGAGTTAGAATTTAATTTAGTTACCAATCTCATGTTACCTCCGGATGTGCTGAACCCAACTTTAGAAAAATTAAAAACACTAAAAAACTCAGGAAAACTAAAAAGAATCGACATCAATGTTAGTGTCGATTGTTGGGGCGAAACGCAAGAATATATTAGACATGGGTTTAATACAGAAACGTTTGAACAAAATCTCCTAATGCTCATGGAAAAAAATGCATTTCGCATTGGATTGGTTTCAACAGTAACATCCTTGTCTATACCGTCGATGCCACTGTTGGCAGTTAAATATAACGAATGGTGTAAAAAACAAAAGATATTTTGGTATATGCATTTTGTTTTACCGATTGATAACAGTGTGTTTGACCCAACTATAGTCGAATATTCGTATTACAAACCGCATATTGATACTATGTATAATTTGCTCCCCAGCGAAACATGGGACGATAAAACAACACTGGAAGTGTTTACTGGCATTGTGGAAAAATTAAAAAAAGAATGCAATACCCAACATCACAAGCTAAATCGGTTAGTATACTATTTAGATAAAAATGATTCACGGAGAAATTTAGATTGGAAAAACGTTTTTTCAGATCTTTACAATTTTATAGAAACTAATCATGTGGTATAGACGAGTCACTGCTAGCCTAGATGCTATTCCAGATTTTATCAGTTTTTACGAAAAAGAGCTCGAAGAAGCCAAGCGAGATTGTCGCATAGGAGGCATTGTAGAAAAAAACATTTCTGCATTGCCTGGCATCACAGAGCATCGTTTTAATCAGCTGCAAGAAATTGAAGCTGTGCTTAACTATCTTAATATTCAACTTCGTAAAATTCGTCGCAAGCACTTCCAAAAATATTTGGAAGCATATGCTCGGGCACTTACGAGCCGCGACGCTGAAAAGTATGTGGACGGAGAAGATGAAGTCATTGATTTTGAAACCATAATCAATGAAGTAGCATTGTTGCGCAACAAATGGCTGGGTATAATGAAAGGGCTCGATGCCAAACAGTGGCAAATGGGACACATTGTGAGACTACGCTCAGCAGGCATGGAAGATATCACAATATAATGTTTTTTCAGAATCACGAACAAAGTCATGCTCACAGTTTGGAAACACTGAACTGGTTATATGAGCATGACGATTTTATGCTCAGCGTAGATACGCTGATTGATCTAGGCTGCGGCGCTGGTCTGGATCTAGAATGGTGGGCCACAAGAACCACAAGAGATGAAAATCCCATTCCCTTGAATATCAGCTGCACTGGTGTAGATGTAGCCGACAGCCTGAGTGTAGCACATCGTTACCCCAACATTGTTTATCAGCGCAATAATTTTGAAAATCAAATTCATCTAACTAAAAAGAAAAAATACGATGTATTGTGGTGCCATGACGCTTTCCAGTATGCTATTAATCCATTGTCTACATTAAAACTGTGGTGGGAAATTGCTGAGCCTGGGGCCATGCTTTGCTTGATATTGCCGCAAACAACAAATCTTGAGCATCGACGGCTGAGTTTTATTCAGCCCAATGGCTGTTACTATCATTACAGTATAGTAAACTTGATTCATATGTTGGCAGTAAGCGGTTGGGACTGCAATTCTGGTTTCTTTAAGAAGTCGCCTATTGATCCTTGGTTACATGCTGTTGTATATCGCAGCGATACAGGGCCACAGGACACTGCTACAACATCCTGGTATCAACTAGCAGAACAAAATTTACTGCCAAAATCAGCAGCCGACAGCGTTCAACGGCACGGATATGTGGATCAGAGAGAATTAGTATTACCGTGGTTAGACAAAAATTTAACTTGGTTTGGTCAGCACTAATAAACGCACTAAAAAAATCACCAATAAATATCCGCATGAAAATTGTTATTGTAACTGGCGGATTTGACCCAATTCACTCGGGTCATTTGGCCTACTTCAAATCAGCTAGAACTCTAGGTGATCGGCTGGTTGTGGGTCTCAATTCTGATGCATGGCTGACTCGTAAAAAAGGTCGGCCATTCATGCCTATGCAAGAGCGTTTGGCCTTGGTAGGCAATCTCAACATGGTAGATGAAGTTGTAGTTTACGATGATTCAGATGGATCCAGTATAGATGCTATTCGCGTAGTTCGTGCACGTTATCCTGATGCTGACATTGTGTTTGCCAACGGCGGCGACCGAACACAAGACAACATTCCTGAAATGACTGTTGAAGATAGTCAACTGGAGTTTGTGTTTGGGGTAGGTGGCGAAGACAAAAAAAATTCTAG
>ERZ869929.784-NODE-784-length-14471-cov-5.778163_pt1 | contig 14471 bp, 18 predicted proteins | sample MGYA00579312_ERZ869929 | MGnify/ENA primary metagenome ERZ869929 (study PRJEB32216, sample SAMN09231818) | wastewater metagenome | place: USA: Maryland | collected 2016-08-09 | study: EMG produced TPA metagenomics assembly of the PRJNA472060 data set (Reclaimed... | reverse complement strand
GTCGACTTTCCCCCCGCGGCGCTCTCGCAAGACCCCCCTCCTGGCCCCCCCTCATCCTGCCCGCCTTCTGCGGTAGCCCCCCTGCCCGCCAACGACGCCCCGACCCCGCCAGCCCCGGGGGCCGACCTGGCCGCCGGGGGGGAGAGTGAGGGGTACCTGTGAGCGCGGCGGCACTGCTGGCGGAGCTGCGCGCCGCGGGCGCCGAGCTGACGGTCGACCCCCAGGGAGTCCGGTTCAAGGCCCCTCGCCCCCTGCCCGCCGCTCTGCTCGCCCGGGCCCGGGCTTCGAAGCTGGAGCTGCGCCGGTTGCTCGAGCAACCCGTCGACCTGGCCGCCGGGCCCGCGGTCGACCTCGCCCAGTTCGCCCGCCTCGAGGCCCCCGGCCCCGAACTGCCCCCCGACGTCGACCCCGCCGACCCGGCCGCGCCCGCCGGCACCCTCCCCGCAACTCCCGGGCAACCCGCCGGCAACCAACTCGCCGCCCCCGAAGCCCCCGCCGAGCTGCTTGCCCGCCACCCCGACACCCCCGAGGCCTGGGCCGCCTTCCTCGATGAGGCCCCCTGGGTGGGCCCCGCCGAGCGCCTTCGCATCCTGGCGGACGCCCGGCGCCTTGCGGCGGGTACCCCCGAGGCCCCCAGCCCCGAACCCTCCCACTCTCTCCTCGACCCGGCCGGCGCCGCCCTCGAGGCCCCGGCGGGGTTGTTGACCAGGCCTCGCCCCCCGCTCCCCAGCGCCGCTGTTCCACCCTTCCGCTGGGGGAGCGTTCTTCCGCTGGCCCCGGACCCTCCCCGGGCCCCCCACCGCTTGCCGCATCCCCTGGGCGACAGGGCTGCGCCCCCGTCGACGGCCGCCCCCTCGAGGCCTTCGAGCCCCCCGAGGCCCCCGCCGCCGGTTCGCCCCGTCGCAGTTGTTGACCCCGCCGACCGTCATGCAGCCCTGTCGGCCGCCCTTGTTGCCCAGCTGGGGCCTGTTCGCGGTGTCGCGCCCCTGGCTCCCCCCTCCCCGGACGTGTCGCCGGGGGCTGCCGCGGCATGGCGCGAGGCCTGCCAGCGACGCCTTGCCGCCGGTCTCGACGTCGAGACGGCCGAACGTCTCACGAACACCACCCACGGACCCCGCCCGGAGTGACGCAACCGGGGCCCTCCGGAGGCCCCCGGCCCCGGTGCATCCTCGCGCCCCTCTCGAGGGAGCCGCGGGCGCGCCCTCGAAGGCCCCGCAACGGACCCCAGAACAGCGCCGCTGAGGGGCTGCCGCCCTGCGCCCCGCTGAAAGGCCATCGACACGGGGAAACGCAGGCCCGCGGCGGCGCTGCGGGGTGTCTGCAACGGTGCGAAGTCATCCCCTGCGGGTCTCTCGACCTGGCCGCCGTCGTCGCGGCGTTGCCGCGGGGCCCGTCGAAGGTGCCCGGAGGGGGTGCTTGGACGGGCGCAACACCCCTTCCACGACACCCCTGGCGCCGAGCTCGCCGCCAGCGCCGCCGGCAGTGTGTCTGGGAAGGGGTCTGCAACCCCTTTGCTGGGGCTCTCGAGGCCTCGCAGGGTGGCGCGAGGCGCCGAGCATGGCGACGCTAAGAGGCATGCCACCCTAGACCCTGGCGCTACAGCCCCCGAGATGGCCATGCAGCCCCCGCAAGGTGCCCCTCCGGGCCCGTCGACGGGGGCTCTTTGTCTTCTGGGCGGGGGCTGGGGGGGCGGAAGTGCAACCGCCGGAACGCGAACGGCCCCGGGGCAGGGGGAGGGCCCCCCAGGGGAGGGTTTTCGGGGGAGCCACCAGGGCGAGGGGCCCCGGGCCCGCCCGGGGTTGGCCCGGAGGTCGGCCCGGTGGGGGGTAGGCCCCGGCAAACGGTGACCGTAACTGCCCGCTCGCCATCGGGCTCGACCTGGGACGGTGCCCGGGCTCGCTGTCTGGCCGGGGTTGATCCGAGAACCCCGTCGACCTGGCCGGCGCCCAGATCGAGGCCTGCCCCACACCCGAACAAAGGGGACCCAACCACGGAGATTATCTTCATGGTTGCCGGGGCGGCGAACGACGCGAGTGAGGCTCGCGCTGCGGACGGCAGCGACGGTGAAGTCCGGGGCATCAACAAGGGTGGGATACTTGCGGCATGATCAAGCTCAGCCCGCAGTTTCAACACGATGGCAACGGTAGCGTGGGGGTCATCGTGCCCGAGTCCAACATCACGCTTCCGGGTGTTGTTCGCCTCTCGAGAGAGGGGGTTCTCGATGCCAACGGCGTGGTGTTCCACTCCATGCTTCCTGCCCTGGAAGACCCGCAGGCCAGGCGCCTGCAAACCCTGCTCGGCGAGACCTTCGCGGTGGTCCTTCGCCTCTTCCCAGTGGAGGACGTTCGCCCATTCTCCCCAGATCCTCACAGCCTGCTTGCGTTGCTTCACCCTGCCTTCACCGAGGCTGGCCTGTTCTTTCTCCACATCGATGGGTTGCCGCCGGTTCGTGTGGAGACGGTCTCGGGCCGCCATGTCGTTCGGGTGGAGGTTGCGATGGCTGAAGGCGCCCCTCTGGCGACGAGTGTGTTGAGGCTCCGTGAACTGGTGAAACCCCTCGGGTTCGCGATGCAAAGTGGCCCTGCCGATCCCGGACCAACGGGCTCGAAGCAAGGAAATTTACCCCCCGATGGCTCCCCCTTCGGCGTCGGGGGTGGACGGCGATGTCGCTCAAGACGAGCAGCGGCGCAGAAGTTCTATTCTGTCTCCTAGGCCCGTTTCTCCTGGGGTTTTGCCGCTTATAGAACCTCGCCGCAGGCCTTCGGGCGGGGGTGTTCAGTGCTTTGAGGGGTTCTTCAGACCCATGTCTTTGTTGTTCCCAACCCATCGTGGGGTGACATTGATCGATGAATCAAGATCGATCAACATCGATGGATGCTCCTCCTCCCCAATGTCCTTCTGACGCTGGCGATCAAGGCCAGCGTCAGTCCCAACACCGTGCGGCGGCGCCTCGAAGGCCTCCCCATGCGCCCCTCGACGCGGGCCCGTGTCGAGGCCGCCGCTAAAAAGATGGGCGTTCCCCTGCCCCGCTCCGTCGAGAGCAAGGGGCGCAAGAATCGCGCGAGCGGCCGCGCCCGGAGGAGCCCGTGAGCCTCATCGGTTCGCTGCGCGGCAAGCTGTTCGGCAACCTGCGAGAGCGGCAAGAAGACCTCGTTACGATGCGCTCCGCTCTTGTCGCAGATATCGACGCGCTACAGGCACGCGAGCGAGAGCTGAAGGCGCAGATCGCCGACGGGCAAGCCGAGATCGATCGCCTTGTGCTGGAAGAGGCTCTTGCAACGGCGCGCAAGGGCATCGAGGCGGCGCAGCGCGAGCAAGAGCGCCTCGACCTTGCGCGAGCCGAGGAGCAAGAGAGGCTCAAGCGGGAGATCCTGGGCCGCATCGCCTCGCTCGACAAAGACCGAGCCCAAGCCGTGGCCACGATGGCGGACCTGGGGCGCGAGCTCGGTGGCCTCGAGAAGCAAGGGCGCTTGCTGTGGCAGCAGGTTCTCCAGACCATCCAGCGCTGCTTCGAGATCCGCAACGAGATCGAACGCGCTCACAGGGAGCTGAAGGACCTGGGCGTTCGCTCGGAGGAGCTGCCGGAGATGGGCGAAATTCCGAGCGAGGGATACGTTTTTAACGCGGCGGCTCCCACGATCCTGGAGGCGATGAACGCTTGCCCCGACGTGCCTCACCACGGCTACAGAACGTTCCTGGGGAGCTTCTTTGATCGCATCGGGAGGCGGCTTTGATGCCCAAGATCAACGACCACGTTGGGGCCTGCTCATCCCCGCAAGGGGACTCTCGCCCGCAGGGCAACAACCCCTTGCCGCTCTTGGCCTCGGTGGCCCAGAGGGATCGCTCGCACCAGCTCCTGCTCGTGGCCATGACGTTCCGGGAGGCTGACGAGAAGCGAGCGGCGAGCACCCAGCGCATCACCGCCCGCGTCGAGCAAATCCGCGCGCTGTGGCGCGAGACCGAAGAGGAGTTCGCCGCACTCGATCGCCTTCATGCAGAGGCTGACGAGGCGAACGAAGCCATCGAGTCCTTCGGCCACGAGAAGCTCAAGCCTAGCGTCGAGTCTCCCACTCGGGCCTCTGTAAAAGCAGCGCTGCTGGCGTCCATGCAAGGGGGTCTCGATGGCTGATGTTGGCGAAACCATCCGGCGTCTCATGCCACCGGAGCAAGCTGCAGAACGCCCCACTTCTGGCTCCACCGTGGGCGATGCCATCCGGCATCTCATGTCGCGGGAGACGAGCCTTCCCACGGAGGTAAAGGCGCGCCCCTCTGGCTCCCCCCTGGTGGATGCCATCCGGAGCCTCATGCCGCCGGAGCCCAAGCAGATCCCATCGCCGCGCGCTTCGCTGCGGGGAAGTCGAACACCATGAAAATCGTGCAAAACGCGCTCTTTGTTCTCGAGGCCGACAGCGGCGCCATCGTCCGCTTGCTCGATGGCCTCGAAGGCTTGCCACCCATCGAGCAAGTGCGGGTCTTTGTCATCGACTCGCACAACTTCACCCCCTCGCTGCGGGGAGCTCTGGCCGGGGCTGGCGTCCACGTCGAGCCCAGCGATGATGGCCAGCGTTTCCTGTACGCCCTTCACCGTGAGGACGCGCGGCGGCTGCTCTCGATGACAGAGACCGAGAAGCCTCTCCCGGCCCAGTGGATCGACGAAGCCGCCGCGCCAGCAAAGCCCGGGGAGCTCCACGTCATCGCCTTCCTGGGCAGGCACGCGCTCTCCTCCCGCGCCAGCCTCAAGCTCGTTCGAGAGCGAGCCTCCCTCTCCCCCGTGTTCACTGCCGTCTTGGCGGGGATGCGCTCGGCCCAGGCCCCGACTCCGAAGGAGAAGCCCTGAATGGCTCATTTCACCCGCGTTCGTGCCTTCGGTCTGTGGACCGATGGCGGCGCTCTGCTCGCCTCCGAGATGGAGCTCTTCGACGCCCACCAGTCGAAGGCCATCAACGGCGCCGAGGGTGGGGCCTGGGCGCCACCTGACCCCATCGAGATCGGCGGCGCGGGTGGCCTCAAGGTCACCGGCCCCTGTGTTGTCACCTCCAACGCCCAGCTTCAAGGCGGCGCCACCATCACCGGGGGAGACCTCACCGTCGCCCAGGACGCCGTCGTCCAGGGCACGCTCGATGTGGAGGACCTGGCGACGCTCGATAGCCTCGCCGTCGTCAACGGCGCCACCGTGCAGGGCCCCGTGGTCCTGCAAGACGCGCTCGCCGTCACGGGCAACATCGGCACCGACGGCGACGTGTTCTGCGAGCGGGTGGCCATCCACGGCAGCCACCTCGGTAGCAACATCCTCTCGGTCAACGGGGCCGCGCGCATCACGGGCAACACCGAGATCAACGGGCAGTTCGCCTGCGACGGCGCTGCGGCCTTCGGCAGCACGCTCGGGATCGGCGGGCCTGTCACCCCCACGGGGGCGGGGCGGGTGCGGCGCAAGGTGGCCGCCGGGGCCGACGCCAACACCACGTACACTGCCGCCAGTGCGCAGCAGATCATCGTGCTGTCGATCACCGCAGACCGGATCTACACACTCTCCACCACGGACGCGGCCGACGGCGATTTTATCCGCTTCTCGTCGCGCGACGGCGGGCAGACCGCATCTGTCGTCGCCCAGGGCGCCAACCCCGTAACCTACCCGCTCAAGCTGAACGGTACTGGTCTTTTTGACTGGATCGAGCTGACGTATCTGTCCGGGGGCTGGTACCTCACCGGCTACAAGGACAACCCGTTACGGATCGGGGCAGCAAACCAGTCCGAGCGCTGCGTACTCCGGAGACTGGCTTTTCGCGCACGAAGCCGGCACAGCCTCACAGCCGATGTACGGGGCGGGCTTTCCGGGGATGGGGTTCTGAGCAGTGCACCCCGCTTGCTTCAGCTTGTCGTACACGCACCCCGGCCCAGGCGATGCGCCGGAAGCTCCGGCCCCACCGCCCGCGCCCCCGGCCGTCACGTCGCAGGGCGAGCACGCCCCGTACCCGCTGCCATCGGCGTTGCAGGCCTGGGCGCCCTTGCTGCCCCCGGGGCACGCGCACTCGATCTGCTGCCCAGGGGCGCAGACCTTCGCCGGGGCCGGGTCGGGGTCGTCGGATGAGCAGGCGAGAAGAGCGAGGAAGAGCAGAGACCAGAGGCGCATGCCCACAGCCTAGCCATGCTCCGGACCTGGCAAGCTTTTGCTCCCGCCAAAAGCTTGAAAACACTTCATCGGAAGGCAAAAACCAGCGAAAAAACGTCGTATGCGTGGCCCTCGGGAGGGGGAAGCTTTTGCGAACTTTTGCTCTAAAAAAAGATGCGCCACGAGCGTGCTGGCCGCGAGCTCTTCCCGAGCGGCGCTGGGGGCGACGGAGGGGCCGAGCAACTTCCTGCTCAACCACGAGCAGCTTTCTGCCCAGGAATTACTAGCCTTTCGAGGGCCGCCCCGGGGGAAGCTGCAACAAGTTGCTCACCAAAAAAGCCAACTGCTCCCGTCGATCTCTCCGGCGCCGGAGAGATTCGCTTCGCCGACATGGCACTCCCCATCGTCGACCCGGCCCCAGGGGGCTCGCCCTCGAGGCCAGCTCGAAGCGGTAGCCCCTCGCCCCCGTCGACCTGGCCGCCGAGCTGCGCGCCGCCGGCCGCGCCGGCGCCGGCCCCGGCCCCGTCGACGGCTTCGCCCTCGAGGCCCCCGGCAGGGGCGCGACATCAAGCCCGACAACCCGGAGCTGCCCCGGCCAGCCCCCGGCCGTTCTAGGGCCCTTTCCGGGGCACCGGCGAGGGTTCCGGGAACAGGCGCCCGCCTGCGCGAGGGGCCGAAGTTGTCCCAAGCTGTCACCCAAAAAAAGAGCGGACAGGCGCCCGCCTCCGAGGGGCCGAACTGGGCAACCGTCAAGGAAATCTTGACGACTGGCAGGCGCCCGCCTCCGAGGGGCTGACCCTGGCAGGGGCAAGGGGCGCCCCCGAGCACCCTGCCCGGAACCCGCGACAAGCCTGCGCAAACTCGCGCGAGCTTGCGCAAGCTTGTTCGATCTCGCGCAAGCTTCAGGGAGCGAAAAATACCCCTGAAATCGCCGCGATGCCTTCCCCGGCTAGCGAGAAGCTTGCGCAAGCTTGCGCCTAAAAAAGAAGAAGGCCTGCGCTCCGGAAGCCACGAGGCGTGGTCACGAACTTTTGCAAGCTTTTGCCCTAAAAACAAGGGCTGGACTGCGTAAGTTGTCGGGAGTTGTCGCCCTAAAAAAGGGAGCCCTGCCGCCCCCGTGCGCCCTGTCTCCCCCTGGCATCTGCGTGGCGATGATCGCCCCACAGCCCTCCCCCTCTGGCCCCCCCTCTCGGGGCTAGTTGGCCATCGCGTCCTCCGGGAAGCGCCGCCCCCTGCCGGGGCGGATGACCACCCCCGAAGCTTCCCAGTAGCCTTGCCTCAGCGATGGCCAGCGCGGGCGCTGGGCGCCCTCGTCGCTGGCGTGGCGAGCCTCGCCAGCCCCAAGGTCAGAACCCCAGGACAAAGCGCGTGGTTGCAGCTCTTCGAGCCCTTGCTCTTGCATGATCCCCTCCCGTTCTTGAGCGAGGCCCCCCGGCCCCGCGTCCGTTCCCCGCCAGGAACAGCGCAGAAATGTAAGCACTCCCTGGTCCAGATCAACACCTCGGCCGCCCATGGGCCCTGCGAGGCCCTACGCGCCATCGCCGGCAGAAGGGCGCCCCCGTCGACGAAAGCCCCTGCCCTCTGCCGCCCCGCGGCGGCAGGTGGCAGGGGCGAACGGCTGGCAGGGGGGAGGGGGAGACAGGGCGCGCGGACTCCCTTGAAAAAATTCAAACAAGGGAGCGGCGTTCCTTTGAACGCGCCCGGGCCCAGCCCGGGGGCGTCGAGCTGCCCGTCGACCTGGAGCTCGAGCTGCCCGTCGACCTGGAGCTCGAGCTGCCCGTCGACGGCAAGGCAAGGCCTGCAACGTGCCCCCCTGGCTCCCCCTCTCGACGTCGACGGCGAGGGCCCCCGATCATCCGCGCCCCCCCGGCCCCGTCGCCCTCGAGGGCGCAGCTCGGGGCATCGACGGCAAGGCCTGCGACGACGGCGGCAACGCCATCAAAAACCCGCGGTGCCGCGCGGGAAGTGCTCGCGTTCTTCGAGGAATGACAGCGACTGCAACGCCATCACCGGCGAGGGCGGCGGGGGGCTCGAAGAGCTGCGCCCTCAGCTCGCCTTCGCCAGAGGCTCACCTGGGGCGGGGCGCTCGATGCCCAGCGCCGCGGCAGCGGCCGAGGTGGCCGTATCATCGTCGACGGCGCGGCCAGCCTCGAGGTCATGGCAGGCCACGAGAGCTTCAACCGCAGCGCGGTCGTCGTCGGTGAGGGGGGAGCCATCGGTGCGCGTCACCGACAGCTCGACATCAAGGCCAGCGGAGGCCAGCGCCGCCGCCAGGCTCGCCGGGGCCGGGGCCATCGTGGGGGGGGTCTTAGTCATCGTCATCCTCCGTCTCTTCAGCTTGTCTCTTCAGCTCGGCCGCAGCCCGCTTGACCGCAACCCAGTCGATCTTTGCCATGCGCGCGGCGTCGACGCGCTCCACGATCTTGGTGCCCTCGCCGGCCGCGAGCTGCCCCCGGTCTTCGAGCTCGACCAAGTAGGCCTTCAACGAGAAGTGCGCCTTGTCCTTGTTGCAGGGCAGGCACGCGGTCACGAGGTTGGTGAACATGTCGCTGCCGCCACGCTTGCGGCTCTGCACATGGTCCACCGACAGCCGCGCGCCGTTCTGGTAGGTCGCGCCGCAGTAGATGCAGGCCCCGCGGTCCCGCACGAACACCGCGATCCGAGTGCCCAGGGGGAGACTGGCCACGGGGTAACTTCCCCTCCTCACCCACGAGCCACGCCGGACGCTCTTTGATCGCGCGGCCCACTGTCAGCCGGATGAGGTCAGAGCGCGTCAGCTTCGGCCATTCGCGGCTCTGGTTGACCTCTGCAACCAGTGCATCCATGGCCTCGAGAAGCTCGTGGGGGAGCTTGATGTTGATCTGGGCGGGCCCCTCAGGCTGTGGGGCAGGACGGCGGGGCTTAGCCTTGGTCACGACAGCTAGCATACTACATGAGTAGCGACGGGGGAGAGATAGTCAAGAAAAAGTCTTGACTGCGTATATACCGACTCCTACCCTCAGCTTCGCCCGGACTTTCCCGGGCCAAAAACACCGAACCCCTCTGTTCCGCCGGGCCTGGAAAACCTTGGAACAAGAGGGGCGCTGGAGTTGCCATGATCCTATGCTGTGGCTCCCGTTCTGACAATCCCCCCCCCTCGATTACCTGGTCTTCCTGCCCCGCAAACGGGGTCTCTGAGGCCTTTTCCCTGGGGGTGGCCTGATGTCGCGCCCTTTGACTCGTGCCCCTCTGGCGCCCCCTTCTCGCCAGTCCGCGCCCCCTTCCAGACCCCGCCGCAAGGCCGCCCCTGCCCCTACCTCACCCACCTCGGCCCTGGCGCCCGCTGCATCGAAGCGCCCGGCCCCGGGCCAACCCCGCAGCAAGGCGCCCAAAGCCACCACCAAGGCCCGCAGGGACAAGCGCCCCCCTCGCTCCTCGGGGGCCTCAACCCTTGCGGCACCCCCTGCCCCTCCTGTCCCCCCCTCGCCTGCCCTGCAGACCGGGGTGCGGTGTCACGGGCCCTTGCACTCCTCCCTGATCAGCTACGTCTTGCTCACCTTCGAGCGGCTGGGGGAGCTAGCTAGCTCCCTTGAGGCGGCCGAGTCGCAAACACGCTTCGCGTTGGGCCACGCCGCACTGGGCCACGCCAAAGACCTGTCCACCATCCATGTCTTCCTGGGCTCTGTCCACGCCGAACTAGAGGCGATGCGAGACAGCCTCCGGTATGCGAACGACTCGCTGAGCGAGACAGCCCACTTCCTCACCGGGGAAGACGCGCGCTCGCCCGTGGCGCAGGTCGCTTCGCTGGCGCGCCTCGAGATGATCTTGATGGCCCAGGGCGGACCACTCGAGTGGGAGAGCCGCAGAGAACAAGCTGCAGCGACCTTCCGCGATCCCTGACCAACCCCCAGCGCCCCGCCGTCGCTGGCCCTGGCGGCGGGGTGCTCTCCCTCGCGGGCCTCAGCGCGCACATGAGCGACGAGAATTCAACAGCCCAAGAGACACGAGAGCAAGGCCAACAGCGCGGGAAAGCTCTGCTGGATGAGATAAAAAAACGCCATCGAGGGACGTCGTTTCGACGCTTTGACGCGCTGCGGTCCGCCGTTCACGAACTGTGCAGCGCTGAGTACTTGGCAACGTGGGGGTATGATTTTTCGGGGCGCACCAAGAACAGAATTCTCGGCGAAGTCCATGCGAAATTGCGAGCTATCAACAACGAACGCGAAGCTCGAAAGCTTCTCGCTGACATCGAAGACATCGCTAGAAGAGCCCTGAGATTTCAGGAAGTTGCGATGTATGAGGGAGGGGCTGGCACCGTTGTCTTGTTGAACCATGTACTCCCGCGCCTTGATCCCATCCTGGCGCGAATGCCCGCGCTACCGAACTTCCGCAACCTAGAAAAATACAACCACGTCCCGCCGCAAAGCGACGCCCGCCATGCTGCTCTGATTTCTGTCGCTGATGGTGCCATGGCGACGATGCTTGCAAGCGGGAGCTCTCTCTCCCCGCGCGAGTTGGCCGTGCTTGGGTTGCTTCTGGAGATCCCCTGGGACCCGCCCGATCGATGGGAGAAGGCCTGCAAAGAAGGCATCGCGGCCGCGAAGGTTATCGAGCGCGAAGCCGACACGATGGCGAAGACGAAAGCCACCCTGGCGAAGCTCTGGGGGGAGGGATGAAGGGGGGCGCGAAGACCACGAAAGATGGGGGGGGTGCTCTTTCGTGGCATTCATTTCCACGAAAGATGGGGGGGGTGCTCTTTCGTGGAATTAGGTGCGCTAGTTGGTGCTCATGCGCATCAACACCGCTCCTCTGTCGGCCGAAGAAAAAGAAGTCCTGCGCCGCCTGGTTGCCCCTCGAGGGGCACGCCGCGCAGCCATCGACCTGGGCGTGTCGCGCGAAGTGGTGGCCTCCGCCCTCGGAGGCCTCACCCTCCGTCGTGGCTCCCTCGCCCTCCTCCACGCGGCGCTCGCGCCACACCTTGCCGCCAGCGCCCTGCCCAGCACCGCAGCATGACCCCCACCCACCAAAAACGCCGCAGCCTCGAAGCGCCCTGCCCTGGAAAGCGTGCGCGACGAGGCCACCGAACACCATGAAGACTAGCCGAACCTCCCGCCGCCGTCGACGCCGCCAGCAACCAGCGGCGCCGCGCCCGCTGAAAACCCCTCCCCGCTACGCTCGCCCCTACCTGGTTGACCCGAGCGGTTGCGTGGTGGTCTCACGCCCCCGGAGGCCCTCTTGAGGCACCGACAGATCCACCTCAAGCCCGGGCAGAGCCCCACCGAGGCCCTCGGCCGCGTGCTGTGGCAGCAGCGCCGCGCCAACGGTGACGAGCTCGTCTTGCGCGGTTACCTCGCGCCCCTGCCCCACGTCGCCCTCGAGGTCTGGCGCCGCGGCAAGGCCCGCGTGGTGCGCCTGCCCGTCACCGAGCTTGCCGACGTGGCGACCGCTCTCTTGAAAGCCCCTCGCGCCCTCACCGCGGCCCGGAAAGGGGCAGCATGAGCACATCTCCCCTCATCCCGCTGCTACCGCGCGACCGCGTCGCAGGGTGGCCGAAGAGCGACGGCCGCGAGCCCGAAGAGATCGGCTACGTCGACGCCGCCGAGGCCTTCTCGCGCCCGTGGCCCACGGATGCGCACTTCGCGGCCTACTCGGTTCCCAAGATCCGCCGCCGCCTCACCCTCGAGGCCATCGGCCGACTCTCGGAGGGGTGGCCGATGGTGCTCCTGGCCGTCGACGTTGACCACCCCTGGAAGCGGGCCTGGAAGAACGACAAGCCCAAGAGCGACGAGGAGCGCCAAGAGCGCGATCAGCTCGTCGCCGCGTGGTGGGCTGGCGAGTGCGCCAAGCTCGATGCTCTCGAGGCCGCCCACCCGGGCGCCTTCGTCTACCGCAGCCGCAGCGGCGGCTACCGCATCGTCTACCTCCTGGCCTCCCCCTTCGTGATCTTCACCGTCGACGACAAGGAGGCCTGGCGCACGCGCTACCGCCGCGAGCTGCTCTACCTCGCCCGCCGCTTCCGCATCGAGAGCGACCCCGCTTGCTCCGATGTTACCCGCCTCTATCGGTTGCCCTTCGTCACCCGCGACGGCCAGACCTTCACCCCCGAGCTGCGCGGCGACCCGAGCGCGATCGGCACCTGGACCCACGAGCCCAGCGCCGCCGAGCTGCCCGACGACATCGCCGCGGCCCGGGCCCTCGCAGAGAAAGATCGCCAGGCCTGGGGCGCGACCCTCAACACACTCGACCCACAGAGGGGGAGCCAGGAGGCGCCCGCCGAGCTGCGCCCGGAAGATCAGGACGAAGAGCGCCTGCACAAGCGCGCCGCGGCCTACCTGGCCGCCATGGCCCCGAGCATCGAGGGGGCCGGAGGCAACTCGGCGCTGTGGGCTGCCGCGCTGGCGATGGTGAGGGGATTTTCGCTGGGGCCGTTGACGGGGGCGACGATGCTCGAGAGAGACTTCAACCCGCGCTGTCGCCCCGCCTGGCCTCGCGACGAGATCCGCCGCGCTTGCCGCAACGCGGCCGAGAAGAGCTCGCACCCCTGGGGCTACCTGCGAGATGCCGAAGGGGGCGAAGCGGGGCTGAATTTCAAGCCCAGCGAGCGCCGCCAGCGCCAACACCAGCAGAGCCCCCGCACTCCAACCAACGAAGGGGCGCCGATGCCCGCAGACCGTGACGACCAGGCCGACGAGGCCGCCCCGTTCTTGCCTCTGGCGACGCCGCGCGACCTGCCCGCCTTCCCGCTGCATGCCCTGCCTGGGCCCGTCGCTGCGTTCGCGTCTCAGCTCACCGATGCCCTCGAGTGCCCTCTCGACCTGCCCGCCTGCCTTGCGCTGGGGGCGCTGGGGTCGGTGGGCATGAAACGCTTTGTCGCGTCGCCTCGGGTCGACTGGCAAGAGCCCCTGAACCTGTACGTGGCCGTTGCTCTCGACCCGGGCGAGTCGAAAAGCCCCGCGTTTCGCCAGATCTTCGGCCCTCTCTACGCCCTGCAGAAGCAGCTAAGCGACGAGTGGAAAGAGAAGTGCAAGCGCATCGACGAACACAACAGCAAGCGCGGCAAGGATGGCCCCGAAGAGCCCAAGCCTGCTCGCCCTCGGCTCTTCGTCGACGATGCCACCCCCGAGAAGATCGGCATGATCATGGCCGAGCAAGGCGAGCGCATCACCCTCGCCAGCGACGAGGGGACCGCCTTCCAACACATGTGCGGCCTCTACAGCAAGAACGGCCAGGCCAACGCGGGGGTCTACCTGAAAGCCCACGACGGGGGGCACTACGTTGTTGATCGAACGGTGCGCGATTCGATCCACCTGGAAGCGCCCTTGATGGCCGTGGCGCTGGCCGTTCAGCCGACTGTGATCCGGGAGCTAGCGAAGCGCCCCGACCTGCGAGGCCGAGGGCTATGGGGCAGGTTCGTCTACGCCTTTCCGGCCTCGAGAGTGGGCACCCGCACCCACGAAGGCCCGCCCGTCGACCCCGCGACACGCGACGAATGGCGAGCCCTGTTGATGCGGCTCGCCTCCCCTCCTCTGCCCAAAGAGCCGGAGGTGCTTCGCCTCTCCCTCGAGGCGCACCGGCGCTTTCACCAGACCGAGGTCGAGATCGAGCGCGCCATGTTGCCCGGAGGGGCGCTGTCATCCGTGCGGGACTGGGCGGGCAAGCTGCGCGGTCTCATCGCTCGCCTCGCGGGCCTTCTGCACATGGCAGAAGACCCCGCGCCGGGCCTCACCGCGATCAGCGTCGCCACCGTGGAACGAGCGATCGACCTGGCGCGCTACTTCACGGCGCACGCGCTCTACACGTTCAACATCGAGATGACCCTGGACCCCGTCGAGCAAGCGGCGCGGCAGGCCTGGGAGGCCATCCAGCGCAAGGGGTTCAGCCGAGTGACGCCGGCAGAGATCGGGCGGTGGGTTCGCTCCCTGCGAAAGACCCCTGACGCCGTCGCAGCTCTGGAAGCGCTTTGCCGGCAGGGGTGCTTGGAGCCAGACCCGACCCATAGGGGGAAGGGTAAAGTTTACCTCATCAAACACCCCCCTGAGGGGGAGGGTAAAAAACAGACAAAAGCAGACGAAAAGCAGACGAAAAACGACACAGTAAAATGTGATGATCACCAAGGCTTTTCTGCTCAAAACGTCAAAAACGACGGTGCAAAAGAAGAGCGCGCGCTGAGGCGAGCCGAGCACCCAGAACCTTCGGCCGCCGTCGTTTTGGGTGACTTGTCTGTTTTTCTAGAAAAACCAGCAGCACCACGCCAAACCATCCGTCGCGATGCTGACGTTTTGGACGTCGACTTTCCCCCCGCGGCGCTCTCGCAAGACCCCCCTCCTGGCCCCCCCTCACCCTGCCCGCCTCCCGCCGGAGCCCCCCCGCCCCCCCACCCCGC
>ERZ869929.783-NODE-783-length-14525-cov-18.401659_pt1 | contig 14525 bp, 20 predicted proteins | sample MGYA00579312_ERZ869929 | MGnify/ENA primary metagenome ERZ869929 (study PRJEB32216, sample SAMN09231818) | wastewater metagenome | place: USA: Maryland | collected 2016-08-09 | study: EMG produced TPA metagenomics assembly of the PRJNA472060 data set (Reclaimed... | reverse complement strand
CGATCTATGAACGTTATTTACCCCAAAACGTGAGCCAGAGTCATGAATAGTGATGATCAAGTCATGATTGGTGGGGAACAGGCTGGAAACGTCTCTAATCGGCTGCTATCGGTTTTGGAAGCGTCATCAGCTCCACTCATTGGATCTCCGACGCCTAGAATCCACACGCCACTCAATGATTTGCCCTCGCGTGGGCTGGAATTGATTGACTTTGCTGACACGATCTTCGAAACGGGCTTCATGCCGTGGCAGAAATGGCTTGCCGAGCACAGCTTGAAAGTAAAGCCGGATGGCCGCTGGGCTCATCCATTCTCGGTCACATGTGTGGCACGTCAAAACGGAAAATCGACGTACATGCTGGCATTGATCGCCATGAAGCTCTTTCACTGGAATGAATCTCTCCAAGTGGCATCTGCTCACCGATTGGTCACATCTCTGGAGCAATTCCGGTCACTGGTCAATATGATCGAAGCGTCTGACGATCTAGCCAAGCGGGTCAAGCGTATCCGCTGGCAACATGGCGCGGAAGAAATTGAAACCCTCGAAGGATGCCGGTTCGTGATCAAAGCTGGTGGATCGGCTGCTCGCGGAATGAGCAAACCGGAAAGCGTCCATCTCGATGAATTACGTGAGATGAAAGACCTCGAATCTTTTGCTTCCCTTCGTTACACCCTCATGGCCGCGAAAAATCCTTCGATCAACGCCTTCACGAATGCGGGTGATTCTCATTCCCTAGTTTTGAATTTGGCGCGTGAGAGAGGCCTCGCAGCTGCGGCCGGATCGGCAGACGATATCTTCTACGCTGAATGGTCAGCTGCATCAGATGACATCACCGACGAGAAGAATTGGATCGCTGCCAATCCAGCACTCGGCCACACAATCCATCCGGACAATATTCGAGCCGTGCTCAATGATCCGCCGGACGTAGTTTTGACGGAAGTGCTTTGCAGATGGGTCACGACGATCTCAAGCTGCGTGGGAGCTGCCGAATGGCAAAACTGCATTGATGAAACCGTGGATCTTGATCCGGAAGCTTTGACATGGCTGGCCATCGATGCTTCACCGGATCGAAAGCACGCAGCTCTTGTCGGTGCTCAGAAAATTCGTGGCACGGATGAGAATTTCGTCGTCAAGCTCTTGCACACTTGGGAAAACAATATTCAGCTCGATGACAAAGCTATCGCCAATGATCTCGCTCCATATTGCCGAAAGTATCCGATCGAATATTTGCTCTATTCCAAGAGAACATCTGGGGCGATTGCATCGCGTCTCGTGCCGGCCGGAATTCCGGTGTATGACATGGATTCGGAATATCCGCAAGCTTGCGATGAGATGCTCGGTGCGATTAACTCCGGACGATTGAAGCATTCGGGCAAGCAACAGGAATTGACGACTCAAATGCTTTCAGCCGTGCAGCTTCGTCGTGGCGATGGTGGGTGGGTAATTGGAAGACGGGCGTCACAATCGGCGGTCTGCGCCAGTGTGGCCACGGCACTCGTGACTCACTTTGCGACACGCCCAGAGACAGAGATTGACATCATGGTCGGTTGAAGGTAACGATGCGAGAAAATTCTCGCATGGGTTTCTTTGACATTTTCGCAAGTAAAAAAGTGGAGACAACATCTCCGCAGCTGACATATGACGTCAGTGCATCTCTTGCACCCGTCACTTCGCTCGACTCACTTTCTGGCGCGGCCTACTTTGGACTCAACAACACAGCAACACGCGAAGAAGCGATGAGCGTCCCAACCGTAGCTCGTGCCAGAAATATCATTTGTTCATCGATCGCATCGATCGGACTTGAAGTCTGGGATCGTGACACCGGTGAAGAAGTAGCAACGCCACGCGTCATCCGTACGCCAGATCCTCGCGTCCCGGGATCTGCAACATATGTCTGGACTCTTGAAGATTTGCTTTTCTACGGTTACGCCTATTGGCAAGTCACCGAATTATTTGCAGACACCGGCCGCGTCCGAAGTGTGCAACGTGTTCAACCAAGTCTCGTCACAATTCAAACAAACGGCACAGCAACCGAAATCACCGGCTATCTTTACGACGGAAATCCTGTCCCAGCATCGGGCGTCGGATCTCTTGTCGTATTCAATGGAAACGATGAAGGATTGCTCAACAGAGCCGGCAAAACTATCCGCACCGGTGCAGAGCTAGAGCGTGCGGCTGCAATGTATGCACGCGAGCCAATCCCTTCAATGGTTTTGAAATCAATGGGAACAGCTTTGCCAGCTGATCGAATTGCAAAGCTTCTTGAAACATTTGGCGCAGCTCGTCGCAATCGTGCCGTCGCATTCTTAAACGCTGACGTCGATCTCAAGACAATCGGATTCGATCCCGAGAAATTACAGCTCGCGCAAGCCAGATCCTACGTCGCCACCGAATTAGCCAGGTGCATCGGCATTCCGGCATATTACGTCGATGCCGAAACTGGATCATCGATGACATATTCAAACGCTGAAACTCAGCGTCAAACACTTGTCGATTTCTCTTTGATTCCGTTGATGACTTCAATTTCCGAAAGATTATCGATGCCAGATTTCGTCCCATCCACGCAAGAGGTGCGATACGACCTCAGCGATTATCTTCGCGGTTCAACAGCTGAACGAGCGAATATTTACAAGATCCTCAATTCAATCGTCGATCCAGTAACGGGTCAGCCAGCGATGACAGTCGAGGAAATCCGTCAAACAGAGGAAATGATCAAATGAAAATCTCAACACCTTTCACGATCACAGCTGCCGATTCAGAAGCTCGCACAATCTCAGGCAAGATCGTCGCATTTGACGAAGCTGCCAATGCTTCGACGGGAAAAGTGATTTTTAAAGCTGGATCAATCAAGCCAGCGAGTGTAAAGCTCAATCTCGAACATGATTCAGCTCGTCCGATTGGAAAAACTTTGGAGATGAATCTTTCTCCAGATGGAAAGTCAATCAATGCAACTTTTAAGATTTCAAAGACAACAGCTGGATCCGATGCAATTCAGGAAGCCATGGACGGACTTCGCGACGGCTTTTCAGTCGAAGCAGAAGCGTCAGACTTTGGATTCAATGAGGACGGCACAATGGTCGTCAATCAAGCTGATCTTGTCGGCGTCGCTTTGACACATAACCCAGCTTTTGATTCTGCACGCGTTGCATCCGTTGCAGCAACTCAGGAATTCAAACTTCCTGTCGTAGATAAAGAAATTTCTGAATCGGCACCCGCAGACTCAGAAGCTACACCCACACCATCAACAGAAGGAGACGTCGTGGAAAACACCGTCAATGAAGCAACAGCCGCAGAGACGGTCGAAGCTTCTCAGTCAGTTCAGGCAGCGGCATCAGTCGCAAAGCCTGTCAATTTCATCGCAACTCGCAATCCGATCGTCTCTCCAGAGACTTTCTTGATGCACAAAGTGGCTGCAATGCGTGGATCTGAAGATTCTCGTGCATTCGTGGCAGCTGCAACAGCTACAACAGACTCACCGGGAATGATCCCAACTCGCCAGCTTCGTGAGGTCGTCAATGGCCTTTCAGATTCAGTGAGAGCGTCAATCGATTCGATTTCGAATGGCGTTTTGCCGAATGCTGGCCTTGTTTTCCAGATCCCAAAGGTCACAGTGCTTCCAACAGTAGGACAGATCGACGAGCTTGATCCAGTAACTCCGGGCGGACTTGAGACAGAGTTCATCAACGTTGATGTGAAATCCTTCAAGGGTTCATCCGTCATGAGCGTTGAGCTTGCAGACCGATCAGATCCACTCTATTACTCAGAGTTGATCTCAACTATGACTCAGCAATATGCAGGCGCTACAAACGTGTATAACTCAGCGCAGATCATCACAGGTGCGACAAAGGTCGCAACAGGTATCGGCACAGATATCACAGCAGCAGAATTCTTGACATGGGTTGCGGGTGGCGCGGTAAGCGTCTATTCAAACACTTTCAAGTTCGCTGATGCGATCGTAGTCTCTCCACAAATGTGGGGACGCATCATGTCATTCAATGACGCTGGACGCCCTATCTATAACGCAATCAATCCAATGAACGCAGCCGGAAACGCACAGCCTCGCAGCTTGCGCGGTTCAGTCAATGGAATCGATCTTTGGGTCGATACAGCTCTTTCAGGTCTTGGCGATAACTGCATGTACGTCATCAACCGTGACGCATACACATGGTATGAGAGCCCTCGCTTAGAATTGAGAACTAATTTCATCGAAGATGGAAGCATTGGCGTCCTACTCTACGGATACGGAGCAACAGCAACGAAGATCGGTGCTGGCGCATACGCATTCGATAAGGACTAATCCACACCCACCAATCATCGGACGGGTTCTCCCGATCTCGTCCGAGCAGAATCGAAAGGATTGCTCATGCCTAACATAGTTACAGCCTCAGAGCTTCGCGCCGTGTTAGGCGTGAGCCAATCCCTTTTCGATGATGAATATCTTGATCAAATGATTGACAGCGCAGAGCTGACGATCTTGCCACTCTTGACTCAGTATCAATCTTCAGTCGTGGCCACCCGTGTCAAAGATTCCATCGCTTACTTCACCACAATTCGTCCATGCTATTTCGCCGTCGGTCAAACCGTCGTCGTGACTGGATGTGGGGATTTGAATGGCACTTACACGATCACGGCAGACTCTCGAAACGCGTACGAATTTTCCGTCACAGTGGCAGAGCCGGATCAGGTGATTTACGCGGTCATCCCTTCCGGCTTTGCCACGCTTTCAGGTGCTAGCGCAGCTCAACTCTATGCAAACGTCGCACCGATTAAGAATGCAATTCTTGTCGTCTCCGTCGAGGTGTTTCAATCAATCACATCTCCGGGAAATCAAATCATGGGGGAGAATGCAACCCCTCAACCTTTCCAGCTTGGCCGCAGCTTGACCAATCGCGTGGTCGGACTTCTCGGGCCATTCTTAGACGTTGAAACGATGGCTCAATGACAATCGAAACCGACATCCGCACACCACTCAAAGAAGCTCTTGAAGATGCTGGGATCATCGCTTCGGTATATCCGGCGATGCCAGATGCATTCATTGCACCACTTGTCGCGATTATTCCGGATGCTCCATATCTTGAAAGTCGCTTGATCAATAGCGCGGTCACAAAGGTGAAAGTCAATTTCATCATAGCCGTCGCCGTTAATTACCAAAACAATGCCGCAGCTCTGGACAATCTGGAGCAGCTAGTCATCAGCATTCTCGGCGCGATGCCGTCGGGATACGAAGTCGGAAACGTTAATCAACCGACGCCGCTAGATATCCAGACGGGCAAATATCTCGTCGCGGATCTTCTAGTCTCGACCTACTACAACGAAACACCAAACTAGGAGAAGCCATGAGCACAACAATCATCACGGGCAGAAATGTCAGCTTCAGCATCGACGGAGACACTTTTGATGCTCAAGCTACTTCTGCGATCTTGACAGTCGAATCAACTATCAACACCTATCAGACCCTCGATGGAAAAGCGTATTACACGACAGACACTCAAGGATCTTTTGCCGTTGAAATGCTTGCAGACTGGGGAGCTGCCTCATCTCTTTGCGAGATGCTTTGGAATTCAGCTGCAACAAATCCGAACACGCCTTTGGCCGTAGTGCTTGAAGCTGAAAGCGGATCGACCTTCAATTTTGACGTGCAGCCGGTCTATCCATCTGCGGGCGGTACAGCTCCAGACGCACAGACAGTCTCAATCGTCTTCACATGCGTGACCACACCGGCTTTCGCATAAATCAACAGAATCGGGAGAAAAAATGAAGCTAGCAATTCAGATTGAACATTCGTCCGAAGGGAGTGCCACATATGTGGCACTTCCACCGGAATGGATGAAGTGGGAACGTCAAAGCGGAAACACGATCCAGCAAGTCGGCGACAAGCTCGGCATCTCGGATCTTTTGTTTTTGGCTTATCACGCCATGAAGCGTGAGGCAGCCGGCAAGCCGGTCAAGCCTTTTGAAGCATGGTGCGAGGGTGTCACCGATATTGAAATCGGAGAGACATCCGTCCCAAAAGCTATCCCGTCGGAACAGTAAGTCGGCTCGTCTGGGAGCTAGCAATAGAGACCGGACTTCGACCATCTGAATTCCAGACGGGTGAAGACATCATGACAGTGCTTGAGATTCTAAGGGAACGAAATGGCCAATGAGACGATCACATATGACAAGAGTGATCTGCGCGGAATTCTGCAAGCTTTCAAAGCAATGGATGATGAAGCCGTAGCGCAAGCAAAAGGCGTCTCAAATGGCCTTGCAACGTACGTCCAGACAAAGATCATCGCGAAGGCTGGATCTGCACAGAATGACGCAGCTTCCAGAATTGCTCAAGGATCTCGCGTCAGCAAGTCATCAAAGATCGGTGAATTGTCATTTGGTTTCGTATCTCAGAAATTCTCCGGCGGTGGTACGACTCAAATGCTTTGGGGCGGTTACGAATTCGGATCGAATAAATTCAAACAATTTCCGGTCTGGTCTGGTCGTGAAGGTCGTGGATCTCGCGGATGGTTCATATATCCGACTCTGCGTGCCGAACAGCCTCACATCATTGCTCAATGGGAGAATGCATTCACTAAGATTCTGAAGGAGTGGTGATGGCCGGAAATAGTAGAACACTCAAGCTCTCCATTCTTGCTGACATTGATCAGCTCAAGAAGAATTTGAATACTGGATCAAACGAGGTTCAGGGTTTTGGAAATAAACTCGGCGGATTTGCTAAGAAGGCCGGTGCAGCTTTCGCCGTTGCTGGAGCTGCCGCCGCTGCCTATGCTGGCACGTTGCTCGTCGATGGCGTCAAATCTGCAATCGCTGATGAAGCTGCTCAAGCAAAGCTCGCGACCACTCTTGAAAACGTAACCGGAGCGACAAAGGCTCAGATCAAACAAGTCGAGGATTACATCACGAAAACGGCTTTGGCCAATGGCGTGACCGATGACAAATTGCGTCCATCGCTGGATCGCTTAATTCGCTCGACGAAGGATGCGACCAAAGCTCAAGAATTGCAATCATTGGCTCTTGATATTGCTGCCGGTACTGGCAAAGACTTGCAAGCTGTCTCTGAAGCTTTGGGCAAAGCCTACGATGGCAATCTTGGCGCATTGAAGAAATTGGGCGTCGGAATCGATGACTCAATCATCAAGTCAAAGAATTTTGATGCAGCTGCCGCAGCTCTGGCCACGACTTTTGAAGGCCAAGCATCAAAGCAAGCTGAAACATTTGAAGGCAAGATGGCACGTCTTTCGGTTGCATTTGATGAAGCCAAAGAGACGGTCGGATCGTACATTCTCGACGGCTTGACTCCCTTGCTCGATGGCTTTGTCAAGAAGGGCATTCCAGCCATTCAAGGATTTGCCGATTCAATGGGCAAGACACTCGGGCCGGCTTTTGCAAGTATCTTCAAAGTCATCAGAGATGACCTTTTCCCAATCTTGCTCAAGTGGTGGAAATTCCTTGCCGATGAAGTTATTCCGGCGATTGTGTCAGTGGTCAAGCCGATCATCGAAGGCTTGGCAACAGCATTCAACACCGTGAAGAAATCTTTGCAAGATAACTCTGAAGAATTGCAGCCATTCTATGACTTGCTCGGAGATGTCTGGAAATTTATCAAAACATATCTCGCGCCTTTACTTGGCGGAGCATTCAAAACAGCTCTTGAAACGATTGGCACAATCGTGGGCGGCCTTGTCACTGGCTTTTCTAAGCTTGTCGGATTCATTTCAAACACCGTCACAAAGATCAAAGAATTCGTAAATTTCATCAAAGACAATCCGATCACTCGATTCTTTTTTGGCGATTCAAATGACAAGTCTTTGAAGGCTGGCGGTTCATTTGACATGGGGACAAGTGGCGGCGGCGGTGGTGGATTTGATACCGGCTCGACCGGTGGCGGGTTCTCTCCGGGTGCTGATCCATACACTTTCACGGGAGCACCACTTTCGGCATATTCTCCAGCGATGCAAGCTGCAATTCTCAAGCGTGAAGAATTAAAGGCAGAGACCGAAAGATTGCGCAAAGCTCGCGAAGATAAGGCAGCCGCTCGATTGACGGCAACTGGCGGTCTTTCAACATCTGAAAGAATCGTGATCAATGTGCAAGCTGCGTCGGTCATCGATGAAGAAGGATTCTCACGAGCTGTCACAGACGCTTTGAATAACTCTTACTATCGCGGCACAGGTGGCGCGGGAGCACTTCAGGCCATCTGATGACAATCTTCAATCCAGTCTGGCGCGTCAAGATTCAAGGCGTTGAATATCAGAAATTCAGCCTTGCAAATATGACGATCACTTCCGGACGCACGAATATTTATGAACAAGCACAGGCCGGATATATCAATCTCTCTTTGATCAATCTGACTCAGACTCCGGTCAATATCAACATCAATGATTCAGTCACCGTTGAATTGAAAGATTCATCGAATGCATATGTGCCGATCTTTGGTGGCACGATCACGGATGTGGCCATTGAAGTCACTCAAGCTGGATCAGTGGGAATCAATCAAACGATTTCCCTCATCGCGCTTGGATCTTTGTCAAGGTTGCAAAAGGCTTTGACACTTGGCGTCTTGGGCGATGATCTTGATGGCGTACAGATCGAAACAATTCTCACGGATTTGCTGATCAACAGTTGGAATGAAGTGCCGGCAGCTTTAACGTGGGCGACTTATCCATCGACGGAAACTTGGGCAAATGCTCAGAATACGGGTCTCGGTGAAATCGATCCGGGAAATTATGAGCTTGCAGATCGAGATTCAGAATTGATCGATGTCTATACCCTCGTGAGCCAGTTAGCGACCTCAGGATTGGGCTACCTATACGAAGACTCTCTTGGACGCATTTCATACGCCGACAGCACCCATCGAAGCCTTTATTTGGCCACGAATGGTTATACCGACGTCGATGCCCGTCAAGCCATCATCAACGGCATGCAGATCAACACCCGAGCCGGCGACGTACGCAATGACATCACCCTCAATTATGGCAAGAAATCGCAATCTCAAAAGACGGCAACAGATCCGACATCGATCGGCATCTTTGGCAAGCTTGCGCAGATCATCACCACGACAATCAAATCCGGCGTCGATGCTCAAGATCAAGCTGATTTCTATCTTTCACTCCGTGCATATCCTCAACCGATGATGAATGCCATCACTTTTGAATTGACGAATCCAGAGCTTGACGATGCTGATCGAGATGCCATGATTTCAATCTTCATGGGATTGCCGCTTCGCATTTCTAATCTGCCGCTCAACATGACGGCCGGCACATATGTGGGTTTCGTTGAAGGCTGGACATTCCGAGCCGCGTACAATTCAGTATCGGTGACGGCGTTGCTGTCTCCGCTGGCTTATAGCTTGCAAGCTCTCCGATGGGAGCAAGTACCTATTGCCGAATCATGGAATACCATCTCGGGATCACTCGAATGGCAAGATGCGACCCTGGTCGCGTAAGGAGAAAAAATGAGCAATCCGACGAGCAATTTCGGCTGGCAAATGCCGACGCCGACAGATTTGGTCACGGATCTTCCAGCGGACTTCGAGGTATTCGGACAAGCGGTCGATTCAACTTTGGCTGATCTTAAAGGTGGCACATCTGGTCAAGTGCTTTCAAAGAATTCAAACACCGATATGGATTTCGTCTGGACAACACCAAATCCGGGCGACATCACTGGAGTCACAGCGACTTCACCATTGACCGGTGGCGGCACATCTGGAGACGTAACAGTCGGAATCCAAGACGGCACAACAGCTCAAAAGGGTGCCGTTCAGCTGACAGATTCAACGTCCAGCACATCGACGACAACAGCTGCAACACCAAACAGCGTGAAATCGTCATATGACTTGGCTGTTTCTGCATATGCTCCAGCTTTTACAAATAACTTTTATGCTGGAAAGAATAAGATCATCAATGGTGATTTCAAGATTTGGCAACGCGGAACGTCGTTTTCTTTCAGTTCTACTGATGCTTACACGGCAGACCGTTTTATGGTTTCTGCTGGTTCAGGCGGGACTGTTGCTGTTACGCAGCAAACTTTCACCCCGGGGGCTGCACCCGTTGCTGGTTACGAAGGAAGCACATATTTGCAAGCTGCTTATTCGGTGAGCGGTACGGGATGTTATATTTATCAAAAAATCGAAGACGTCAGAACTTTTGCAGCTCAGACCGTGGTCGTTTCATTTTGGGCAAGAGTAACAAGTGGAACAAAATCAGGATGCTACGTCGATATAGTGCAAAACTTTGGAAGCGGAGGAAGCGGCACAGTAGTTTCTTCATCGACTGATGCAAATGTCACTTTTACAACGACTTGGACACGTTTCACTCAGATCGTCCCTGTTGCAAGTATTAGCGGAAAAACTATTGGAACTTCTAGTTTCATTTATCCACGTATTCAATACGGAACAAGCGGAACTTCTACATTCCAATTCTGGGGCGTACAAGTCGAAGCGGGATCGGTAGCGACACCATTCCAAACTGCAACAGGAACAATTCAAGGAGAATTAGCCGCTTGCCAGAGGTACTACTTCCGTTTAGGTGCAGGTTGTGCTGGTATTGCAGCGGGTGTTCAATTTGGACATTACTTACGTGCTACTGCTACATCAACTACTAACTTATTTGGTGAGTTAAGTTACCCAGTAACAATGCGTAGGACTCCTACGGCTATTGATTTTAGCAATGTAGGTTGGATTGTTTCTTGGGGTGCTGGAGTAAATGTTATTTCTGCAATTACAATTTACGATGGTGGTAATGTTGTCGGTTCAAATCCTCAAAGTGCAGTCTTACAAATGACTACAACAGGTGCTGCATCAGGAACTAGTTATCCAGTAATTGCAAACAACTCAACCGCAAGTTTTATTGGTCTTAGTGCGGAACTCTAGGAGATGACAATGGATAATGTAACTTTTATAACTCAAGAAGATGGCTTTGGAAACGAATACATCTATGCATTAATTGCTCACGCAGATGGGTCTTTTACTTCAATGACTAAGGCACATTACGAGGCGCAGCAAGCGGAACAATCCACACCAAATCTGACCGATGAGCCAGCAGCGAAGTCATAACGGATGGATTGCGAGTAAGGATCAAGCCGAGCTCGATATCGTCAGCATTCCCATCGAGGGAACAAAGATCAAGGTGCGATGTGCGAAAGCCGTCGCTCCCTTGATCGCTGGCTTTTGCAAAGAATTCAATGAGCTGATCGAGCCGATCGATGGTGGCCAGCTGGACGATTGGGGCTATGCATTTCGCATGGTTCGAGGATCAACCGAGACTCTTTCCAATCATGCATCGGGAACGGCAATCGATCTCAATGCAACGAAGCATCCATTGGGCAAAGTAGGCACATTCCCAGCCGAAAAAGTACCGATGATCCGAGCTTTGGCGAAGAAATACGGACTCGCGTGGGGCGGAGATTATCGAAATCGCAAGGATGAAATGCACTTTGAAATATGCTTAACGCCTACAAAAGCCGCAGCATTGATCGGCAGACTGGAGAAGAAATGAACGAAGCAAAAGCACTCTTGGCATCTTGGGGACGTAGCTTCTTGGCTGCATCTTTGACGTGCTACATGGCCGGAATCACCGATCTCAAGACCATTGGAATGGCTGGCGTTGCAGCTCTTGCACCCGTCATCCTTCGATGGCTTAACCCTAACGATGCGGCATTTGGCAAGAAATGAGCGAAGCGATCACGGCCATCGGCCTCATCATGGCGACGACCGTTTCTTCGATCGCAGCACTCTTTGCAGCTAGATCCGAAAAGAATTCTCGTCCAGTGAGCAACGGTTTCGCAGCTCATGTCACGGGATCTCTTGACAGGATTGAACGCCGTATCGATGAACATTTGAAGAATCACGGATGACTTTCGGGTAAGGGGAAGACCCGATTTGGAGAAGCTCTACGTCGTGAGATGTGGGGCTTTTTCCATTCGACACGCCGATTCACACGCGGGAATCTTGCCAAAGCTCGATTCATCCGTCACCCTTCTTTCAGGTGGTCGCACGGATCACCGGAATCGGGAGAATTCAAATGGTGCTTGACTTATTAGATCCACAAACCCTCGGACGGTTGATCCTTGTCCTCACACTCATGGTCTTGGGTGCAGCTGTCGGATATGCACGAGGTTTCAAAGATGGTCGCCGAGAAGGCTTGCTCGTGGGCAAGTCAATTCGAAAGGCGGTCAAATAAATGGGATTCTTGGATAACTACGAAGACGTCGCAGCCAGAATCAAAAGACTCTGGGAGACTCATCCCAGCGCGAGAATTCAGAATCAGATCATCGACTTCAATGCTGAAAAGGGTTACATCCTCGTCCAGTGCCAAATCTTCAAAGAGTACGAAGATCAGCATCCTTCGGCTGTCGATTATGCATTCGGCAACGTTGCCACATATAACGTCCAAATGAAAAAATTCTTTGTCGAAGATACGGTCACGTCCGCAATCGGACGGTGCATCGGACTATTGCTGGGAACGGATAAGCGTCCAACCCGTCAAGACATGGAGAAGGTTGAAAACGTATCGGCAAAGGTAGCCAATTCGACATCTGAAGATTATGACCCGTGGTCACAAAAGTGGGGCGATATTCCAAGCTACAAAACAGCCGGAGAAGCTGAGCAATCTGGCATCCCGTCACTTGGATCATCGATCGATGAAATCAAGAATCGACTGGGTGGCGAGCTAATTGAAGCTGCTCCCGAATGCTCTCATGGTCACATGATCTGGAAGCAAGCCAAAGAGGATGCACCAAAGAATTGGGGCGGCTATTTCTGCACCGAACGCACAAAGGCCACGCAATGCACCCCTCGATGGTACGTCCTAGCATCTGACGGCAAATGGAAGCCTCAAGTATGAGCGACATCATTGAAATCATCTATCCACAAAGCATGACGGCCAAGCTGCTCCAGAATGGAGAAGTCGTCGCAGAATATAAAGTCGAGCAATGCGACGGATGCTCAAAGCTTCTCAAGCTTGACGCCTTTGGCTATCAAAAGGGACAAGGTGGCGAGAAGCTGATTTGGTTGTGTGGATCATGTCGATGATCAAGATTGTCATTTCAAGAGATGACGAATTCACAGCTGGATCGGTGGCATTTCGTCGAGCTTTGGAGAATGCTGACAAGGTAGATCGAAGCTTTCAGAAATTGGGACTTCATGAAGGTATCGCACGCGATGCCGATTCGATTGGTGCAGAGATCGCCGTGGCGCATTACTTCGGAATCAAAGACTTCGAGCCTACTTGCGGCACATTCAAGAATTCAGCTGACGTTGCAAGCTTCATCGAAGTCAAGCACACCAAATGGGTGGATGGTCATTTGATCATCAAAGAGTCGGATCGAAACACCGACATCGCTGTCCTTGTCACTGGCACATCTCCGGCATATTTCATCTGCGGATGGATACCGGTGGCCGTGGCCAAGAAGGATCGCTTCAAGCACGCCAAGTCTGACTCGTGGTGGGTCAGCCAAATCAACCTTCAACCTATTGACACACTAAGGAAAAGCCAATATGGAAACGCTCAACTTTGAATGTCGCAAGTGTAAGAAGATCACCAAGCAAGTGATCATGAAGATCACGGACAATCTGCCAGATGGTGTTGAAGTCTTGCAATGCACCAAATGCGAGGTCATGGGTGTTGCACAGATTGGGGCTGATCGTGGCAGCTTATGAATTCAAATGCATGGTCTGCGGTAGCACAGAGACGATCACTCGTGACATCAATGCCGATGGCGATGTAGCTGCTCCGCAATGTCGTGGATGCATGATTCCAATGGAGCGGATGTGGTCATTGGGTGGCATTCAATTCAAAGGCACGGGCTGGGGACACCAATGAAGTTATCCACAGCCTTCATCCACAGGGTGTTGAACACGCCCAAGATCACGCTCAATCTTGACACCTATTTGACTTCATCGATACGCTCCATGCTCGTGGGCGAGCCGCTGAGGCGGATAGCTCGCAAGCGATGCTTGGTGCTATTGGCCGCTCTATGTATTGCTACGGCAACACCGGCACAGGCCACAAAAGCTGCAACATATTCAATAGATCATCTCAAGCTTTATGCACATTCAAAAATTCTCGACTATAAAGAATTCCAGTGCTTCAATCGCATCATCACCAAAGAATCTCGATGGTCATATCTGGCAAAGAATGGAAGTCATTACGGACTAGGACAGATGAGATCCAAGCACTATCGTGACCTCGATCCATTTCGCCAGATAGACGCATCACTTCGGTATATCTCAAATCGTTACCAAACACCATGCAAAGCTTGGGCATTCCATGAGTCGAAAGGTTATTACTAAATGAGTCAAGGGTGGAAGAACGGAAGCGGCAAGGGATGGCGCAAGATCAGAGAACGCATCCTCACCCGAGACGGCTACGCTTGCCAGCGATGCGGCGAAACTGAAGGCCAACTTCACGTCGATCACATCATTCCCAAGCGTCTTATGAAGGGAATTGAAGGAGATATGGATTCCAATCTTCAAACGCTTTGCAGAGCGTGCAATTTGCAAAAGGGTGGTTTTTTTGAACAGGCTTTGACAC
>ERZ869929.781-NODE-781-length-14555-cov-134.092138_pt1 | contig 14555 bp, 23 predicted proteins | sample MGYA00579312_ERZ869929 | MGnify/ENA primary metagenome ERZ869929 (study PRJEB32216, sample SAMN09231818) | wastewater metagenome | place: USA: Maryland | collected 2016-08-09 | study: EMG produced TPA metagenomics assembly of the PRJNA472060 data set (Reclaimed... | reverse complement strand
CGAATTTGGATTGGTCAAACATAGGTGCCTCCTCAGTGGCACCGCAGCGACGCTCTCCGAGAGAGAGTTGAGTGGCTAGCTCTGGGCCTTGGGGCGTGCCCGGCGTCGCTGCGGTGTGGTTCTGAATATCTCAGAACGGAGGCGCGGCGTCAACGAAAAAGTCTGAAAATTTCAGACTACACACCCAAGAGTCGTCCGTGTTGCAAATGGGCAACTTTAAAATTGAAGCGGCTTAGATATCGCGGACGTGTTTGATGATGCGCGCAAGAACGAAGCCCTTGAGTCCGCCAGGAGCGCCAAAGGCAACTTCTGGAAAGGATGCGTTGGGCGGCTTAATGCAGAAGCGCTTTTCGTCGCCATGCACCAGAGGCCTGTAGGTTCCGAAAATGGCGCGCTCTTCCGACTGGAGAACCGCCACAACGTAGCGCCCAGGTATGACGGTTGCCGATGGGTCGCAAATTAGCGTTTCGCCCGGCTTAAAGTCAGGCATGCCGCTTTCATCGACAATGCTTACGCCGAAGCAACCATTTGGCACATCTTGAGAAACGGGCATTGTGGAGACTTTATCCCATACAACCATGGGGTCGGTCTTGGTTTTTAATGTTCCTAATTTGTTCATGTCAAGTAACGGAATATTCTTGCTGAGTGGGGCTGCGGTTTTCATATCGGGACCAAAGCGGAGGTACTGCTCTGTGACGTTTAGAGCAGACGCTAATATTTTCAGCGTATCCCCTCTCGGGTTCGCAACGGGCGTGCGACCTGGAGATGGGTTCAAATAGCCATAAATACTTTTTGCATGCACGCCCGATTTGGCTTCGAGCGCTTCGACGCTCCAGCCATCTCGATCCATCAATATCTTTAGGCGTTCCCACCACTGCATGGTGCTGAACATTACAGACTGTGAGCATCCCTTCACTCCAAAAGTTTCATCTTGAAGTTCTGAACTATTCAGACTATGCTCTTACACTATGACCGATGCAACCTTAGACTTGAGTGTCCGTGAAATCGTCCACAAGGGGGGCGGCCCTAAGGAGCTGTCCGACCGGAGCTTGGTTTTGTCTCGTTCAGACGAGGCTGAGTTTGTGGCTGAAAAGACGATCTACTCTTGGTTCAAGAGCGGCATCCCAGAAAAGCATTGGCGCTTTGTGATGCCGATTTGCGGCGTGACGGAAGAGCAATTGCATCGGGCCAATGAAGAGGTTCGGCAGCGGTCTGGAGGGCGCAAAAAGCGCTCTGAAATGGCTGCCGCGTAAGCATGTCAATAACCCCCGCGTTGCGTTCCAGTTGTCGGCACACCTTAAGCGCCAGTAGTTATCTGCGCAACGGCAGTAATTCGCGAGTGCCACATAACTATCGAGCGTAAGCGTTTCGTTCCCGGTCATAGCGTGAGTACGGCTGGACAGGCGGAGGCCTGAGGCGACCTGATGCGAATGGGCGCGGTCGCTGGAGGTAAGCGGGAACTGGGTTCCCACCGCTGCCATGACGACGGGTCGCTCCCTAACGCGTCACGCTGGCCGTCCTCACTCTGTGACCGGATTTTTGCTGGGTATGGACAGAGGCCTGCGGGGGTCTCTGGCGAGAAAGGCCTGGGGCGTCCCAGCAAAACGCTCCCTCGTTACGCCCCAGGCCATCCCGCATGTTGTTGCGTTGCGCGTGAAACAATCGATCCACAGGCAACGCAAATGCAGACCATCTGGACGGCCGACATCGTTTCTGACCTGCGGAAGATGCACGCCGAAGGGCATTCCGCGTCTGAGGCAGCCAGGATGCTGAGCAAGCGCTACGGCCTCGAGATCACGCGCAATGCGGTGATGGGCAAGCTGTTCCGCATGGGCCTATCCGCCCCGGACAACCCGCGCCAAGGCCGAAAGCCGCCGCCACCGCGCAGCAAGATCTTTCAGTTCGGCGCCCCTATTTCAACCACGCCTTTGAAGCCTGTCCCCTTCAAGGAGATCGAGCGCCCCGCCATTGCACCCCCACACGAACAAAAGGAATTCATGGAACTCGACGACCGTTTCAAGGTCTGCCGCTATCCCCACGGCCTCAAGGCCTACAGCTACTGCGCCCGTCCTACGGTTCCAGGCACCAGCTATTGCGAGGATCACTTGCGGGCTTGCTACACCGTTCCACCGGCAAAGGCGCGAGTGACGCCGGAAATTACGGTTTTAAACCGCAATTTGTCCCACACAGAGCGGGAGGACGCATGACCAAGTCCGCTCCAAAGTGGGTCTGTGCCGCTGCCATCGCTGCCGGCCTGGCTGCGTTTGCTGTCCAGTGTTCTGTGGACGTGTATCAGGGCACGCGCGGCATTACCGATACCGTCGAGTGGTGGGCGCAGTTCTGGACGTGGACGCTTCCCACGGCCTTTACGATCACATTCTCGGCCTTCGGCGGCGCGCTTCTGCGCGTCAGGGCCTGGGTTGCCGCAGCACTGCTTTACGTGGTGGTCGGCGTGGTCATGGTCATCACGGCCAGCAACTCCATAGACTTCCTGACCGACAAGACGGTGGCCAAGACGGTGGCCGCCAACCATCGCGTCACGGCCGCCAAGGATATCGCGGAGATCCAGTCCGAGAACGCCAAGACGGAACGCAAGGACACGCTGGACAACCTCTGGCGCACATATGTCGTCGCCAAGAAGGCAGAGGATAAGGAAAAGGTTCTCGCTCAGATCAAGAGCGTGACCGACAAGCCCTTGCCGGTCCAGACGCCAGCCGTGGAAGAACTGAAGGCCGGCGGCGGCACGATCCTCAACCGCTACACGGGGCTCCCCGTCGAGACCATCCAAGAGGTTAGGGCGGTAGCAGTTCCCATCGTGTTTTTGATCGCAAAATCGCTTGCTATCACACTGGGATTTGCGTTTTGGCCCCGTCCAGAACTTTACGGCGATCGTAAACCAGGAAATTCAGGAAATTTCGGCACTAACGTTGCGGGTTTACGTAAAACCGTAAACCAGAACGCAGGGCCGTTAGGCAGGGATGACGCCCTCTCGGACCTCCTCGCCTACTTCCCCCTTCGCCAGGAGGAGCTGACCATCAGCTTCCTGAAGGAGCGATGGCGGGTTTCGAAGCAGTCCACCTACATCTGGCTGAAAGAATGGGAAACTCAGGGGCTTATTGCGCTCAAATACTCGGGCAATCGGCTCTACGTGTCCGCGATCAAGCCGAAGATGAGCATCGTGAAGCAGACCGCATAAACGAAAACCCCGGCACGAGGCCGGGGCTTGAGATCGTCCAGGAAGCTTTGAGCGGCACCACCCATTCAAAGCCAGTCACCAAAAGGTAGAGATTATGTACCACCAACCCAGAATTCGCGTCAAGAGAAATATCCACAAGTCACCCACAAGGCCGGATTTCATTTTCCATCACGTGGGCTCTGACTTTCCGATCAAGGAAAGCTTCCACACCTGGGACCGCGTAATGGCCCTCGGAGACATCTGCACGCTCGTCCGCATCAAGCAGGACGTCCATGCCGTCCATTCCCGTCACTATCGGACGTGGGGGCAGGCATGACCGACGAAACCCAACTCAACATCGACCTCAATGTCTGGCGGGTGAACCAGCACAAGCTGTCACTCAAGGAGACGGGTGAACTTGTTCGCTCAATCGTTCGCGCCCAGAAGGCCAAGCGCCCCAATCGTGAACAGCGCGTCCTGCTGGCTCTCTTCACGCGAGATCCCGCACTGGAGGTCGAGTCATGACCTCCTCGCAGATGGAAGAGGCCGCCTTGGGCGGCATGACATACGCGCGCTTTTTTCCGTCCGATTGGAGGACGGGGTGCCTAACCCTCAATCTTGAGGAAGAAGGGCTTTATATCCGCATCTGCGCTTACATGTACGACACGGGAAAGCCGCTGCGGGACGACTACACGCAATGCGCAATCCTTCTGCGCGTTCAGCCGCTGAAGCTGCGCAAGGTTTTGGAAAGCCTCATCGCCAAAGGAAAAATCATCCGCACGCAGGGGCTGCTCATCAACGAGCGTGTGCAAGAGGAAATCGACCGCTTCCGGCTGGAATACGCAAGTAGAGCTGCCGCTGCAAAGAAGCGCGAAGAGATGCGGCGCTACCGTATGCAACAGCAGATTGAGGAGGCCCGAAGGCTAGCCGCTGCGGAGGCTACCCCCCACCATACCCCCACCCCAACCCCCCACCATACCCCCCCAGTAAGGCAGGGGGTACCTACCCCAGTAACTGGGGTGGTTGATTCAAAAAACTCCAATGAAATCAACGGGAGTTTGGCACAGCCGTGGCACGGCTCTACCACTAATCCAGAATCCAGAAGCCAGAAGCCAGAAGATAATAATAAAGGTTGGAGTACTTGGCAGGCGGAAGCCCCCGAAGATGATGAAATTGTCTTTGAGGGGGACAGGGTGTGCCTCACGCGCCGTGAGTTGGCCCCTCTACAAGAGGCGCTACCACACCTGGACTGGGCTCGAGATCTTCGCATCATTGAGCGCCAAGTGTCGCGATCGGCGAGCTATGGGGCATCGCGCGAACAGCTTCTCGACGTTCTCGAAAACGCACTGCGTGCCGAAAACAATAAAAACAAGATCCTTCGCGAGAAGCTTGAGGCGGCCGCCACTTCCAAAAATCAGATCAAAGACAGTGCGGATTGCTGGCTCACCGAGGAGGGGCGCCTAGAGGTCGCAAACGGCTTTCAAGGCGAGTTACTTAAGCTCGTTGGCGGCGACATCGGCGTACTTCGCGAGCACCTTGACGTTGCTGGTGGGTACGTTCCAGCGCTCGCCAAGGGACGGGTCCTCATGGCGTCGGTGCGCGGACAGATTGCGAAACAACTCAAGTGGGACAAAGACAGACGCAAGACTGAGGTGGCGAAGAAAAAGAAGTCACTGGGCATGAGGTACGCGCTATGATGAACGTTCATTTCATGGCGAAAGACTTCGCCCCGGCAGAGCAGATCGAGCCTGGTTTCCGCGTCGATGCAACTCTAGTGCTCGTTGCGCACCCCTCACACGTCGACCGCGTGAAGGCCCTTGGCCACAAGCATTGCGCCGCCATCGATTTGAAAGTCGGCGGCGAACAAGCTTTGCGCGACGGCGTGATCAAAACCGAGTGGAGCTTTGAGCGGTTTGCGATTGCACTGCCAAAGCAGCTTGGCCGCCTTCGTGAGGATCTTGCTGCCCGCCTCGGAGACGAGCGCTGCGGGTGGTTCGATTGGGATAACAAGCTCACGGATGACGAACTGTCCAAGCTGATCGCGCGCCCGGTTCCGATGTGGACCGATGAAGTCGCGACCATGGCGGACATCCCGGAGCCAGGGCCGGAAGCAACCTACCGCAGCGGATTTGAGGCCCTAGACCGTCACGGCTTCCGCATCACGTTGCCAGCGTTCATGCCGATCATTGGGCCATATGGCTCCGGCAAGAGCGTTTTCCTGCGCCAGCTTTTGATCAACCTCTACAAGCTGCATGGCTGGAAGTTCCTTCTGACCAGCTTCGAGGAGAAGGTGAAACCGCGCTATCAGCGCGACCTTCGTCGCCATTTTCTCGGCAGACCCCTCGTAGACGCTCAGGAACGGGCAACTTACACCGAGGAGGAGCTTCGGGAGGTTGACGACGAAATCGCCGCCAGCGCCGTTTTTTTGCGGCGTAAACGCAATGCCACCTTGGACCTGGAAAGGTTGCTCAATCGGATCGAGTATGCCGTGAGGGCTCACGGGGTCCGGGTTGTCGCCATCGATCCCGTCAACGAGATCGAGCACCAGATCGGCAAGGGCGAGAGCAAAACCGACTACATGGGTCGGTTCATCATGGCCCTTAAGCAGCTCGCGGACGACTACGGCTTGCTGATGATCGTGTGCGCGCATCCGCCCAAGGATGGCGTTGAAAAGCGGCTGTCTAAAACCGGGCTGCTCACGCTCAACGACGGCGCCGACACTGCGCATTGGGGCAACAAGGCCGACATTGGTTTTTGCGTCTGGCGCAACATCGACAGCCCAACACTGCTCCATGCCGACAAGCTCAAAGATCACGAGACGATGGGCAAGCCGTTCTTGGCTGAGATGCGTTTGGATGCCGTGATGAACCAATTCCACATCACGCGCATGGGCTTCGACATTCTGGGGGATGACATCGAATGACCTTCGAACACATATCCGCACCCCTAGAGCGGGTGATTGAGAAGGCAGCGGAAGCCTACGAGGCCGACACCTTCCTCCAATTCGTTCCCCATTCCAGGCTGACAGAGTTCCTAGCCAATGGATGGGAAATCTCTGACGAACTCCATGGGACAAATCATGGGGCGTATTCCGTGCTCTGCGTGTGGAAGGGGAAGGGAGAGCCGAAGTGAGCCACCGCATTGAGCGCATCGGTGATTGCGAACTGCACTTGGCAGATTGCCGGGAAGTGCTGCCGACGCTCAATGCTCGTGGTCATATCATCAGCGACCCGCCTTACGAAGCAAGCCTTCATGCCAGCAAAAACAGTCTACGCGGACCCGTCCGCGTAGACTGTGGGCCGTCCCTAAAGGGTTTGGACTTTGCACCAATCGACGAAATTCGTGGCGATGTGGTGCGGATGGCCGAGGACGTTTGCAACGGCTGGTTCATTGCCTTCTGCACTGTTGAGGGTGTGTCCAAGTGGGCGGATGAAATCAACGCATCGCGCATCAAGTACAAGCGGGCATGCATATGGGTTAAGCCGGACTCCACGCCGCAGCTAAATGGCCAAGGGCCTGCGCAAGGGGCTGAATGCTTTGTAACGGCTTGGAATGGTGTTGGGCATGCGAAGTGGAACAGCGGGGGCAAGCGCGGCGTCTACACGCACTGTGTGAATGGTCCACATAGACACGGCGGACACCCAACGGAGAAGCCAGCAAGCCTCATGCGTGAGCTGTTGCTGGATTTTACTGCGCACGGAGATGTGGTCATCGACCCGTTTATGGGCAGCGGCACCACAGGCGTTGCGTGTACTCGCCTCGGCCGCAGGTTTATTGGGTGCGAGATCGACCCAACGTACTTCGACATCGCATGCGAACGCATTGAGGCGGCGTCCAGGCAGCCGGACATGTTCGTATCATCGCCCCAGCCAAAAGCTGAGCAGTTAGATTTACTCGGGGTCAAACAGTAACCAGTGCGTATTCGAAAAATCGTCAACCGGAGATAAAGAAAATGTGGAAAACTTTCGCAACTGGTGTTATTCTGATAATCGCAGCTTGTTTCCCGGCGGCTGCACAGAACTGCAGTTTCGGAACCCAGGCCGGACTGAGCTTTGGCACAGCTGCCATCTCCCAGCCGAGTTCGGCCAATCTCGACGGCCTGGGTTTTCGCTCCCGATCCCCCGATGCAGGCCTGCATGTCGGGTGTGATGTCAGGGTTTCCGCTAGCCCTTTCGTAGTCGGCCTATTTGGCGACTACACCTGGCGCAACACGGAATTCTCAGTCACGTCCTCGGTGCTGGCGAGCAGCTTCTCGATGGGCCTGTCCAACACCTGGACGGTTGGCGGTCGCGCCGGCTACGCCCTGACAAACGGCGCCATGCCCTACGCACTGCTCGGCTACACCACGACCGATGTGTCGTACTCAGTGGCGCCTGCTGGGATGCCGAGCACCTTGCGCGGGATGACCTATGGTGGGGGGATCGAAATTCCCGTGGCGCCCAATCTGAAGCTTGCTACGGAGATCCGCTCCACAAGCTATGCTTCTACGGATTTGTCTTCCGGCCTCGCGACATTGAAGACTAACGAAATGGCGGGCCTTGTTCGGCTCAGCTTTTCGTTCGGCGCTGACGCCATCCCGTTGAAGTAGGTCCCATGCCCCGCATCAAGCGAGAGGTTGAAATCGATGGTTGGACACGCTGGATAAAACCAGTGATGTCCGGCTATCGGCTGGCGTGCTGTGACTGCGGACTAACGCATGACCTCAAGTTCAAGGTGGAGGGCAAGTCGGTTCTCTACAAGGCAAGTCGGAACAAGCGTTCAAAGGCAGCAATGCGACGGAAAAGGCCCGGTTCATGACCAAGATAACAAAACATCATCCGCGCGAAGGCTTGACGATTATGGGCGGCCCCATGGAACCGGGGTGGGGATGGTTCCAGATAGAAGGCACAACCTTCAAAGCTGGCAATCTCAAGAATGGTAAGGAAGCATCAATCTGCGGTGTAGACGTCACCAGCGAGGATGCAATGACTGCGGCCATCACCAAGCTTTATAACAAGATTGGATTTGGTCGGACGATGACCGTGGCAGAGACCATCAAGCGGAGGCGGAATGCCCTCGGACAAGGAGGCGACCAATGATGGACGTCTCCACCCAGATCAAAACCCTGGAAGAGGTGAAAGACCTCCTCTATCGCGAACTTGGAGCCCAAGACTTGGATGCGGTCATCAGCTTCACGCGGCAAGGCACCGATGAGGTCCGCCGCCCAGAGGACACACCCATCAATAGGGTCTACACCCAGATCAATTCGCAGATCATGAGCTTGAAGATCCGGGAGCGCGTCAAATGACAGGCCGCCAAATCGCAATCAAAGGCTTCCGTCTCGACAAGTCCGGCAAGGTCGTGAAGTCAGCAAAGCACTTGGACGTTTCGACAAGGCTCCGTCAGGCCGCTAGCAAAAAGGTTAGGGTGGTGAAGAAATGACGTATAACTGGTTTGCAATCTGGCTGGGTGAAGCGCAGGCGGAATATCCGGCCCGCAATGCCATCAAGCGCCTTGGGTTGGAAAGCTTCACGCCGACAGAGTTCAAACTCGTCGCCCGCAACCCTCGCGATCCCCGCTCCCCCAAGAAGCGCAAGCCTTACCCTATGTGCATCCGATACGCCTTCGTCGGATTCCCAGAAGGGGCCACATGGGGAGACTGTCTGGAGTTCAAGCCCGAGCACTATGGCCGCGTCATCCGCAATACGCGCATCGTTGCAACCCCGGTCGGGATGACTGCCACTAAGCCAACGCAGCTCACGCAAGAGCAAATCGACAGGCTCGCCGCCCTATCAGATGCACATGTGCCCTACAAAGGCGCTGTGAACCCCCACAGAGGCGTTTTGGAGGTCCAGGTAGGTCAGACAGCCAGAATCCTTTCAACCGCCCTGCACGGCCTCTACGGGCGCGTAGACGCGACGACGGAAAGGGAGGCTCGGGTGGTGATTGAGTTTCTGGGGTCGCTGCGCCCTGTTTGGGTGCCAAAGGGCGAACTTGAAGCGGCGTGATTATACAACGTAAAAATAAGTGGCGTATTGTGGTGTAATTGCGTTGCAATCGTGTTGCGTTTCGGTTATATGCCAATGCATGCAAAGTCGCTGCGTATTTCCCATCTGATTGGTGAGGGGAAACCTAAGCGGAAGCCGCAGCGGCGGAAAGCGGGATAACCACTTCCAAAATCGGCCGAACACCCTTCCACAATTCGCAGCGAAAATCAAGAAATTCCGCGTCGACCTCCTCAGACGCAAACTGCCAGCCTAACCGCTGGCCTTTTTATTCGGAGTTTCCATGGCAAGGGCCAGTGGCTGGCCTGAGTGCGTCTATAAGAGCGGCGCTTTTTGAATGAAGCGAAGGACGCCGGCTGCGTTCCCATGATGCCGCCGCCGTCAATCGAGAGAATTCGACGAATCGGCGGTTTATCTGAAGGAACTGCAACCTGCGTCATGTCGCTTAGCCCTTCGGAGGATAGGGATCGTGCCCGTAGGAATTCTTGTCGCGAATCCGACCGTCCGGCCGATGAATGACGACTTCGCTCTGCTGGTTGATCGCGATCTCCCGTGCAGCCCGTTCGGCATCTCCCTGGGTCGGATGGATCGAGGTTGCCCTCTCATTCCTTTCGCCACGCACGGCCCATTCGTCACCGTGCGGAACGACATGCTGATTCTTGCCTGCCATGCTCACAACTCCTGATTCCTTGACCTGATTCGCAAATCGTAATAAGTAGCTATACGCTCTGTCATAGCCTGAGCCGAAGAAATAGCCCCGCGGGGCTGTCGACGATCTAGACATGGAACTCTATACGATCTGTCATGGCCGAGTCAAGCGCACCAAAAGACTTCGCCTCTCGCCTGCGCAAAACGCGCGAAACGCGGGAGCTAAGCCAATCCGAACTGGCCAGGGAAGCCGGCATGCAACCTTCGGCCATCGCCCATTTTGAGGCTGGGCGCCGCAAGCCGTCGTTCGACAACGTGCGAGCGCTCGCGAAGGCGCTGAAGGTCTCGGCCGACTACCTACTCGGGGCGCAAGCCGCGACGACCGCCTTTCGCGACGAAGACAAGCTGAGCGCAAAAGATCGACTTTTTATTCAGAACATCATCGACACAATGATTAAGGACAAGAAATAGGGGGCGAAACATGGCGGGCACAGGTGGCACCATTCATCCGGTGTTTACGCTGGGATGGCCCAAATGATGACGCCCCAATCCAGCACAGGGGGGAGTGCTAGTATTGGGGCGTTTTGTACGCACTGGCACTATACGCATCACCACCAACGCCAATCACGACGCAAGTAATATCACGCAACATTGCGATGGGATTTTGGCGAGCATATCCGTGAAACGTTCCCCGTGAAACAAATGCGAGAGGTCAAATGATCCCCCTCAATGAGTATGAAATCCTGGGCGCTGTGCAGAGGCAACTGGCGGACACCATTCAGTATCTCAACCGGGACGCAGCCACCGTCGATATCGACGCCGTTTATGCGCACCTAGAGCGCACCATGGCCCGCCTCGAAGATCTTCGCGCCATGCGCCAAGGCTCAGCCGTGGAAGGGGAGGTCAAAAAGGTAGAGGCTGCCGCCTGATGCCGTTCATCATGGGGTCAATCCCCTATTTCCATTGTTTCGTCCGGCGCGAGTACACACGCAACCTTATCGATCGACACGGAGAGTTTGTCCCGGCTGTCGCCTACGGCATCCGCTGCGTTCGCGGCCATTCCCCATGGTTGCAGACAATGCTGATGGAGCCCGAAGCCCCATCGCCAAACAGCACGGGCGGAGCCGCCTTCATGGTTCCCATCGAGGCCGTCGTCCACCAGCCCTGCCCCATGCCAGAGGACATGACCTATGTCTGTCCGTGGGACGTGTTCTCCAGCACCTTTGGCGTTGTCGAACTCGAATTCACGGCCAGGGGCGCGGTTTTTGCCCTCCCTGAAAAGAGACCTGGGCAGTATCTCTTCACCGTCGACTTCTCGGGCTCCGACCTTGCAGACGATCCCCTGCAACACAAGAGCCTGCACTTCTGCAAACTAGAGGGCGGCCTAATCGGCGCCTTCCCAAACAATCGCTTGCTCTGGCGTGATGACGCCTTCTGGAAGGTGATGGACCAGCGCCCAGACTTCCAATCCCTGAGCGGAGAGTTTCGCGCTGAAGGGCACCAAAGCCTCATCACGCCACGAAAACCGCAGCGCCCACCACTCCGGGAAGCCGCAGAATGACGAAGGCCTCCGAAATCATCGACATCTGTCATGGCCTCAACCTCTACTTCCCCAAGATCGTAAAGGCTTCAGAATGGGATGGTTCGCCTATTTACATGGTCACCTTTGGATACATGGCCTACCGCCAAACGGTGACGTTTCCAGCCACTACATCAATTCCGGAGGCTAAAGGCATCATTGCCCAGGCAGCATCTGTTTCGAGAGAAGTAAATGTCTGACCTTACTCCTAAGCAGGAGGCCTTCTGTCTCGCCTACATTGAAACCGGCAATGCAAGCGAAGCTTACCGCCAAGCCTACGACACTCAGGCCTCCGCCAAAACAATTCACGAGAAAGCGAGCCGCCTTTTGGCTGAGGGCAAGGTGAGGGCAAGGCTGGGGGAGCTACAACAAAAGAACGCAGAGGCTAGCGGAATCACGGTCGAGCGCATCACAAAGATGCTTGCCGACGCCTACGACCTCGCAATGGACAACCAAGTGCAGGCGCCAGCCGCCGCAGTCTCTGCCGCACTAGGCCTTGCCAAACTCCACGGACACCTCGTCGAAAAGAAACATGTCATCGCTGATCATCAGCACACTCACGTCCAGAAATCAGTATCCGAAACTGCTGAGTGGATTAGAGGCGTTATCCGAGAGCGAGCAAAGAGCCTACCTAAGGGTTCTCTGCAGAACTGATCTCTTCTTCCTGCTCCGGTATGGCTGTGGGCGAGCTGATACGGATCGCGATTGGTACTTTGATCGCTGCAGGGAGGTTCAATCGCAGCCTCACGGCGTTCTGGATCTCTGGGCACGCGAACATGGCAAAGACCTTGATCGCGACACCCCAGTTCTCACGACGCAAGGGTGGAAAAAACACGGAGACCTCAAGCCCGGCGACAAGGTGTACTCGCCGAGCGGGCATCCGGTCGAGGTTGTTGCAACGCGCGCGTTCGAAGCGAACAAGTGTTACAAAGTAACGCTTTGCAATGACGTTCAGATAACGGCCGGGGCCGGCCATCTATGGCGCGTTACCGTGCCAACAAGAAAGCGCGTTGCTGGCACGTTCATAAAGGGACAAACGCACGGCAAGAGGGTTGGACGCGAAGAGCGCATCGTAACGACGGAGGAGCTTTCGTCGATCGTTGGCCGGCATAAGTATGGTGTCGGTATTGCGATCTCAAGGCCGCTTGCTGGTGACGACTCTGCGCTTCCAATTGACCCGTATCTTCTCGGTGTTTGGCTGGGGGACGGATTCTCAAGCATTGGTGCCATCTGCGGCGTAGACCACCAGATCTTCGATGAGGTCCGGCGTCGCGGTCACGACTTGATTGCACGCAAGATTGACGAGTCCAAGCATCCCGACTGGCGGGTTTACAGAGTGGTTGGGCTAACGAACAAGCTTCGTAGCCTGGGCCTCATAGGCAACAAGCACATCCCGGACGCATATTTTTGCGCATCCGAGCGGCAAAGACGCGAACTTCTGTGGGGCTTGATAGATACAGACGGTCACGTGGCAACAACTAGAAATGCCACCGTAGAATTCTGCAACATGAGCCACACTTTGGCGTCTCAAGTTAGGACGCTTGCAATCTCACTTGGCTATAAGGCCAGGATTACGCCGAATAGAACATTTGGAAACTGGATTGTTAGCTTCCAGGCATATGCCGACGACGAGCATGGTTTGCCGTGCTTCTTGGAGAGAAAGAGGCGCAACCTCAAGTCCGGCATAGAACGCCATAGCGCATCAAAGACTTGGTATGTAAGGTCGGTACAAGAATGCGGAAGCGTTCCGACAAACTGCATCCAGGTCTCTAATGAAGATGGCATGTACCTGGCGGGGAAAGCACTTGTCCCAACGCACAACTCGTCGGTCATCACGTTCGGGCTCACAATTCAGGAAATCCTCGCCTCCCACGGTGAAGATCCGATCGTTCCAACTGAGCTTACCTTTGGCATCTTCAGCCACACACGCCCAATCGCAAAGGCCTTCCTCCGCCAAATCAAGATCGAACTCGAAACGAACGAGCGGCTAAAGGAGTGGTTCCCTGACATCCTCTGGAAGGACCCGCGCAAGGAAGCACTCAAGTGGTCCGAGGATGAAGGGATTATCGTTCGTCGTAAGAGCAACCCGAAAGAGGCAACCGTTGAGGCGTGGGGCCTAGTCGACGGCCAGCCAACCTCAAAACATTACCTGCGCATGGTCTACGATGACGTTGTGACCCGAGAGAGCGTCACAACGCCCGAGATGATCAAGAAGACAACGGAAGCCTGGGAACTCTCTCGCAACCTGTCGTCTGAGGGTGGGGAAAGCCGCTACATCGGCACGAGGTATCACTTCCTCGACACTTACAAGACGATGATGGAACGCGGCATCAGGGCGAGGGTATATCCGGCAACCGTTGACGGCACGGCATCAGGTGATCCGGTTCTCATGAGCAGGGAGACACTGGCTAAGAAGCGCGTCGAGATGGGCGCCACCTTCAATAGCCAGATGCTTCAGAACCCAAGCCCCGATGAAGACGCCTACTTCAAAAAGGAATGGTTCCGCTGGTACGACACCGCGCCACAGCATCTCGCAAAGTACGGAGCTTCTGACTTCGCTGTAACGGCCAAGGGCGGCGACTTCACAGTACACTTGGTCGTAGGTGTCGACCCCGACGACAATCTTTACATTCTGGATGTCTGGCGCAAGCAAACGACAACCGATGTATGGATTGATCAGATGATTGCCAGGATGCAGCAGCACAAGCCGTTCATGTGGTCCGTGCCTGGAGATCAGATCAGGCGTTCCATTGGCCCCTTCCTCACGAAGCGCATGGCCGAGACGCGCACCTACGTAACGCTGCACGAGAGTTCCGAGGCCGGCGACAAGCCCAGCAAGGCCAGGTCGTTTCAAGGTCGCATGTCCACGGGCAAGGTCTACTTCCCCAAGCGCGCAGAGTGGCTGGACGATCTGATCATGGAAATGTCCATGTTCCCCGTTGGTCATGACGACCAAGTGGATACGCTAGGCCAGATCGGACGCATGCTGGGCGAGATGGCAACCGGTTATGTCCCGCCATCTGAAGAAGACAAGCCCCTTGCGGATTACGGTCACGGCTTTGCCGATGATGACGGCGAAAACTGGAAAGTGGCATGACGCCTAACATGGCTCCGACACTCGAAGAGCAGATGGCTGCGCCGCCACAAGACGGCTTGCAGTACGTCGAAG
>ERZ869929.778-NODE-778-length-14632-cov-3.998902_pt1 | contig 14632 bp, 11 predicted proteins | sample MGYA00579312_ERZ869929 | MGnify/ENA primary metagenome ERZ869929 (study PRJEB32216, sample SAMN09231818) | wastewater metagenome | place: USA: Maryland | collected 2016-08-09 | study: EMG produced TPA metagenomics assembly of the PRJNA472060 data set (Reclaimed... | reverse complement strand
TGTAGATTGGACAAGTCTTGACCAGTTTGAATATCTGTTTCAAGACCCGCAGGTGTAATACCAATCGATCGCAGATCCTGCCCTTGTGTGGTCTGCAGATCGGGTTGATCGCGCTCTTCTCGCCACATTTTTTCGTTTTCCACAATCTCTTCTTCGCTTAGGCCCAAGTAACGTTTGAGCATGAAACGCTTGCTCAAATAAGGCACCTGCTCAAGAGCTGTAAATGTGTTTACACGACTGGTGTCTAGTTCAATTTCACGGTATGCTGCAAAATTTTGCGGAGCACAAAAGCTCAAGTTAAACAATCCTGCATCAATGTTGAAGCCTCTCCAACGCAGAAACATTTTGAATTCGTCGTCAAGCTTTTGAATAACCAATTGTTGTAACCGTTCGCAGAACTGGTTAAAACGGTATTCTTGAATCAGTGCTGTGCCTACTCGACCGTCGTTGACCTGCTGACCGCTGTCATCGGGACCTGTGGGCAAGTATGAGCTAGGCACACGCAGGCCACGAGCCATTTTGTTGTTGAAATACTTCAAGTCATCAATCTCGCCAAGATTTTGTCCGCCCGGCAAGGGTTCAACACTAGAGCCACGTCCATCTGCTGTCTGCGGAAAGAAGTAGTCTTCGTTGATACTGAGTGGATTGTATGTGGCATCCATCATGTTTTGACCACCACCACTCAATGTAGGGATTCTGCGCTGGTGCATTTCGTTCTTTACACGTTCCACAAAGGCCATGGCCATGTGGCTGGGCATGTTACCAACGTCAATCTTAAACACTCTGCGCTCTGGAGCACGACTCACACGATAGATCAGCACAGCGTCTTCCAGCAGTTCTTTTTGCTTGTAAACTTTGAAAATGTTCTCTAAAATGCTCTTGCCAAAAGGCCAGAACACATCTAGGCCTTCGCTCAAACTGATGTGAACCACGTGCTTGGCGTCCAATGTAGCTTCGTTCACAGCTCTAGCAAAACGGCTGTTGCCCACCAGTCCCTGTGAACCCGATGGTGCTGTGTAGTTGCCTTGATTGGTGATTGAGCCCACTGACGGGTTGGTCACAAAATCCTGTGCTGTTTTAGCAGCCACAGTCATGTTTTCAAAATTGGGGTTTAGATCACGAATAACATACTGTTCTGGGCGCTTGCCTTCTGATTCGTTGACAATGATACGGCTGACCTTGGTCATGTCTACCCACATCATTTCAAATGTTTCAGGATCACGCACAAATACTTGATCACCGTATTTGATGGTGTTGCGGAACAGTTTGAAAATACGCTGATCCAGCTGGTTTAGTTTGGTCCACTGTTGCAGTTGTTTTTTGATAATTTCCACTTCGTGATCAGTGGGGTTGTCAGTGAACTGTATGTCAAATGGTGTGTTGTTGTCTTGGTTTTTCTGTGTTGAAAATTCAGCAATGATATCCAAGCATGCATTGATTTCACTATCACAGTCCATGTTTTCGTATTGATTGTAACGTTCAATACGATTGGGATGCCCTGAATAAACTTCGGGCAGTCTGCTGGCATAGTTTCTGTAAGCAAAGTCGTTGGCTGTGTAAAGCCCGTTTTGCATGCTACTACCGGCTGTGCCAGTTTTACCGTAGCCAGGCAAACCAAATTGATTGGTGCCTGATATTGGGCTCATGTCGCCGTTTGCATTTGCGACTTTGAAATATTTTTTCCAAGACATAGGCTGTATTTACCAGGTATTACTGTTGATACTTTAACATTTTCTCGTTGACACCCAGCTGACTTCTGCTGAGGTAAATCATTTCGTCCATTCGTTCTACCATTTTGGCAAACAGCTCAGAACTGTTGGGTCCAAAATCTCCAATGGTATTTGTGTTGGCAGGACGTATGCTGATCTCTTCTGTGCCGTGCATGGCAATGTCAGGCTTGTAACCGCTCATAGGGCCACTGAGAGTTCCTTGCCATCCAAACGCACCTGATACAGGCACTTGCGATGCAGCAGGAGTTGAGGGTGCTGTTGGCGCCGCAGGCAGTTGCGATGTTGATGTGCCCATTTTACGGGCAGCCCAGGCCTTGAGATCGCCCACAGTCTTGGCATCCTTGAACACATTGGGATTGGCATGAATAGCTCTGCCGTCAACCACTGCTTCAATTGGTGTTTGATCCGGTGCTTTTAAAACTTTTGTTGCGCCAGCTGCACCCAAGAAATGCGCAAGATATGTAGCAGCATCTGTGGTTGCAATTCCTGCTTTTCCGAGTGCAGCTTGATTTTGCGTTGTGAGTTGAGCCAGTGCCTGACGCTGTAGTCCAACATCAGCTTTCATGTCCTCAAATGTTTTACCGTGCAATGCAGATCCAGGACTGGATTTCTTTACCAAACCTTCAAATGTGCCTTTGGTAATCTGGCCTATGCCAAATGCGCTGCTGGTTCCACCTATGTTACCAATGTTGCGACCACCGCTTTCAGCCTGTATGATCTTGTCAATGATTCCACCAGTGACTTTGGCTGCTGCCGATGATGCTGCTTCAGTTTGTTCTTGTTCGTATCTGGCTTTGGCTCTGCCGCTGGTTGGCAATAACCTTGTTAGGTATTCCACTGCATGCGACAAAATCTGCATGGCCTTGGTCAGTGGATTGACCCCAACATTGATCAATTCTTGCATAGCATTTGACGATCGAATTTGACTGTCTCTTGTCTTGCTCTGTGCGTCTGTGGCAGCATTGAGTCCAGATTCCAAATCAGCAACTTCTTTTTCGCTGAGTCCCAGCTGTTTGGCAAAATCCAGCTGGCGTTTCATCATAAAACGATTTACATCTCTAAAGCTAGGTCCAAACTCTGCACCAATTAGGGCCAACTCTTTGCGCATATCTCTAAACGGAGCCATAGCGTCGCCTAGGCCTTGCATAGTATCAACTGCTTTGCCACCAGCAGCAAAGAAGTCTTTGTTGAACTGCATGGACGCACCACTGGTGGCCATTAACAAATCTGTGGTGCCAGTGATCACGCCCGAAAAATTAGCAGCAAATTCTTCTGCCATTTTAGGACTGATAGCATACATTTGATTAAATGCAGACAGTGCTTCCTGTTGTGCTTCTTTGGGAAGATCAACCAACGAAGCATAGAAAGAGTCAATCATTTCAGCTCGTTCTCGTTGTTCTTCGAGCTCTTTACGTTGTGCACCAGTGAGTCTGGTCAACGTTTCCATTTCTCGAATGTAAGCTTTGGCTCCTGCTGTTGTGGCTTCATTGGCTCTGCCCAGAGAACCCATCTGACGAAAGTAGCCTGCATTGGCTCGCACTATATCGTCAACGGTCATGCCCAAGTTGAAGAATTTTACACGAGCATCTTCCATGCCCATGACCATGTTGGCCAGATTTTTGCTACCTGTAGCAGCAGTGCCGCTGAACATGGCAAAATTCTGACTGCTTTCCGACAGAGCACTGCCCATGCGATCCAGCTCATTGATAGTATATCCAAAACGCTGCATGTTTTGGAACACATCGTCCATGCCCTGCGCACCCACGGTGCCAGTGCGGCTCAGCTGCTGGAAACTGCCGTATAGTGCATCACTTTGTTTGTTGACCGCAGTAAACAGGCCCGTCAGTGCATTGATCACTAGGCCTATGCCCTTGCCCAACACACCAAATTGACTGGCCACTGTAGCAGCCACTGTGCCTGCTGATTCTATGCTGTTGTTGAACACAGATGCGCCTTTGGCACCATTGGTAATGTCCACTGCTGCTTGGCGGCTGGCTTGCCCTAGCTGTCGCAGGCTGTTGTTCAGTGTGGCTGTGTAGTTTTTTACCCCTTTGACAGCATCAGACATTTCACGTGCCAGTGCTTCACTCACAGGAATTCCTGCTCGCACAGCAGTGTTGTAGCGATCAAAGATCTCTTGGATTTCTTCTGGGGTATACATATCGGCCATAATTATATTTACCGAGAAAAAACATGACTCCAAACAACCCACTCAAACAGTATTTTCGCCAGCCTGCTATCTTTATCAAGCTGCCCAGCAACGGCAATTTCTACCCCGACGGCACACTGAACATGCCGCCCAACGGGGAAATTCCTGTTTACCCCATGACTGCCATTGACGAAATCAGTTATCGCACACCTGATGCCTTGTTCAACGGTGCTGCCACAACATCAGTGATTCATAGCTGTGTGCCCAACATTTTGGATCCCTGGGCCGTCCCTGCCATGGACATTGACACCATATTGGTCAGTATCAGGATTGCCAGCTATGGGCATACCATGGAAATTGAGTCTGAGTGCCCGCACTGCAAAAATCAAGACACATTTGGCATTGATCTACGCACAGTGTTGGATTCTATGAAATCCCCAGACTATCAAGATCACATTGGTTTTAGAGACATTGAAATCTACTTTCGTCCCATGACATATCGCAACCTCAATGACAACAACAAAAAGCAGTTTGACGAACAGCGTATGTTGCAGAACATCGATGTAGTGGATCAACCCGACGAAGAAAAGATCAACATGCTGACACAAGCATTGAAAAAGATCACTGAAATCACTGTGGATGCACTGGGCCAGAGTGTTGCAGCTATCAAAACTCCCACGGCATTGGTCACTGAACAGCAATACATACAGGAATTCTTAAAGAACTGTGATCGTCAACTGTTCAATCAAATACGTGATCATATCATAGCTCAGAAAACCATGAGCGAAATACAGCCCTTGACCATTCGCTGCCCTGCCTGCAGCAGTGAATATCGACAGGCACTGACCCTGGACATGTCAAATTTTTTCGCTCCCGCCTCTTGACCATGGACTCTGACTCCATCATGGGGTTAGTGGACCAAATGGAAAAAGACACGAACAACATTCGTCAAGAGGCTCTCAAGATAACTTGGTATATGCGAGGTGGGATTTCTTACGAAGCAGCACTAAATCTCAGTTCCACAGAACGCACTCTAATCAATGAGATTATCAAAGAGAACTTGGAAACTACCAAGAAGTCAGGATTGCCATTCTTTTAAGATGTGCTACGCACATCTATTAACTCGCTTGCGCTCGTTAATCATTGGTTCTACGCGAAGCGATAAACTTTCATGTAGATTGATCTGGTCAGACGGAACCTGTTGCACGGTTCCGTCTTTGTGTGCCTTCATGTGAGTATCACCAGCCACGACATTAGAAGTAGGTATTTTTACCGTTGCGCTACTGGGCTCTGACCTTTCCCAACCTACATCGACTCGCTGCAAGCAGCGTCTTAGACCTCGTTCCTAGTGTCTAAGTTTTCGTAGCACGGCTTTTCGTATGCTAACATTCATACTATATCAACACGTCGGGCGTATGGTTCTACCCTCGGACTCACTTCCATTTTTCAGGATACTGGGATCTACCCAGGGGAGTGTATCAATATGTTACGTGTCCGGTTTCTTATGCCGGTTTTTCCACAGCGGTATTACAAACTGGCCCGCCAACCTTAAGTGTTAGGTAATATATAACCTTTGGGAATCCAATTAACAAACTTGCCCCCGCATGTGTTGCAGATTATTTTTCCTGCATGCGGTCCAGTGGGCTTGTTGATGATTTCCCAGTTGTGGTCTTTATGGATGCCTAGATGCTGCCTGAGTTTTGTTCGTTGATTGTGCCATGCTTGATCAAATCCTGTTTTTGGATCAGTCCAATAAGGATTGTTTAAAAAACCAGTATCACTTTTGTTAGTTTTACTATAATCAAACTTGGTCATAATTTACCTATGATGTGACTACCATGAACACGCACTTGTATGTGTCCATTGTAGTAGTCTGCTGATTCTAATACTCTGCGGGAAAATTGTTCTCTTGCTTCAATGTAACTGCATTCTGATTTGCTTTTACAATAATATAGGATTTCGCGGGTGAATTTGTCGTTGCCTATTAATTCCACATCCTTGGTTAGCTCAGGGCTGGAGCCGTAGTAGTCGCGCCAATCGCTATCCACCTTAGTGCGGATTTTCTTTTTCTTTTTGCTGCCGTTTTTTAGTTTGACTGTTTTTTGTGTAGTCTTAGAGAACTTTGCTAGTTTTTTGCCTATATACATGCGGCCATTTGTAGTGTTTGTAATAAGATATACAAATCCCACACAATCTTCAGGTAGGGCTTCTACCACTTGATTTTGAAATGTCCATGTCATGCATGTTAGTTATCTCAGTGCTGCCTATTGTTTATTTTATGTTAGTTCTGTGTTACGCTGCCATTGATTTGTAAAACTGGTGCCAGATTCTGCAGTGCCGCAAATATCCATGCAAATAATATTAGGTTGTAAACTGTTCCATGAATTTTGAATGCTATCAAAATCTGTAATAAAATTTTGTTGTCTACTGCCTAACCAGCAGCAAGGACTTATGCGACCTTGCGCATCTATATAAATGCTTTGTTCGTTGAGTGCATGACAATCAATTTTGGTCCCAACGATTTTTGGGGACTGCCACCCAATGGGTTGTTCAAGCCTGTCTGTAAAGCCACGCTTTGATACTTTGGCACGAAACCATCGGAATCCCATATCTCGGGCCAGTTGCTCGCAAGCATCCACTTGATGTTGGTTGTGTCTGTATACCAACATATCCCAGTGTGCTGATCCTCCGGCTGCAACAAAGGCTTCCACATTGTGCATCAGCTTGGACCAAGAGACATTTTTTCGATATACCGAATTAGTGTCCTCAAGACCGTCAATGCTGAATACAACGTAATCGCGTGGTTGATTGAAAATTGTGCCCAGCTCGTGCCACCACAGGGTATTTTGTAGCGCACCATTGGTATTCATGCCCAGCACAATTTTTTTGTTTAGCTTTCGGAATTCTCTGTAGATGCTCAACGTATGTTTGCCAGCAGCCGGATCTCCGTAGTTTCCGCACATGAACATCTTGTCGAGAGCAGCAATACGATCAGCGTCAAACACTTGCATGATTTTATACATGTCTAGATGATGCTGCTGATCTTTGCGAAAGTTGCTGTCGGTTTCTCGAGCACACAAAGGACAGGCAGCCTGACATACGTCAGTGGGCTCTAGATGCAAGACTTTTATATCACGCAATGTCGACGTCGGTGCTGTAGTTGGTAAATCCATTTTCTTTTACAACTTTGAGAATGTTCTCAACCCGACCTGCAAGCTCGTCTTTGTGGCTTACAAGCCAGATTGATTTGTGGCGTTCGCGACTCATCTTCTTCAGCAAGCCCAACCCGTTTTCTACGCCCTGTGTATCCAATCCATTGTCCATGAGCTCGTCGATGAACAGCAGATTAATGGGATGATACAAGCTTTCCCAAACATCACGGAACGCCCACGACATTGATAGAATCAGTCGTGTGCGCTCGCCGCGACTTAGGTTATCAAAATCTAATTCTCGACCCAGCTCCTCGATACTAACACTAAGATCGTTTTGGAACTTCACAGTGTGCGGCAATCCAATGCGATCCAAGTAGTGTGTGAGACGCTGATTTAGATAGCTCAAGTTCTGATCAATGATCTTCTTGCGAACAAAGCTGTCTTTGCTGGTCAACAGTTTGAGCAAGAAGTCTTGATGTTCTTGCAGACGAGTAAGTTCATTGAGTGTGTCGTAGCTTACAACCTGCAATGCCTGACTCTGCATGTCTTCAATCTGTTCTCCATAAGGATCGGTTTCAGCAGCACGAGATTCCAAGCTTTTACGCAAGCTATCCACTGAGTTTTTGTGATTTAGTGCATCTTCTAGAGTGTCATAGAACACACCGGGTGCTTTTCCTAGCTCACCAATGTTGCGCAGCGCATCTTGGTGTTCTTGGCGTTGTGTGTCATTAGCCAATAGTTGTAGAGCCGCTTCCCGAAGTGAAGCTTGTTTGGATAGCCTAATTTCATCTTGTTTGGCATCATGAATTTCTTGACCGCATGCATAACACTTGTGATCGTTGAGGGCAGCAAGTTCTCGTTCAAGCTTCTCCACTGTTTTTTGTAGCTTCGCGTCCTCGGCAGCAATGTTGCGGAGATATTTTTGTGCTTCTTCGTGCGCTTTGCTACGCTGATAGTAGGTATCGAGATCTCGATGTGATTGCAATTCTTGTTCAATATCAATGTGTTCAAGATCTGAAATAGCTTGTGCAAACTGTGCCACATCATCGTTGCGTTTCTTGACCCAGAGAGTTTGTCGTTTACGAAGGCTCTCAATCTGTTCTTCAATTCTTTTGTTGGCCTCTTGCACAGCACGAATACGGAATTCTTCTTGACTGATAGCATCTTTGGTTTGACGATTTAGTTCTTTGATGCGGTCCGCACGTTCACTTAGTTGCGTAATGCCCAGCAACTGCTCAATGATAGTGCGTTGCTCATTGGCCTTCAAACTAAGAAAAGGCTCTGTGTAAGTGTTCAGTGCTAATACATGCTTGAACATGTCATGGCTCATGCCTAAGATACGTTCGATTGCTTCCTGAGTTTCTTTGTTTTCGCCTTGTGCTTCGTCTGTTGCGGTCTGTTCTTCGTTGTTGACATAGAACTTTAGCACGTTGGGCTTGCGACCGCGCTCAATTTTATATTCTTTGCTGCCTACTGAAAAGTCCAAACTCACCAGCATGTGCTTGGCATTGGTCTTGTTCACAAGATTGTCCTTGCGAATGTTGCTGAGTGCTTGACCATAAAGAGCATAGCTTAGAGCATTGATAATTGTGGTCTTGCCTGTGCCATTGCGACTACCATCGCCACCTAGGTCTAAGTTTTCGCCAAGAACTAATGTAAGATCTTTGCGGTCAAAGTCAATGCCCTGTGTGGCATTGCCTACACTCATAAAGTTTTTTACGGTTAAATTTTTAAATCTGATCATAAATGTGAGGAAACACCAACTGGCTATTTAAATTTCGACGGGTGTCAATAGTTTCTAAAAATTTTCTTAGATCTTCCACATTAGAATTACTTTTTGAATCTAAAAAATTATACATGGTAGTCAAGCATTTTGCAAACCATTGTGAAGAATTTGCAGTTTGTAATCTTTGTGACACTGTGTTTTTTAAATGTAAGATTTGATCTTGCGGCAAATTGCGAACATCCAGTTCAGGAGGATTGGCCAAACACTGGATAATATACATATTTTCTTGAAATCCTTGAGAGTTCAAAAAATCAATGCAGTCAAACAAGCCAGTTGAGTTTAAGGCACACCAGACCATATTGAAATTGATATCTTTGTTATGGCGCTGTAAAGTATTTAAATTTTGCAAAAACGTTGTCCAATCCCCGGGCCACCTAATGTAGTTGTATTGGGACTCAATGGCATCGACGCTGATGGTCCATTTTACATTTTTGAACTGTTCTAATAACTGAAAAACAGGAGTGTCAAGTTTGCTTAAATTGGTGTTGATTCTAATTTCCACTTCAGGATTGACAACAATGAGTTTTTCCAACAACTCCTGATTTTCTTTCATCAGCAGTGGTTCGCCACCGGCTAGATACACATGTTTGATTTGCCCCAACCGATCAAAAATATATTGTTTGTTTTTTTCTATTACTGAATTGTCAACAGACCAACGATAGTCGTTGAGTTCTTGTGCCCATTTACTGCTAAGGTCAGGCCCGCAATACACACAGGCTTGATTGCAGGTATTGCGCCAACGCAAATCTAGCACACGAAGATCAAATTGATCAGGAGTGTCATAGATAGACATGTCCACAGATTTGATACCATATTTTTTATACCAGCTACGGTTGCTTTCACTCATGGCTGGATTGCTAGCAAACTTTTCGATACTGTAGCAAGCATTGCATCTTTGGTGTGCTACTTTGTTGAGCATGTCAGTTTTGATCTGATTGTTTGCGTCTCCGTGCAAGCATTCTTCCAATGTTTGCCTATTTAAATTACCAAGTGGCATTGAGTTAATTGCACAGTTACTGACTCTTCCATCTGGGTTTATAAACAGCCCGATCCAAGGCAATGAGCATATTGTTGGATGCAAAATAAATTCTTTGATATTCATAGTGCAATGCTTTCTAATATGTTTTTGGCACACTGGTCTTTGTCTTGTATGTGTTCAGGGTTTACCAACACCAATTTACATTTTGCTACTTTTTCCAAAACTTGATGTGCGTGTGCTAATGCTGTTTTTTGAGTTACATATTCTAACAAAAATGTGTCCGTCCAGTTCGGGGGATTTACTACAACGATACTGCCGATGCTTAACACAGTGCCGTTCCAGTCTCTTGCCAAACGATATACAATTTGAGACTGAACATAATCTGGTTTTGCATTGTTAATAAACAAGTCAAATCCGTTGATCTCTTTTATAATTTTAGAAACTACACTGTAATCTCGTATGTCATAACCGTTGGATCGGCTGAATCCAACAACATGATGTCCTTGTTGAGTCAGCAGATCAAAAAAACTTTTGCCAAGTCCTGCGGTATGTCCGGTTACGGCAATTTTTTTAATCATAGCGTTTGATAAATCTTTAGCAACAGCTTGTTGTCGTAGAACTCTGACTCAATATTAGTAAGCTGGTCTACAACAATTTGATCCACTGACTCAAACTTGACTTCTCCTGGAGCCATGTCTTCGTCGACCCCTGAAGTCTTGTTTGGGATCAAGGCCATCTCTCTGAGACTATACTGCTGAATGAATGTTTCTTTGATGAAGTTGGCTTCTTCGTAGCTGATCTCAATGTCTAGATTGACTCTAACATGCATCTTGGGTTGAAGAAGTTGAGCAGCGTTGTCGATAAGGTTAGCGAGTCCGTAGACCCTGTAGGTTGGTTGAGCAGGCCAAGCATGAAACTCAGGCGCTGCTCCCCACTCCAGTATAGTGAGGCCACGTTCGTCGTCACCAGCGTCTGCATAATTGTGAGGGAACGCATTACCGATATAGGTAATGTTTTTTTTGGTTTGTCGCTTGTGGAAGTGCCCGGTATACACATGTCCGAATCCTCCAAGATCCTCGCGCTTGATTTCTCCATGATCCGGCATCTCCACCATTGCGTTCATCAAATAGCCAGGCAGTTCGAAATGCCCAAACAAGTATTGGCCGCTTAGTTTGGCCAAGCGTCGATGATCGTCGCCACATAACCAAGGGGCAATAGTGACATTACCATCGCTGAACCAATCATTGCAGATTTGAACACGAGGGAGGTGCTTCGCCCACTCCACGCTTTGAATGTCACGTTTATCGCGATAATATAGATCGTGGTTACCAGGAATAAAATACACACGTTCAAAATGCTCATTCATGTGCTCCAGTGCTTGTAAGCTGTAGTTTAGGGTAACAATGTTTAGGGTAGATCGGTTGTTGTGCCAGTCACCTAGGAACAAGCAGGTTTCGCAACCCTCTTCTTTGGCTTTTTGGGTAGCCCACTTTACAAAAGCCAAACAGTCCTCATTGTGGAGAACACTGTTGGACTTGAGTCCAAAATGGATGTCTGTGAAGATTGCTGCTTTGCGAAATAGATTACTCATCCTGCTATTATATTACTCATCCAAGCTAGATACAACCGGTCCGGACATCTGACTGCTGGTCTTTCCAGAATTTTGGCGAGTCCAACTTGGGTTGAGCCCGTTCATTTCCAAAATGTCATCTCTGATATTTTGCATCTTCTTTTCAATGTTAAGAATTCGTGTAAAGCTATTAGTAATGGCGGCGGTGTAATACGCAAAGGGATTCTGACTTTTGGATTCGTCAAACTGTAAACCAATTTGAGATAGTTGTAGTAGAGCCTGTCCACGCATTTCCTCATTGTAAGTATATCCGCGCCAGTTAGAACGAGTAGCATATCGTTCGCATAGCTTCATAAACATCATGGCCAGCTTGCGAGTCATGTTGCCATGATCTTTGGAAAATTCTCCAGTTTGGAGATCGCCTTTCCAGTGACTGCGACCCACGATAAAAGGCACTTTGTCTTCGTTGAGTCTGTATTGCTCAAATGGGGGAAAGTTCACACGCATCTTTGTGGTGTCTTGTGGCACAGCCAAAATTTCAGTGTCGAGCTCTTCTTCCGTTTCTACAAGATCTTCGAACTCTAGAATGTCTTCGATTTTGCGTTTCTTTTGTTGACTCTTAGGAACTTTTTTAGGGGCAAGGGGAATGTGATCCCAGCAAGTGATTCTAAACACTAGGTCAGTATGGGCAATCTTCTTTTCGTTGACTTCTTCGCCGGTTTCGCGTTTGAGTCGATCTGCGCGATTTCTACGAGCTTCGGCAATAGTGCGCTGATTGATCTTGGCCAAGCTAGGCAAAATAATATCATACTGATGATCTTGATCGCGATCTCGAAACCAACAGTAAGTGTTTTTGCTATGGTGTATTTCTTTTAAAATGTCTCTGTTGTTGAGGTAGTTAACCTTTGCAGGGGTTCTTGTGGGTGTGTCAGACACAGGTAGTCTCCTATAGATTACTTAGTATAGCACAAAAGTGTGACTTGTCAACCCTGAGATAAACTGAGCCTATTTTAAAATGGGTAAATAAAGCTATGCAAACAGAATCTCAAGACATTGAACAGCAACAGCCAGAGGCACAAGAACCACGTGTCAAGACTGTTCCTTTTGCCGCTATTTCCAAAGTTGCCCATATCCAGGCCGACAACGTTTACATCAAGTCAACTTATGTTCCGCGGCAGGTAAAATTTTATACCAAACACACGCCAGATTCGCATGTGGCTATTTTAGCGCACGGGGAAATATTAATGCTACCACAAGATGCAGACCCAGTGCGTTATAGAGCACCTGCCAGTTATGTTATTCCTGCTAACTCTAGAATAGCATTTGTTACACTGGAGGACTGTGTGTTTTATTGTGTGCATGCCACACAAGAAACTGATCTTGATGTGTTGAACAACATATATTAAGAAAGAACAAAAACATGAGCGGAGCAATTAGCGCAGTTATAGATGTTGGATCGTCATTGATTGGTGACATTGGATCTATAGTCACAGATTTTGGCACTGAATTTGCTTCGTCTCTGGGTGGCCTGGATTTTGGTGTTTCGCTTGACAGCATATCAAACTTTGGCGGTTTTGAACAAATAGGTAGTTTTGCTGGCAATTCCAGTTGGTTCAATGCCTTCAATCCCGGCGATATTGTCAGTTCAATTTCCAGCGTTGCCGAATCGAGTTCGGGATTTTTTTCTTCCTTTAGCTTGCCATCCCTGAGTGACATCAAATCTATTGCTAGCACAGTGCAATCTGATTTTTCGGGTTTAGTGCAAGGTGCTCGAGAAATATCTGGAGTAATTCAACAAATCTCCCCGGTAGTCAACCTGGCATCCAGTGCCCTGGGCATTCAAAATCCCATTGCACAAATAGCACAACCACTGAATTTGGTCACTGGCATAGGCGGTGCCGCAGCTGGCATAGCAGGCACAGTATCACGACTGGGCAATGCACTGCCAACGCTGACACCAAGTTCAATTTCCAGTGCTGCGGGCGGCTTTGGTAACTTTAGAGAATTGTCTGTGGCCGAGACTTTGGATTTAGAAAGAAGAAATATAACTCCTGGGTTGATCAACAACCTAATAGATCCTGCTACACCCCGACCAGGAACCAGTGTAATCAACAACATACTCGATGCACCTGAACAAGTGGCATCAACTGCTGCCAGTCAGTTTTTGTCATTCTACGACCCCGAGTCAGGCACTTGGTCGGTCTATGACAATATTACCAATTCCACGGTGCAGGCAGGATTGTCTGAGCAACAGGCCATACTGGCCGAACAAGATCTAAATATCAGTGCAGACGGTGTTACACTGAATTCCAGCACTGTGACTGACGAAGATCCATTTGAGCAATCCAGACTTGATGCTGAAGCACTGCTTGATTTACCGGGACCCACCGAAGCCGATGTAGACACAGCACAAAATGCTGTCACTGCTGGGCTTACTGATGCTGCTAGAAATCAACAGACTGCTAGAAATCTTAGAAACACACAGGCTCAAAGCAGCGATTGGAGAGTAAGACTAAGCTTGGCGCCCAACAGCAATTATCTTTATAATTCTGGAAATCCGGGGATACTACAAGCACTGAAAGATACCAACGGTGTTATTTTTCCCTATACACCCAGTATAGAGACAGCATACAAAGCCAACTACGACACCTATGATCTAACACATTCCAACTATCGTGGTTACTTTTACAAAAACAGTTACGTCGATGCAGTGAATTTGCGTGCTACATTCACTGCACAGGACACCAACGAAGCCAACTATTTGTTGGCAGTGATTCATTTCTTCCGCAGCGTTACCAAAATGTTCTATGGTCAAAACACTGATCAGCGCGGCGCACCTCCGCCCTTGGTTTATATCAAAGGTTTTGGTGATTTTCAGTTCAACAATCATCCATGCTTGGTAAGTCAATTCAACTATACCTTGCCACCAGATGTTGACTACATTCGAGCTCAATCTAGATTGAGCAACAACACCAACTTACAGCTGGCTCGTCTACGCAGCACTATTGCCAACAATCCATTGGCATACAGTGCCAATAGAATTTTAAACAGTGGACTATTGCCCGGAGCACTGGATTTTAGACCGCCCATAACCAACAACCTTGGTGTGGGCAACCCAACCTATGTTCCTACCAAAATGGAAATCAGCATTTCGTTGCTGCCAATACAGAGTAGACAACAGGTCAGCAAAAACTTCAGTCTTGAAAATTTTGCCAGTGGGCAAGGACTTAAAAGATCGGAAGAGCGGTTCAGCAGGAATGCCGAGA
>ERZ869929.774-NODE-774-length-14686-cov-6.788873_pt1 | contig 14686 bp, 18 predicted proteins | sample MGYA00579312_ERZ869929 | MGnify/ENA primary metagenome ERZ869929 (study PRJEB32216, sample SAMN09231818) | wastewater metagenome | place: USA: Maryland | collected 2016-08-09 | study: EMG produced TPA metagenomics assembly of the PRJNA472060 data set (Reclaimed... | reverse complement strand
TCAGGGGCGGCCACAAGGGCTGCCGCGCTTTCGTCTTCCATCTGTTCCTCGCTTAGAAGGGTTGTGCCTCGTATTGACGCATCGTCAATGCGTGGGCGGTTCCTGCCACGGCTTCCTCAACCATGGCCTTGATCTGGCCTTGCGCTGCGGCAAGCTCCAGTTCCTTCAGCCCCGCGACGGCTTCGGCTTCCCGCGCCTTCGCTTGGGCCTCTTTCGTTTCGGCGATGGCCTTGTCGCGAGCGATGGCCTGCGCCTCTTGCTGCATCGCGGCTTGTTGCTGCGCCTGCATCGCGGCGGCCTGCTTCGCTTGCATCTGTTCCGGCGTCATTTCCTCGTCCGATTCTTCGGCGATGCCCGGCGGAAGCATCTTGCGCATCCGTTCCGCTGCCCGGTCGGCGTGTTCCCATTCCAGCGTTGACACATACAGGTCGCCGATGATCTGCGCCGCGCCGGGGACAGCCTGCAACAGCGCCTGCACCCCGTCACGAGTTTCCTCGCGCCGCGCCGAATAGGACGGCCCGACCGATACGTTGACGTCATACCTGCCAGCGGTCATGTCGTTGATCGTCGCGGGGCCTTGCGCGGTCATCACCAGCGCGTTGATCGTCTCCATCTTCTCCTGACCGTCCTCGCCAAGCACCCGGACAATCCGCTGCGTGTCGTAAATGCGCGGGATCATGTCCACCAGAATGCAGCCGGTGTGAGTGATCGCCTTGACCATGTTGTCGGCATAGATCGAGGTAGCGTTCTGGCTCTCCTCTTTCCGCGCCAGAATGGCCCGCCCGCTGGTTTCGTTCGACCTCGCCCCGAGGCTGGCGTCATAGATGCCCGTTGTGCGCTTGATGTTTTCCGCTGCCATCTGCATTTGCAGTTGCAGGGCTTGGGAAGCAACCGGCGGATTGACCCGCTGCGGAATTCCGGCTTCCGGATCGGGGTTGTAAGGCAGATACGGGCGGTTCTTGACGCCCATTTCCCCCCAGATGTCCTCAAAGCCCTTGATCTGGGCCGTGGACACCATGAACGGCGCTTTTGGCTGTGCCGAAGTGACTTCCGCATCCGTCGAAGCGGCGTAGTTGAACATTCGCTGCGGATCCTTGGCGAAACGGATCACGCTGGACCGATAGGCATCCTCGCCAAGGTGCCATTCCTCGCCCGTTACGGCGATGATGGGGATGTATCGGCTCGGAAACTCCTGCGGCCCTTCCAGAACCTCGGCCCCGGTGATCTTTGCCCACATGACCTGCGGCGTCTTGACCGTGCGCTTCTTGCCGATCTGGACGCCCTTGGGGAATGGCCCCTTGATTACCTGCCCCGAGGGCAGCAGCCCGATTTCATGCTCCTTCTGCTCGATCCAGAAGTATTCGGCGACAACGACCTTCTCCGCCGATCCCCACTGCTCGAAGTTGGGGATACGGTGATCCCCGGTAATGTCCATCACTTGGGCGTCGGGATATTCCGCCGTGAAGTCATCCTTCGGCATTTCAGCAACGATGAAGCCATACCGCGAATCCTTGCGGGTCGGGTCCTTGGCGAAAGGATCGAGAAACACCGAAAACGGGTTGAACACCCGATCAATCCGCAGCTCCTGGTCGAACGTGTCGCCTTCAGCATAGTCAGCCCGAACACGCCAGTAGCCAATGGACGAAGCCGCCGCGCTCTCCGTGGCCGCCTCATAGACGCTGGACGCATCGGACTTGTTCTCGATGTGCCGGATCATGCCTTCGATGACTTCGGCGGTGTCCTTGTTCGCTGCGCTGTCCGCCGCCGTGACCTTGATGGCCGGGTTGAGCGACCTGATCTGCCCTGTCACCTGACGCACGTTCTGGGCGAGAATGTTGATGGTCAGGCACGGGCGGCCTTCGCTCTCGCGCTCCTGCCGTTCGTCCCGCGGCCACTGGTCGCCGATGACATTGCGCAAGTCATCTTCGGCGCGCTCCCGGTGCGGCTGTTCCGCCGAAAATGCCTCGTTCATGCGAGCGTTGGCAAGCTTGATGATGGCGTCTTTGTTGGCGTCGGCCATGTAGCTACCTCATCCAGCCGCGCTTCTTCGGGATTGCATACCGCGCCGGGTCAGGTGCGCGCTCGGTCATGCTTGGGAACAGTTCCGTCATTGCCCAGACCAGCGCGTCAACGCGGTCGGGGCTGCCTTCACCTTCGAAGCCACTGGTCGTCATCTGCGTCATCTGGTTTTCCAGCACGGGGAACGATCCCACATGTGCAACGCGGCCTTGCTCATACAGCGCCGCGATAGGCTCGGCCCTGACGTGCTTGCCACGGCTGGCCCGGACTTCCCTGATCTTCACATTCGGATCAATGGTGCGGATGGTATGCGCCACCATGTCGCCGCCCTGGTTGACCTCGATCACGATGCAGTCGGCGCTCCAACTGCGGTAGAGGCTGACGGCCCGTCTGGCCCATTCGTTAGGGCTGCCGCTGAGGCTTGCGTCCTCCAGCACTATCCCGCGCTGATCGGATAGGCCCGCCACGATGATACCATGCTCGTCGCTTGCCTCTGTAGCCGTGACCGCTGGGTCAACCGCGACGACGATCCGGCCCATCTGCGGCGCTTCTCTCAGGCGATAGGCGTCAAGCGTAGACAGCGACCACAGCGCGCCCGGCAGATCGCCGAGAATTTCCGCCTCAAGCTCTTGCCGCCCAAGGCGCGTCCCCTCGTACTTTTCCTTCAGCATCTGCAATGCGGACGGCGCTAGGTTGGCGGCGTTGTCGAACGTGCTGCCCCGCGTCACATGGCTGGTCTTGGCCGCGACCAGCGCCTTTACGAGTGGCGTAGGCTTCGGCGTTGTCGTCACAACCGCCTGCGGGTGATCCCCAAGGCGCAGGCCAAACATCAGTTGGTCCCAGGCTTCGGGATAGCGCCATGCTGCAAGTTCGTCAGCCCATGCACGATGATGCTGCGGCCCGCGAAGTCTCTCAGGTTCATCCGCCGAGAAGGCCTTGTATCTCGTCCCGTTGATCAGGATCAGTTCGCCAAGGCTGCGGTTCCATGTCTGCACCGCTTCACGCGGCAGGACATTCAGAAGGCCGCTGTCCCCCTCGATGCAAGTATCTCGCGCATCCGCCGCTGTTGGTGCAACAACCGCAATTCGCCAGCCGGGGTTTGCCATTCCGGCCCAAGCCGCGTCCTCTGCCCCGGTTCTTGTCTTGCCCCAGCCACGACCGGCGAGGATCACCCATGCGAGCCAATCGCCATCAGGCGTGATCTGGTTTGGTCTCGCTCTCGCCCGCCACTTCGCCCTTGCCATCACCGCCGCCTGTTGGTGCGGTCGCATTGCCGCCCAAAGTTGCGATGAAGGCTGCAAAAGCGTCATCCGCCGTCACCTGGTGCTGATGTTGGATAGCGCCGCCGTTCTTGCCCAGATGCTCTGCGGCGATCTTGGTTGGGCGATCAAGGCCGAAGAGCTTCACCTTGCCGGACGTTGCCGAAACAGCCGCTGCGGCCTGCCCTTCTTTCAGGGCGAGTTTCCGGGCCTCCTCGAACTCCTCCATCGCGGCAGCGAGGGTGAAAATCGATAGCCTTTCGGCTTGGTCGCGAAGCTCTTGCAGCCTTATGGCTATCTTAGGGTTATCGAGAAGCTGGCAAGCCTCGACGTAGAGCCAGCTATCCTTGGCGTCAGCCGCAACATCGTAAGCTCTGCGATAGGCTTCAGCCGCGTTCCCTGTTTCCAGAAATGCGAGCGCAAAGGCCTCCTGCTTTTCGGTCAGCCCGTTTGGCCCGGCGGATGCCGCCATATCCGCCCCCAGAAAAGCGCAGCCCGCCGTGGCGGGGATTGTCGCGGTGAGTGTGCCGGGAAATGCGAAACGCCCGCGCAGGGTGATCCTGGCGGGCGCGGTTCGTCTCGATGATGGGAGTGGACACGCGAACGGTGGAAATGTCAAGGGGTTGTGGTTGCCTTCGGTGCCTTCGGCTTCATCTTGGCGGCGAGCGCCTTGATCTTGTCTGCCTCACAAACCGGCACCCAAACTTCCACCTTTATCAACCCGGCTGCGCGCTTGGCTTCGCGCTCCTTGGCTTTGCGTTCGTTTGCGGGGGTCATCAGTCCGATCACGCCTCTGCCACATCAACGATAATCGTGATGGCTTCTTTCGCGTCAGCCAAGGTTGCATGCTGGCTCAAAGAGCCGTTGGCGCGGCGAACAATCCATTTGCCGTCGTGGTTGCGGGTGATTTCGTGGCCTTTGTAGATGCGGGTGGTCATCTCGGTATCTCCTGTTTTGGGTTTCCCCGTTTCCATGTCCTCAATATGCCATTGTGACATGTCACAGTCAATGGGTAAAATGCACACCTCGCGAATTATTTTCGCACTCTCGCCCTGACCTGATCGCCTTTCAGCCCCTCCGCGATGCATTGCAGGCAGGCCAGCACTCCGGGCCAGTCCCTCACCTGGCCGTCGGGATCGTTGATCACGGCCTGTTTGAAGGCGCTGATGGCGCGGCTATCCGTGTGGCCGATCCAGCCTTGCACCTGCATCCATGTGCTCACGGCCTGCCGTTCCCGTTCCTCTGCGGTGCGATAGTCCGGGGCCGGTGATGCTGCGTCGGCCTCGAATGCGGCGACGGGCGACAGGATGCGCAGGCATTGGGCGTGGCGGTTCGGGGCACCGATGGCCCTGTCATAGGCCAGCTGGGTTGCGCGGGCGTGTTGCGTGGCGTTCCACAGATCGGCGCGGCGATGTTCCGGCTCGGTGAGGATCAGACGCCCGACGCTACAGCCCCAACGCGGGTCACTGAACGCGGACTCGTCCTTTGGGCTATCCGCACTCGCGAAAACCCTGCACCGCGCCTGCAGCGCCGTTTTGCGGGCGTCCTCTGCCCTGCCGCGCCGCGAGTCTTTCGGTTGGGTTTGCGGCACGGCTTCACCACCCGGCACGGTGATGCTTGCCTTGGCGCGGTTCTTCCGGCGCTTGCGTTCGGCTTTGCTGCTCATTCGGCTTCCCCCTCTGCCAGCGCCCAGAGGCAGATGCCCCGCGCGCCCTTGTGCTTTGTGACGCGGCCCGCCTTGGCCATTTCGGAGAGGACGACGCGGGTGTGATTGTCGGACACGGCGAAGTGGGCCTGGATCTCGGGGGCTGTCATGGGCGTGCCCTGGCCGAGGAGGTCGGCGATGCGGTTTGCCATTTCGTCGCGGCGGCACCTTGCGGCCAGCATGCGGGCCTCGTTCGACTTTGCGCCTGGGTTCTTGGTTGCTGAAAAGCCCCAGGCCCTGTGGGTGCGGGCGCGGATCAGCCTTGCCTCCTCGGCCATGGACAGTTTTGGAGCGAGGGCCTTGGGCGCTGGTTTGGGCGGCATCACGGGGCGGATGCAAACGGTGTGGTATTCGATCATAGGTCCATGGCCTCTTGTGTTGGTTGCGGGCGGGTTTCCGGGATCAGCAGGTCAGGCTGCCGGGCGGCTTCGTCCACGCGCTTGCAGGCGATGTCGAAGTAATCCGGGTCCAGCTCAATGCCGGTGCCATGCCTGCCGAGAAACTGCGCTGCCACAAGGGTGCTTCCAGATCCGCAGAACGGGTCAAGGATCGTCATGGCGTCCGGGAATTGCAGGATGCTACGCCGCATGACGGAAAGCGGCTTCTGCGTCGGATGGACTGCGCCCTCCATCATCAGGGCAACACGGTTCTGTTCAAATATCCGAAGCGCGCCGCCCTTTGACGTATAGGCAAGTTCACCGTCCGACTGGTTGATGCGCTGGCCCTTGTCCCAGACCAGCCAACCGCCTGTCGGGGGCAGGAAGTCGGCAAAGTAATTCCCGCCCCAGATGACCTGATCGTCGCTGATCGACAGGATTAGGTCGAATACTTCCCGTGCAGGGCGCAGCGCGTCCCAGCCCTTGAAGTCATACGCCTTGCGCCCTCCGTTGCCGCCCGTGGTGCGCTTCTGCCCGTCCTTCCCAATCCCATACGGCGGGTCCGTCACCACGGCATCGAACCGCCCCAGCCCCGGCATGATGCTCAGGCAATCCCCCAGCAGCAGCCGCTGGCCGCCGATGCGTTCTTCCTTCAGGATCGCCATCATAGCAGCGTCTCCTGCTTGGGGGCGGCGGGCTTTGGTGCGATGAACAGATCAGGCTGGCGGGCGGCTTCGTCCACGCGGCGGCAGGCGATCTCGAAATAATCCGGGTCCAGTTCGATGCCCGTTCCCGCGCGGCCCATGCGCTGGCAGGCGACCAAAGTGGTGCCGCTGCCCATGAATGGGTCGAGGATGGTCTTCGCGTTTGGCAGGAAGCCTAGGCACCATTCCATGACGGCAATGGCCTTTTGGGTCTTATGAACGCGCGGGATACCTTGCTCACTGTCCCTAAGCCCGCCGTTCCACATGTGGGGCAGGACGCGCGCGGGGCCGGGTAGATTGGTCCACGCCATCTCGCAGTCGGCGAAGTCGTTTACCGCCGTGCCGCGCCGCTTGTCCCATATCAACCACCGCGCTGACGTAGGCAGTTTGTCGGCGTAATGGTTCGCCCCCCACATGATTGTCGGAACGCCAAGCAACAATATCGGCGCTGGGTCAAATGGCTGGTCGTCGCCTTTGATCACCGGGAGGCTGTCTGGCGTTGAGTGATACCTAACCTTGCCGCCGAATCCGCCACCCCCAGCGCCACGCGAGAAATCAATCCCATACGGCGGGTCCGTCACCACGGCGTCGAATCGCCCCAGCGTCGGCATGATGGTGAGGCAATCCCCCAACAGCAGCCGCTGGTTGCCGATGCGCTCGTCTTTCAAGATTGTCACTCGTCCCTCCTGACGATGCTCCCTGGTGAAAGGCGCGCGGCTGTGGAGGGAGGAATCCACGGGCTGCCGCCCTGCCGCGCTTTGGGATAGTGGCATGGGGTGCCCCACAAAAGCAACCGCCACCTAACTGACATTCTGGGGCTACCGCCAAGATGCTGACACTTTTGGGCTGTGGAAGATTGTGGAAGATTGAGAGTAGTTAAGATATTGATATATAGTATATTCTTCTAATCATCTTCATCTTCCACATCTTCTATATGCTCTATTTCTCTATTTCCTACCCCCTTATAGGGGCCTCTGGGTGTCCATATCTGTATCTATATAGGTGGAAGATGTGGAAGATGTGGAAGATGTGCTTTTTACAAGCAATATCAAACACTTAATCTTCTTTTTCCGTGTGGAAGATGTGTGGAAGATGGCCGATTCAGGACTGAGCAGGCCGCCATTTGCAAATTTGCAAACCTTTATAGGTCCGTTTTGAGACCAATTTGCAAACTAGGCCCTGGCGCTCCATTTTGGTCAGAAGTTCGTCGGCCTTGGCCCCGGAAATGTGCATCCTGTCGGCCAGGACTGCGCTTGTCGTTCCGTTGTCCGGGTCCATGAAGTTCAGAATCCGGGCCGCCATTGCATCTTCGGGGCGGGCCTTGGCGTTGTCATTGGCGAAGACCAGCTTGATCTTGGCGTCCAGTTCTGCCCGCACATAGGCGAATGCCCAGCGCACATGATCTGCGGTTCTGACGCCTGTCGGGATGGCCAGGATAAAGCTGACCTTGGCAATCATTTCATAGCTGCGCCGGATCAGCGCCACCGATGCCTCGCCCGTGTGCTGCTCCATTTCGTCGGCATAGGAATGCAGCCACCTAGAAATCTGGCCCATCATCTTGGCCGCGTCCTCCGTGGTCTCGACCACATCGCGCGACCCGGCAAATTCCACCCGGCCAGACTGCCCGTCAAACATGCTGAAGGACCCGCCGCTGAAAAGCTGGGTCAGCCGCATGGCGATATGCGTGGGCAACGGACGCTTCTTGAAGCCTTCACGAGCCTCCGGGTTATAATCCCGTTCAAGGATGATCAGTGACCGCCCCACGAAGCCCTGCGTTGCGGTTTCGCCGTCCATGATCCCGTCAAAGGTTGAAGGCGTTGTGTAGCCCACCAGCGACAGGAAGGGCCGTTCCAGCCCGTCATCAACCATCTTGACCATGCGGGCCAAGTGGTCTCGCTTGTCCTGTGGTGCGCCGTCTTCCTCAGCCTTGGCCAGCATGGACCCGAACTTGGCGCGCAACTCGCGCTTGGTGTCGCCGCCAAGAATCAGTCGCGCCCCGGCCTTGGAATAGGCCGACATTATGGCCCCGAATACGCCTTCCAGATAGGCCGCGCCGCCGCGCTTTTGGGCATTGCGGACCTTGCCCAGAAAGATGCCGATCTCGTCCACAATGTAATAGGCCGCCTGATGCTCGATCAGGTTGCGCATGATTTCCTGCTCCGACTTGATCCCCCCCTGCATGGCAAGGTGAACTCCAGCGGCCACATGCAAATCAGCCATTGCCTGTTGAACCGCTTCCTTGCCGGTGGCAGACGCGGCCACGCAAAACGCCAGCATGTTGGCCGTGACCCCATCCAGCGCGTCCTCATGGCGCAACCCGCCGATATTGCCGACCGTGACGATGGCACTGGCAACAGCCAACCTGCGACGGGGATAGCGGCACTGGCTGTCGATCCATGCAGCCACGTCGCCGACAAAGCCGGGCGGCGACAGAAGGTCGATCCCGTCCAGCGGGAAAGGCGGCGGCAAGGGGCCATCCTGTGCCGGGGCTTCCGGGGTGGACGGGGCAAAGTCTGCCGCGCTGAAATCATCATCGCTGTATTGGCCGAAACGATAGCCCGCATCGAAATCCGCAAAATCATCATTGGCGCGCGCCGAAGCGCTGGTTCCGTCTTCCGGTGTCATTGCTTGGTGATCCATTCCTTGAAGGCTTGCCGCTCCGCCGGGGACATGCGCCCCCACAAAGCCGCGACAAGCCGCTTGATCTGCCGTGATGCGAATGGCGCAGGCGCAAGACGGTCCAGCGCCGCAAGCGCGTAGCATTCCAATTCCGCAGGGCTGGCCGTCTCTGCCCAGAACCGGGCGTCTTCCCGCGCCGCATTGTCCACCAGGGACACATAGGGCAGTCCTGCGGCATGGATTTGGAGCCAATCATATGCTGCCCAGGCCGCGCCTTCTGGCGACACGGTGGCACAGGCGTTCAGATAGGCGATGCCACGCTCTGTCGCCGCTCCCATGCGTTCTTGCCGATAGTCCGGGCCGGGCGCGGGGAAGTCGGGGTCATCCATTTTCACGGGCCATTTTCAAGGCCGCAAGGCGCATGAAAGTAGCCAAAGGCAGGCGCATGATGGTCGCAGCCGCCTTGATTTCTGCCCGATCTTCATCGGTCAACCTGATCTTTATTGCAGACATTCTTGGGGGTCCTTTGGGGGTCATTTTGACCCTTGCACCATACCCTGCCTTGTGCAATAGTCAACAGGCCGGATCAGGAAGCGGGACCGGCCCCGCATGGCCAAGGAGCCGAATATGGAACTCACCGTAACGGTGGACGGGAACATGCTTTCCGTCTCGTATCACAACGGGAACGTTGTGTTTTACTGGCGCGACAGTGGCAACTGTGACGTTGCTGAAGTCGCCCTGACACTCACACAAGCAAAGGCGCTGGGGCTTGGGTTCATTGCCTGCGCTGAGGAGGATGAACAATGAGCCTTATTGCCACGGCGGCAAAGCCCGCCGACAGGCCTGTGCTTATCACCCTTTGCGGTGATAGCGGCATGGGCAAGACCAGCCTTGCAGCATCGTTTCCCAAGCCCATTTTCATCCGGGCGGAAGACGGAATGCAGGCTATCCCAGCGAACAACCGCCCCGACGCATTCCCGCTGTTGTCCAGCGCCAAGGACCTTTGGGCGCAGCTGGGGGCGGTGATCCACGAACCGCACGACTACCAGACTCTTGTGATCGACAGCGTGACCGCGCTGGAACGTCTATTCGTGGCTGAGGTGCTGGAGCAGGACCCCAAGGCCAAGTCCATCAACCAGGCTCTCGGGGGCTATGGCGCGGGCGTGGCGGCGGTTGCTGCGATGCACGCCAGGGTCCGCAAGGGCGCCGGGCTGGCAAACGAAAAGCGCGGGATGCATGTGGTTTTCGTGGCCCATGCCGACGTTGAAACGATGCGCTTGCCCGATGCTGATGACTACATGCGGTATTCGCTGCGCCTGCCGCCGAAGTCCATGCCGCCCTATGTTGATGATGTGGACGTGGTGGGATTCCTGCGGCTGGTGACGTTCACCAAGGGCGACGACGGGGAGCGCAAGAAGGCGATCAGCACGGGCGACCGCGAGTTGGTCTGCCATGCCGTGGCGTCCAACATCAGCAAAAACCGCTACGGCCTGACCGAAGCCCTGCCGTTCGCGGCTGGGGAAAACCCGCTCTTTGCCGTGATCCCTGCCTTGGGCGCAAAACATGCAATCGCGGCAAAGCCGAAGGACGGCGCTGCACAGAAAGAAGGTGAATAAGATGGCTGGTTTCTGGAACCTGAGCGACGGCGAAGACGCCGCAAAGACCGGCGCGGAATACGAGATTCCAGGCGGCAATATGGACCCTATCCCGGCGGGATCGTCGGTGTTGGCCATGATTGACGAGGCCAAATGGGACCACACCCAGAACGATGCCGAGGAATACATTTCCCTGCGCTGGACCGTGCTGGCCCCGGAAGAATACAAGAACCGGAAGGTGTTCCACAAGCTTTGGGTGACGGATCACGATCCGAACGCCAAGGACCACGCCAAGGCCATCGCCAAGACGGACAAGGCGCGGAAGATGCTTGCGGCAATCGACGCCAATGCCGGGGGCAAGCTGACCGCCAAGGACGCGCGCCCTTCGGATGATGATCTGGCGCGGGCACTGCAGGACCGCCCCATGGTAATCACGCTGATGACCTGGGAAAGCAACACCGGCGGCGGGGGCGGCAACTGGGTTTCGGCAGTCGCGCCGAAGAACAAGCCCCTCAAGATCGGCGACAAGGCTCCGGCGAAGAAGTCGGGTGGCAACCCGCTCGATTTCAACCGGCGCGGCCCGGAAGTGGACGACGAGATTCCGTTCTAATCGGACGGAAGCCCCGGCCCGCCAAGGTGGGCACCGATTAGACCTGAGTATTCAGGCGGCGGGCCGGGATCATATCTTAGCATAGAGGGCACAATGGAACAACGCAGCGAAGAATGGTTTGCGGCGCGCCGGAATCGCGTGACCGCCAGCATGGTCGGGGCAATCCTTGGGGTTTCGCCGAACCTGTCACGGGCCGGGGCAATGCGCCGGATGGTGCGCGACGCCTATGGCGCGGAACCCGAGTTTACCGGCAACATCGCCACGCAATACGGCGAACGGAACGAAGACGGCGCGGTGGACGAATACTACTTGGAGACCGGGAACCGCGTGGCCAAGGTTGGCTTTGTGACCAAGGAAGACTGGGCTGGGTGCAGCCCTGATGGCCTGATCGGTTCGGACGGCGGGCTGGAGACCAAGTGCCCCTTTGGCAAGCGCAAGGAAGGCGAACTGCTACCGCTGGCGGAACAGCCGCACTATTATGCGCAGGTGCAGTTTTCGCTATGGGTCACGGGCCGGAAGTTCTGGCACTTCTACCAGTGGACCGCGCACCAGACCAAGTTGGAATGCGTCCTGCCCGATCAGGCATGGCTGGACGAAAACCTGCCGAAGCTGCGGCAATTCCATGCCGAGTTTCTGGCCGAGGACCCAGCCCCGCACCTTGAAGCCAAGCGGGTCGAAGTGGACACGCTGGAAGCCGCCAGGATTGTCGCGGAATACGACCAGATCGCCGAGGCCATCGAGAACGCCGAGGCGCGCAAGAAGGAACTTCTGGCGGAAATGGTGCGGCTGTCCGGGGACCGTGACGCGGTATTCGCGGGCCGGAACCTGACCAAGATCAGCAAGGCGGGCGCGGTGTCCTATGCCAAGGCTGTCGCCGAACTTCTGCCCGGTGCAGACCTTGAGAAATGGCGCGGCAAGCCGTCTTCTTATTGGATGCTGAAATGAGCAGGGCAACAGTTATCGCAGATGCGTCCTACTGCCATCACAGCGGCGCAGCGGGCTGGGCTGCTTGGATTAGAATTGATGGTGTCCCGACCCCAATCAAGAAAATGGGGCCAATTAGCAAGAGTATGGTCAAAACCAGCACAGATGCAGAAGTTCGGGCGGCAATATTCGGCGCGCAAGAAGCCATAAATAATGGCGCTTGCATTATTCTTGTTCAGTCCGACTGTCAGGCAGTTTGCGATATGAACCATCCGGCTTGGCTTGATTTTGCAAAGAAAAACCAAGACGTGATTTTTGATGGAATGCACGTCAAAGGCCACACCAATGGGTCAGACGCAAGGTCTTGGGTCAATAACTGGTGTGACACATGGGCCAAAAGAGAGATGCGCAGAAAAAGAAAGATGCTGAAGTGACCCTGCGCCCCTATCAGCAAGCCGCAGTAGACGCTGCGGTGGAATGGATGCGCAAGAGCCTTGCCCCGGCTTGCATTGAAGCGGCAACCGGGGCGGGCAAGTCGCACATCATTGCCGAAATCGCGCGGATCATCCATCACCAGACCGGCAAGCGGGTTCTCTGCCTTGCGCCCAGCGCCGAACTGGTGGTGCAGAACCACGGCAAGTATCTTGCCAGCGGACACCGTGCCAGCATGTTCTCGGCAAGCGCCGGAGCCAAGGAGTTGCGCTATTCGGTGGTCTTCGGATCACCCCTGACCGTCAAGAACCGGATCAGCGCATTCAAGCGCGCCGGGAATGATGGCTATGCGCTAGTGGTTATAGACGAAGCCCACGGCATCACGCCAACCGTCCAGGGCATCGTCGCGGAAATGCGGCAGGGCAATCCTAACCTGCGGGTCTTGGGTCTGACTGCCACGCCTTACCGGCTGGGGTCTGGCTGGATTTTCAGGGAAGGGCCAGAGGGCAGCGTAAATGGCGAAGACACAGCCCGCGACCCCTACTTTGCCAAGTGCGTCTATAAGGTCGGCGCGCGAGAACTGATAGACCAGGGCTTTCTGACCAAGCCGGTGATCGGGGAAATCAACGCCACTGGCTATGACACCGCAGGGTTGGCCCTGAACAGCCGGGGGCAATTCGATGCAGCACAGGTGGATCGCGCCTATCATGGGCACGGGCGCAAGACAGCCGCTATCGTCGCGGACGTGGTTTCCCAAGCCGCAGATCGCCAGGGCGTGATGTTCTTCGCCGCCACCGTGCAACATGCGCGGGAAGTGCTGGCCAGCCTGCCGCCACAGCTTTCAGCCATCGTCACCGCCGAGACGCCAAAGGGCGAGCGCGACAGTTTGATTCGGCGTTTCAAGGCGCGCGACCTCAAGTATATGGTCAACGTATCGGTTCTGACCGTGGGCTTCGATGCGCCGCATGTGGACATGATCGCCATCTTGCGGAAGACCGAAAGCGTCGGCTTGCTGCAACAGATCATCGGACGCGGACTGCGAACCAGCCCCGGCAAGGCCGACTGCCTTGTTTTGGACTACACCACGAACCTTGAGGACCATTGCCCAGACGGCGACCTGTTCGCGCCTGTGGTGAAGGCTGGCAAAGGCGGCGGGGAAGGTGGTGGGCTGACCTGCGTCTGCCCGATTTGTGCCTATGAAAACAGCTTCACCGTGAACCCGCAGTATCTTGGCGCCGAGACGGATGCGGCGGGCTATGCGCTGGACCTAGACGGGCGGCAGATGATGTCTGACTTCGGCCCGATCCCGGCGCACTTCGGACGGCGCTGCATGGGGATGACCCAGACCGGCAAGCGCGGGGAATATGAACGCTGCGGCTATCGCTGGACCTTCAAGCCCTGCCCGCATTGCGAAGCCGAAAACGACATTGCGGCTCGCTACTGCAAGGAATGCAAGGGCGAGATCGTTGATCCGAACGAAAAGCTGAAGGCCGACTTCAAGGCGTTCAAGCGCGACCCAACGCAATGGCAGACGGATCAGGTCATCAGCATGACATGCAAGCCCGGTGTGAGTGCCAAGGGCAACAAGACGATCCGGGTGGAATGGGTGACGCCTTACCGGCAATTCACGACGTGGTTCAGCCCGCAAGCGAAGTCACAAGCGGCTTGGGAAAAGTGGGAAGCTTGGTATCGCATTACCTGTGATGGCACGATCAACCCGCCGACGATCACCTATCGCAAAGACCCGGCAACCCAATTCTTTGAAATCCGCGCTTACAACCGAGAGGCTGACCATGAACCTGCCTGATGACTTGCCGTTCCGCGTTTACGGTGACCTGACCTTTCGCGGCAAGTGCCCGGTCGAAAGCCTGGAACAGATCACGTTCTTTCGCCGGGTTCGGGATGCCTATCCCGATAGCTACGGCCTGACGGCGCTGCACCCCCGCAATGAGGGGCAGAAGACCGGCGGGCAGTTCGGGGCGCTGTCACGGCACAAGGCCGAGGGCATGACGGTCGGCGCATCTGACATTATCATTCCGGGTCGGGTGACGTTCGTCTGCGAATTGAAGCGCCGGGATAGAACCATGTGCGCCTGGCAGGACGGGCAATACGAGTTCCTGCTTGCTGCGCACAACGCCGGGGCCTTCGCCTGCGTGGCCTTTGGTTGCGATGCGGCATGGGGGGCGTTTCAAGAATGGCTGGCCGAACATGGCTAAGGGTCCGGTGATCTTCGCAACGCAAAACTGCCATGACGGGGTTGTGGACGCCAAGGCATATATCCGACGCTTCAGCCTGACAGCCGAGGACGTTGCTTTGGTGGTGCGGGGCGGGCAAGTGCTTGTGATCGCAAAGAGGGATTGTTCCGCCAAGCTGGTGGATTAGTCCCGTCCAGCCTTCCTCAACGCCTCAATCCGCATCAACAGCGCCATGTATGTCGCGCTG
>ERZ869929.773-NODE-773-length-14695-cov-4.843101_pt1 | contig 14695 bp, 18 predicted proteins | sample MGYA00579312_ERZ869929 | MGnify/ENA primary metagenome ERZ869929 (study PRJEB32216, sample SAMN09231818) | wastewater metagenome | place: USA: Maryland | collected 2016-08-09 | study: EMG produced TPA metagenomics assembly of the PRJNA472060 data set (Reclaimed... | reverse complement strand
CTACACGACGCTCTTCCGATCTGTGCTCGGCGGCAAATTCCAGCACGACCGCAACCCGGTCATGACCTGGATGATCTCCAACGTCGTCGCCCACCGCAATCGCGGCGACATGATCTATCCGACAAAAGAGCGCGCCGACGCAAAGATCGACGGCGCTATCGCATGGTTTCTGGCCTTGGCAGTCCGGGAAGCCGACACATCGAACCTCAAGTACCTTTCATGATTCGCACCGCTATCGACACATTCCGCCAGAAGGCCGCGCTGGCCTTGCTCGGCCCTGGCTATGTGTTCCGTAATGGCAACTTCGAGCGGTACTGGGGCCAGCCCAACTACGAGGGAGTCTCTGTCACTCCGGAAACGTCGCTGCGCACCGGTTCGGTCTGGTCTTGCGTGCGCCTGATCGCTGGCGTCGCCGCTTCGCTGCCGATTGACGTATTCGAGCGCGTCGGCGACCGTCGCGAGAAGCGGCAGGAGCACCCCGCCGAACTTCGCTTGGACTCCGAGCCGAACCCGGAGATGTCGGCCTACTCGTATCGGTTCGCCACTTGGGCGCACTTCCTGCTGTGGGGCAACAGCTACTCGCTGAAGGTCCGCAGCGGCGGCCGGCTGATCTCTCTGTGGCCGCTACATCCGGCGTGCATGGAAGTCCGTCGCGAGGATGGCCTGTTGCGGCGGCTGGCGTATGTCTACACCGATCCGGAGACGGGGCAGAAGACGACCTACCCGCAGGATGAGATCCTGCACATTCCGAACTTCTCGCTAGACGGGATCAACGGCATGTCCGTTATTGAGCAGGCCCGTTCTGGCGTGGCGCTCAACCAGATCGCCAGCAAGAACGCCGCGCGGGCGATGCAGAACGCCGCGAAGCCGTCGCTCAATCTCGAAGTTCCGCACGCGCTGGCCGACAACGTGCGCCAGCAGATCAAAATGCGGCTGATGAAGGAGACGACCGGCGAGGCGAGCGGCGAGCCGCTTATCACCGAAAACGGCTCGAAACTGAACGTGCTCAATATGCCGTTCAAAGACCAGCAGTACCTTGAAACGATTCAAGCGACTGACGAGCAGGTCGCGATGATGTTCGGCGTTCCTCCGGGGATGATCGGGATTCTCACGAAGACGACGAGTTGGGGCACGGGAGTCGATTCGCTGAAGCAGGGATTCCTGGATTTCACGCTGGCTCCGCTGCTGAAGGCGCACGAGGGCGCATACGAGCGGTCCCTGCTGGACCGTAATCGCGAGCGGGAATTCTACATCAAGCACAACACCGCCGCGTATCTCCGCATGAACCTGCTGCAAACGATGCAGGCGCTGCAAGTGGCTATCCGGTCGCGCATTCAGAATCCGAACGAGGCGCGCGCGCTGCTGGACCTCAATCCCTACGATGGCGGCGACGAATACTTCGCCCAGATGCAGGACCTGCCCATCGCGGCGGCTCTCGAAAACACACCGAATGGAGGCCAGTGATGGACCGTCGCCTTAGCGTCAAAATCAAGAGCTATCAGGATTCCGGCAAGGTCGAAGGATACGTTTCGATCTACGGAAACAAGGACCTCAACGGCGACATTGTGGAGCCTGGGGCCTTCACGAAAACAGTAACGGAGTCCGGCGGCGAAGTCGTCATGCTGCTACACCACGACCGCACTCGCCCGATTGGAATGGCGAAGCTGGAGGAGCGCGAAAAGGGCTTGTACCTCAGCGGACAAATCGCCACCGATCTCCCGGACGGCGAACTGGCGCACAAGCAGGCGGCAAAGGGCCTGCTGCGCGGCCTATCCATCGGCTATCGCACTGTGAAAGAGATGTGGGACGACATGGCGAAAGCGTTCCGGCTGTACGAGGTCAAGCTGTTCGAGGCCTCGCTCGTGACGATCCCGGCCAATCCGCTGACGCTGATCGAATCCGTCAAGGCCGAGCATGACCTGATCGCCCGCGCCGCCGAAGACATCAAGGCGGGCCGCACGTTGAGCGCGGCCACCCGCAAGCGGCTCGAAGCCGCAGTTGAAGAAATTCAGGCACTTCTGACTGAGGCCGACGCCTCCGAGGAAGCCGCCAACGGCGGTAAATCCGCCACCGCCGACGAGCCGCTGATGCACTCGCTGCGCGGGCTCACCGCTATCCTCCGCGCGTAGAGCGCGGCCACTACCAACAAAACTACTGCCGTGAGGCAGAAGGAGCAATTGTGTCTGCTGAACTGAAACAGACGATTGAAGACCTCGGGCGCGCCTGGGAAGCGTTCAAGGCGAACAACGATGAGCAGGTCAAAGCCGCCGCGCGCGGCGTTTCTGCGTCCATCTACGAAGAGAAGGCCGTCAAGCTGAACGACCGCATCTCCGAGCTGCAGGCGAAGCTCGAAGCTGGCCAGAAGGCGCTCGACGACCTGACTTCGCGGCTGGAGCGTCCCGGCACAGGCGCGGCCCCGGCGAACAACGAGCACACCAAGGCCTACACGCAGTGGATGCGGCGCGGCGAAGCGAACCTCTCGCCGGAGCAGGCGAAGGCCATGAGCGTCGGCAGCGACCCTGACGGCGGCTACCTCGTGCCCGTCGACATGTCGGGCCGGATTGCGGCGAAGATCTTCGAGACGTCCAACATCCGCGCCATCGCTCAGGTCGACTCGACCAACAGCGACGCCGTGGAGGGGTTGAACGACAACGACGAAGTGTCGACTGGCTGGGTGTCGGAAACCGGCACGCGCAGCGAGACGGACACGCCGGAGCTGGGCAAGTGGCGCATCGAGATCCACGAGCAGTACGCGGAGCCGCGCATCACGCAGAAGCTCCTCGACGATGCCGCCCTCGACGTGGCCGCGTGGCTGGAGCGCAAGATCGTCGACAAGTTCGGGCGCACGGAGAACAACGCTTTCGTTGTCGGCAACGGCGTCGGCAAGCCCCGCGGCTTCGCTGGCGGCTACGCGACGGTGGCGACCGCTGACTCCTCCCGCGCGTGGGGCACGCTGGAGCACATCAACTCCGGCGCGAACGGCGACTTCGCTGCTTCCAACCCGTCGGACAAGCTGCTGGACATCGTGTACAGCCTGAAGGAAGGCTATCGCACGGGCGCCCGCTGGGTGATGCCCCGCGCGGTGATGCTGCGCATCCGGAAGTTCAAGGAGTCGACGACCAACGCCTACATCTGGCAGCCCGGCCTCACCGCTGGCCAGCCGGCTCTGGTGCTGGGCTACCCGACGACGGAAGCCGACGACATGCCCGCTTTGGGCACGGGTTCGCTGTCGCTGGCCTTCGGGAATTTCCGCGTGGGCTACCAGATTTTCGACCGGCTCGGGATTCGCACCCTGCGCGACAACCTGACCACGAAGGGCTACGTGAAGTTCTACACGACCAAGCGCGTCGGCGGCGGCGTGGTGAACTTCGAAGCGATCAAGCTGATGCGGTTCGCGAGCTAAGGAGAAAAACGACATGCGTGACCTTTACAACAACCTTGCCATCCGGCGGGCGATTTCGCCCGTCTCGGTGGCGGACAACACCGCCCAGGTGTCCCAGATCATCGACCGGCAGGGCTTCGATTCGCTGGTGTTCGGAATCGCCATCGGTTCCGTCGCTGACGCGGATGCGACCTTTACGGTCTTGGTCGAGGACGGCAACGACTCCGGCCTGTCGGACGCGGCTGCTGTTGCGGGCTCGGAACTGAACGGCACGGAAGCCGCCGCCGGGTTCCAGTTCGACAGCGACAACCAGACGCGGAAGATCGGGTACAACGGCATCAAGCGGTACGTTCGGCTGACCATCACCCCGGCCAACAATGCCTCCGCTGCCCTGCTTTCCGCCGTGGCCATCCTTGGCCACGCTTCGCTCCAGCCGACTGCGTAGTTCTCCCTCTCCTGTGACCGGGGCGGCAACCAGCCGCCCCGCCTTTTTCTCCGTCGATGAAAAAAAACTACTCCTACCAACTCGTGACCGGCCCGACCGGCTACGCCATCACCGACGCGGAGATGGAGGCGCACGCCCGCGCGAATGGACAACCAGCCATTCAATACCAGCCGTATGTGTACGCGGCGCAGGAGTTCACTGAGAGGATTTGCAACCGAAAACTGACGACACAGACGTGGAAGATGTTTCTGGACGAGTTCCCGCATGGCGACCGTCTCGAAGTGCCGTTTGGCCGTCTCCAGTCCGTTACGCACATCAAGTACACAGACACGGCAGGAGTGCAGCACATCTTCCCGACGACCTCATGGGAAGCGTCTGCCGCCCGCGATCCGGGTGTGATTGCGCTGTCGTACTCGAAGACCTGGCCGACAGCGACGCTGCGCGTCCTCGACCCCATCGAAATCCAATTCGTTTGCGGGTGGACCACGGCAGCGGACGTACCATACGACCTTCGCGCGGCCATCCTACTCATGGCCGGCCACCTCTACGCGCACCGGGAAAGCGTGATCGTGGGCGATTCGGCGGCTGTGGAGTCGAAGCTGCTCGCGCAGGGTTACGACGCGCTCGTCGCCAACTGGAGGATCTGGTGAGGGCGGGCGATCTTCGCCACTGGCTGCTCATCGAGTCCAAGACCGTCGCGGTAGATTCCAACGGCGACCGGACGGAGACATGGGCGACTTTCGCTGAGTGCTGGGGGCACATCCGCAGCGGCAGTGGACGCGAGTTTTTCGGCGCAAAGCAGACGATCACCGACCTCTCGCACGACGTTCTCATCCGGTACGTCGCGGGAGTCACGACCGACATGCGGATCAAGTACGTCGACCCGAAGAACGGCAACGCCGAGCGCTACTTCAACATCCGCGCCGTCAACAATCCCGACGAGTTGGACGAGATGCTGCGGTTGCAGTGTTCCGAGGTAATCATCTAGTGGCGACGCGACAGCGGCAAATCAAGATCGAAGGCCTCGACGAACTGACGCAGCAGATGGAAAAGCTGAAGCGTATCCCGCAGGGTCGAGACGTGCAATCCGCGCTCCTCGACGCCGCGCAGATCGTCAGCCAGCAGGCCCGTGCAAACGCTCCAGTCGCCCCGTATCCGACGTATTACCGGGGCAGGTTTATTAACCCCGGCGGGCTGCGTGCATCGCTCACGGCGGCTGCTGGGCGGGCTTACAAGAACTTCTTGCAAGCGTTCGCGTACACGCTCAAGGTCCGCGCGCCGCACGCGCATTTGGTCGAGTTCGGTACCAAGGCGCACGCGATCAAGCCGACCAACAAAAAAATCCTCAAATTCGGCAACCGGTTCACGCGCTGGGCGAAGCAAGTGCAACACCCCGGCTCGCGCCCGATCCCGTTTTTCTCAAAGGCCGTCGCGCAGACGCGCAATCGCATCAAGCGGCTGCTTGAAAGCAAAGTGAAGGCCGCGTTCGACGCGCTCGGGAGGGCTGCGTGAGACTCTATCAGGCGCTCTATAAATACCTCCAGACCGTCAACGCTGTGACCTCGCGCGTCGGCACTCGCATCTATGATCTGCACGCCGATCAGGGGCGGGTGACGGACTATCCGGCGATTGTGATCGAGGTGGTTGACTCGCAGCCGTTTCACTCCATTGGGGCAGCGGCACCGACAGCCACCCGCCGCCCGGTTGCGCTGTACTGCATGGCGCAGGGCAACAATAAGGCCGCCGAAGACCTCGCGGACGCCGTGTATGCGGCGATCATCGCGCAGGAAGCGGCGATTACCAGCGCGGCTGGCTCGCTGACAGTCAAAAGCACACACCTGAACGGACGCCGCAACGAGTTCGAGGACGCCCTCGAAACTTCTCAAAAGCTGTACGCGGTGATTCTCGATTTCGACATCATCCACGACCTTTAGGGCGCGGATGCAGGCCGCACGTCGTGAGATGTTCGGCCACCCACCAACTACTGCCGTGAGGCAGAAGGAGCACACATGGCTACCCTTGCGGGAAATGCGGGCAGCTTCCGGCTGACCACCAACACCGTCGCGGAACTGGACAACTGGACCCTCGACACGTCCACGAATCTCGAAGAAACCCAGAGCTTCGGCGACACCTGGAAAGAGCGGACGGCGACGATCCGCGAGTGGAGCGGCACGGCCTCGGGCCGGTTCGACATCAGCGACACCAACGGCCACGTTGCGCTCCAGAGCGCCGCGCTTGGCGGGACGACGGTGACGGGTCGGTTCTATATCAACGGGACCAACTACTACAGCGGCACGGCGTTCGTCCAGATGTCGCTGTCAACGCCCGAGAATGGGCTGATCACGGTGAATTACACCATCACCGGCACCGGCGCGCTGTCATACACCTAAGGAGGTCTGAATGGCCGTAATGGTTGGCCGACAGGCCGATATCTACATCGCATCCGGAACAGGCACCACGATGACGGGCGAGGCGACAACCTCGCTCGGCAGTGGTGTCTACCGGATCACCAACAGCGCCCGCCGCGCAATCAATCCCAACGCCGCGCTCACCGTTCTCGACGGCGTGACGACGGTCAACCCGGCGCTCTACCGGGTGAGTTTCGGCGCTGGCCTCATCATCTTCACGGGCGGCTACACACCCGCTGGGGCGGTGACGGTGACGGGGCAATTCCTGACGCTCTCGCAGGCCGCGCAGGGGACGCAGTGGAGCCTCGAAGTGCAGAACACGCTTGAAGACGCGCACGTTTTCGGCGACTCGTGGAAGGCCGTTCAACCGGTGCAGCGCGAGTCGACGGTGACGTTTGAGCGGTTCTACAACGACGAGTATTTCCACACGCAGGGCGCCAATTACTACGTTCTGGCGCTGTATCTCAACACGAGCACCGGCGCGCGCTACGTCATGGCCGGCCAACTCACCAGCGTAGGCCGCACGGTCGATAACAACGCTCTGATCCGCGAAAACGTGCAGTTTGCGTCTCACGGACAGGTGGATTTCCTCGCGAGTTAACGATGCGCTACGACAAGCAGACCAACACCCTCCAAATCCCCTTCGACCACGTCCGCGCGGCCACGCGAGACGGCGTGCCTGTCGACGTGACAAACGCTTTCGAGGTCCACCAGGACGGCGCGATCACGCTGACGGTTTCCAAGCAACCCATCCTCGAACCCACTGAAAAATGAGCCTCCGCGAAAAAGTCCTCTCCCAAACCCTCCGCACGCAGACCATCGACGTCCCCGAATGGGGCGAAAAGATCGGCATCCGCGAGTTGACCGTCGAACAGCGGCTCAACTTCTCAATTGCCTTCCAGAAGTCGGGCATCAAGGCGCTGATCGAACTGATGATCGACAGCACTTTCGACCCCGAGACGGGCAAGCCCGCCTTCGAGAAGGCCGACCGCGACACGCTGGCAAAGCTGCCCGGTAAGGGCGTGCAATTCGTCACTGACGCCATTTTCGACCTGTCGGCGATGAGCCCGGCGGCGCAGGCGGATATCGAAAAAAACTCCGAGGCGAGCGCCGACTAGTCTTCGCGCTCGCCGAAAAACTGCACTGCCAGGTGCGCGAGATCGAAGCCATGCCTTCGCGCGAATTCGCGGAGTGGTGGGCCTACCTGGAATTGACGGCGAAAGAGCGCCAGCAAGCCGAAGCAGCCGCGTCCGCGCGGCGTAGATGATCCATGCCCATCCTCTCCAACCTCATCGTCCGCATCGGCGCGAGCACCGACGACTACGACAAGAAAGTCAACTCGGCGCTCGGCAAGGCGCAGCGGTTTGCGCAGTCCGTGACCGCTGCGGGCGAGGCGATGGCCATTGGATTCTCCGCGCCAATCCTCGCAGCCGGCGGGGCCGCGATCAAGGCGGCGAGCGATATGCAGTCGCTCGAAATGGGCTTGAAAGCGGTCATGAAAACGACCGACGCGACGACCGCTGAGATGGCGAAGCTGCGCGAGGTGGCGAAGCTGCCGGGGCTGGGGCTAGAGGAGGCCGTGCGGGGCTCTGTGCGCCTGCAAATCCTCGGCAACTCGGCCAGCGAATCGCGCCGGATCATGGCCGAACTTGGGAACGCTCTCGCGGCTGTCGGCGGAGGTCGCGAGGACTTTTCCGAGGTCATCCGGCAGTTGTCGCAGTTGGGCGCCGTCGGCAAGGTCACCAAAGAAAACCTCGACCCCATCGTTGAGCGTATCCCGCAGATCGCCGCGATCATTAAGGAAAAGTTCGGCGCGGCAGCACTGGGCGATCCGGCAAAGACCTTCGAGCGGATGGGCATCTCGTCGCAGCAGTTCATCCGCATCATCGTTGATGAACTGGCGAAGGGCGAGCGCGCGGGCAACACCTACAAAAACTCCTGGGAAAACATCCAGATGGCCGCGAAAGATGCGGCGGCGGAGTTTGGCAAGACGCTGCTGCCGATGGCGCAGCGCGTCCTTGATGATTTCCTGACGCCGGGTATCCAAAAGGCGAAGGAGTTTGCCGGTGCGTTCAATGCGCTGCCTGCTTCGACGCAAAACTTCGCCGTCGCCCTGTCCGCTGCCGCTGCCGCCGCGCCGATCCTAATCGTCGCCCTCGGCACGCTGTTTGAAAAGGGCGCGATTGTTCTCGCCACGCTGAACAAACTGCTTCCCGTGCTCAAGGGTTTCGCGGGCGGGATCACGCTTGCGGGCACCGCCGCAACCGCAGCCGCCGCCGCTGTCGGCGGGTTCATGCACATCCTCAACACCCACCGCCAGAACACGGTGGACACGTCGGCGGAGGCGATCAAGCGCCTCAATGAGCGCGTCGGCACGGGCGCGCCAGCGGCCTTCGGCGCTGCGCGCGACGCCGTGATGGGCTACATGCAGGTCTTGAAGCCGTCGAACGAGGAGACGGTCAAGACGGGCGAAGTGGCCGCTGTCGCCGCCGAGAAGATCGCCAGCAAGGCCAAGGCGCACATCGAACTGAAAGTCGCCACGCTCGACGGAGCCATCGCGCAGAAAATGGCCCGCGAGTACATGGATGACTACAACAAGGCCATCGACAGGGCCGCCGAGTTGGGCATCAAGTACGGCGGCATCACCCGCGAGCAGATCGCGCTGAATATCCAGGTTGCGGACACGCTGTTCAGGTACTTCCGTATCCTCGAAAACCCGCCTGATGTGAAGATTCCCGGCATCGGCGGGGGCATGAAGGATGTGCCGCGTCCGGATATGCCGACTTTCCCGGGCGACTTTGGCGAGTTCAAGCGCACAGCCGAGAACATCGGCGATCTTGGTATGCAAACGCGCGAGCAGCACGAGGCCATGAAGCGTTCGGCTAAGGATGCGGCCCGCGAAGCGAGCAAGGCATATCGTCAGGTTTCCACTGTCATGACCGACCTTTCGCGCGGCATCGCCGACGTGATTTTCAAGGGCGGAAAGCTGGGCGACATGTTCAAAAACGTCGCCATGCAGGCCGCGCAGAGCATTACGCGACTGCTGATCGAGGGCGCGCTCAAGAAGCTGCAAGATAAGCTGTTTGATGTCGGCGGCATTATGGGCAAGGTATTCGGCGGCAGCGGCGGCGGCGGAAAATCGCCGTTTGTACCCGGAGTCCCCGGAATCCCCGGCGGCGGTGGCGGCGCGTCTGCTGCGGCGGGAACGGCCATGAGCGGGGTCATGGGTGCTGTGACGATGGTCAGCGGCATCGCGTCCGCCGTGTCGGGCATCATCGGAAATTTCCAGATGGCCGGGATGAACAAGACGTTGGATTTGATCGAGAAGGAAGTTCGCTACTCGCAGATCCACCTCCTCAACATCCTCGAAAAAGCGAACGATTTCTGGCCGTGGCTGAAGGCCATTCATGAGCGGCTGTACGAGATCCGCGCCGTTGGCGTGAAGCTCGAAGAGGGCGGCTCTCTGGCCTTCGCGGGCGGGCCGCAAGTGGTAATCAATATCAACGGCAGTAACCCGCAGCAAACGCTCGCGGACATCACCCGCCTACTCAAGCAATACGGCGTCCTGCCTCGCTAATGCCCAACCCACTCATCAAGATCGGCGGCACGACGCGCGAGGCCGTGCCGGGGACGCTGAATGTATCCGCGTCGCTCGGCAATCGCGCGACGCTTGATGCGATGGTGCAGTCTCCGGCTGGCACCTACCGCCCGGCGCCGGGCGACGGCATTGAGCTATGGGAGGGCGCGTCGAAGCTGTGGGCCGGGTCGGTGGACGAAGTGCGCGAAGTGTCGCTCACGGAGGCCGCGCCGACGTTCCGCCGCTACGCGATCCGTGGGGTGACATGGGAGCAGTACCTGGAGCGCCGCTACTGCTGGGACGTGGCCAATGGTCGCCCGCTGCGGTACTCGCGCAACTTCGAGTTCACCGCCGATCCAGCCACGGACACGCTGACGACGACAGTGGCGCACGGGCGCAGCAACGGCGACCGGGTGCGCGTTCGAGCGCACGCGAACGGAGCGCTGGCCAGCGGGCTGGATTCGACGATTGACTACTACGTCGTCAACGCTGGCAGCACCACGCTGAAACTCTCGCTCACGAGCGGCGGGGCGGCGGTGGACATCACCAGCGCGGGGGCGCTGGAGCAGATCCTCGTTACCAATCGCGCCGGGGAGATCGTTTCCGCGCTGTTGGTCGACGCTGCCACATCGGAGCCAATCGGCGACACCAACGTCGCGCTTGGGGCTGTCGTCGATACCGTTGTTTTCCCCACGGATATGACCGTGGCGGCGGCGATCAACCAGCTAGCGGAGGCGTCCGGGTTCGCGTGGTGGGTCGACGAGGAGCGAGAGCTGTACTTTCAGCCGAGAACCTTCACAACGGCGGCGTTTAGCCTATCCGACACTAGCGGCAACTACCGAAACATTTCCGTCCGGCGCACGCGCGAGGACAAAGTAAACGCCGCCCTGCTGCGCGTGGACATGGCAGCGGTGGGATACGAGGAAGAGTCGTTCGCTGGCAACGGCACCGCGACGAAATGGACTCTGACCTATCCAGTCGGCCAGATCGTAGCCATCTTGCTCAACGGGCAAGAGGTTCAGTTTGGCATCTGGCTGGCTGACTCAGACTCGGCCTACTATTATGAAGAAGGTACCGCCGATATCCGGCAAGACCCGGACGAAGCGGTCCTCACCTCATCCGACACGTTGATCGTCCGCTACCGCAAGTTTGGCGCAAACCACATCTACACGGATGACAGCGCCGATATCTCCACGACGGCCACGGCTGAGGGCAACAGCGGCATCTATCAGGGAGTGTTCGACCGCGCTGGTATCGGCCTAGTGCAAGCCCTCGCGGAAGGTGACGCAATTGTCGCGGAGCGGAAAAAGGTAGTTGCTGAAATCGAGTACGAGACCGACCAGCAAATCGAATCGACCTGCTCGCAGTTGCGCCCCGGCCAACTCCAGACGATCGCGAATAGCTTCTTCAGTGTCACCAGTGGCACGTACATGATTCGCGAAGTCTCGATCACTGACGTGTTCGGCCTCTGGCTTCGGTTTGGCGTAAAGGCCATCGACGCCACGCGGTTTACGGGCGTTGTTGACTTCTGGAAGGGAATGGCAAGCGGCGGTTCAGGCAGCGGCGCGGCTATCGGCTTGGGTGGAGTTTCTGGCTCCGGAGGCGGCGCTGGGACGACGTTTGTCCATGAGGTGACGCTTACGGCCAACACCACGATTTCGACGCCTTACGCGGCATCTGCGGGCGCTCGGCTGACGGTGTTTGTGGTGCAAGGTGCGGGCCCGTACACGATCAGTTTCGATGCCACGGAATTCGCCCAAGTCGTGAACACCAACATTGCGCCGACCTCCGGCAGCGTGACTGCTTTTGAGTTTGCCGGCCGCGCGGATGGCCTCTGGTGGCCGTGCGCGATGCCGATCACGGGAATGATCTAATGCGCTACCTCCTACTCCTCTGCCTGCCGCTCTCCGCGCAGGTGCAAACGCCATTGACGGTTTACCAGTCTTCCGGCTCCGCAGTGGGCGAGATTCGCCTGCAAGAGCGGCGCACGAACGGTATGAATCACGTCGGGCTGGCCGCTCCGCAGTCGGTCGCGGCTGATCTCGTCTGGACGCTGCCAGCGACGGATGGCACCAACGGGCAGGCTCTCACCACCAACGGCAGCGGCGTGTTGTCGTGGGCGACTGCCGCGTCGCAGTGGACCACCAGCGGAACGTCGATCTATTACAACGGCGGGCCTGTTGGTATTGGCGAGAACACACCGTCGAAGGGCCTGCTATCCGTATACGGCAGCAACGGTTTCGCCTACACCCCGTTCAACATTGCGGCCAGTGCTCGTTTCCGTACGGGGGCCAACGGAGCAATCCTGTTTGGCTCAACGGCCGCCAACACGAGCGGATGGACTCGAGGGTTTTTCTGGGGATATCAGGCCGAGGACATTGGGTTTACCCGCTATAAGGACGATGAGACATCCGCCCCGGTGACTGACCTGTACATCACGACGGCGGGTAAAGTTGGCGTCGGGACGACCACCCCATCCGAGAATCTGACGGTGGCTGGGAGTGTCGACATCGTTAGCTCTGGTGCTCTCGAAATCGCCGGAACGACGGTGATCAACTCATCCCGGGAGGCGAATTTAACCGGGTTGACGCTGGGCGGCTCGATCTCCGCGACGACGACCGACAGCTACGACATTGGCTCATCCACGCGCTTTCGTAATATCTATGGGAAATCTGTAAATGGAGCCTCCATTGAGGTCGCAAACGGAACTTTCGTAACGACGTTCTGGCGGCACGACCTCAACGGGGCATCCACCTATCGGCTGTCGTCTGGTTCCGGAGGGCAGACCGAGATGCAGTTGTCGACGACGGGCAGCACGCAGAGCGATGTGGGGTTCCGTGGAACGGTCTACCCACTCTCGACGGCTGGCACGAATGGCGACCTAGGCACCCCATCGTTTCCGTGGAAATCGCTATACCTGAGCACTGGACTCCGCCTGACCGCCGGGGCTGCTGCCGGGCGGGTGCTGACATCCGACGCGAGTGGTAACGCATCGTGGGCGGTTCCGGCCGGCGGAGTCACGTCGATTGCTACGTCCTCGCCAATCAGCGGTGGGACGATCACGACCACTGGGACCATCTCCTGCCCGACTTGTTTCACGACGGCAGGCGGGACAATGAGCGGATCAATTTTGGCCGCGAGCACTGACACTTACGACATTGGATCTTCAACGCGCTTTCGCAACGTGTACGGAAAGGCGATGAACACCGCCTCGCTTGAGGTCGCAAACGGCACTTTTGTGACGACATTTTGGCGGCACGACCTCAACGGGGCATCCACCTATCGGCTGTCCAGTGGCTCGGGTGGTCAAATTGAAATGCAGTTAGGCACGACCGGTTCCACGCAGAGCGATGCTGGGTTCCGTGGCACAATCTACCCACTGTCGACGGCTGGAACCAACGGGGATATCGGCACCAACTCCAACCCTTGGAAATCTCTATACCTGAGCACTGCCGCCTACATGAACGGCACGCAGTTTATCGACTCAAGCCGCAATTTGTCCAATATCGGGACGATCACCGCCAGTTCTGCTATCACGGCGAACGGGGGCATTGTGACTGGCTCGGCAACTAACTCGACGATCTACATCGGAGGCGGAAACCTATATCTGCGCACGTTTTCCGGCGCAGACGCCAGTTGCTCCGGGGTGACAAACGGCTGGGCCGGGATTCGCACCGACACGGACGAGTTACAGGTATGTATCAGTGGTTCCGTGAGAAAAGTGAGCTTGCTATGATCCGCGTCTCTATTTTGGTGGCCTTGGCTGCGCTTTCTGCGTTTGCTTCGCCGCTCAAGTGCATTGATTCTCCGTGTTCCGTGTCCTCTAACTTTTCCGCCGACATCCTCGGTGATCCGGACACACGAGCAGACACATGGGGCAGGGCGGGGGCAACCACCCACCGCGTCACGTTTCGCCCCCCGGCTGGCTACCGTGTGCGCGTTTTGCGGGTTTACGGCGATTTCCTCATCTGGCCGATGGGAAAAGTGGAGCCGGGACAGTTTGCCGGGGCGCTATGGGGGCTGACGACTACTGGACCCGATGGGTCCATTCACGCGGACTGGGCGGCAGATAATACCATGCTGTACGTCCAGGTGGCGACGGGCGGGCAACCGGCGCGGGCTCCGGTGAATTTTAAAACTGGGGACGGCGGGCTGCTCGGTCCAGATCATGTCCTCGTGTCGAAAATGGCCGTTTGGCTGAATAACACCGGGTTCAAGATCCACATGGAGCCATCGTTCACGGTGGTTTTCCGCTACGAGAAACAATAATGCGAGTCACCATCACCCTACTCATCACCGCCGCGCTCTACGCGCAACCGAAGACCCTGAACACAGCCGAGCGTATCGCCTTGGGCGCTCTCGTTGAGCGCGCGCGGGCGCTGGCCGAGCAACAGAAGGAGGTCGAGCGACAGTACACCGCTGTTGTCGACGAGGCCTGCACCCGCGAATACGGCGCCGGGGCCAAGTGCCAGATCCGGCAGGACGGGACGCTGGCCAAGGTCGAAGCGAAGGAGGAGCCGAAAAAGTGAAAACCTTGATTATGGCCCTGGCCGCAATCGCGGCGCAGGCGGAAACCATCTGCGGGGCGAAGCCGACGCACCACATGGTTGATTACGCCGAGGTAGCCTGTGTCGACTTTGACGCGCTGGCCAAACTCTCGCCGTTTTTCCTCGGCAAAGGCCAGCAGACGCAGGTACTGATTCACGCGAAGGCTGGCGATGCCGTCGTCGTTACGGTCGACGGCGTAGAGAAGTACCAGAAGCTCGTAACTGACCAGTGGGGGCGGCGTATTGCGCTCGTGTCATTCAACGGAAACAAGCACACCACCGTATCCGTCCGGGTGCTCGCGGAGATCTGATGGGACGCCAGATCACAAAAGACTT
>ERZ869929.772-NODE-772-length-14723-cov-32.062585_pt1 | contig 14723 bp, 20 predicted proteins | sample MGYA00579312_ERZ869929 | MGnify/ENA primary metagenome ERZ869929 (study PRJEB32216, sample SAMN09231818) | wastewater metagenome | place: USA: Maryland | collected 2016-08-09 | study: EMG produced TPA metagenomics assembly of the PRJNA472060 data set (Reclaimed... | reverse complement strand
TGTTTAACCGAACGCTAGCCGCCAAGAGATACGTCAATGACCATCGAAAGCACATCAAGTGGCAATGGATCAGTCTGGCGAACGACAATTTGACCGCCATCGCTCCATGTAGGCGTGATCATTACGTCCACTTCCTCAGTGAGCAATTCCGCTGGAGATCCATAAAGCTCAGTTTTTCTTTGCTTAACTTCAGTAAGCTTATCGTATGATGGGCCAACTTTAATTCCGCTTGATCTGTAAACGCGAAGCCAAGCTTTGTTTACATTCTTTTTGCGGCCTTGAGCAAATGCTTCCATCTCTAGTGAAACTGGCAAAGTCTGTAGATCGGCTGTAATTGGCAAACCAATATGTACCTTTTCGGCAGCTTCAATCAATGTGATCTGGCCATTTGCAACAACTCGTTGTGGATGCACCGCTCCATCAGCAAGTACATTGACTACCATGTTTTCTAAGTGCCACAAGCCTTTGATTGTTGTTGTCGGAGAGCCTTCATAAGTTAGCCCAGAATCTACATGGAATGAATCTTCTAGCGTTGTTGTGCCACGAATATCAAGGCGCTCAATATATCTACGTGTTTGACCATTGATTGTGCGTTTTACGCACGCATAAAGTACGTCAACATTGTTTTCAGATACGGCCGCAATGGATTCAAATTCACCATTAGTATCATGCTGGTGCCATCCAAACACCTTTTGAGCTGGCATATAGGTTAGCGCGACAAGCTTGCCGTCATCGCGCACATTCCAGATAATAGGCACTGGAGTTTTAGTAATGGCCATATCAGTAATTTGATAGTCATCAAACAAGTGTGGAGCCATGATAGATACGTCATCGGATTTATAGGCGTTGCTTTCCCAGTTGTATGAGAGTTCATGCAAACGTGATGACTGGTTTCTAACATAAACAACTGAGTTGCCTGTTACCACTGGCTGCACATTGTTAGCGCCATTATATGATTGTGGGCGTACTGAAACGGTAGTTGGTGTGATTGCGTCACTGTTTTGTGCCCATACGCGCCATTCGCCGCTTGTTGTAAGCAGAATAAGGTCTGATAACGGCACAATGTGTCTAATCCGATTCACCTCACGCGCAGCAATACGAATCGTAATTGCATCATCATCTTGCGTAGGAATTGAATAGTTCATGTTAGATTCTGTACCAGATCTAGTCATCCACAAATTTTGCGGCAATGTGTTAGATCCAGCAAAGCAGCGGCGCTGCTCAAAATAAGATACCGCGCTTGGGTATTTACCTGTTGCATTAAATGGATTGTCCGCTTCTGGCGGCGTGCGGGTTACGTCAGCTGCAATGTTATCATCAACAAAGCTAGTAGCATCGGTTTGACCAATGTACCCAAATAAGCCATTGCGCTCTTTATATACGTTATAACGAATGGCATCAGCGTTTCCAGTCCAGCTGATTGTGTTTTTATTGCCAGAAGTAGCTAGGTTATTGGTTACGCTTGCTGTACTTGATGCAACTGATTCTTCAAGTTCGGTAGTTGAAACGCTTGTAATCACGTAAGTGTACGTTGTTGTGCCAGATCCAACAGTTGCTACAGCAGAAGGGCTTGTTGGCGCAGCAATGTTCGGCACAAAGCTAATGCTTGTCAACGTCCAGTTTGCAGCGCCAAGACGTTTTAATTCACGTGGCGCATAGCTTGGGTGTACTAATGTTAAAACATCAGCTGATTGAACGTGGTGCAAGTCCATTACGTCATCTTCATCATAAGGCGTTGACACCTCATAAACCTTGCCTACATTACCGCCGCTTGTATAAGTGGTGAAGTTTGTAGAATCAATATCATCGCCATTTAGATCTTGCAAAGTAAATGTATCAGTTGCCGAATTTGCAACAATGTAATAACGCCCATTTACTTCAGTCATTCCGCCAGCACCAGCAACATAAACCCAGTCACCATCTGAATAGCCATGGCCTGTGATTGTTATTTCGCATGGATCGTCTTTTGTTATATCCTCAATATCTTGAGTATCTTCTAGCAAAGTTCCGCCGTTTGTGTGAAAACGAACGTACTCTTGGCCAAACTCTAATGTGTAGGTTTGTGCAGTTGAGTAGCTAAACTCAATTAAAGAGCACTTCTTATCTGAGTATTTAGCTTGAAGAATGTACCTGAAGCCTTGTCTATTTCTAGCTGGGCCATGTGGCAAGGTAATAAAGTTGCGGCAAGTAGCAAGTCCAGTCTGAAACTTATCTAGGTCAATACGACCATACATTTCTGGTGAGATCTCACCGCCAGCAAACGATCTTAGGAGTGTCTTAGCGCCCATGTTATCTCTTCATTTTTGATCTATCGTAGAAGCCACTGCTAGATTTAGCCTGATCTTCTTCTATATCCATGACTGTATGTAGCTTTTGTGATCTTTTATTAAGCTCTTGCCCTGTTTTGTACATAGGCCACTTGCCAGCATCAATCTCGCTTTTCCAGCGCTGATAAAGCTGATCTTCATTTCTAATAATTTTACCATCTACATAGGCTGGAACAGAAACAAACTTACCTTTTTGCGGCCCTTCCATCACTTCAATGCCAGTTGCATATACTGTTACTGGGCGGCCTTGCTCATCCTTACCAACTTTCCCAGATTTAATTGTGTTTCGATGGTAATCAATAATTCGCTGCTCTTGCTCAGTAACCTTTATATTTTCTGCAAATTTATCGCCTTGGCCATAATCAGGCATGGTTTTAAGCTGCTCTTGAGCCATAGCTGAGCTTCCGCCAGTCATGCACATTATCGTTTAATCCATCCGTCTTGAATTGTGCTGTTAAAGCCACGCGCTTGAACAAAGTCTGGCACGTGATCAATCTTAGGCTTGTTGCCCATAGAATCAGAAGCGGCTGCTTCAGCCAATGTGATTTTAAATAGCTTCATCATTTCAACATTCATCTTAATGCCAGCATCGCCCTTCAATACAGGGCCAGCTAGATAGCTTGCAAGCAGGTAAGATAAAGAATCTACAAATTCAGGCGTGAATCTAGTGGTGTCAGTAACCTTGGAAGTGTAGCGAATATATGCGTCCTCTACATTTGTGTAGATAACAACGCCGTTAGCTGTAGTTGTTTCAACAGCAAACTCTACGCCGCCTTCTGTGAAAGCGCCATCTGGGTAAATGTTAATTCCAGCTGAAGTGCTGAGAATATCTGCTGGTGCGCTGTATGCGTACTCCCATTCAGCAGTCGAAACATTACTCAATAAAGCCAGTGCTGCACGTTTCATGGCGAAGTTCCATGCGTGCTTAGATAATGCTACATCGCGCGCTATTGGGTAAAATCTCTTGCAGTGCTCTGCTTGCGCTGAGCCTTCTGGTGGATCAATACTAGAAACTGTAGCGTCATCACCAAGTCTTGATAAAGCTAGATTACAAATGTCAACTGCGCTGGCCATTTTTTTCCTCGTTTTTCTTTAAATAAGCAATAGCAACTGAAAGTGTTTTAACGTCATCTTTAAATACGCCAAGACCAACATTGCAAAAATGACACAAAAGACCTCTTATTTTTCCAGTTTTATGGCAGTGATCAACATGAAAAGCTCCTTTACCGCCAGAAACTTTTGATTTGCATATAGCGCATCCGCCATTTTGTTTCTTTAGCATTTCGTCATAATCATCAAGGGTTATGCCAAAATTTATTTTTAATTTATTATTTCTTTGTCTTATTGCTTGTTCTTCTTTTGTAAGCTCAGACCAATACTTTTTACTATTTTTTGCTTCACATTCTTTACATAAGCTATGCACTCCATTTGGAGATACTGCATGTTTATAAAATTCAGATCTAGGTTTATATGTATCGCATTTTTTGCAATGCTTTGGATCGCAAACCTTTCTTGCCACGATACTCTCCTAGTAGATAGGAGCAGGGAGCGAACCCCCTGCTTCTAAGTTTTATTACACTTCAAATGTTGATGCAATATCGCCGTCAGCTACAGCTTCAGACAATGTTTTCTCAACAGTTTCTACAACTTCAACTTCGGCTTCAGCTTCAGTCACCTCTACAGTTTCAGCTACTTGAGCTGCTTCTGCTTTGGCTTTCTTTGCTTTTTTGCCTTCAGGTTTGGCTACTTCGCTTGCCACGATTTCAAACCATGAAGCTTTTGCGCCTTCGTTTACTGGAAAAACATCACCAGCGCGGCGGCGTTTACCATCATAAAAACCAGCTTGTAATGCTTTAGCTAATGTAGCCATGTTATCCCCTTAGATTAAAGTGCGTCAGCGTAAGCTTTCCAAGAAGCTACGTCTTTAGTTAAGAAAGCGTTGATCTTACCAGCTGTTACAGTTGTTGTGCCGATAACAGCCAAGATGCCAAGATAGCGCTCGTAAGTGCCTTGTGGCAATGCTACAGCAGCAATTACACCACCTGCATTTAAAGCTGCTGAGTTAGCTGCTGCATCATCAGTTACCAATGTCGCTGAAGCGAAATGTACTGTTGCTGAAGTAGCCAAGTCTGCTGTGCTGTCAGAAGCAAGTTGGAATTGAATTGTGCCAGCTGAACCGCCAGTGATGATCTCTGTATCTGTTTGGATAACAAGATACAAAGGTTCGCCATTGCCAACATCGCGTGAAGCAGCGCCCAAGTCGATTACGTTGCCAACTAAAGCTGTGCCAGCAGAACCAGCTACAGAAGTTGCATCGCAAAATTCATTAAATTTGTCGATAATCATTTCTTTTTCCTTTACTTTAAAAGTTCAGATAAGGCCGCCGAAGCGGCCATTATCAATTAGATGCCAGCTTCAGTGTTAGTGATAGCATCGCAACGGCGGAATGGAATACCATCAAACATCGTTACGTGCTTACCAGCCACTTGCTCGATTGTTAATGTAGAAGCTGCAACTTTGTTAGCGATTTGACGGCGCAAGAATGAACGCACTGTACGATTCGCGTAGAAAGCTGGGCGACCCATAGACAAGCTAGGTACCAATTCAACTGCTTGAGTCATCAAGTCAATCAAATCTGGGCCAGATGCTGCGTCTTTAATCAAGTTTTCTTGGTCAATGTTGATACGTACAACATAGCGCCAGTCACGTACTGTCAAGCCACAATCCCAACGGTAATGAGTACGGTAAGCTTCCATACGGCCACCGTTGCCATCAATGTTTTCGATTGTTACTTGGCCTTTATCTTCCATGTTCAAACCTGCAACTGAACCTTTTGGATAAATACCGTGTACTGTGTTTGGGCCCCACACAACTAAGTAGATAGATGTGTTGTCGTTGCCATCTGGTGTATCAGCTGAAGTCAAGATGTTGCTACCGTTTTCAGCAGCTTGATCATTGAAACGTGCACCGAAGCCTGTGAAAGCTTCTGGCTCGTTTGTTTCAGCGCCGTAGAACAATGTAGATGCAAACTCTTGGTTCATGCCTTCAATGTGTGCACGATCTTCGCTCAAGCGGAAAGCTGCGCTGTTACCGTTAAGGTCAGCCAAGGCTTTATCAACTTCAGCATAAGCTTCCAACATACCAACGCTGTCAGTTACTTGTACAGTTGTTGATTTAGTTGGTTGCACGCCACCGTATAGCTTACGCCATGTTGGTGTAGGCAAGCCTGAACGTACAGTAGTGCGATGGCCAGTTGGCAAGTTGCCTTCTAACCAAACCATGTCGTCCAAAACTTCGTTAGTTTGTGCCAAGATCTCAGCAATGGTATCAATCTTACCTTCTGGATCAAGACGCTTTGTAATATCCAACAAGGTTGGATGTGTTGTAGCTAAAGTGCTCATTTAAAACTCCTTATGTTTGATTTGGAAATAAACGCTTGGCTGGATCTGCGGCAGGCCGTGGCTTACCTTGACCAATCACAAGCTTATCTTCACTAATTGATTTACCAATTTTATAAAATGCGCTTACAACTTCGGGATGATTCCCAAAACCAGTATCATTAAGCAATTTTTTCAACTCTGGGGTGCCGAAGGTATCCATCGCCTTTTTAGCTACCGCAATGTTTTCGTTAAGTTGCGCTCCGCCCAAAACTGGGTCGGCCTTAATTTGCTCAATCCACTGCTTTTGCGTTTCTTGGAATAGTGCTACTTCCTTTTCACGCATTTTAACCCCAAGATCCGCTAGCTTTTGCGTTTCTTCTTGGGTTAAATTCTTTTCTTTAGCAAACTCTACTAGGCCATTCTTGATCTCTTCATCAAATGTGAAGCCATCTGGTAGGTTTAACTCGTAGTTAATTGGCTCTTGCTGTTTACCAGCATCACCTTCACCGTCACCAGAACCTTGATCACCGCCTTGATTACCATCATCAGCTGCGCCTTGAGCGCCTTGTGTGCCATCAGTATTAGGATCTGCGTTACCGCCTTGACCATCTGCTGCACCTTGCTGTTGTTGATTATCTGTAGATTGACCTTGTGAACCTTGGCTAGCGGGATCAGTGTTAGTTTGACCGCCATTCAAATTATCTTCAGGCATTTCTGCTATTCTCCTTAATTAAAGTTTCATACAATTCTGGACAATTCTCATGGATCTCATTCATTACAATAAGACCCACATTCCTCATCCCCTCGTTAAAGAACGTAGTGCTGTTACCAGTGAAGCTAGTGCGATAAACACCAGTAACTTCTAGTAACCGCCACATAAATCGTCTGCCGCGCTTATCAGACATGATCCATTTAAAATCTTCGATCTGCCCATCACGGCTTAACTTCATATCCTTTTGCTTTTTGTTGGCTGCTGCTTCTTGCCCAACCAAGTCAACTGGATCGAAATTATCTGTCATATTGTTACCTTACCCTATGTTAAATGCGTTATCCGAACGATTATTGCTGGATTTGTGTGATTGCCAAAACAACTGCTGGAGCTTCTGGAGCAAACGCAGTTGAATCTACATTATTAAATGTGATGTTTGAATTGTCAGTTGCAAAAGCAATTTCAATGTAGTCATTTGCTGCCAAAACTATCGTTTCTGAAATAGCCAAAGGCACATATCCTGCTGTGATTGTGACAATTCTTGCGCTATCTGGTATTGTTACCCCATTTTTTTTAAGCCATACCCAAACAGTCTTTTTGGCTGTTCCTGTATCTGTTATTTGAAATGTTCCGTCAATTTTATACAAACCTGATTGCGGCACAACAATGCGTGAAGTTGGAGTTCCAATAACAATTCCATTACCAACTCTAACGCTGTCAAAATTTAAAACATATTCAGTGTCATCATCAGCTGGTGATTGATCTGTTGTTTTTACAATAACTCCGTAATATTGCATTTGCTGAATTGTCGGACGCACAAAGATCACGCCATTGGTAGCATCAGAAACAACGCAAGCTGCCACTGGAATTACATTGTTTGGTGCAGTTGGCTTAACTTTTGTAAGTGCGCCAGCTGTTACAGGGCTTGCATACAAAATATCACCAGCCGCAAACGCGCTAGTGTTTAAATTTCTAACAAAGCCCCAAGTGGTGCAATAACCTTTATCGCCTGAATCTGGAAGATCGTGCGTCATCACGCCAAGGATATATAAGCTTGGCTGAGTGCCATTTGCTAGATATGGCGCGACAAGAAGTGCATTGGAAGTAGATCCAGCAAAGCCAACAACTGATCCATTTGGAATAGTTGAGCCAGTCGTATTGCCTACCCTAGCATAAAGCTCTTGCCCATTTTGATAGATAACGCCGTATTCCAGACCAAGATCTAGTGTTTTATCAGCTTCATTCCAGCGCGCTTCGCCAGTTTTAATATCTTCTGAAGCGTCAGGAGTTGTGTCATAAACTATGCTGTTGGCTGGCTCGCCATCATAAACAAATAAATGCTCTTCGCCATCGTTAATATCTTGAACGCCAACAATCTCGTCCTCGTCATTGATAACAAACGCTGTGCTAGATAGGCGCTTAGTCATAATCTCCGCCAAACATGATAGATGCCATATCTTTTTCTTTATTTGGCATTACTTCCATTTCAGTGATCTGCAAGCAAAGCTTCTTCTCTTCGCCTTCGCCTTCGTTTTCGATCTCAGTCTTAGTCACAATAGCAACGGCGTTGATCTTAACTGTAGAGCCTACTTCTGGTAGCTCAATGCCAAGCGCTGTGAATTGCTCGTCCTCTAATCTGAGATGCAATCCGTAGCCATACTCTTCTTCAAGCTTCATTTCGTCCATGCCCTCAGGCTTCATTTTCATGCTGGCCATAACCATAATTACTTACCTTTCTTTTTTGATTTGCCAGCCTTGTTTAAAGCAATAGCAACGGATTGTTTTTGTGATTTGCCCTTTGCCATTTCTGTTTTGATGTTTTTAGAAATAGTCTTTTTGCTTGAACCTGATTTGAGTGGCATAGTTATCTCCTTAAATAGCGCCTGTGTAGCCTTGTAAACCTTGCATTACGTCAGTTAGCGCGTTTGGCTTAGATGTATCAATGCTGCCAACCTTAGCTGCCATATCGCCCATCATTGCCATGCTTTGTGCTGCCTGTGCAGCTTGCTGCGCTTCAGCGCGTTGTTGACGGATGATTGCTACGTTTTCATCACCAACGATCAAGTTAGGATCAACGCCAAGCATATCAGCGTATGTGTCAACGATTTGATCGGCATTAAGCTTATCAAGTACTTCTGGCTTGATTGCAGCCATATTGCCTACAGTGCCAAGTAAGCGGTCAATAGAACCAACGCCAATTGCACGCTGAGCCTGAGCTAATGTAGAAACAAACTCAATGTTGAGATCCATGCCTTGCAATTCTTTTGGTGGAGTAGGAACAATGCCAGCCTCTACCATCATTTGGAATGTGTTTTCAATCATTGGAGATAGCATCTCATTGTGCAAGCGCTCCAATACTGGGCCAAGCATCAATAGCTTCTCTTCGTGGCGCTCAGCAACTTCAGTTGCAGTGATGCCTGATCGAGTATCGTTTGCCATCATCATAAATAGATCAGCATAGAACGTACCATTGATACGCTCACGAACGTCTTGAATATCTGCTAACAAGTGCTGCAAGTTCAAGTTCACTTCAAACTGTGATTTGATTCCGCCATTTGGTGAAGCTGGATCGTACCAGCTAATGCCCCCTGGCAATGTGTCATATTCGCCGCCCTTCATTGTGACTGGCATTTGTAGTGGTGGCTTGGTTTGATAGTCAATGCCTTGAGCTTTACGTAGCTGCTCATGTTGCAACTGGCGAATATCGCCAAGCGCTTCCATTGCAGGGCTGTTGCCATAAATATCGCCGCCAGAAACAGACCAGCGTGGAACAAGAACAGGGAAGTAATTGTAACCGCCCTCAGATAACATCTCGTCACCGCTGCCAGCAAGCTCAAAGTAGCATGATTTGAACGGCATATTCTTAGCATCGCGCTTGCCAACTTCACGCTCAGTAGCTTTTCTAGGCTCGATAGCATGAATAATTGTTATCCATTGATCTAAATTGTTGCGCTCATATTGCTCTTTAACAGACTTGCTTACTTTGTCTAAGCCAAACTCCTGCACCACTTGAGCTACAGTCATTGGCACTTCACGATACAAAGTATCCACTTCGCCACGTGCTGAAGATGAAATAGCGTACTCGCCAGCTGTCATTGTGTAGTGACGTAGTACGTCATTGAAGTCTGGACGCATGAAGCTTGCAGCTGTACCAAACGCACCAAGCTCTTCGTAAATCATGTGAAGGGCGCGGTATGTATTAGAGCGCGCAAAGATCTCACGCATCAATTTAGCATTATCGTTAAGCCATAGTTTGACTGGATCATATTCCATCAAGTCAGTATCGGCGATAGCCAATCTAAACCATGGACGCGCTGGAGAAGTCATGCCACTCATCATGCCAGCAGCCAAAACTCTTAATGCTCTAGTGCCAGTTGAATCGTAGATATTGTTGTGTTTCTTCTCACCGCGATTGCGATCCTGCTCAAAGTATCTGCCAGAACGCGGCAAAATGTAGTCACTGATCTCACGATAATGCGAGATCCAGCTTGAGCGCTCATTCCATAAAGCCGTTTTACGCTTTAGTAAGCGCTGGCGTGGCGTGTTTTCTGTCATGTTAAGATAGTTCCTTTTTGTTGTCTAAGCGCTAATGGATCTGCTTTAACTGTGCCAGCTGCCGTGGAAGTAGGTGCGCCGCCAAGTGTGCCAGTAGTCCTACTGCTTCCTCTTCTTGATAACCTTTCGCCAAGTGGCGCTTGCTCTTGCTGAATCTTTTGACGGCCAATAGCAGCTGTGAAAGTACGCTCACCTTCCCAGATAGCCTGAATATCGCCAACTAAACCGCCTTCGTCCATACGTAAATAAATGTTATTGGCTGATGGCAAAGCCCCTGAACGTGATTTTGATATATTTGCCATGTCTAACTCAAAGCCTTGTATCTCAACTTCTTTTGTTTGGCTTATTGTTTTGTTTGTATCAATGCCACCCCAGCCGCCACCCCAGAAACCGCCATAGGGAGATGAACGATAAACATACTTGCCGTATGTTGGGTTAGCTGTTTCGTATGTGACGTTGCCAAATAGCTTGCCTTCGTTATTTACACGCAGCTTGTTTACAGTTGGCGTTGTGCCTTCATAGGCTTGAATGGCTTTCAAATCTAATCGAACGCCATTAAGCTCAGTTGGTTTGCCTTGATATTGGCCAACAAGATTGCCCAGTGAATTGACACGAAAGTTGCTCATGTACTTATTCGTGTCAGGTTTGTAGGCAAGCGGATCTGGGCGTGGCGGAGAAATTCCAATACCAAGTATTCCGCCTTGTTGTTGTGGCTGCCCAAAAGCTCCGCCTTGTTGACCAAAGATAGCCATATTAACCGCCTAGTAAAGTGTTTTTACCAAGTTCAATGCCTTCTTCTGGCGCTGTTACTTCGCCAGTCGTGATCATTGTACCGCCTGTGCCCATCGCGCCAGCTTGTCTATTGCGGCGTTTGTATGTTTCAACTTCAGGAGTTTTCACTGCTGCTGGCGTTGGTGGTGGCTCTGGTGGTGGTGGCGGAGCTGCTGGAGCTGAGCCTTTGCCGCCGCCGCCGCCGCCAGCAAAAGCTAGACTAGACAACGATAGAAGAAATGCGGCAAGAAGTAATTTGATTCGTGTCATTTGATTTCCCTCGTATAACCAAGTAGATCATGCAGCCCGCTTGAGTTTAGATAATACTGCTCTAGCGTTGCACTTAACTTAAAACCGCATCCCAATAAGATACGCCCTATTCCCTTGTAATGCGTCCATACTACAATGCGCTTCATTTCTGAATTATCACGCGCAAAAGCGATAGCCTCTTCAATCGTCCTGCGAATGTAAATGCCATTGCCTAGTATGTGTGGCTCAACTACGTGCTTGTTTACCAATACGCAGCGCAGTATCACCTCGTCATTACCAATTAGAACCTGCTTGCCTTCGTAAATCTGATCTGTGATAAAGTTAATTGCATCAAGCTTGGTGTAACCTACGTGTATATCTTCAGGTACAACGTGCTTCCACAATAAATCTTGAACCCACTGATCTCGTATATTCAGGTATTTAGTTTCAATCATTACAGTTTCTCATACGGATTGTATTCTTTTCGGGCCGCGTTATCCGAACGCCTTGGAATGGCCGTCCTGCTTAGCGGAGCTACAGGATAGGCAAATGTTAGCGCAAGCGCATCTGCCTTATCTGGTGATCTACCTATCACTTCTTTGATGTCATCCTTTGAACAAAGCCTAAACTTATCGCCTTGAAAGGTATATGTTGCAGCGCACAGCTCTTCAATCAATTCTTTGTCATCTGGTATCGCGCCGCCTGATTTGATCCAGTTGACCATCTCAAACCACATCTCACTGCGCTTATTGAAATATCTAATATCAAGCGCCTTGCCAGCAAACTGTACTTCAGTTGGATTGTAGCCAGTCTGCCTGAGTGCATCTACCACGCCAGCGCCATAGCCGCCTGATCCGTCAACGAATACAGCGTCAGCTTTCCACTTATTGATCTCTTGAGCTACTTGGCCAGCCACCAGCATAGTGTCAGGAATACGCATTTCACGCATAGGATGAGCCACAAGCCCTTGCCTTGCACAAACTACTGAGCTGTCATCGCCTTGCCTTGCAACGTCAACGCCTAGCACTTTAGCGCTAAACTCATACTCAGTGCTAGCATAATGCCTCTTGACTGCTAGCTCTACCTCTTCTGGGCCAATCAGCGCATTGGCTGAAGCTGAAGGGAATACGCCTCGCACACGAACGCGCACAAAGTCTGAATCCTCACCATGATCGTCAACCCACTTCTGGAGTTGAGCCTTGTTAGTCATCTTCACAGTACGCGAATCAATCTGTTTGGTGAACCAGCGATGTTTGTATTTACCAAAGCACTCACGGAAGCGGCCAACGTTTTGTGTTGGGTTTCCAAAGCAGCACCAAATAATCTCAGTGTTATCGTCCGTCAGCGCACCCTCAGAAACTTCCCAAATCTTGTCGTGAATAGCAGAAGCTTCATCGAATATAACTAACACGCGCTTGCCCTTGTTATGCAAGCCAGCGAACGCCTCAGTGTTACGCTCACTCCACGGCACCATGTCAATGCGCCAAGTCTTTTCGTGTTCTTTATCTTTTGCGAATAGTGCGGTAGCTGTCAGCTCAAACCAATGCTCGTTAATGCACAAGCGTTTCCACTTGGCCAGCTCAGCCCATGTTTTAGTTTTTAATTGGTTCTCAGTGTTGGCTGTGACTACGCCTTTTGTGTCGGCGTGTGTACTGATCGCCCATAGAATGATCCAAGATACCAGCGCTGATTTTCCAATACCGTGACCTGATGCAATGGCAATCTGTATTGCCTCGGATAGATTGATTCTACCAGCCTTGAGCTTATCACCAATCTCAGTAAGCACTTCGATCTGCCAATCGTCAGGGCCATCAAAGTCTTTAAGTTCGCCAACGCCCCACTCAAACGCAGCTTTGACGTAGCCTAAAGGATCATGTGTAAACTTACCTACAAAATCTATTAGCTGAATTTCAATATCAATCCGTTGATTCAATTTTTGCTGATCCTTGTGCAGCCTGTAAGCGTTTTGCTAAGTTAAGCTCTACTTCGCCGCTATGCTCAACCTTATCGGTAAACAATTTTAAATGTTTTCCAAGAAGCTCAGCTCCTTTTAAGGTAGCTGCTGCATTAAATACATATTCTCCAGTTTCATTTCCATCTTTATCAAGCACAGGTTCTTCTTGCTTACATCTTTCAATCGTATCAATGATAGTGGAAAACACATAATCAGCAGTAACTTCTACTTTATTTGCCCTTGCTGAAAACGCTTTTGTAATGGCGGCGGCTATTTCAGGTTTTTTCAGGTTCTCATGCCCAATTGAATAAGCAGTCTTTTCGCTATAGCCAGCACGCAACGCCGCTTGTGTAGCGTTAAGATCTATCAGGTACTCCTTAACAAACATTTGCTGTTTATCAGTGAGCTTTACAACTTCATCACTCATATCAATCCCCATGCAAACACAACAGTTTTCCACATTAGCTTAATACATATCACAGCTACGCCTATGATGAATAGAGCGTAAAGGTATTTAATAATTCCAAGAAGTAAGCTACGCATGATTCTTTTCCATAAATGTCCTTTCAATTTCAGACAATACATCTGCCGTTACAAAGCTAGTAAAATAAATAAATTCTTCTTCACTTAATCCTTGCCATGATGGTGCAGGGTGGGTGTAGAGTGGAACAGAAAAATGTTCATGCTTATATTCATCAGCAACTTGAGACCAAACATTTCCACTAAATACAAAGTGCGCCACAGGTTCTTGTTCTTGGCTATTAGATTCAGCAATAACAGAATTAGGTTGTTCCTCGCCAAAATACGCAAATATTTCTTGAATGTGATACCCAATAGGATAATTAGGAAAACATTTAGCCCGATTTGCTATAAGTTTTAATATTTTAATTTCTTGATTTTTGCTAGATGCAGGATGCAAATAAACCGCAACCCAATCATCACCTTGAAACTCTGGTTTATGTGAACCTAAATTCATATCACCATAACTATTAACCCATCCGTAAATATCATCATTATGTTTTTCAAAGCATCTATTTTTTGTATGAGTTATTTTTTGTATAGTAAATGTTGGGTTTCCACAATGACACGCCACAGGTTCTTGTGCTGGCTGTGCTATGGCTTCTTTACAGGCTTTAGTAAACCCAGCAAAATACGCTTCTCTAGCAAGTGCATAATCAGTACTAATCATGCCTTGACCTTCATACGTTTCTGACGCACCTTTGCACATCATTCTAAATTGGTCTAATGTTAGCCCGTATTTTTCTGCATGATTCTTTAATGATTCTTGTGTTTGTGTGTTCATGCGTACTTAATCCTTAATGCAATTCCACAAAGCAGCCCAATGATGAAGGCTTCTTTGTAGCAAGTGATATACCAGTAAACAACTTCAACCGTGTTCAAGATCCATCCTTCAATCTAAATCTGTTTTCCATTCAGACCATTCATATCTGTATGTGTTAAACAATCCGAAAAACCATGTGCCAGTTTTAACGCGATCAAGCGTCCTGTAATGTATTTCAGGATTGCTTTTGGCTGCATGATTAACTACGCGCATAAAATCAGATTCAGGAATAGCTAGTGTTCTAATCATTCAATTCACCATCATTTACAATAATCGTCACTTCAATCTCTTTAAACCTGCTAACCGTTTGGCAGCGTACAACGTAATGGCATATATCCCAACAGTGAGATTTTTGTATTTCAAACTTGCGTGCTATCTCACTCACGCTCATGCCATCCTCATAAAGATCACGGATCAAATCTATTTCGTGATCAGT
>ERZ869929.770-NODE-770-length-14770-cov-14.220523_pt1 | contig 14770 bp, 15 predicted proteins | sample MGYA00579312_ERZ869929 | MGnify/ENA primary metagenome ERZ869929 (study PRJEB32216, sample SAMN09231818) | wastewater metagenome | place: USA: Maryland | collected 2016-08-09 | study: EMG produced TPA metagenomics assembly of the PRJNA472060 data set (Reclaimed... | reverse complement strand
CTGCCATGGCCGTGATCCGTTCCTACGCGCAGCCGACCGTCGAGGCCCGTCCGGCACCGAATGCCGGTGTGCCGGGCAATGCGCCCGTGGGAGCGTTCGGCAACGCGGCCCAGACCGAGGGCGACGCCCGCGCCACGATGCAGGCCGGCGCCTATGTCGAGAGGGCCGCCGAGACGACGGGCAACATGGCCCTGTCGATGATGGAGGAGGCCAACGAGGCCCGCGTGCAGGAGCTGGCCAACAACTTCATGTCGGGCACGCAATTCACGCTCTACACCGACAAGGACGCCTTCTATGGCAAGCGCGGGCAAGCGGCGATCGACGGCGCGCAAGGGGCGACCGACAAGCTGCTCGAGCTGAAACGAGACACGATAGGGCTCGCCGCCAACGAGACGCAGCGGCGTCGCCTGGCCAAGATGCTCGACGCTCAGATGCTCGACGCGACCAACGGGATCTCCCGATACGTCGCCGCTCAGAGCCTGGAATGGCAGAAGAACGTGGCCGCCGGCCGCCAGCAACTGCTGTTGAACCAGACCAGCCAGCAGTGGGGCGACGTCGAGGCCATCGAGAAGCACGCCCTGGCCGCCGAAAATGTCGCGAAGGAGCAGGCGCGGCAGCTGGGTGCCCAGCCGGGCGACGATGTCGAGAAGTCGATGGTCGCCGCGGCGCGCTCCAAGCACTTCTCGACCGCCATCACGCAGATGGTGCAGAACGGGCAGCCGCGCGCGGCACTGGCGCTGCACTCCAGGGTGGCGGCCCAACTCGACGAAAAGGACGCGACGCGGCTCGACGCCGTGATGAAGTCGCTCCGCACCGATGTCGCGGCCGACGACTGGATTTCGCGGAACGCGCCGAACGAGGGCCGCCGCGAGGCCCGTCAGTTCTGGGAAGCCAAGGGCTACTCGCCGGAGGCCGCATCGGTGCTGGCCGGGCATGAGGAGGCCGAAAGCGGGTTCAACCCGAAGGCCGTCAATCCCAAGGACGGCCGGGACGGTTCTGACAGCATCGGCATCTTCCAGTGGAACGGGCCGCGATCGAAGGCGCTGCTGCAGTTCGCGCGAGACAACAACCTCGATCCTTACGAGCGCAGGACGCAGCGTGAATTCGCGGCGCGCGAGCTGGAGACCACCGAGGCGGCAGCCGGGGCGAAGCTGCGCAATGCGAAGACACTGGAAGAGGCCAACAGCGCCGCCTTCGGCTATCTGCGTCCGAAGGTGCCGTCCGGCCGGCTCGACCTGGCGCAGGCGGCACTGGCCGACAAGGGAGTCGGGTCGGACAAGGCCAACGCTTCGGCGCTGGTGCTGGCGGCTCAGAACGACCCGAACCTCACCCCAGCGGAAAAGCTCGCGATCGCCACGAAGATCAACAAGCAGAGCGTGGCGCTGGAGGCGACGCGATCGGCGACGATCAAGGGCCTCGACGACATGCTGGAGGCGCAGACGATCGCCATGATCGCCTCGCCCAGCACGGCTACGAAAGGACGGCTGGCGGTTCTGGCTCAAGGCTATCGGGATGCCGGAGAGCGGTCGAAAGCCAACGTCGCGGAAATGCTGGCCTCCATGGAGGACACGATCCTGTCCTTCGCATCGGCGCCGAAAAGCGCGCAGGACGAGATCGCGCGCAGCGCCGCGGCGTCCCTCCTGCCGGGCAAGGCGAAGTCGCTGGCGGATAGCCTGATCTCGGCTGGCAAGAAGGACCGGACGGAAGCGACGAAGCAGGCCGGCGAGGACTTTGGCAACCTCAAGACCGCCATGGGCAACGGCGTCCGACTGGAGACCATGACCGATAAGGCGAAGGGCGTGGTCGACACCTTCGCGGCAGCCGGCGACTTCACCAAGGCGCGCGAGGTGCAGGACTGGTTTAATGCCCAGGTCGCAGCGCAGGCGGCAGGGCAGGCACCGGCCGCCCAGCTCTCGCAAGCGGCAGCCGACATGCGGACCCGGATCGAGAGCGGAGAGCAGACCAATGCCGCGATCCTGCAGCTCGACGCCCTGGAAAGGGTGAAGCGCGAACAGGCCGCCGGATTCGCGAAGGATGCCCTCGCATATGGGGCCGGCGTCTACAGCCGCGACCTCGGCCCGCTGCCTCCCGCGACGGACTTCGCGGGCCGCGTCGCCTATGCCGAGCAGATCAGCCGTTGGCAGGGTGGCCGGGAAGTGTTGGCCTTCACGCAGCCCGAGATCGCCCAGATGAAAACCAGCCTGGATAGCGGCCCTCCGGAGCAGCAGGCGAAGCTGCTGCAGGCGCTCTCGGCGCTGCCGAAGGACGCGATCCCGGGTGTCGCCGCTGCGCTGGCGGGGCAGGATTCGGCCAACAGGACGACGCGCGGCTATGCCGCCGCGCTGTCCTTCTTCGCGGAGAACAACTCCAATTCCCGCGCCATCGGCAACGAGATCCTCGACGGCATCCGCATTCTCAAGGCCAACGCCGACAGCACCCGGAAGCCGGAATCGAAGAGCGATGCATGGTCGGCGACCCTGACGGACACGATGTCCAACCTGTTTCGCGACACGCCGGAGCTTCGCGCCGCAGTCGAGGATGGCGCCGCCCTGGTCTATCTCTCGCGCATGCACCGCGCCGGTAAGCAGGGCGACAGGCTCGATATCGACGTCCTGAGAGGCGCGATAAAGGCGGTGGTGGGCGAGCCTGTGGAACTGCGCGGGCAGGCCTTCCTACCGCCCGTGCGCGGCATGGGGACCTATGAAGTCGAGAAAGCCCTGCGCGCTCTCAGCGACGGCGATCTCGACGGCCTGCGTACGATGGAGGGCACGCCGATCACGGCCAGTGTGATCCAGAACCGGGCCACCCTGACGAACGGCAGCAATGGCGAGGGCTGGTACTTCGTCCGCATCCCCGACCCGCGCGCTGGCTTCGACCGCCGGCCGATCGTGAAACCCGATGGCAAGCCGTTCCAGCTCGACCTTCGCCCCCTGATCGAACGCGCCGCGCGCTTCCCCGATAGCCTCGCGCCGCTGCCAGACGCTTACGCGCGCGCGCGCCGTGCCGCGCCGGCAAGTCCTACGGAAGGGCTGACGCCGTAGTGATTGGGCCCACGGGCAGGACCTAACGCTTTTGCAATTCTGCAGAGCATCGCGCACTCTGTCGCCAAGCGTGGTCTGCAGGTGCGGTAGCGATGGACTCGGACTCGAAGTCGGCGGGAGAGCGTCAGCCGCCACAGCCTCCGCGAGGCTTGTGGACGGCTCGAGTTGGTTACGCCATGTGGGTCGCTCTCGTGCTCTCGCTCGGCTACGCCGGACTTTCCGCGCTGGACAAGGTAACCGACGACGCGGCCCGGACGGTGCTCGGGCTGTTCTATCTGCTGGGGATGGGCGCCCTGTTGGTGCTCATGCAGCGCTCAACGTCGGATATCCGAAAGCTGCGGGGCGACTGGGCGTGGGAAAAGCGAATGCACAAGCTGCTACGGTCGCCGCGGTCTCGCACGCCGCCGGATAGGCCCTAGGCGCGGCCTCGCCTCCGGCGCGTCGCTTCCCCCTGGCCGCCAGACTGAGCAGCCCCGCGGCCAGTATTCGCGCCGTCACCTGGCCTTGCCCTTCGCCGCGAGCCCCAGCTCGACCAGCCGGCGGATGGCCTCGGAACGTGAGACGTCATCGCCGGCCCTTGCAGCCCACGCGTCGATCGCAGCAATCTGACTTTGTGGGAAACGAGTTGGCACGATCGGATCACGCCCGCCGCTCGACGGCCGCCCCCGCTTTTTCGGTGTCACCGTAATTGACTTCGCCATGAATACGGTATTACCATAAAGGCGAGCCGGACGGAAGTTCGCACCTCCCGCCCGGCTCTGACCGCAAACCCGTCACCTTGGAAGGAATCGGGATCATGGCTGTTGTCGAGAGTATCACGCCGCGGCGCGTCCGCTGGACCCGCCAGAACATCAACGGGGCGATCCGCTGCCCGAAGCCCACCGGCGCCGTCCGGCGCTACCGTGCGAGCATCGCAGCAAGGGGCGAGCCGATCGACCGCCTGCTGTCACACATCGCCGACCACGCCGACATCATCGACGATGGCCGCCAACTCGACTGCGACGGCGTGAAGTTCGCCCACTCCGGCGCCTGGCTGCTGGTGCCACTGCCGTCCGACCTGCTCGACCATCTGCTCATGCTTGGGGCGGAACAGGCCGACCTCGAGCCGTCTGAGGACAGCGAGATCGACTACGATGGGGAGCCGAGCCTCGGCGCCAATGAGGCGGTGGCGCAGATCGCGGCATGGGGCCGGCGACCGGTCGACGCCCATACGGTCGACCTCGAGGATGAGCAGATCGCCGAGGGTGGCGAGGATGATGAGCCGGATGCAGACGACGAGCCGTCGGGACTGCAGCACGACCTCATCGGCGCGATCGACGCAGCGCATGGCGGAGAAGCCTGATGCTCGCCGCCATTTCTTCGACCGCTCACACCGGGCGGCCCTCCGAAGTCTCGCTGATCCTGCCTCCCGGGCACGACCTTGTGGAAATCAAGGGCAGCGTCATGGCTCCCACCCTGCAGCCTGGCGCCCTGGTCCTGGTCGATCGCACGACCCGGCAGGTGGCCGGCGAGGGCGTCTACTTCGTCCACGATGGCATCGCCGAGTCCTGCCGACGCATCAGCCCAGGCAGCGCGAGCGGACTGTGGCTCGTCTACTCGGACAATCCCAGCTTCCTGCGGCGCGAGGATCCGGCGGACCGCATCGCCGTCACGGGCCGGGTCGTCGGCGTCTTTCACCCCATCTGATGTCGGTGGCCGCCGCCGTGTTTCACGGGAAGCACGGCGGCGCTACAAATGCTGTAGCGTCTGCTATCCTGCCCCCTCGGCGAATATGGAGAGCATCCTGGCAAACGGCCGGCCTTGGGGCCCTGACGAAACTGCCGAGCTGCGGCGCCTGGCCAGAAGCGGCATGACGGACGACCAGATCGGCGAGCGGATGGGGCGGACTAGATCCCTCATCGTACGGAAGCGGCGGGACTTCGGAATCGAGCGCGGCGCTTCTCCGGCGATGTGCGCGATGCTGGCCCGCATCAACCTGCGGCGGAGGCTGAGGGAAAGTCGCTCATGAAGCCGCGTGCCTAGTTTTGTGCCTAGCGTGTGGAACGATGACAATTCTTCAATTAAATCAGTGACTTGGGCGGATAAGTGGCGGACAGGGCGCCCGCCAATCTGGGCTCTAGAATGATCCAGTGAATTCTAGAAGGCCCCAAAAGACCCGAAGAAATCAACACTAGATGCTCTAGACAGTTCCAATACGCTCCAGTACGTTCCAAACAACGTTTGTACGTAGGAGTGTTCCATATGGCACGCGGCATCAACAAACTATCCGCCCGGTCGGTGGCGTCGGCGAACGAGCCCGGCCTCTATGGGGACGGCGGCAATCTCTATCTCCAGGTCGCCGACGTCGATGGCAAGGGCATCACCAAGGCGTGGATATTCCGCTTCATGCTCGCCGGCCGCGCCCGCAAGATGGGCCTCGGCAGCGTCAACGATTTCAGCCTGGCCGAAGCGCGCGAGCGGGCACGGCAGGCACGCCAGCAAGTCGCGGACGGCATAGATCCTATCGAGGCCCGGCTCGCCGCTCGCGATGCCCGGCGAAGGGACGACGCGGAGAGCATCACGTTCAAGGACGCAGCGACCAAGTATCTCGCTGTCCATGAGAGCGAATGGAAGAACGCGAAGCATCGCCAGCAATGGCGCAACACGCTGGCGACCTATGCCTATCCGACGCTCGGCACCCGCCCGGTAAAGGCGATCGACGCCCCGCTCATCAACGGTTGCGTCGCGCCGATCTGGACCGCGGCGCCGGAGACGGCCTCCCGCGTGCGCCAGCGGATCGAGAAGGTATGCCAGTGGGTCCGCGACGGCATGCCCCTTCCCGCGCCCAGCAAGGCCAAGAGGGTCAAGCACCATGCCGCCCTGCCCTGGCAGGAAATGCCCGCGTTCATGGCCGAGTTGCGCGCCAACAGCAGCGTCAGCGGCCGGGCGCTCGAGTTCACGATCCTGACCGCCGCGCGCACGGGCGAGACGATCGGGGCGAAGTGGGACGAGATCGATCTCGACGCCAAGACCTGGACGGTCCCCGCCGCTCGGATGAAGGCGCACAAGGCCCATACCGTGCCGCTCAGTGACCGCGCCATCGCACTGCTGCGCGACCTTCCGCGGGAGAAGGGCTCGCCCTACGTGTTCCCGGGCGCTCGGGAGCGGGCGCCTCTGAGCAACATGGCCATGCTCCAGCTGTTGAAGGGCATGCGGCCGGGCCTGACCACTCACGGTTTCCGCTCTGCCTTCAAGGACTGGGCCACTGAGGCGACCAACCATCCGAACATCGTCAGCGAGGCCGCGCTGGCACACACCGTCAGCGACAAGGTCGAGGCTGCCTACCGTCGCGGCGAGCTGCTGGAAAAGCGGCGCATGCTGATGCGCGACTGGGCGGCATACTGCTCCCGGCCGCCGATCGCCGGCGACAACGTCACGAGGCTGCGCGCCGTAGGCTAGTTCGAATCGGCGTGGCTAGGGTTGCTCCGAACATCCAGACCGCACTGGACCGCCACGCCGACCCCTTCTTTGCGGATGCACCACGCGGAGGTGCGCATGACTGAAGAGGCAAGGCAGTGGCCAGCCTGGCCCGGCGAAATAGATCTCGGCAAGCTCCCCGAGGTCATCGGTGACGACGGGTTGTGGGCGCACCTGGAGCACGCTCGCCTCATCGATCGCATGTGCCGCGACCTCGGAAATTCGCCGGTCAGCCTGATCGAATATTGCCAGCGGGAGTTTCCAGAAAGGTTCGAGGAATACGTCATCAAGGAGGAGCGGCGGCGCCTCGGGGGCGCAGCGCCGATGCGTGTGCCGGGAACACCTACGCCCGAATCAGCGAAGAGGATCGCTCAACTCGAGTCGGACTGGATCGATCGGCGCTCACGAGGCAAGAGCAGCATGCAATATGCGGCTGCGCAGCATGTGGCTAGGGACGTTCGACTTGAATTCTTGAAGCAAAAGAGCGCACTGGCTGGCAGAGCGCGGACGCTCTTGGCCCACCCGGAATACCAATTTGTGGGTGTTCGAGGGGGCAAGCTTTCAGACCGCATCCTTCCTCGCTTCGCCGCCAATGCCGAATTCGACTGGCTTCGCGGTCGCGTTGTGGTGCTCCCCACTGGGCAAATCTCCATTGCCGGGGCAATCGTGTGGGAGAACGTCTATGTGTCGTCGCCTGCTGTGGTTATCGCCGCTCGCGAAGAGGCTCGAGTCCCAAGCGACAGCGAAACCATGCTCCCCGCGGCTCCGCCCATCGCTTTGGCTCCGCCGCTGCGCAAGGGAGGACGGAAGCCCACGGAGCGCGACGGCATGCTGGCGTACTTGCAAAAGCACCATCCCGACGGAGTGCCGGCGGGCCTGAAAAACAAGGAGCTGCTGCACCGCATGCACGTCGATGGCGTCAACGGCAGTGACAAAACCCTTCGCCGGGCGATGAAGGAGCAGCGGGAGGACTTGGCAAAAACACAGTGACCATAGAGGGCCAATTCGTTTTGGCCAGTTTGTGCCGAAGCTGTCCGTATTAAGTCCGTCCGCTCAAGCTGATCGTCGTCGCTATTCCCAACCGTTCTAGAGGTTGCCAGCGATGACCAACACAACCGCCGACAGCGCCGACGCTTCCGACCGTCTCCTGCGCCGCAAGACCGTATGCGCCGAGACCGGCCTGCCGACTTCAACCTTGTACGACAAGATCGCCAAGGGCGAGTTTCCGCGGCCGGTGAAGATCGGCAAGCGCGCCGTCGCTTGGAGAGAGCGCGACGTGAATGGCTGGAAAGCCCAGCGCCCGGCTGCGTAGTGGCCGACCCAAAAGCGTTGGGGCCCGCCTCCTGGTGTGAAGGCGAGCCCCGCGCGATCGGTAATCCTGCTGGCGAGCTGGACGGTCGCGAAGCTATCCCCACAACTGCGAAATCGCAACACCTCCGGCCCTATCAGGCGGCGGCCGTCGCCGAGATCGCGTCTGCGGCAGCGGCGGGCCATCGGCGCATCATCCTGGTCGCGCCAACTGGTGCCGGAAAGACCGTCATGATGGCGCGGCTGGCTTCCGATGCGCAGCGGGAGGGCCGCAACGTCCTGGCGCTCGTCCATCGTCGCGAGCTCGTCCAGCAGCTTTCGAGCAAGCTCTTCGACGCCGGGCTGGATCACGGCATCGTCGCGGCCGGCTTCCCATCGCGGCCCGGCGAGCGGGTGCAGGTTGCCTCGATCTCGACGCTTCACGCTCGCGCCGTGCGGGGCTCGGCTATGAACCTTCCCGACGCGGACTTGATCCTCGTCGACGAAGCGCACCACGCCACCGCGCGCACCTGGCGGCAACTGCTCAACGCCTATCCGGATGCGATCGTGATCGGCGTGACGGCGACGCCCTGCCGAGGCGATGGCCGAGGGCTCGGCGGCATCTTCGATTGCATGGTTGAGTGCCCGCCGATCTCGGAGCTGATCGCCGCCGGCTTTCTGGTCCCAACCAAGGTGTATGCGCCCACTGAGCCCGACCTGGCCGGCATCAAGATCTCGCGCGGAGACTACAACGAAAAGCAGCTGGCCGAACGGATGGACGGCCCGCAGCTGGTCGGCGATATCGTCACGCACTGGCACCGCCTTGCCGAGGGCCGGCGCACCGTGGTGTTCGCGACGTCGGTTGCCCATGCGATCCATCTTCGCGACGAGTTCGGACGCTCCGGCGTCGCAGCTGCTCATGTCGACGGCGGGACGCCAACCGACGAGCGCGACGCCATCCTCGCCAGGCTCGCGGCCGGCAGCCTCGAGGTCGTGGTGAACTGCGGCGTCCTGACCGAAGGCTTCGACCTTCCGACGATCGGCTGCATTGTGATGGCGAGGCCGACGAAGTCCCTCACGCTTTTTCGCCAGATCGTCGGCCGCGGATTGCGACCGGCGCCTGGCAAGGATCATGTCCTCGTCCTGGATCATGCCGGGGCCACCTTCGAACACGGCCTGATCGAGGAATCGATCAAGTGGACGCTGGCACCTGATGGCCGGGCGGAGCGGCTGGCGCGAAGCTCCCGCGGAAAGACCCGGGCGCCCGAACTGAAAGCCTGCCCCGAGTGCAGCGCCATTCGCTGGAGCTGGGCGCCCTGCGGTGAATGCGGCTGGCGGCCGCGCGTGAAGCCGCAGGTGGTCGAGACCGCAGCCGGCGATCTGGGCCAGGTCAGCGCCGATCGCATCGCCATGGGCCGGAAGCCCGGCTTTGAAGAGAAAAACCTGTTCCTTGCTGAACTGGCCTGGATCGCTGCCGAGCGCGGCTACGCTTCAGGCTGGGTCGCTCACAAGTACCGTGAGCGCTTCGGCGAGTGGCCTATTTCACGTCGGTTGCCTCCGCCGATCGAGCCGCGACAGGAAACCCGATCGTGGATCCGCAGTCGGCAGATCGCATTCGCCAAGGCCCGCGCCCGTGAAGGAGCCGCGGCGTGAGCGTGAGCCTCAGCACCATTGAGCGGGCCCGCGGCCGTTGGCATGAGATCCTGCCGGCCTGCGGCATCCCGGCCACGTTCCTGCGCAACCGGCATGGCCCTTGCCCGAACTGCGGCGGCAAGGATCGCTTCCGTTTTGACAATCGACAGGGCGAAGGGACCTACTTTTGCAGCCAGTGCGGCGCTGGCACCGGCGTGATCCTGCTGCGCAAGGTTCATGGCTGGTCCCATCGCGAGGCCTGTGACGAGATCGATCGCATCATCGGCACCGATGCGCGGCCGGTGGCACCTGCGCGACCGGAGCCGGACAGGGATATCGACGCGCGTCGCGCCGCCGTGCGCAAGCTGCTCGACGATTCCGACGCCCCGGAAATCGCGGCCAGCTATCTCGCCTCGCGTGGCCTGCGGACATCGTCGCCGATCGTGCAGGGGCACCGCGCGCTGCCGTACTTCGCAGAGGGCAAGCTGCTTGGCACGTTCCCGGCGATGGTCGTGCCCATCCTGGGGCCACAGGCCGAGCTGGTATCGGCTCACAGGATCTACCTGGCCGACGTCGACCCTCGGAAGAAGCTCATGCCGGCGGCCGGCACGATGGCCGGCGCCGCGGCTCGGCTGTATCCGGCGGACGACGAGCTGGGCCTCGCCGAGGGCATCGAAACCGCCCTCGCCGCGCATGAGCTGTTCGGCGTCCCGACTTGGGCCGCGATCTCCGCGCACGGGCTGGAGACGTTCACGCCCCCGCCCGGCGTCCGGCGCCTGCACATCTTCGCGGACAACGATGCCAGCCATACCGGCCAGGCCGCGGCCTACTCTCTGGCGAAGCGGTTGAGCCGGGACGGCGTCGAGGTTCTGGTGAACATCCCGGAGCGGACCGGCGACGACTGGCTCGACGTCCTGAACGATCGGGGGCCGGCGTGACGGCGCACAACGGCAACGGCATCGGCGACACCTTCGTCCCCCTCACGCGCGCCCTGCTCGAGAGTCCGAGGTACAGGGCCCTGGGGATAAACGCCCGCCGGCTGATCGACTTCCTCGCCCTCGAACACCTGAAGCAAGGCCTCGCGCGCAACGGTTTCCTCCTCGCGCCCCGCCGGCACCTCGAAGCGGCAGGCATCGGCGCCCGGCATGTCAGCCTGGCGATCGAGGAAGCGGTACAGGCCGGCCTCGTTTCCGTGAAGCGTGGCACGGGAAAACGGCCCAGCACGTACGCTCTGACCTGGCTACCGATGGGAACCGCCCCCGGCAGGCCGAAGCGCCACACGGGCTCCGTAGCGACTGCCGAAGGGAAGTCACTACAATGACTTCCGAAGGGAAGTCGCCAGATGCTTCCGAAGGGAAGTCACAAGCGTCTAGCAACTTCCGAAGGGAAGTCGCTAACCGCCTTTTTGGGGCCGTAGTGACTTCCGAAGGGAAGCACCTCTTAAGATATCTTCTTACCAAGGACGGCGGATCAGTATGGGTCTTGGTGGCGGCGGTGGGCTGCCCGACCCCCTCGCCAGCCCCGCTACGCGCGCGGGAAATCACCCAACCGGGAGCGCGAACCTCGATCGTCGCCACGGGGCCCGCCGCCGCCCCTCGCCGCCCCGTCCTGGTAGGCCTCGACGATCGCCAGCACTCCCCGGCTACTTCGGCGGAGACCGCATCCGCTCCCGACAGCAGAAAATGCCCTGCAGTGGCGATACTCGTTGCTGTTCCGCTTCCTTTGACGCACACTTCTACGCACAAATCCAAGCGTCGATTGCCTGCGGCACAGAATCAGCCGCGGCCCGGAGAGTGCCAATGGCCAAGCCCCCCGTGACCTACACTGCAGAACTTGCGGACGCGATCTGTGAACGCCTGGCCGATGGCGAAACCCTGAAAGCCATGTGCCGGGACGAAGGCATGCCGGATGACCGCACCGTGCGTCGCTGGGCCCTCGACGACCTGCACGGATTCGGGAAGCGGTACGCCCGGGCTCGCGAGATCGGCTACCTCAAGATGGCCGACGAGGTCATTGACCTGGCCGACGACAAGTCGGCCGACAGCTTCATTGACGGCGACGGCAGCCGGCGCCCGGACCATGCCGCCGTGCAGCGTTCCCGGCTGCAGGTCGACACCCGCAAGTGGCTGCTCGCGAAGTGTCTGCCGAAGATCTATGGCGACAAGCAGACGCACGAGATCGAGGCCGGCGATCGGCTGGCCGAGCTGATCAAGAAGGCGGCCAAGCTCGATGGATGACGCGGGCCTCGTCGCTGCCCTCGCGGCCTGGAAGAAGAGCCCTCCGCGCTTCGTCCGGGACGTGTTCGGCGTGGTCCCCGACCCGTGGCAGGACGACGTGCTCGCGGCCTTCCCGCACCACCCGCGGCTGGCGATGAAGGCATGCAAGGGCCCGGGCAAGACGGCGGTGCTGGCGTGGATCGCGTGGAACTTCCTGCTCACCCGCCTCGAGCCGAAGGTCGCGGCGACATCGATCACGGCGGAGAACCTGGCCGACAACCTTTGGGCCGAAATGGCGAAGTGGCAACAGCGCTCGCCGTTGCTGATGGAGTGTTTCGAGTGGGCCAAGAGCCGCATATCCCGCCGCGGCCGTGGCGAAACATGGTGGATGAGCGCGCGGTCCTTCTCTCGGACTGCCGACGCGAGCCAACAGGGCAACACCCTGGCCGGCCTGCACGCCGACAACATCCTGTTCATCCTCGACGAGAGCAGCGGCATTCCTGATGCCGTCATGGCGTCGGCTGAGGCCGCGCTGTCGAGCTGCGTCGAGGGGCATATCGTCCAGGCGGGCAACCCGACTCACCTGGAGGGGCCGCTCTATCGGGCCTGCACCGTCGAGAGCAAGCTCTGGCACGTCACCGAAATTACGGCCGACCCCGACGACCCCAAGCGTTCAACCCGCGTGTCGATCGAATGGGCTCGCCAGCAGATCGAGCGATGGGGCCGCGACAATCCGTGGGTGCAGACGAGCGTGCTGGGTCGCTTCCCGCCGCACTCCCTCAATGCCCTGATCGGCCCGGACGAGTGCCGCGAGGCCACTCAGCGGGCCTACAGGGAGGACGCCATTGCCGCCGCCGCGCGCGTCCTGGGCGTGGACGTGGCGAGGTTCGGCGACGACGCCAGCGTGATCTATCCGCGGCAGGGGTTGGTGGCGTTCCCGCCCCTTCGCCTTCGCAACGCCGACAGCACGCAGGGTGCCGGCGCCGTGGCTCAGAAGTGGCAGGCCTGGCAGGCCGACGCCTGTTTCGTCGATGACACCGGCGGCTATGGCGCCGCGTGGATCGATGCGCTGCACCGGATCGGGCACACCCCGATCGGCATTGGCTTCGCGAGCAAGGCCACGAACCCGCGGTACGCCAACAAGCGGGCGGAGATGTATTTCGATGCGGTGGCCTGGATCAAGGCCGGCGGGTCGCTCCCGAAGGACAGCGGCGACCTCATCGCTGCGCTGACGCAGACGCAATACAGCTTTCAGGGCGACCGGCTGCTGCTCGAGCCGAAGCAGCTGCTGAAGTCGCGGCTGGGCTTTTCCCCGGACGATGCCGACGCCTTCGCGCTCACGTTCGCGCACCCGGTCGTTGCCATGTCGGCCTATGGCGGCAGCACCGGCGTTCACCAGCTGGAGGACGACTATCACCCCTGGGCGGAACTCGAATAGCGCCCGCCCTCACGACCGAAAGGACAAGTCATGACCGCACGGAAAGAGCCCGAGGTTCGCACGATCGAGACGGGCGTTTGCTGGACGCAGCCGCGCCACTTCGACCTGACGAGCGAAGCCGGCGCGCGCGAGGCCCTGGCCCGCGTGGCGAGCTCGGGGACCCTGGCCGAGAAGAAGGCCGTCCATGAGGCCGCCGCGAGAGACTGGCCGAACATCGGAAAGGGCCGGGCTCCCCGCGACCTTTTCCCCAACTCCAACATGAAGTGAACGGAAGGAAGATCCGATGAAGCCCGAAACCCTGACGGCCGCTCAGGCCGCAATTTCCAAGCCCGATGACAGGGCGTCGTCGGCCCACCTGATCGAGCTGCGCGACGCTCTCGACCTTCGCGGCGCACAGGCGGCGATCGACGATCTGACCGACAAGCGCTTCCGCAGCCTCCTGACGGCCAGCGACTCCGAGATCGAGAAAATCGATAACCAGATGCGCGCGGCCCACCGGGATCAGGACCGCCGCCGCGCCGCTGCAGAGGCCCTGGGACCGCTGATCGAGGCCGCCAAAGAGCGCGAAGCCGAGGAGGACATCAAGCGGCTCGGCGCCGAAGCGGCCGAGACACGTCTGCGGGTGCTGAGGGAATACGTCGCCCTCGACGATGCCGCCGCGCGGCTGGCGGACTGCATCGAGGCGATCGACGGCGGCGAATCGTTCCTGCTGTCGGCGAATGCCCGCCTTCGCGAGGCCGGCCGGCATGACCTGGCGGTGCCGCTGCCGCTCGACCAGCTGATGCGGCTGGCCGAATGCGAATTCGACCGGCTGCCCCGGCTAGGTGACTTCCTGCTCCCCGGCTACAGGGACACGGCCGCGGCGCGTCGCGGCGACCCCAACGCGATCCGCAAGCTCCCGCCGGCCCGCCGGTTCGGGCGCCTGGCCGAGCTGCTGCCCGAAAACGCCCAAGCGCCGGAGGGCTGAATGGCCACCATCCTCTCGAACAACGGCAAGGGCGTGCGACTCGAGGTGAGCGGCACCAGCACGCGCGCGCGGATCGTCGGCACCGGCGACAGCCTCGTCCTGAGCAACGGCGAGCGCTTCGACGTGTACGTCGCCCTTGGTACGTCGACGATCGAGGCCGACCTGACCAGCTACCTGGTCCTACCCGGCACGAAGGAAGACAACATTGTCCTCGACCCCGAGACGCATCGCGAATTCTGGGATGACCCCTGGATTGCGGCGATTTGCGCGCCAGGTCAGTCCGGCGTTCTCACCGTCCACCGCGTCTCACGCTGAGGGAGGGAGCGATGGCCGATCTCCAACATGCGAAGATCCTCGAGCACCCCCGCCAGGCCGAGGGCGCCGCACGCGCTGAGGCGCGGTGCTTGCTGCAGGCGGCGCTGTCTTCGAATGCCCTGCACAAGAACAGGCGGCATCCCGGCGAACCTCTGCCGACGCTCCCCCAGGGATTGACCAGATCGTTCTGGTTGGTCGGCCTCCCGGACGGGGCTTCGGAAATCGTGCAGGCCGACGGCGCCACCATCATCGACGGCGCGCTGACCCTCAGCGAAGGCGGTGCGCTGGTGGCTCTCTACCGCCCCGGGGAATGGCAAGCCGTTTCCGGGCACTACCCTCAAAGCAATCTCGATTCCTAGGAGCCTGCCATGGCCGTGATCCGTTCCTACGCGCAGCCGACCGTCGAGGCCCGTCCGGC
>ERZ869929.763-NODE-763-length-14852-cov-3.902480_pt1 | contig 14852 bp, 19 predicted proteins | sample MGYA00579312_ERZ869929 | MGnify/ENA primary metagenome ERZ869929 (study PRJEB32216, sample SAMN09231818) | wastewater metagenome | place: USA: Maryland | collected 2016-08-09 | study: EMG produced TPA metagenomics assembly of the PRJNA472060 data set (Reclaimed... | reverse complement strand
TACTCTAACGTTCTGGAGGAACATCAGCAAATGTATTTAACTAATAATTTTTACGTCTACGCTTATCTGCGCAAAGACGGAACTCCTTATTATATAGGAAAAGGCAATGGTCGTCGAGCCTGGTCTACCCAGAAAGTCATTGCTGTTCCAACTGATAAATCCCGCATTATTTTAGTCGAACAAAATTTAACTAACATCGGTGCATTAGCAATCGAACGTCGGCTAATTCGCTGGTATGGACGTAAAGATAACAGTACCGGTATTTTAAGAAATTTAACTGACGGTGGCGAGGGCTCTGCTGGTATCATTCGGACTAACAAACAAAAAGAATTACAACGAGCCAAGATGAAGGGTTGCGTTAGTAAGACAAAAGGTTCCAGAAACGGAATGTGCGATCATACAATTCATGGGTTTCAACACATCAACGGCACCATCGAACATTGCACTAAAAACGAGTTATACACAAAATATAATTTAAACAAGGTTAACGTTCACGCATTGTTCGGCGGCTCAAATCCTCAAAAATCAGTTAAAGGTTGGTCCCTTATTAAAGATCAGGAAGTTCATCATAGTTAAGTGAGTCTGACATCACCCCAATCACGTAATTAGTTGATTCGTTTTCCTGGAGTGCAGTTTGTTTGTTGCTGGTGTTGACGTGTTTGTTGAACCAAGGAATGGGCGTGCTCTTGGGTGCTGGATTGGTATATTTGATGCCAATTTCTTTTAACGCACTTGCAGCAGTGTAATCAACAAAGTCTTTGAGAATGTTGGCATTGAGTCCGATCACTGGTCCAAATTTAAACAAGTAGTCTGCCCAGGCCTTTTCCTCACGGATCACATCCTGATACATTTGATATACTTCGGCTTCGCACTCTTGTTTGGCACGGGCAAATCGAGGATCCTCTTTGACCACTTGATTGATCATCCAAGCAGTCCAATCCTTGTGTAGAATTTCGTCTTGAAGAATAAGACCGATGATGTTGCCGTTGCCAATAAAGATCTTGTTCTCAACCATGGCCAAGCTAGTGGCAAAGCTGACCATGAAGCGAAATGCTTCCAGTGCATAGCTGGCATTGAGTGCTAGCCAAATAGCTCGAATATGCTTTTCTTCAGGGATGGTTTGACCTGCTTCGACCATGCAATTTAATTGGTGAAGTCTGTCATAGTATTCTCCTACACTTGACGCCATGTCTACAATTTCGTTGGTGTCGTGGATTGTATTAAACACTTCCTTGGGCACGTTGTAGATGTTGCGGATAATATGGCTGTAGCTGCGACTGTGAATGTTGGTTTCAAAGAATGTCCAGTTGTATACCAGAGCTTCTAGTTCAGGTAGACTCAGCACTGGAACAAAAATTTGACTTGGGCCGCGACCTTGCAAACTGTCCAAAGCTGTTTGACGCAGCAGGTTTGATGTAAAGATATGTTTTACAGTGTCTGATGCTTCTTTGAAATCTTGTGCGTCTTTGGTCAATGAAATTTCTTCAGGAACCCAAAAGAAACCACGAGCCTCTTGTTCAAACTTGGCCAACTTGTTGTATTTGACTTCTTCAAACCGTTGAATGGTAACAGGACCAGCAGGGTCCAAGAACATCTTGCGATTGAGATAGTCTGTTTTTGTTTTTAAATTATATTGTTGTTTGCTCATGATGTTACCAATGTCTTATTGTATTTGCGATAATAAAGAAGCAGGTTATCACATGTATTATAACCCAGAAAGTCTTGAGCCACAAGGCTATTCGAGCTTCTCGCAAGGTGAGAATGGGCACATCTGGACGATCATCGTCAGTCTTGCCCATTAAATGGCCAGTGGCTCTGGCCCAGATACGTTCTAGCGTGTTCAATGGAATTGATCCGCTTCGGTAGATGTTCGGTTGGCCACTGTGGAGGTAGCGCCAACTGCTTCGCTGATCAGATCAAAGTATCCAACGCCAACTTCACGTTGATGCTTCACTGTGGTAAACTTGCTGTTGGTTCCAGTAGCAAACTCCAACTGTTGTAGGTCTGAATATGCGCCCATACCTTCTTCTGCATAGGCTCGTGCCAGACTGAATGTTGCCAAGTTAACTGAGTGAAAACCAGCCAAGGTAATGAATTGGAACTTGTAGCCCATCTTGCCTAGTTCAATTTGAAACTGCACGCACTGTTCGCGTGTTAGATGCTTGCGCCAATTAAAACTAGGACTGCAATTATAAGCAAGCATTTGGTCAGGATACTGTGCATGGATGGCGTCAGCAAACTTTCTAGCTTGTGCGATATCAGGCGTCGAAGTTTCAAACCATAAGAGATCAGCGTAAGGGGCATAAGCAAGGCCTCTTCGAATACAAGCCTCAATGCCGTTTTTAAATTTATAGAATCCTTCTTCTGTGCGTTCATTGATAACAAAATCCTTGTCCAACGGATCATGATCCGAGGTAATCAGTGTAGCAGCTTCTGCGTCAGTGCGAGCCATGATAACTGTGTCAACGCCAGCAACATCGGCAGCAAGGCGGGCAGCATTTAGTGTGCGAATCATTTGACTAGTAGGCACAAGAACTTTGCCACCTAGGTGGCCACATTTCTTTTCCGACGCCAATTGATCTTCAAAATGAACTCCAGCAGCACCTGCTTCGATCATGTGAGTCATCAACTCGTATGCGTTGAGTGCGCCACCGAACCCTGCTTCGGCGTCGGCTACAATGGGCAGAAAGTAGTCAGTGGTTACCTTACCTTCACTGTGTTCAATTTGATCAGCACGACGGAATGCATTGTTGATGCCTTTGACCACACGAGGCACTGAGTCAACAGGATACAGACTTTGATCTGGATAAGTCGTGTTGCCGGTATTGTTGGCAGCAGCCACTTGCCAGCCACTGAGATAAATTGCCTTGAGTCCAGCCTTGGCATGTTGCACAGCCATCTGCCCGTTGTATGCGCCCAGCGTGTTGACATAGGGTTCAGTGGCCAGTAGTTCACGAAGCTTGGCAGCGCCAAGGCGGGCCAGTGTGTGCTCGACTTGAACTGAGCCTTGGAGGCGGCGAACTGTGTCAGGGGTATAGTTACGTTTTTTCATTGATGTCCTTAGAGTTTACAAGCTTCACAGTCTTCGTCTTCGGCCATTTCGATATTGTTGGGAAGTTCAATTATTTGTTCTTCTGTATTCTTGGCGCCTTGTTTGTTGATCAAACTGTAGTAGAATGTTTTGATACCCCAGTGATGTGCCAACATGAGATTCCGGGCAATCAGTGTAGTGGGAACCTTGCGCTCCGAGAAATGCGCAGGGTTATAGAATGTGTTGGTAGAAATTGACTGGTCCACATAGGCTTGCAGCACAGCCGCAGTTTTGAGATAACCTTCGCAGTTGGTCTGATCCCACATCAACTGATAACGATTCTTTAATCGTTGATATTCAGGAACCACTTGTGTCAAAGAACCTGCTTTAGATTCTTTAACTGTGATCAAGCTCATGGGCATTTCGATACCGTTGGTAGAGTTGATTACCACAGAACTTGACTCCACAGGAGCAATGGCCATCAGCGTGGCATTGCGAACTCCCCAGCCGCGCATTTCAGCGCGGAGGCCTTCCCAGTTTAGTTCAGGAGTAAAATTCGTGAGCTCGTTGACCCCGGCGCTGCGTCGCTCCCAAGGAAAGATACCCTGACCATACCAGGTGCGGTCCGAATCTTTGCAACGACCGCGCTCCTTGGCAAGTTCAACTGTGGCCTCTGTGAGGTAATAGGCTTGATGTTCCATCCAGCTCTTGACCTCTGCAAGAGCATCCGCATCGCCATATTGGAAGCTCCGCTTGGCATGCCAGTAAGCAAGGTTAGTAACACCGATGCCCAACGGCTGAATTTCATCGTTGGATAGTTTACTTTGAATGGAGAGGAAGTCTTGGTAGTCAAGAATGTTGCAGAGGCTGCGTTGCAAAATTCTGCAAGCACGGCGCATGTCTTCTGGATGTCGGAACGCACCCCAGTTAATTGACCCCAGAGTGCATAGAGCAATTCTGCCCTCTGGGTCATCAAGTCGTTTGAAAGGTCGAGTAGGGAGAAGGATTTCACAGCAAAGGTTACTCTGGTAAATGGTGTGATACTCAGGATCAAACGGACCTTGATTCATCACGTTGTCAATGAACACAAGATAGATGCGTCCAGTGTCTGTGCGTTCTTTGAGAATGCCGCTTTTGAATACTTCTTCGGCACTCATGGTCTTTTTGCGTAGACCAGCTTGCTTTTCATACTTTACATAGAGTTCTTCAAATAGTTGAGTATCTTTGTAGAATGCTTCGTATAGGTCAGGAACTTCGTTGGGATCAAAGAATGTTATGTTTTCTTTGTTCTTGAATCGTCTCCAGAAGAAAGCCGACAGCACAACCCCATAATCCATATGACGGACTCGGGTTTCTTCTGTTCCTTGGTTGTTCTTGAGCACAATAAGATCATCAAACTGATGATGCCAAATAGGATAAAAAACTGTAGCACTAGCATTACGAATGCCTCCTTGACTGCAACTACGCAGATCTCCAAACCACTTCTTCAAGAAGGGTATCATGCCTGTGTGCATGATTTCGCCGCCACGGATGGGTGAACCCAGTGGGCGCAAGCGACCAATTTCCAAACCAATACCAGCACGTTTGCTGGCATACTTGGCCATCATTTCTCCACTGGCAAAGATGCTATCAAGATCATCGTCGCTGCGAATAAGAACACAGCTACTGAACTGTTTGGTAGGAGTACCCAAGCCAGCCAGCACAGGAGTGGCAAGAGTAAAAAGACCATCACTAGCCGCATTGTAGTATTCTTTGATATAGCGCATGCGAGCCGAGTTAGGCTCTTCTTTGTGAAACACAGTAGCGGCTGCGACCATGTATCTAACTTGAGGTGTTTCATAGATTTCCTTAGTTGATCGGTTGCGAACAAGATACTTTTCAATCAGCTGCTCAATGGCTGCATACGAATATTCTTCATCTTTACTGTGATCCAACATGTCATTCATGCGGTTCCAGTCATCTTCTGAATACCATTCAAGAAGCTCTGGTGTATACAACCCCACTGCTACATTGCGTTTTACAATTTCATACAAGTGAGGTGGCTCATATGAACCGTAAACATCTTTGCGCAACATTGACAAACGTTGTTTGCCTGCTACGTATTGATAGTTAACATGCCCAACATCTGGGTTGGATTCTACGTCAATAAGATCAACAATAGCTCGCAGCGTGATGCCGTCAATTTCTTTTGTTGTAATACCATCATAAAAATGTAATTGCGCTTTGATTTCAATCATACTCTGACTGACATCTGCTATTCCTTGGCAGATTTTGGCAACTTGTGCCTGCCATTTTTCAATATGCAGCGGCTCTCGGCGGCCGCTTCTCTTCACAACTGTAATCTGCGTCATTGTTTACTCTTAATTGTATTTTTGTTGCACTTGAGGTTGAGTCAAGCACCGTTTAATTTCTAACTTGCGGTTGGTATTTACGATGGTGTCTGTATCCCAATTCAATATATATTTTCTTTGGCACACCAGGACTAAATTGTGGCCTTCGTCAGTCAAAACCAGCTCTGCATCCGTCAAATCTGCATGATTTAACAAACTAATAGTATACAGTATTCCTAGTCCTCTTGCAACATCGCAATAAATGTCATCGCTCAAAAGTTCCCAAGGATCAGGCCAATCTGCTTGATCGTCCCAGTGCAAATGATATGCACGCCAGGGAGTTTGAAACCACCAATCGTTGATTTGGGTTAGTGCTTGTTGCGCTGGCAAAGCTTGAAGCTGTTGGCGCAGATTGGCCCAGGCGTCAAGCCTGAGCTCAAAGGTTCGTGGCCACATTAGTTTCTAAAGGTTGATACAGTGAAGGTAATAGATCCATCTAGACCTGTGTTGGTAGTGGTGTATTTAATGTCTATGTCTGTGCCACTTTGAGTTGCTGTCAATACTACTCCTACTGATGCATTTTCAACATAATCATCGTCAAAGGTCAATGTTCCACTGCCAGTGGGAACAACTCTAAAAGAACCATGTCTAACTGCAACATCTCTCACAATGCTGTAGTTGATGGTCAGTGATCTAAAGTCCAAGGTGTCCAATGTATAGAAAGTTTGATTCGCTGTGTTGTTGGTCAGCGGTGTTTCTTCATTGGCCTGAATTAGATTTGGACCAATTTCCACAACGGCACCATTGACAAATGCAATACTGGCTTTGCCGAATATATCTATGCGAGGATATGTCTGAGAAAATGTATCATTTCTTTCAAACATGTCGGCTATACAAATATTGTTGCCGTTGGTCACTGAAATAATTGTAGTGGCAGGATTTGTGGCGCCGTCGAAGTGATTTCCTACATCATAGAATATATTGTGCCCTGTGGCATTGAGTTCAATGTCGCCAATTATAATACCTTGCGCATAGATATTATCAAAGAAATTGTGCAGTATGCGGAATCCGCTGGGTCCACCTGATTCCGGTGTTTCACCTAGCACAATGCCCTTGAACAATGTATCTAGTCTACTGTTGCAACAGTGATACCATGAAGTTGTTCGTCGGTGTTGATTGCAAATGTTGTGCCAGAAAATGCACAACGATCAAAGGATATCGACTGACAGATCAGCGCAGGAGAACTACTGAATCTTACACCAGCAATGTTGTCTGCATCACTGTCTAGATCGGCAGTGGTCAATGGCCCAAAGAAATTAACATCAGTGAAACTGCAATTAACTGCATCTTCTATCAGAAACACATCCACAGCATTGTCTTCGGTTTCAAACCCAAGATCTCTAATGGTCACATATTGTGGCACAATGGCTCCGTTGTTGCCAATGTTGGAACCAGTTTGTTGTAAGCTATCGCCGGTTCTAGCAACGTAGGCTCGCAATGCACTGTCGTCACCAGGAGCCATTGAAATCACGGAGTTGTCTTTGCCTTCGCCATACAGTGTTGCAAATGGCGGAATAATGATGGTAGAGTTAACTCGATAAACACCGGCAGGAAAGAACAAGCTTCTGCGTATCTGTGGGTTGACTTCTCGACAAAATAATTCGTATAGTGCTCGGTTGATTGCTGCTGTGTCGTCAGTGACACCATCGCCTACTGCGCCAAAGTCTTTGACGGTGGCAAATTGATCTAGCCAACTCTGTAAGCTCTGTGTTACTGGACTACCAGGTGTGGCACCTGTTTGCACAATATACCCAGCTGCTTCGCCTTTGTAGGTGTAGGTAGTTTGAAAAGCAAGAATGTCAGAAAATTCAGTGAGAATTTCTGTATTTCCAATAACTGGTGCACCTTCTTCCAGTGTGCCGTTGCCTATGAACAAGCGGCGTTCATCGATACTCCAGCCCAGTTCTGCCCCGGCAAGCTGCGGTAAATCTTGTTGTAAACCTTTGCGGTTTGTAATTCTTGAAATTTGAACAATAGCCACTGTGATAGTCCTTGATCTATCACATATTTAGCGTGTTAGGTAGTAGAGCTCAACTCGTTTCATCCACTCGTTTGACCAATACGCAAACTCTTCTGGTTGAACTTCAAATTCCATGTATTCAGGTTTGCTGTAGCTGCCATCGGGCAACAGCTTGGGCTGGCAGGCCATTAAAATAACACCATCTTGGATGTTGGTGCCATGCATTTCATTGTGTGCAGCAGCATAGGCAGCAAGTTGCAGGAAATAGTCCTCGATCCACTCGCGCTTTTTGGGCTTGTTGGTTTGCTTGAAGTCCATGATAGCAGGACGACCTTTCCAAGTCCCAATCAAGTCTGTGGTGCCTGCATATAACCCACTATAATACAACGGAACTTCAACGCCCCAATATTCTGTGACATTGGGCAACAGTCCTTGCAAGATAACTTCTGCAGCCATGAACCAACTGGGATGGGCAAAAGGATTTGTGGGCAAGGGTTTCATTTCCCCGCCCATGACAAATGTTTCCAAGTAGGCATGCATGCGTGTGCCACGATTGGCAGCTTCTGTGGTGATTTGCTGTGCTCGCTGTTCGCCTACTGCCTTTTTCCAATTAGCTAGTGCTTGACGTTTTTCTTCGGGTTTTGTCTTGTCAAGAATTGTAGTAACTGAGGGGACTTTTGAACCATCAGGCAAACAGTAGTGCCGTTTTCCGTCAATGGTTTCACGATTCAATGGTGTGTAATTGTAGCGTGATGTGATCATATTTTGTTTACTTGGATTCCAGACTGCTGGAGAAAATCAATCCCAGAATTATCCCTATACTGATTGCCAAACCAAACCCGAGAAATACCGGATTGGTAGATAAGCTTGGCACAATCAAGGCAAGGGGCATGAGTAACAAATATATCAGCACCAACCCCGCTGTTATGGCTTCTAGCCAGTTTTGCAATTGCGTTCGACTCTGCATGTAATACCTCAGGTTTGGTTTTTAATGTTCCATCGTCTAGTGTATCTTCACAGTTGTTGTCCCACCCTGCAGGCATGCCATTGTAACCGTAGCTGATAACTGTGTCGTCTTTGACAACGACTGCACCCACATGTAGTCGCCGAGCGTGACTGAGTTCAGCTGTTCGCCGTGCCCAGTCCATGTATAAATCGATGTATTTTTGCTTCAAACTCTAAAACTTTCTCCGCAGCCACAACGATCACGTTCATTTTTGTTAATGAACTCAAACCCCTCGTTGAGTCCTTGGCGTTTGTAATCAACAGTCATCCCGTCAATATACGGAAGATGTTTTGGGTCTACAAACACACGAACCCCATTACTGTCATAATGCCTTACACAATGTAAATGAGGATTGTCCACATATTCTAACACATAAGCAAGTCCTGAGCAACCTGTGGTTTTAACACCAACTTGAATGCCTAGGCCTCGGCCGCGTTTAGATATAGCAGATTTTATTTTTTGAGCGGCTGCATCAGTGACTGTGATCATCGATTTTACCTGTCCAGTTACGCAGCCAGGCACGTTGTAGTCGAACAATGTCTGCTGCTAGGTCACTTTGTTCACGCACAAAGTTCGCAGTATAATCCAGCACAGTGGGCTCTGGCAATCTTACCTTAGATGTAAGTTCGTGCCCAGTGCGCTCCCATGACTTTAATCCGTGTTTGCGAGCCAAATGTTGAATCTTTTGATTTTCTGTGATGCAGTGCATATACAGCACTTCCACACCATGTGTTTTGCCCCAAGCAATCATGTGATCCATGAGTTCGTTGGCAATTCCGCGGCCTTGGTAAGCCTTGTCAACACTTACTGCCAATTCCCATGCATCATCTTCGCGAGCCAAATGTCCGAAGCCCGCAATATGTCTGTCAATGTAGTAGGTAAAAATATGATGCTCGTCCTGATGATACAAGATGTTGAGAATCATTGAATCAATAGCTTGGCTGGATGCTGCATACCCAAAGCGGGTATAGCGATCTTCGTCGTTGAGGTTTTTTAAATGTTCGGCATATTCGCGAAGATGTTCAATGCGACTGTGTTGTATTTTCATGACGTTTCTTGTAATCTTCTACGGCTGCTTTGATTGCATCTTCAGCAAGGATGCTACAATGGATTTTGACCGGGGGCAGGGCAAGTTCTTCAGCAATTTGGCTATTTTTAATAGCTGAGGCTTGGTCCAACGTCTTGCCTTTAACCCACTCGGTAACAAGAGAGGAACTTGCGATCGCACTACCGCAACCGTAGGTTTTGAATTTAGCATCAGTGATAATTCCATCCTCTACTCGAATTTGTAGTTTCATTACATCACCGCAGGCAGGTGCCCCCACCATACCAGTGCCCACGTTCACATCGTTTTTGTCAAACGATCCCACGTTGCGTGGATTTTCATAATGATCAACTACCTGAGATGAATAAGCCATGATTATTGTCCTTGAACCAGTACCCAACGCTGACAGTTACATGCAGCGTCAACAATCAATTCGTAACGAAATCCGTGAGGTGCAGGTGGAAGGTTTTGGGGGACATAAATCACAGCCGGGGCAGGAGCGGGTCTAGTGGCTGCATAAACCACAGCACCGCCAATGATAGCAGGAACAATCCAATCTGCACGACTGCCGTAGTGGTGGTGATAATGATTATATCTATGCCAGCCGTGTTGAGCCCAGCTGTTGGCAGTGACACACATCAAAACGGTAAAAATCAGTCGTTTCATAGCAATCTCCTGTGTTTAGATTATACTACAAACAGGGCATGCAGTCAACCAAAGGTCAACCGTTTTGGTTATTTCATTGCTCGACGCATGGCCGATTTGGCATTTTTATTCACAATTTCTTGTGCAGTATCCACTGACATGGCAGTATCAACTTCTCGGTTGCCGCGATAGCGAATCACGTCCGAATTTGGCTCAATGGGTTCTAAAATGTTTTTCAGCGGTGCTTGAGCAATTAATTCCTGTAACATTTGATCATTGAGATTGATGCCAATGTTTTTGGCAGCATTGATAAATGCTCGTTTACTGATTTCTTTTTTGGCGTTTTGATCTTCTGCACGACCTGCTAGAAAGTCCACCAGTGCGGCCAACTTTCTAGCATTAGAATTGCCTTCGTCAAACTCGCGAATCAACATTATCTGCGCTCGCGTCCTAGATCAGCAGCATTACCTGCTGCGCCTTCGGCATCGGCCGCGGCAGCTTCAAGATCATCAGCGGCAGCGCCAAGGTCAGCATCAGCAGCGCCAAGGTCAGCGTCGGCACCAAGTTCAGCGCCTGCGCCCATGTCGGGTGCCATGCCTGTGTCAACCGGGGCAGCAGCCTGGCCAGTTACTACACCAAGCGCAGCGTCCATTTGTTGCTTGCCAGCTTGCAGGTTTTGCACCAAGCCGCTGAGAGCAGCAGTGGCGTCAGCATTGAATTGATTGGCTTGTTGAGGGCCAACTTCGTTCTTGATTGAATCTACCAATGCAGGAAGATCTTTAAACTGCATGGCAGTGATTTCTTCCAACATTTTCTGCATCTTGTCTACCATGTCTTGCGCTGCAAGAACTACCTGTGCCTGTTGAACTTCGCTAGCTTCGCGCAGCATTTCTGTCTCATGCAGTCTAGCAGTGAGTCCTTGTTCCATGACCACCAGTTGTAGATATGCAGGGTTTTGTTCACTGCGATGAAATTCTGGGCGGCGACGATGCTCGCTGATCAATCCGCGAACACGAGTCAACATACCGCGAGCTTGTCTTGCGGTCAATCGATCAAATCCGACTTGTTGTCCAAAATAACTTTCAAACACTCGAGCGGTTTGTTTTGATTGTTGTGGCGTTGCCAAATCTTGAAGTTTCATTTTCAAATCCTTTTTGCTGTAGGTATTTAGCCCAATTTAAACATTTGGAGAGTCTAGATTCTACTTGTTTTTTGTGTAAAATTCTCAGTTCCAACTTGGTTTCTATGTTTTCACGCAGTGCAGGATCTCGCGTTTTGTTAGCAACACCTGCTCGCACAAATATATCATTGCGGATATTGTTCAACATGGTATCATAGTTTAATATATCTCGTGCTAGATTAAACTGTTGATATTTGTCGGCCACACACCAACTCACGGCAGTGCGTGTGCTGTTGAAAAATCCCTTGCAATCATTGTTGATGTATACACTGTATCCAGGCTTTTCAGAAACTATTTGATATTTTCCAAATACTTCGTAATCGCCTTGTTCATTTTGCCAAATCAACGAAGGTAAAATTTCTCGAAATTCTTTCTGCAGTGCTCGGTCAAGTTCTTGATCAATAATCATTTAATTACATAATTTGTCAGTAAGTAACCCACTGTGGCTACCAAAAATCCAATGATGCCCACACCCCATGCAATGATACGGTCATTGTTTTTTGTGCTCATTTTTTCAATGCAATTTTTTACTGTGGTCACTGTGTCGGCCACGGAAATAATTTTTTCTTCCATGGTTTCTAGTTTTTCCTCAAGTAGTTTATAACGCTGAGCGCACAGTTCAACGTGGGCTTCCAAGCTTTTCTTTTCGATTTCAGTTGTGTCACTCATGATAGATTATTTACCGAACTAATTTCAAACCAAATGTTCTGTTGACTGCCATTCGGGGTTAAAAAAGAGTTAGTAGCAAATTTTTCACCCAGTCCCAGCAACATAGGAACACCTTCACAATCTTTTTTCAATATACCAAACACGTCTTGGTCCTGCTGGTAAATTCCTTCAAACTCCACAGTGAACCAAAAACTCCAATACCCTTGCTGATTCTCGGGAGTAGATACATCAAATATCTGTGTTCGTAATTGCAACAATTGTGTAATGGTTTCTAAGTTTCTTTGTTGGTTTCTCGACCGTGTCCAGCCCATCTGGTCAGTTATATAATTGCCCGCACGATCGCGAAAAGGAACTTGTTGTGGTTTGTAGTGACCAGTGATTCCTGTTTCAGAGATATCAAAGATTGTGCGGCACTGTATTTGCATAAGACACGATATTTAACCGCCAACAAAAAACCCCGGAAATTCCGGGGTTTGTTGCATCAAATAAAATTTGATTAAGAAGCAGCTAGCTTGAAGCCAACGTTGGTGCAAGAGCTGAACTGGTTGGTTCCAACAACGCCAGCTACGTTGGCAGCAGCCAAAGCAACTGTGGTGTTAGCAAAAGCGCCAACTGGGTAAACAGCAACGCTCAACTGTGTGCCATCTACTTGATACATAGCAACAGTGGTTGTTTGCTGAATAGCTTGGATAGCGTTGGAAACGAATCCGTTTACGCCTTGCTGGCTGGCCATGGTGTTGGCAGCAACGAAGCGGAAGAACTCAAGCTTGGGACCTTGAGGTTGAACAGGTGTGCCAGCAGTGGCTGTTGAAGGTGCGATTGGACCGTTTTGAACGTCCAGTGCAAATACTGGTTGTGCATCACCATTAACACGAGCGAAAAATGCCATAATAAATCTCCTTGGTAAGTGGCCTCATTGGGCCTACTTTTATTTATCCAAACGGCAAAAAATCACTTTGTAGCTGCGGCTTTGCGAGCAGGATCGGCAAATCCGCCGGCTGTTCTACTCACAAGTTTGGCACGGCCAGCAGGAGTAGAAAATACCCAACCTTCTTGCCCCGGGCGTTGCACATCTAGTTGGCGCTGTAGATCTTGCTTGAGCGCATGCAGTTGATTCCAAATAGCAAACGCCACGCTCATGCCCAGTATGTTGGATCTCGGGCTCTGCAGATATTCGACTATGTTGTTGTATTTTCTCGGGTTCACATTGGTTTGCAACCATTGACCAAATGCCTGCGGGGTGGCACCACTGTAGTCAGTGCCTTTCAAACTATGAATAAACTTTTCCATCAGTGCAGGCAAGTCTGTGATTTGTGCAGCACGAAGTTCTGCAGGGTTCAACAATCCTTGCAAGGCCTGTGCATTTTCTCCACGAGCATAACTGCTTAACTCACTCATGGCTTGACGATTGAGTGTTAGATTTTGCAGATTCTTGTCTGTGGCGCTGGTCAACATCAAGCCAGGCACTTTCTTTAATTTGCTTTCAGGATCACCAATGAACTGTTCAGCAGCATTGGGATCTTCCATGTAGGTATGCACAGCAATGCCCACTTGACTGCGGGCTATTTCTTGCCCCAAGGGACTGTTCACAGGAATACGATATTGTATACCGCCGTGGATGTTGGGTTGGAACACTAGATTGCCTGCATCCTCTACGTATGGACGTTCAGGGAAATACAGCAAATCGCCCTTCATGTATCCGCGGAAGTTCTTGGGCACAGCAGCTTCAAAGTAAGGCCAAATGTCTTGATAAATTTTGCTCAACTGTGTGCGATCACTGGCTTTGCCCTTGGCTGCTGACGAGGCATCTCGTTGTTTCAAAATCTGATCCATCATTTGGGGACTGGTAGCAAGACCATTATAGCCCACAGCAGTGGCACCAGCTTTGTCTGTGAGCACAAATCCACCAGCTTCGTTGCGTCCGAAAATCACAGCAGGGCTGCCGTCCCATTTGATGGTAGCATATTGACGAGTGTTTGTGGCAGTTTGCTTGATAATATCCAAGGCTTCTCTAGCACCAGCAAGGCCTTTTTGGAATACCAAGTCTTCAATGTATGGTATGCGTGGGTTTTTGGCTTCTGTGAGTTGTTCACTTTCGATCAAGGCATACATGCCCTGATTTACAATGCGGTCACGCAGTCGGCCCAGGAAACCAACATCATCTTCTTTCAGTGTGGGTTCAGTAAGGCCTTCACGCTTGAGATATTCGCGGAAGTCAGCCAGCTTGGCATCGCGCTGCGGGTCGCGGGCCAGGGCAGCATAAATGCTTTCTACATTTCGGAGGTTTTGTCTTGTGGCCGTGGGCCCCAACAGTGCCTGTGCTACATAGTCAGGGTCTTGGCCATTGGGCACCAGCTGATTAGTAGTGCGGCTCAACATACCATTGGTGCCTACTTTGAGTCCCAGCTGCTTGGCTATGCTGCTCATCAACACGTTGCGATTCATGCCTTTGTATGCCGAATCTTCGCCGCCGGCATAAAAGAATGTTCCCCAATCTAGGTTAGGAAAAAACATAAAGTCTGTTTGCACAAATCCGTTGGCAGGATTGCCACCAATGGGAGTTCGCAGGTGAACTTCTCCGGCTTTGCGGACCCATTCTCTGGGATCTTGGCCTTGGCTCTGAATAAATTGTGTGAGTTTGGCCGCAAGCTGTTCTTTGCTGACTTCGCTGATGTCAACAGCAAGGTCTAGGTCGCCCGATGTGGCTTTGCGACCAGTTGATCCCAGCCATCGATCCTGGGGGAACTTCATACCTGTGATTCGTTCTACCCATTTAATAGTAGCAGGAACATCAGCTTGGTCGATGCGTTGGGTCAGAGGTTGCCCTTGAGCATCTTTGAATACATTACCGCCTTCTAGTAATTTCATGATCCCACTCTCATTCCGGCCAAACGAGCCATGGCATTCAACAGTTCATTGCCAGTGT
>ERZ869929.761-NODE-761-length-14895-cov-7.141712_pt1 | contig 14895 bp, 28 predicted proteins | sample MGYA00579312_ERZ869929 | MGnify/ENA primary metagenome ERZ869929 (study PRJEB32216, sample SAMN09231818) | wastewater metagenome | place: USA: Maryland | collected 2016-08-09 | study: EMG produced TPA metagenomics assembly of the PRJNA472060 data set (Reclaimed... | reverse complement strand
GAGGTATCACCAATGGCAACACTCAACGTTTTTGGCATCACGAAATACACCGAGCAGGTTATCACCACGCCTGACGATCTTCGCGCCGCAATGCTCCTTGTACCAGAACTCCCATCGGCCTACTGCCTGGATTTGCGTTTTGACAACGCATCAGGATCGTCGGTTCAGGTGTGGTATGGTGATCCGTCGCGTGATCAGCATCAGGTCAAGGTGATCAGCGCATTCGGCGTTGACCGGAAGTTCTATCCGACTGTCGCAGAAGCGACAAAGGCGTTCCTCCGTCTCGCAGAAGCCGCCCTGTAGGAGCGTTCACAATGCAGCAGCACGATCTATCCGATCCATTGATCCCGATCCGCATCACCGTTTGGGAGAGCATTGCGGCCTACGAGCGCCTACGGGCGGCGGCAATGCACCAGCACGCGACGGCACAAACGCCCGATGATCGGCTTGAAGCGCTAATCTGGATTGACAACGCAGAGCGCAATCTGGCGCGCTGCCAGCGGCAGTTAGAGAGAGGGATGGTATGACCACAACACTTGACCCCGTTGACCTCTATCTTGCCAGTATCGCGCATTGGCCGATCCTGAGCCGTGAGCAGGAGCGCACGGCGTCATGTGAGATGCTGGTCAATCACAATCTCCGCCTGGTCGTATCCATTGCCAAGAAGTATCTTGGACGCGGTATGGATCTGCTCGATATGATCCAGGAAGGCAACATCGGCCTGATGCGTGCGGCTAAGAAGTTCGATAACCAGCGCGGGTATAAGTTCAGCACCATGGCGACGTGGTGGATTAGGCAAGCAATTGAGCGTGAGCTATACAACAAAAGCCGCGCTGTCCGCTTGCCGGTGCATGTCTCTGATAGTATCCGCAAGCTCAATAAGGCGCGTGAGCAGATCGGCTATGATGCGCCGCCGGCTGCGCTTGCCGCGCATTGCGGCTGGTCGATTGAGAAGTGCCAACGCGTGCTAGAAGCCGTCTCGCTCGTGCCATTGAGCCTTGACGCCGCAGTTGATGTGTATGAGAGTAAGCATAAGCGCGTGCTAGCGGATACGGTGCCAGCGCCGGATACCGACTACGATGCGCCGGTGATTAGTGACGAGCTGGCGCGCGCGCTGGAATGCGCCATGGCCCAGCTTGACGAACGTGAGCGTACAATCCTCTGGAAGCGCTTTCGTGACAATATGACCCTCGAAATGATCGGCGCGGAGTTCGATATCACACGCGAGCGCACCAGGCAGATTGAGCGCGACGCGAAATTGAAGTTGCGCAGCGTTGACGCGCTGCGCACGTTTTTGGAGGCATGATGCACTTTCTCAAGTTTCAAACCAAGCAAGGCAAGAAATACAACATCTTGCCAATCCACATTCGCGCCTTTGTCTCTGAAGGCGAGAATACCCGTATCCACGCTTCGATCGCTGGCGATCCGATTACGTTCGTGGTCAATCGCCCGCACGCCGATGTCGAAGCCGAGATTGAAAAGGCGCTAGCAGAAGAAAGCGAGCAGAGCGCATGACACCAGAACAGGCCCGCGCGCTTTGGGCGCTACTACTTGGTAGCGTTACCGAAGAACGCCCGTTCAATCCCGTATTACAACACGTTCTGATGAGCGTGCTTGTGGATATTGTTGAAAAGCGTATCGAGCTATCAGACACATTCGCTGTCACTATCGGAAACCGGATAAAGTTTCTGACCACAGCGATACGAGAAGAATAGGAGGTCACGGTGTACCGTAAAGAGATTGTCTATGATCGGGAGACACGCGACTATGCGTGCTATTTAGACGGCGAGTTAGTCGGCTTTGCGCGCACGTATCACGAAGCTGAACTACTGCTTGACCAGCTCGTCTTTGAACTGATGACCGGTCAATTCTTTCGTGACCAGTGAAGCGCCGACGTTCGCCAGCCTACTACCGCGCTATCAGCCCTGCGAATCCCCACTGGCAGCGGCTCCGCTGGGCGCGCTATCGAGTGCAAGGCGGCAGATGTGCGGTATGCCATCTGCCGCTTGGTTTCAATTGGGCGTGCCACCATTTGCGATATGACAACCTTGGACGCGAGACGATCGATCAGGTGCGATGCGTCCATCACGGCCTATGCCACAAGCTGGCCGATAGCTGGCGACGTGCCAAGCGCCGCTGGCGATAGATAAAAACTATCACAAAACGAAAATCCATAACGAATATGTATTATTCTTTTGCCTTTTTTGATGTTAAAATATAAGCATATTTATTATCACAGGAGAGCGACATGGGACGCACGAAACCTACGAGTATTAGCCTTCCCCCCGATGTAAAACGGGCCGGGGAGCAAGCCGCGAAAGACGACGCACGTTCGTTTAGCGGCTATGTTCTTTGGCTCATTCAATCCGACCTCAAAAAGCGACACAGCACAAAGCAAGCCGCATGAAACCGTATAACCCCCGCGTCTCGGCTCGGCTCGATTGGGCCATTACGCGCATGGAAGCAACACGCGGCTGGCGTCGCGCGCTATGGCGCGCTGCCAAATGCTATTGGGAGTTGTGGATATGAAACGCCGTGTCTACTTCATATGTATCGGCTTCATGACAAGCCACATTCACGCCGCGCGCCTGCGCAAAGCAATGAGGCGCATATGACTGTTTCCCTTGCGTCAACGGCGCTCAACTATGCCAAGTCTTACGGCTGGGCGGTGCATCCCGTTGACATCGAAAAGAAACCGACCACCAAGCATGGCCGGAATGATGCCACGATTGACGAACCGACGATAAAGGCGTTTTTTCGCAACGGCGCGCAAATCGGCGTAGCGACTGGCGCGGAAAGCGGTTTGTTTGTGCTTGACGTTGACCTCGACGAGAAGCGCGGGATCAACGGCTATGCCACGCTGGAATATCTGGAGAGCATGCATGGCCCGCTGCCGCTTACGCCGCAGCAGCGCACCGGGCGCGGCGGGATGCAATACCTGTTCAAGTATGTCGATGGATTGAAGAACAGCACCGGCAAGATCGGCGCAGGGATTGACACGCGCGGGCAAGGCGGATATATCGTAGTCGCACCCAGCCGCAACACGAACGGTCCATACGAATGGGTTGTCTCGCCACAAGATACGCCACTAGCCGATGTGCCTGACTGGATCATAGCAGCCCTTCACAAAGCAGATGAGCCGCAGCCAGCGCAGAGCGCGCCGGGCGGCGAAGATCGCCCCTATTGCCTCAAAATGCTCGGCCAAGCGATGGCCCGCGTTGCCGTCGCGCCTGATGGACAGAAGCATGACACATTGCTCAAAATGGCGACGTGGATGGGCGGCTTTGTGCCGGCGCTTGCTGAAACCGAGATTGAAGATACGCTCTGGACAGCCGTGGCGTTGCGGGCCGAGGACGAGTACGGCGCACGCAAAACGATCCGCGACGGCATTGCGTATGGGAAGAATAAGCCGCTGGCCGTGCCTGAGTTACGCCATGCGCCTACGAACGTCAACCCCAAAACTGGCGAGATTAGCGAAGCGCCAGCCGCGCAAGATACAAACTGGCTGCACCAGGGCGTGACGCTGGCCGAGCTGCAACATAAACCCTTTGATCCTGAGACGTGGGTAGTTGAAGATATCCTACCAGAGGGCGCATGCCTCCTGGCCGCGAAATACAAAAGTAAAAAATCCTGGTTAGCGCTGGCGATCGGTTTGCCGATCGCGCTCGGCGGCAAGGCGCTGGGGCGCATGCCAGTCGCACAGGGGCGCGTGTTGTATCTTGATTTGGAAGGTAAGCAGCAACGGATCAAAAAGCGCACCCGCGCGATCCTTGGCGTGCAAAACCGACCATGGCCGGATAACTTCCATGTGTATACCACATGGCCGCAAGGCGATCAGGGCATGGATCGGCTTGAACAATGGTTCAGGATCTATCCCGATACACGGCTCGTCGTGATCGATGTGCTGTCTGATTTTCGGCGGCCGATGGACAAATATGAGCAGCCCTATCAGTATGATCGCGCAACGGTTACGCCGCTGAACCAGCTGTTCGAGCGCTATCACGCCGCTGGGTTGCTCGTGCATCACTTCAACAAAGCTAAGAATGATGACATTATGGACGGTATCAGCGGCACAACCGGCCTACCATCGGCGGTCAATACGATGTGGGGGCTGTCGCGTGATGTGAACAATAGCGCGATCACAATTCTAAATCTGCGTGGGCGCGATCTCGAACGCGACGATCCGATCGCGCTCAAGTGGGATAGCTACCTGAACATTCACGTTATCGAAGGTGCAGCAATCGAGGTATCACGATCGGGTGAGCAGCGCGCCGTCCTAACGGCGCTCAGTGACGAAGAGCCACGCACGCCGCAAGAAATCGCCAGCGCCCTAGGAAAGCCTGTAGAATCTATCAAGTTTCTTTTAAGGAAGTTACTCAATGATGGATTAGTTGATAAACCATCATATGGTAAATATATACGTATAGCTACTACTTCTGCTTACGGTGCTACTCTCACTCATTCTACTTACTCTGCTCACTCTTCTTTAGAGAGTGATGTCAAGAGTGAGAGAGTGAGCGGTGATTTATCTACCGCTCACTCTTCCGCTCACTCTGGTTTAGAGCATGCCAATGGCCTAAACGGCACTTTGGATCACGAGAGTGAGCGGAGTAAGTGGGATATAAGAGAGGGTGAGGATACCGGCGATCTATTCGATGACGATGAACTATCCAAGATTTTAGGAAAGGTCGGATCATGAACTACTACGACGGCGCATGGCGGCCGGTAACTGACACCAGCGATGCCGCGCTTGACAAGCTCCGTGCACGCGGATTTGTGTTCGGCGCTGACGAGGCGGGTCGGCTCACGGCGCGCTGGCCGGTAGCGCCAGCCGCGCCAGCAGGCGTAAGTATTCGCCATTCACATGGACGCTACTACGCGACAGACGGCGCGCAGTATGGTCGATGGGCGGCTACTGAGGAAGGAGCGTTGACGAAATGGGACGAACGTTAGCCGATCGATGGATCACCCACTACACGCGCCTGCTGGCCGGCAGCATGAGCGCGAGTCAGCGCGCGTATGCGGAGCAGGAGTTAGCGTATTGGCGTTCAGTTCGCGCCGAACGTGGCGCGGATTACGATAGCAGATGACCCAGCGGAGCGCACCAGAGTGCGCGACTATCGCGTAATTGTGCGCGGTATGCCGGAAACAAAGAAGGAGGATTATCCATGAGTAAGATCACCGTCTCGATTGACCACATCGACCCGAAGCATCCCGACAACTCGGCCATGGCCCAGACGATCGGCCTGCTCGCGCAGTTGGTTGATCTCCCCAGCGGCGGCTTGAAGCTGACCATTAGCTGTGAACCGGAGGATTTAGAGAGCTACGCCGACGATCTGCGGCAGACGCTTGCGCGGCGGCCGGTCGGCATTCGGGTTAAGGTCAAAACCGAGAACGAGGACGAGATCGAGCGCAGCACCATGGCGACGGTTACGCCGATGGATAAGGCGTGGAGGAACTAGCCCAAACGTGCCCAGCAAGGCCATTCTAAGACGATTTGAGCCGCGCGCGTGTTGAAAGGCGACGCGCGGCACACGTAGCACAGAAAGAGGTAGCACATTGGACGCGAACGAATACCAAAAACAGGCAAGCCGCACGCTGATTATGGAGCCGGATACCACGTTCACAAACGAGGAACTAGCGATCATGCTAGCGGCGCTGGAATTAGGCGCGAGGGTCGGCGCGGCCCTCGATTATATCAAAAAGGGCATCTGCCATCGCCATGGCTTTGAACCGAAAGAACTTCATAATCTGCTCTGTGAAATGGCGCAATCCGATATTAATCTGCGCGTTACATCAGTCCAGATGTATGACGCGCCGAACTATCAGCTATCCGGTAACGATCAGATGCTTATATGGAGCGCGCTTGGTTTGGGCGGAGAAGCGGGCGAGGTTATGGAGGTAGTAAGCGCGCTGGCGGTATCCGGTGTGCCGGTTGACCGGATCGCGCTCACGAAAGAGCTAGGCGATGCCGACTGGTACAACGCCGCGCTCTGCACCCTGATCGGCGTGGACATGTCCGATGTGATGCAGGCGAATATCGACAAGCTTAGGAAGCGGTTTCCAGATGGATGGGGCAGCGAAGCCAGCAAATCCAGGGTTGACACTCTGTAACTATCTATGTTACAATACTTCAGTATTCGAATAGCGGTACACCTCGCCAAAGCGCGAGGCTACACCAAGGAGTAACCCATGGAAGCCTATCAAGCATTCCTCGATTCCAAGCGGCTAGTCGCTGCGCCGGCCGGCTTCGACAGCGCCGACCTTCCCTCTGTCCTGTTTCCCTATCAGCATGACGTGGTTGCGTGGGCGTGCAAGCGCGGTCGCGCGGCGATTTTCTCGCGCTATGGCACGGGAAAGACGCCGATGCAACTTGCGTGGGCAGAGCAAGTGGTCAAGCACACGGGTAAAGACGTGCTGATCCTTGCGCCTTTGGCCGTGGCACAGCAGACGCGGCGCGAAGGTGAGAAGTTCGGCATTCCGGTCAATGTCTGCCGGTCGCAGGCCGATGTCAAACCAGGGATTAACATCACGAATTACGAGATGTTACCTCATTTCGATCCATCGCATTTTGCAGGCGTGGTGCTTGACGAAAGCTCGATCCTGAAGAGCTTTGACGGCAAAACGCGCACAATGTTGATCGAAGCATTCAGCCGCACGCCGTATCGGCTGGCGTGTACCGCCACACCCGCGCCGAATGATCATATGGAGCTTGGCAACCATGCCGAGTTCTTGGGGATTATGAGCCGTACCGAGATGCTGTCAACGTTTTTTGTGCATGACGGCGGCGATACACGCGCATGGCGACTGAAGGGCCATGCGGAAAAGGAATTTTGGGCATGGGTCTGCTCATGGGCCGTGATGCTCCGCACGCCGTCTGATCTGGGCTACAGCAACGAGGGCTTTGATTTGCCGCCGCTGATCTATCATCAGATCGAGGTGCAGGTTGAGCATCAGGAGCAAGCGCCAGCCGGCGCGCAAATGTATTTGATGCCGGTTGAGGCATTGACGCTGATCGACCGACGCAACGCGCGCAAGATTAGCATGATCGATCGGGTGCAGGCGGCTGCAGATTTGGTCAATGCCAGCGCCAAAAGCTGGATCGTCTGGTGCAACCTGAATGCCGAAAGCGAAGCGCTTGCAAAGGCTATCCCCGGCGCGGTAGAAGTGAGTGGCAGCGATACCACCGAGCATAAGGAAAAGGCTGCACTCGACTTTGTAACCGGGGCTATTCGCGTGCTGGTCAGTAAACCTTCGATTTTCGGATTCGGCATGAACTGGCAGCACTGCCACAACGCCGCCTATGTCGGCCTATCGGATAGCTTCGAGCAGCTTGATCAATCGATCCACCGTATCCACCGCTACGGCCAGCAGCACGAATGCCACATTTATATTATCACCAGCGAGCTTGAAGGCGCGGTGGTACGCAATGTGGAGCGCAAACGAAAGGATCATGAAAAGATGACCGATCAGATGATCGCGGAGATGAAAGACTTGAATACCGCGAACATTCACGGCCTGAGCCAGCAGAGCGATGACTACAAAACGAACGTCGTCAAGAGCGAGAACTTCACGGCACATCTGGGTGATTGTGTCGAGATGGTGCGCAGTCTGGCGGATAACTCCATCGACTACAGCATTTTTTCGCCGCCGTTCTCAAATCTCTACACCTATTCAAACAGCGCCCGCGATATGGGCAACTGCCGTGATAATGACGAGTTCTACGCGCACTTTATCTATCTGGTCAAGGATCTGTACCGCGTGTTGCGGCCCGGTCGACTGATCAGTTTCCATTGTATGCTGCTGCCAGCCAGCAAGACGCACGATGGATTTATCGGGCTCAAAGACTTTCGCGGCGATCTGATCCGTATGTTTCAGGAAGCGGGCTTTAACTTTCATAGCGAAGTGGTTATCTGGAAAGACCCGGTTACGGCGATGCAGCGCACCAAGGCGATCGGCCTGCTCCACAAGCAGATCAAGAAAGATAGCTGTATGAGCCGCCAGGGCATACCGGATTATCTGGTCACGATGCGCAAGCCAGGTGAGAACGATAAGCCGGTTGCGGGGCCATTCACCTATTATGTGGGCGAAGAGCCGCCGGTCAATACCGGCAACGCCGAGCGCTATTCGATTGACGTATGGCAGCGCTACGCCAGCCCGGTCTGGTTCGATATTAACCAGAGCAACACATTGCAAAAGGCCAGCGCGCGAGAGAACGCCGACGAAAAGCATATCTGCCCGTTGCAGTTAGATGTTATCGAGCGCGCTATTCAAATGTGGACGAATCCCGGCGATCTGGTACTCAGCCCGTTCATGGGCATCGGCAGTGAGGGCTTTGTCAGTGTCAAACAAGGCCGGCGCTTCGTGGGGGCTGAACTGAAGCAGAGCTACTACAAGCAGGCCGTGCTGAACTTGCAGCGCGCCGAGCGTGAGAAGGCCCAGCCTGCATTGTGGGATATGTTCGATGAGAGTACCGAGCAAGAGGAGTTGATCGAAGAGGACACGGAGTAGAGGCATGACAAAGCCCCCGGCGCGTATAGCGACCGGGGGCTTTAGGTTAACTACCTGCCCTTGCCTTATCAATCACATCTCGGATAGCCGCAGATAGGTTTTTGGGATTGAGCGAGAGCAGATAGTCAACGTAGCTTTGCGGGAGTGTGGCGCTTATGCTGACAATCTTTTCTCCATCGGCGCGCTTGACGGGCTTACGACCTGGCTTCCTCGGAAGCGTGGGCGCAAGTTCAGTGGCATTCACGACAAGGCATATCCCGTTGTATGTTCGTACACCGATTTGACCGCTCTTGAACAGTTCGATAACTTCCACTTCCTGCCCAGCGAACGTATCCGTGTAATCGTTGCCCGTATCGATCAAGCCTACCTTATCACCTACATTAAACATTGCGGTACTCCATTTCACCGTCGATTACGGTGATCTTTGCGCCCGTCTCATTGCTTGTCAGTTCGTATCGATTGAACCACGTTGTATATTGAGCGCCTGACGACCGACTAACAACTGTCTCATACCGCGTGCGGATAATATCAGTAATCGTCATCTGCTGGTTCAGAAAGCAATCAATCATCGGATCGCCGGTCGGAATGATGTACACGTAGTCGTTGATATTGAATCCCATTGTGCCACCTCTTTCGTTACTACTTCTTTAACTTGAAGCCATTATATCATATGTATTATATAAATGTCAATACCCCAATTTGAAGGAGCTATAGCCATGCCACATGCCGCCGTTGCCGCGCTCATTGTCACGCTCGATAGCATGCCGCCCTCGCTCAATAACTTGTATGCAACCATCGTCGTGAAAGGCAAACAGCGCCGCGTCCTATCCGGCGCGGCGCGGGCCTGGAAAGACGCCGCAACGACTATCATTCGCAACGCGGGCCGTTTACAAGGCTTTGATCTTGCGCCCAAACAGCCGTTTGCTATCGAGGTTGTGTACCAGGCTCCGAATGTGATGATGTGGGATTTGGATGGCAAAAGCAAGCTGCTGGTCGATGCGCTGGCTGATGCGTTCGGGATTGACGATCGCTACTTGATGGAGTTATGCCAGCACAAACAGCGCGGGCCTGTGTGTGTCGAGATACACGTAAGGATGCTATGACGGTGCAAGCCGAGCCAGACTACAATGCCGAGCTGCACGCCGCACGCAAAGCCACGCAAGTGGCACAAGACCTAGCCGATCAGTACCGTAAACAGCTCGATGCCACCCGCGCCGATCTGGAGCGCACCCAGCGCCAGATTGCCGCCATTCGCAAGCTCTTGGAGGACGCACGATGATGGAGTATCCCCCGTTTGAGGCGCTTGGCATTACGCCGGACTATCTCACGTTCGGCGCATCGGCCATGCGCAATATGTTCGATGCCTGGTGCGCGCGTCCAACCGTGCGCGCCTTGCCAGTCGCCCGCCGCCGTGCCTACAATCGCACCAGTCGCCTCAGTTGGGCCAGCCGTACACGACAAAGTAAGCGCCTCGCGTAATCCCCCCCCGCCTATGCCCGCGCAAGTGGGCATTGCTTTGCCCTCTTGACAAGCGCAAGATGAGGGTGTATACTAACGTTTATAAATAAGTAAAGGATTGAATATGAACACATTCTTTGTTCACTTGAACGCGACGGCAATCACCTACACTACAGATGGCATAGCCAAAACGCTTACATTCCGAAACAAGCGGACTGCCGATAAGAAAATCATCGAATTGCTAGCGGCGGGGTACACCATCGATAGGCTTGGGTGGGCAGCATATTCAGGAGCGGATTTGAATGCCATCAACCCTGATTATGTGCCTGCACCGGAGGGCAAGTGATCACACAAGAGGAGCTGATCGCGCTGCTCAAAGAGCAAGCGCCGCCCACGCAACAGGAAAAGTGGGCAAAGGCGCATAACGTTTGGCCGGCTACGCTTTCGGACACGTTGAACGGCCGGCGCGATCCTGGCCCGTCAATTCTTGCGGCGCTGGGGTATGAGCGGGTGATCTTGTATCGGAAGATTGACAAGCAAAGAGCCGCAGGCATAGCCCACGGCTCGTAGCAAGAAGAGGTTAGCGAGATGATACCACAGGACATCGAAAAGCTCAAGGCTGAGTTTGGCGATCGGGAGTTTACGGGCAAACAAGCCGCAGAAGCGCTTGGGCTAAATGCAAAGCAATATTCTGGCGCGCTTGTGAATCAACTCAAGAGCATGCGTGTCGTCTATCAAACGCCGAACGGTTGGCGTTTTGGTACGATGCCCGTAGTGTCTGCGCCAGCGTCTATCCCAACAACGCCAGTTGACGCCGTGCCATGCGCGATGCCAATGGTTGCACGGATCGGCAGGCTCTATTTACACGAGCGCCTCTTGCTGCTGGCCTATCAAGAGCAGCCGGAGACGTTGCGCATTTACACGACGATTATCGAGGTTGACCCCGCGACCAAGCACCCGCGCAACAAGATCATCAACATCCGCAAAGCATATAAACCGCGCGAATATGCGCAAGTGCTAGCCTGGCTTGACGGTATGGCCGGCACGCCGCCTGCCGTGGTTGATGATACGGCGCTGGAGCTGGCCGCAGAGCTAGAGCGCAAACTAAACGCGGCGCTGGACGAGCGCGACGAACTCAAGCGCAAGCTTGATGCGATTCGAGGTGCGCTGTGATTGAGCCAACAGATATTGTGCCAGTGCGCTATGAGCATAGCACGTTCGATCTTGCGCCAATCAAAGACGTGACGCCGCAACGTCGTTCTGGCCTGCCGCTGCTTATCGGCGGATTGCTGGCGATCGGCTACGCGCTGGCGCATCTCGGCAACGCCACGCAGGCAGAATCCGTGGCGTGGGCGTTCGTGGTTGCGGCAATCATCGCCGCATTGAATAAGTGGGCATAACGATCGGCGCTGTGCCGGTCGATAGCATACAGGAGGATACCATGAGCCATCCATTGATCGTGAGTGAGACCATTCTGAACGTGCATGCCGAGTACAACGGCACGATTGGTCAGCCGCTTCTGCCGACCGAAAGCCCGTTCGCCGAATTCGGCGAAGTCGCACTCCGCGATGGCGACGAGGTTCGGCTCGTGCCGGTCATGCACACACTGCCGGACAGCGCGCCAGTGTGGGACGCGGCGGCATACGACGCGCTGAACTACTAAACCGGTAAGGAGAGATGCCATGAAGTTTGCACTGTTCATTCTACTGGGGCTGACGTTCTGGCTTTGTGGCCTCTCTCCGCAGCTCCGCACGCACTACCAGCCGCGTCCCGCGTTACAGCGGGCGCGGCGGCTGCGGATTTGGAGCATTCAGCGGCCGAGATGGGGTATTGCCGTGGCGATTGTTCGATTAGCATAGGATGTTGGCATGGAAAAAATTATCGTATTCGCCGCCGTGATTTTAGGTGTTATCGCGTTGTCAGCGGTGATGGGATTCCTGATCGCCTTTCCTGTGATGTGGCTTTGGAATTGGCTTGTGCCTGATCTGTTCCATGGGCCAGTTATCGGTTATTGGCAGGCGTACGGGATCTATCTGCTATGCGATATCCTATTCAAGTTCAAGTCGAGTAGTTCAAGTAGCAGTAAGTCGTGACGCTTATCAAACGCCTATGGCGCGGGATCAAGCGCTTCGACCGTGCCACAGGCCGCATACGCGACCGCGCCATCAACGGCGCGGGACGCCTCATCAAGGCCTATCGCAAGCGCAACGGCACGCAGGTCAAGGCACATCGACGGATAGTTTCAGTCCACTACGATCGGAACGGCAAACGCACAGTGAGGTATGCTCGTGGGGCCAAAGCACCTGCAAATCGACAACGTAGACCGCGTGCCACAGGCCGTACAGGCGCACGATAGCGCGCCATGGCAGCAACCACGCCGCTGGCTACCCGACTGGCGCTCGCTGGCCGTGCTGTGCGGCTTTGCGCTGCTGCTGCTGCTGATTGGCTACTGGCTATTCGGGCGTGATGTGCGCGCGTGGCTGCAATATGGCGGCGGCGACGTGTGGTTGAAGGCCGCGCTGTGGATCGTGTTCGGGTATATTTCCCTGCGTGCGCTGAGTAGCGCCGTGCTGAGAGCAATCCTGATTGAGCAACGCGGCTACAAGGTGCCGATCTGGAATGCCCACGCGCCGGATATGTTGCCGCGTTTGGTTGACGTGGATCGGGAGTATGCCAAGCGGCTCTTCCCTGTTGCAGCACAGGTCACGAATACGACGGTACCAGATATGCCACAGCTTGATGCGCCGTTCGAAGAGGCTGAGATTGTGCCAGAGGCAACGCCGATCGGACTGGTGCCGGATAGCGAGTGGCGCAGCTGGTTGACCGAGATGCCGCATACAATGATAGCCGGGGGCACAGGCACAGGTAAAACCACACTGGCGCGAATTGAACTGTATGAGCGTTTGTCGCAAGGCTTTTCAGGCATCGTGCTTGATCCCAAAGGCAAAGACTGGTTTAGTCTGCCGGTTATCGGCGGTGGGCGCAAGTTCGATGAGATCCTGGCAATGCTCGATAGTATCCATGGCGAAATGGCGGCGCGTTTTGAAGCCTACGGCAAAGGCGAACGGCAGTTTGATCCGGTCAAGGTGCTGGTTGACGAGGTGCCGGATATTATGGACGCTTGCCTTGATATGCGCCGCCGCCTGGTTGACGGTCGCTGGTCGCGTTTCAGTCGGCAGCTTGGGAGCCTCGCACGCGAGATCGGTATATCGGTAACGCTCATGACACAATCGCCACTGGTAGAAGACATCGGCATGAACTCGGCTATGCGCAAGAACTTTACGCGAGTTGCGCTAGGCGATGAAGCGCCGATCCTTATTCGTATGGAGCGCGACAACAAGCGCCGCGCACAACTGCAAGAACTGATGCGCGGGCAACGCTACCCAGCGGCAATCTATCGTCAAGGCATGGTACATTTGCTCGATACATCGAACGTGCTGGCACTGTCGCAACGGCAGATAGCCCGCCCGATCGGATGGCATGGTGCGGTTGTGCAGCCCAGCAAGCCGGTGGTCAGCGCAGCGGCGCAAGCCGTGAGCGCGGTATCAACCAGTATGCCGGTGCCAGGCGCGATTGTGTATCCGTCGGCAATCCAGAGCAAGAACGCCCGCATTGCGTACCTGCTCAAGCAGAAGTATAGCTACCGATTTATCGAAGATGAGTTGAGCGTCAGTCACACGACGATCAGCCAAATCAAGAAAGCGATGGGGATATGAAAACACTACAGCACCGCGCCATTGATCTATGGAATGCAATCCGCAATGAAGATCGGCCTGAGTTAGTCAGGTATCAAATGGAGATGCATATCGGTGCTGCCATTGCTGACGAGCGCAAGGCATGCGCCCAGCTCACATGCATGGAGTGTGCTACCGGCGATGCGCCGCAGTATGACAATCATCTCCACGCCTACTATCACGGTATGGCGTTATGCGAGGCATCACCGATCTACAAACGCAACCATGTACCAGCTACAGCGCAAGAAACATCCCCAAAATCGCCTAATCAGGGCGCGTAGGGCTACAGGCGCTACGTAGCGCTACGCTGTAGCGGGGGTGTAGCAGGCGGTTGCGATAGTGGTTTCATATCCGGTTGCGATAGTGGTTGCGATAGGAGACTTTTAACATGGCAGTTATGGCAACAGAGCGCAATAAATGGCAGGTTGCGAAACGTGCATTTTCCTACATCATAAGTGGGCCACTCGCAACCGCATGGGAGATGGCCCCGCAGACGGCGATTACGAGCGCAAGTGTCTATCTGGTTGCGATGTTTGGTATGTCCCATCACATCTTGCCGGCGTGGATCGCGGTGCCCATGGCGCTCGGTTTCGAGTGGACATGGCTGCGGAGTATCCGCACGGCTGGCCTGGTGCGCAAAGGCGCAGACGCCGACCGCTGGATTAATCTGCTCACATGGACGGCGCTGATCACGGTTGTGGCCTATGGCATACTCTACATTATTGGCTTGCCGTCCATCGGCATCATTCCGGCAGAGCCAGGGAAAGTTTGGGGGCTTGGATTGGCGCTGGCAAAAGTGATCCCGATTGCGCTTATGGGATTCGCGGCGGCGAATTTGCACCGTATCCATAAGCAGCAAATCCAGTCCGATATTGCGCAAGAACAGAAAGAGCAGCGCGATTATCTTGCAGGATTGCAGGCACAGCACGACGCAATCAGTATTGAGCGCGCCCGCAAAGAGATGGATCTGGAGCTATGGCAGAAAAGCCTAGAGGTGAAGCGCGCTATGCGGGCAAAACCCGCCGCGCCGCCCTCTCGCAAGAAGCCCGTTGTTATTGACGGCGTGACATACGCGAGCCGCGCAGAAGCGGCGGCGGCGCTGGGTATCAGTCCGCAAGCGGTGAGTAAACGCGCAAAAAAGGAGTGTGCAAGTAATGCCTGATTACGACATGCGCCCGCTGTTTGGCTGTCT
>ERZ869929.760-NODE-760-length-14909-cov-5.007877_pt1 | contig 14909 bp, 11 predicted proteins | sample MGYA00579312_ERZ869929 | MGnify/ENA primary metagenome ERZ869929 (study PRJEB32216, sample SAMN09231818) | wastewater metagenome | place: USA: Maryland | collected 2016-08-09 | study: EMG produced TPA metagenomics assembly of the PRJNA472060 data set (Reclaimed... | reverse complement strand
TTCCGATCTGTAAGGATTCACTCATTCGGTCGACTCCAATATTGTTTGTACAGTAACAAAGTACTTCTCAAATGTTAGATCATTCTGAAGTTTGTTTTTCTCTTGCAAGTAGAATTTTGATTTGCCGGACGAATCTGTGACTTCAATTATCTTGTTGAGGTTCCGCAGTTGTTCGAAAGCTTTCTTGCCAATATTGTCTTTTGTCGTCTGGGCAACGTCAATTTCGAATTCGTCAGAGTCGATGAACATGTGGAATACTCTATCGAACATTTTTGGAGACATAAGCCTTTTCGATTCTTTGAATGTATCATTATAGAATGTCTTTCTACCTTTAGACTTTTCGATGTGTCCAATGTTTGTTTTGAACTTGGACAATTGTTTGGAACTAAAACTTAAAGTTCCAAGTTTACTTGTATCCTTTTTGGCGACAGAAACATTTACTGCGCTACGAACATTGCTAGAAAAGGCCATGAACTTTTTGGCTCCTGCTTCATTCTTCTCTAGGTTGAGCGCAAATATCTTGTTAGCACTGTCAACGACAAGCTGATTGAAAATGATAGGTGCTGGCGAACTGTTCTTGTCTGGATCATCTATGTAGAACTCGTTTTCATTCATGCGAATTCCAGTAAGAAGCTTGATGTAGTTTTCAAGAACATGACTGATGACGTGATTTTTGATGAGATCAAACTTCTGATTGGTGTTCAAAAATGAGTACGAATTGTCTTCTTTGATTTTATCAATTGAGTAAGAGACTGTCTGTTCGCCGAGGTCGTAGTTCTTGGTAGGTACAGCACTAACAAGCTCTTTGAATGAATTACCGCCAAAGAAGTTCTGATTGATAAGCTTCTCATTGCGCGGAACGAATCGCGAAAGTTCGTAGATCTTCTCTATAGGCTTAAAGATCATATCTGGGTACTCCGAGTCTATTTTGTAGACCTTGAAATTCAGGACATCTATTTGCTTATTATCTAGTTGAATCTGCTTGTCGATGTTTTCAATTTTGGCAGACTCCTTGATATTCTCAGAGAATCCTGAGGGCAAACCAACAGTGAGTATCTTTGAATTGCCAGAACGTTTTCCTCTGTATTCTGGTATGCGACCAAAGTTCTCTATGACTTTTTGCGTGACTATAGTCGAGAATGCATCATCCAATGCATCAAGTTCATTGAATTCGTCTGGTGAGTCAGATATACTTGCAATCTGATCTAGTTTGTCTTGATTACCGGCTTTATCGTCAATGAAGCTCTTTAGATCATCGAGAGCAACCTTAACCAAAAGAAGTTGTTGACTCTTTGTGCAAAGTTTGAGTAAGTCTCTATCTTCGATTATTTTTTGGATCTGATTGATGGCGTTTGCCAGGTTTTTATCCTGTAAAGTTTGAATCGTGGCATTCGTGATGTCTTTTGCATTTTTGAGAATGGACAAAATAACGCCAGATGTAAGCGCTATAAGATCTTGCGATTTATTGAGATAATTTCTGGACTGCTGGACTGCGCTGTTTGTGTCTGGCTCTAGAGAGTCCTTTTGGAAAAATGTTTTTCCGTTGTCTTGTGTTGCATTTGAATATTTGGCAGACAGAAAACCCTTAGTGAATTGACACATGCCTACGAAGTAGAGACATGCAATTGTTAAGTCCTTTGCACCAGAGTATTTTGTTTTTTTGCCAGACGTGTTCTCGCCAGAAATGGAATTTGTGATGATGAGCTTCGTGATGTACTGAAATTGATTTTGGAATCTCGTGAGAAATGCCGATCCAGAACGAAGCTCCTGTTCTATCTCGTCTAGAAATGTCTTCTCTTTTCTGTTTAGATAAACAGGAGCAACCTTTTGGTTTGAGCTTACGCTTGTCACGCCAGCACTCCTATTGCTATTATTGACGCTTCCTGCCGATTCTATTCTCGGAGACACTTCCTTGGTAAATTGTTTGGACACATTTGTGTTCAAAGAAAATGCTGGAGCCTTCTCAAATCCACCAGTAGTGATGTCTATTGTTCTTTGAAAACTTAGATTTCTTGTGAGTAGTTTCTTGATTTGCAAGATAGATTTGTCTACATAAGAACTTGCCGCTTCTGCATCCACAAGAAGAGTTTTGTGTAAGAAATATATGATGAAGTTTGCCATTAGGTCGAAGTCCTCTGTGCAATTGTCTAGAAGAGGTAAAACTTTAGACGACTTACTATCACTGCTTGGTATGTTCAAATCGGTGTTTATGAAGTTCGATATTGTCGCATTGAGAAGATTCGTTGGAGTCGTATAGGCGGCAAAGTCGTTGCTTTGTAGATTTACATTTCCTTCGTCTGGTAACAGATTTAGGTTTCCAACGACTTCAATGTATGAATTGAGTGGACCATTTATTTTGTCCGAAAGCCTTTTTAGATTTGCTACTTTGAATCCTGAGTCTGTTAGTTCGTTCGCTTCTTCGTAGTAAAACGAGCTTCCTGGAGTATATGTTGAGTTAGATTTTTTGATGTAATCGTTCTCAAATGTGAGAATTGTTGTTGCGTTCTCTGAATCGAGTGTTGTACTATTTATCGAGTTTGTTCCATTAGAGCGCGTATCCTGATCAATCTTATTCGTCGCTGGACCCAAAATCGAATATAGGAAATTGCTGTTTGATGTATTTTCGCTAACAACATAGGAGTAGTTCGCTTTCAACAAAGACTTGAATCTTACATTGTCAAGAGCGCTTGAAACCTTTAACTCCTTTGAAAGAATCTCAAATATTTTAGACGTCTTAAGGACCGAATTCGATTCCGCTTTTACAATAGAATCCACATTGACAAGAGCTTTTTTGACGATGTCAAACAGGTTTTCGTATGTAATGTTATTGCGAATATTGTCGAGTGATTTGTCAGTAGCAGAAGCTAGAATTATTCCTGGCTCATCGTCGTGAATTTGAACTGATGTTGCATCCGAATCTGTATTGCCAAACTTGATTCTGGCACCAGATATGAGTGCCCTGTTATTTTCAACAAGTTGCAGAAATAGCTTTGTAGATGTCCACTTATTGATTTTGTCTTCTGGGTACCCTAGCTTCTTGAAGGTATCAATGATATTCAATTTGTTGCCGATCCTGGCAAAGAAATTTGACGGAACACCTCCAATGACACCAGGAAAGTTTGTCGAATACAAGTTTTGCAAACTGAATGCCGTAGAAGTGGTTCTTAGGTTGAGTGCAGTGTTCTTGTTCTTATCCACAGAGTTCACAGCCGAATAGATTGCATCAACATAGTTCGTCAAAATCTTGACATGTTTGATGTACTCTTGTTTCTGCTCAGTAAGAACATCTCGTCCGTCCTCATTCTCTTTAAGGTTTTTTACGAGTTTCTTGAATACTGAGTCTCTCAAATTCATTATGCTGATTTGTGACGTCAAAAACTCATGAGCAATAGTTGGTCGACTTTCGTCATCGAACAAAGGAGCATACTGGATCATTGAAATGATCTCTGGCTTTTTCTTGTTGAGTCCTGTGATGTCTTCGAACGGCGTAGAATTTGTCGGAGCCTCGGCTGCGTTTCTCCTATTTCGCATGTCAAGTATCTGAAGTGCAAAGTTAGGTTTTAGACTGAACGAGCCTATTTTGGTGACAACCTTGGACATTTCAAGTGATACTGATGCTCTTAGGTTGCTACTTGTATTGACCTTCGATATGAGCTGACTAGAATTGATCGGTTTGACAAGCGAAGAGCTTCGCACATTTTCCGAATCGGATTTCGGCTGCATAGAAACCTTCGAAAAGCTGGCAATAGAGTTGTTAAGTTTGATACCGAAATTCATTTTTTAATACTCACAATGTATCCCTGGTCAAGCTCGTAATCCCATCTAACAGGCACGATTTCGTATGTTCTATCTACTTTGGAATCCAATGCGTCTAGCTTTCTGATGAAAACGAAATTGTTCTTGGATATGTCATGAAAAACCTTACCGATAATACTCTGTATGCCATTACTATAGGAAATTATTTTGTAATGATCGACAGTTCTCGTGTCGCCAGATGTAGTCCAATTGATCACGTCTGTGTTTTCAAGGTTTATGATAGAAATATCATTTAACGAAATGGATTCTGCACGAACCTCGATATCTACCGAAGCAATACTGCCGACGTACCCAAATTCAAAATCCTCAGGTGCATGATTCCTTTTCTGGCTTTCCTTGGTGGTTAGACTTCCGCGCTTGAGCGAATATGGATGATTGAACTTGTAAGAAGAATACTGATAGGTTCTTTTTGTCGTTGGGTCGACACCAGTCTGCAGAACCTCAGCGAACAGTGTGTCTGCTTGCCTCAATAGAGGACTAACGATGTAACGGTACTTTCTACCCTCTTTTAGTTCTGTAGAAGCGCTGTTGCTCCTTGTGGCTATGTCGGAGAAGCTTTTAGACGATATGATTCCCAAGTCTTCTACGGTTCCGTCCTGCAAGTCTATCCTGACCACCTTGTGGGAAAGTAGCTTCGACAAGTCATTTTTTTGCTGTTCAATTTGCGTCGCGAAAATCTGATCCTGGGATTGATTCAACGATGTATTTTTGATTCTATCTGTGACCGATTCTGGAAGTACGGTATCTATGTCAAATTTGCAATCTGTTCCACCAACTGTGTTGGTTACCGTTACATTGTTAATCGCTATGGTCAGCGCCGATTCTTGAATTGGTCTGTAGTACGAGTACCCACAAATGGATCTTTGATATTTGCCTTTGTTGTCGACGAACTCATACCAGTACTCATAGAAATGTTCATTCTTGAGTCCGGAGTCGTTGAACGTAAGATTTGAACCAGTTTTGCCAACTAAGCTAACGAAGTTGAAATCGGTTATGGAACTCAGTTCCTTTTCTTTAATCGTAAGGTCTCTGCGTAATATTCGTATTGACACAGCCTTCGGATCTATATTTATGATTTCTATACTGTTGCCATTTAGAGTTGGCCTGATGACTGCTACTATTTTCTTTACTTCTGGGTCGTTCTTATTTGCAATGACAATGCTTGTAAAGTCAAAACCTTGAACCTTTTGGTTGGTTTCCGATACGAATCTGTATTGTGCATTTGACTTAGAGCTTGGCTCCAAATTTATTTGTTTGAATCCTTCGCTAGACGCAAGTGGTACTCTGGTCAATAATCGATATGGTTCCGAGGATAGACCATTGCCAAGAACGCTTTTTTTGTAGATCGAAACGAAACTAGACTTAGAATCTCTTTGACGTATCTTGGCCATTCTCCTTGGGAACGGACTGTTGTCGGCAATGATCTGAACCTCGGGCGGCTCGATTGGCATAGAATAGATTTTGGTCAAAGTTTCAACATAGACTTTTTTGTTGATCTTTTGAATCGTTACGCCATTCTTGTTCAACACTTCGAATACCACGAAGAACAAACCGTTGTCCAAATCGGATATGTCCAATTCGAATTCGGACGATGAATCTACATTTTTTACGTCATCAACGCTAAATTCCAAATACTGTTCCGAACTTTGGTTAGTATTGGATTGACTTTTGGTTTTGTAGTCGTAAAGGTTCTGCAGTGTTTCGTTTTTTCCGTCCTCGATATGACTCTTTTTTAGAAGGCCCTTGAAGCCTTCTGACAGGCTTTGCGATAAGTCATTCATCTTGTATGACTCGATAGGATCTATGCCGCTAGCGAGGCACTTGGAGGCCAGAGAACGCAACTCTTGATTAGTGATAGAATCGATGTTTGCTGATTTTTTTACGATAGTTTGAACAGTGTTAATGTTGTCATCGATCTTTTTTACGACCTTGATGTTTCTTTTGGTAAAGTTTCCGCCAAGAACGAAATTGGATTTTGATTTTATCCTGGAGATGAAGTTTGGAATAACAGATCTTGGGTCGGAAATAGTTTTTCGTATTGAAGACTTTTCCAGCTTGTCTATCTGCTGAATCTGATTCTTATGCTTGAACAGAATGTTAGAAACGATATTTTCATTACCTATCGGTTTGGATAGGTCATAGTTCGTAACTGAATCTGGATCATCTTTGTAAATCGATATAGATACTTTGCTTACGTCTGCATCTGCCACAGCCTGAATATTGACCGTGTACAGTGTCCTTAACCGCAGATTATTGGCGATTTTTTCAAGCAGTATGAATGGATTTTCTGCTATCGAAATGTATTGGACATCACTTTTGTTTGAAGCTATTCTAAGCATTATAGGAAGGCTCCTTCGTCATCATTTTCTAGTTGTATGATGAACAAGTTGACGAATGTGCTGGAACCGAAACTGTTCTCAAGAGTCTTTCCAACGAAGAAAACATCCTTATCCTTTTCCCACTGGATCACATCGAGCTTTGTTAGGGTTTCATTTGATTTTTCGAATATCTGAAAGTTGATGTTGCCGAATCTTGTGTTTGGGTTAAAGTTCACTTTTTTCAATCGACCAGCTGCAGAGGCTTCCTTTAGTTCAAGATCCAAGTCGGTTCTGGTATACGAGCGTGGATTGTTTAGTCTTGGGTAGTCTGCTAAAAGGTTCTGCTTGATTACCGATTCGTCTCTTACGTCTAGCGTCGAATCCGTTGGTAGATTTATGGGCGGCAAATAAAGAAAATTAACGGAGTCTGACAACAACTGGTCTTCAAACAAGGTCTCAAGCAAATCTACCTTCACGACTTGTTCTTTGTAATTGTCGAAAACAATAGAGCTAGGAGCAAGATTGAAGTCGCTTGTTTCGAATAGGTCGTCATTGCTTAGAATGAACCTGTTTGATTTGAAACTATCTTCCGTAGAATCCAATAGGGTATCAACTACGGCACTATATGCGCTTCCTGACAAGTACTCTTCGGAAGAAATGTTGTATATCTTGCCGGAGGATACTGCAGAACCACTTATCTTGTTTTGGGACGTAATAAAGCCATTCTCGTCCGCCGCTAGCGTAATAAGGTCGTGTGGAGATGAATGTGACTCTAGTTGAAATACGTCACCCCGCTCAAGAGAGCCAGTGGCTTGCGACTTTTGGTACAGGCTTCCTATGTCTGTGAAGCCGTAATACTTGATAGAGAAATTGCCTTTTGCTAAAGCATTCCTGCCTTCGTTCGTCAAAACGACATCCATTATTCTGGATTTTTTGTCAAGTATTCCGCTCAAGGTTCTGTAGGTTACTTATCTTTTTGACAAGAATTTCATAGAACGTTAGAAGCATATGTTGCCAAAAGGCTTCGTTCGCCTTTAGTAAGCGTAATGTGGGCCGCAATATCGGAATCTTTGAATTTCTCTATAGCGTGAGCCAAGCCATTGGTCATTGCATCCAATGAAGGCTTGTCAATTTGTTCCAAGTCTCCGCAAAGGACGATTTTGCTTCCTTCGCCTGCTCTTGTGACGATTGTCTTGAGTTCATGAAGGGTAAGGTTCTGTGCTTCCTCGATGATGATAAGAGCATTTGGCAAAGAACGACCACGAATGAAACTTACAGCCTCTATTTCGATGCGACCCTTCTCCATGAGAAGCTCAAGGTAAGGATTCGATGTGGAACCACCAACTGCACCAGCCTTCTTTTTGTACTGTTCCTTGTCTGGCTCGCCTTTTGCATTGGACGAATCAAGAAGGAATTCAAGATTGTCTCGAATTGGTGACATCCATGGGGCCATCTTTTCGTTCATTGTATTGTGTGTAACTATGAAATCATTAGTTAAATATAGATGTTCTTCATTATCGACAAGGATACATTGAACCTCTTTTTGGCCAACCAGTTCAATTTTTTGAATTCCAACTCGATGCATATACGAACAACGATGTCTAGATGCTTTTCTAGAGATGTAAAATGGATTTATTTTACTAGGCAAACTAACTGTGAATTCATATGACATCCTTTTAGAGGTGACAACTCTGCCGTTCAAATTGGTTTTTTTACCGATTCTATTACGTTCTCTCAAGGTAGCTCTACCGCCTAAAGATCTAACCAAATCTATTAAATCTAATGCCAATTGCTTGGAAGTAGTGCAGAATGAAGCTTCGCCACCTTTTTTGACTGTTCCGTCCGTGTCCATTAGACCTTGTAACAATGCTGTTCTATCATCCACAGAGGCGTATTTGTATACATTTGGTATTGATTTGTCAAATGCTTTCTTGCCAAGCAAATTCATACCGTTTAGTAGATTTTTGACAGGATTTTGCCATCTAACATTGCTTGGTAAGAAAGAAAGCTGAATTCCTTTACGCAATATCACAGTTTTGCTCTTACACGAAGATTGAATTTCGTTCTTGGATATTCCCAATTCCTTTGCTGCTAGTCCTATTGAATTGTAAATTTTTATTTCTTTGGTTATGACATTGGTTGCCTGTATTCTTTTGGCAGTTTTATTGTTGTACAACTTATCTGTTTTAATTCGATAAGTTATGCTATTTTTTGCATGAACAACATGGCAACCTATTGACTTGACTTCATTGCTGACTCTTTCAATAAGTTCTGTATCCATATTAGCAAATTGCGGATTATCGATTATCGAACCATCACCAAGAAGAACTCCCATTGTATAAGCTGGGATCGGTAAAGCTTCTTTCTGTTCATAATGAACAGGTTCGTTTCTTGGCAAATAATGATTTAGTGTACCAAATTTTGAAATCATACTATTCATGATTTCTTTGGTTGTCTTTACTGAACCGATTTTATTTCTCTTCTTGTTTTCCCAAGTTTGGGTATACCAAAGATGATCTTCGCATGCCTCAGTACTAGTTCCATCAGTCGTAGTGATACGATAGGTATCCTTTTTCCCCTTAGGGTAAACTCCTAATACTTTTGTTGGTTTTCCATCTCTAGAAATGACATAGTCGCCAATGGACAGTTGGCCCATAGTTGTCCAACCTGTTGGAGTAGCTATTTTTGCGTCCAAAGGCTGCGGTCCAGGTAGGAAGCCTATATCCCGACCGACTGGCTCCATTGGTCTAGTGATGATTATCTTTTTATACTGGGGCTTGGTTCCAAGTACCAATTCAAGCCCGCACGCAATTGTGAGCAAACTTTTGCCACAACCTGCTTTTCCACTCAAGGTAACCAAATGAATGTCGGGATTCAGAAGCGCATCAACAGCACAATACTGCTCAATATTGCGTGGCTTTAGACCAAATATTACGTTCTTACGACTAATTCGATCAAATTTCTTTGAGGTCGGATTCATTTGGTATATGACATTCATCTCATCGACAAAGTACTGATTCGGAAAGAATGTCTTCGGATCCGCCAGTTCAACGGATTGACCGCTAGATACGCCACTGTATGCCTCTGTCATGTCCTTAAAGGCTTTGAGGTTCTCGTAAGGCTTCGAGTCTATCGAAAGTGTATCGCACTTTACACGAACGTTTACGTCATTAGAAACGAGTGTTATTTTTGTGGTTCGCTTAGGACCTGTTTTCTGAAAGTACGATGCAACAGCTATGATTTTGTTGTCGTTCTTTTCAAGATCCAGACCAAGAGATTCGTCTATCTGACTTGGCGTCGATACGAATAACTTAGAACCCTTATTCGTTCCGATTTCTACGCCCTTATTGAGGTTACCAGTCTCTCGAAGCTTTTCTATCTTCTTGACTGATACTCTAGCGTTTTTGCCAGAATCATCCATTCGTGTTTTAAGGTTGTCTAGCTCCTCTAAAACGATGAAAGGTATGAGTATATCGTTATCTTTGCCGAACTTGTTGATACAGTTTGGATCGGAGATCAAAACATTTGTGTCTAATACGAATATTTTCTTCAATGTAATTGATATCTTAGAAGATATTTTTTACTTTTTCTTTGATTTCTTCTTGGGACCTGACGCATTTTCGGACTTATCTGCCGATTCGTCAACAGTATCCACTTCTTCGAGGTCTTCGTCGCTTAGTTCCTCGTCGGCAGCTTCAACTACGACTGGGACCGCAGGTACAACAGGCTCTTCTACTTTTGGAAGCTGGGCCAGCACTTCTTCTTTTGGCACCTTCAAACCGTATTTAAGCTCTTCTTTGGGTGCTTCGACCACAACTGGTGCTGCTGCTGGTGCTGATTCCGTAGAAGCTTTCAATCTGCCGGACTTATCTGTCTTCTTATGAGCAAGTTCTGGGTCTAGGTCTAGATCGGCAATATCTCTTAGTACTGTTTTGGGTGCTGGCATTGTTTTCCTTGAATTCTAACTAGACCAATTTTTCGTTTTTCAATCTCAAAATGTCTTCACCTGCGACTTCGCGGATGCAAGCTACTATATCTATTGATCTTTCGTGCTTTTCTATCTCCATAGCGAGCAGCTCCAAAATGAGATATATTTGTGATTGATCAACGCCAAATCCAAGTATTTCCCTTACAATGTCTCTGCAGCTTTGTATCTTCGCGGATGTGATGTCTGATTCTGTTTTCGTGTAATTTGTCATAGTAAATCCGATGTACTGTTGTCTATTCGATAGAATGTTAGTCCTAGTATTTTCAAAGACTTGCAAAATACTTTGTTGTTCTGAATGTCTCTACTGAGGATGATGGAGGAACCCCAAAGTTCACGTTCAAGAATTAGGCTTGCCTGTTCCCACGTGTGTTTTGGGCACTTATTGTCCTTGAGTATCTTTTGAAGCTTCTCCGGAATCGATAGTTCTATTTCTTCCATCGAGAGAATGCCTATAGGGGAATCTGTTCCGTCGATAACATTAGACTTGAATATCTCGTAGACCTCATGAAGCCTGCCGCAATTATCGCAAGGTATATTTCTAGGAACGACATCACCATTATCATCAATCTCAGATATAGCTACAAATTCATAGAATTCAGGCGATTCTTTGTCCATCTCAGAAGCCGCAAAACACTTGCATTGTAAAGTATGCTTAAGAATCTCCATATCTTACTTTCTCCCACCTTGAAAGGTCGTCGACACAAGGTCGTTCACCTCTCTTTCGAAATGCTTTTTGGTTGCCAGCTCTGTTTGACGAAAACTAACATCTATCGTAGACATTAATTTTTGCATTTGGATTCTATCCAACTTGAGTTCCGAACTCGCATTTAGCATGTTTTTGGACAAGTTTGTTTTTGTAACCTCCATCACATCCCCTAGCAAGTCAAAATCTTTCATCCAAAAGTCAATATTAGTATCTATTATCAGTAATTACAGAAGTATCATATACAAAAGGGATTCATGAAAAGCCTCAAAGAGACATACGAAGAAAAAAGTTCATTGATTGCCGAAGCGGTAGACGTTGCTCAACTCAAAGAGGCTGTCAAGGTTATGGATCAGATTGATGCACTCATCCCCGAAGGATGCAATCAATTTAAGGCAGCGTCACAGAAGGCTCGCGATGAACTTCAAAAGAGTATCGCTGGTGGTATGATCCAAAAAGCAAAGGAGCTAATCAATAACCCTTTTGAGAGTGCGCTTGTTTTGGCGACATGCATTAGTGAAGGACTCAAGGGAAGTCTTGAAATAGTCAACCTATACGTTGGACCAGAAACCAAGACCAGTGAGGAAAGCATCTATTCTACAATTCCGCAACCGGACAAAAAGAAAAGATTGATTGCTTCGCTTATCAAGGCTTTCGAACCTACTAAGGCTCTTGCCAATAATCCTCTTGCAAAGATTGGTATTGTAAAAGTTCCGTATGTACAGAATCTTGGCACTGCTGTAACGGAATTGGTCAATACAAGCAACTACAAAAAGCTAGAAGAAGCAGCAACCAAGGCTACAAACGTAGCATCATCTACCAAAAAGACTACAACCGCATCTGCAGCCGACATCAAGCCAGAATCTGGTACCTCGACTTCTGCCACATCCAATAAGACCACAGGATCCGATAAGACAGCATCTACATCTGGGACAAAGACCTCCCAGTCTACTAGTCAAACAACTGGTAACTCGCAACAACAAGGTGCTGAACGTGAGTTACCTGCTCCCGAGAAGATTAGCAAGATAAAGTCCGCTCCAGGATTGGCCAAGAACGCATTCAACGCAGAAGTTCTAGGAAAACTTTCCAATGCTCAAATCAAGAGCAACTTCAAGGCTATTGCCGACTCACTTGGCATCAAAATCACTTAGACTTTTCCTAAGTTGTTCTGCGCATTCTATGACGTTGTAAGAAAATACACTTTCGTCCACCTCGAAACATCCGTGTTTGCAGCAGTTCGATAGCCATCTAAGGCAACTGTCGAATTCTTCTAGGTCAAACTCAGACCAATGCTCTGGCAGATATACGTTGCATACGTAAGGCCCTATTTGCTTAGCACGGCTAGATAGCAAATCTTCACCAAATGTATCCGAATCACTAAGTCTCGTCATGATATCATTCTTGTGATTCACTATGTTCAAATAGTTGTTCTTGTTTACTATTTGAAGTTTTCCGTTCATATACTCGGTAGAATCTACTGGTCCCGAGTTGGACAATCCTTTGGTGCTTAATAGGTCGCCCTTGTATGTGGATATGACGTCCGTTCCGCAAATGACGGCCAAATCTAAGAGAGAATTCACCGTGTTCAATTCAAGCGGTATGAGCACCAAACTAACCTTGAAATTGTGACTTCTCAGTCTATTGATTTTGATCGTATTAAGGACGTCATTGGATGCTCCTCGGCAAATGATAAGAGTATCGAACTTGCTTTCCAGCGTTTCGTTGATTATTCTGTCAATCTCAGAGATATTTTCGATGAATGCGTCTGCTATGATAACGTTCGTCGCCTTTGTTTTGAAGTAGTTTTCTGTGCTCTTCCCGGCAAAAGTGGAGCCAAAGTTTATCGAACATTCTAATTCGTTTTTTTTATGCTTTTTTACGCTGTAAGTTGTTGTAATGCCAAACGAGTTTACGATTTCAAGAATGGCGTTTTTGATTCTCTCGGAGAACAGCTTGTTCTTCCTAAAGTCTCCAATGTTGAACCTTTTTTTGTCGCAAGATTCATTCGTAGATAATCCATAAAACTCGATGAATTTTGGGCATTTATTCTCGTATTCAAGAATCTGATTCCAATACGACTTTTCATTGAGGTTCTCTGTATTTTTGATGTAGGAACCTATCAACCAACGTTTACCCCTGGTGGCCCCATCCATGAAAATTTTCATACTACATTGCTATTTTAGCACAACGTGATTGCTTATGAAGTCCCAAATTGTCTTAACGAACATAAGACCCACCGTTCCGAGCGCGGCGACCACCGCCTTTGTGACAGTGTTCTTCCAAACAGATAGATCGTCTAGAATTTTTATGTTCTTTTCGATTCTAACCAGTGCACCAGAATCCTCATCCTCAAGGTTTCTGCGCCAGTCCTTCATTTCGACCACATTTCTCTTGAGATCCTTAATCTCGTCGCTATAGAGGTTCTCTGCTCGCTTTATTCTGGAAAACAACCCATTATCGGGTTCGTAGATAACAGCGTTGAGTTCCTCAAATTTCTCCAAAAGTTGCTTCTGTTGCCTTTCTATCATCTCGACATTATTGAGCAATGTATCGAATCCACCGTTAAAAACAGTGTGATTCAATTTGTTTTCTAGTGTGTTGAGTAGCGCTATTATGTCTTTGGAATCGCTTGAGTTTCGCACAGGTTTAATTAGTCGATTATTTTGTTCTACACTATGAACAAAATGCCAAATATTTTTTCAAGTCCATTCAAAAAGAACAAATTTGAGGAAGCTGATGTGTACTTTGTTGCCGACTTCTTTCCGGAAGACTATGTTGGCGGCGCAGAATTGACAATACAGGCTCTTATAGACAGCGCTCCACCTGGTACGAAGGTCAAAAAGTACAAGTGCTCAGAACTAAATGGCGACATTCTGAATGGAATCTCAAAGGCGAACAAAAAGATTGTCTTCGGAAATTGGACGGGTCTACATCCGGATGCGATGAAACATATCGCCCAAAACATGAAGTATCAGGTAGTGGAATGCGACTACAAGTTTTGCAAGCATCGTAGTCCTGAGAAGCATGAAACATATGAAGGTGTATGCGACTGTCATGAAACTACGCATGGCCAGGTTGCTTTTGCCTTTCTCATGGGTTCCGAGAAAATCTGGTGGATGTCAGACAGACAGCGCCAACGTCATGAATCGAAAATGCGAGAGCTTATAGATTCTGCTGGCGAAGTATTGAGTTCTGTTTTCGACGAAGTGACTCTGGACAAACTGCACAAGCTTTCATCTACGCCGAAGAATGATAAGTGGGCCATCCTCAAGTCAGACAGTTGGATCAAGGGTTCCGAGGAGAACAAAAAGTATTGCATCGACAATAATCTGCCATTCGTAGAGCTTGGCAACATGCCATATGATGAGCTTCTAAAGACATTAGCTGGCTGCAAGGGACTCGTTTACATGCCATTAGGTGGAGACACTTGTCCGAGACTCGTTATTGAGGCAAAGCTTCTTGGTTGCGAACTTGTGCTCAACGAAAATGTAGAACACAAGGACGAGCAATGGTTCACTGATTCCGCCGAAGAGATATTCGATTATCTAAGAGCAGCTCCCGATGTATTTTGGGAGGATGTTAAAAGAACAAGAACGCTTTCTGGATATACGACTGTATACAATTGTATTGAGCAGAAGTATCCGTACATACAATGTATTCAATCTATGCTTCAATTTTGTGATGAGGTTGTCGTAATTGATGGCGGCTCAACTGATGGAACATGGGAGAAGCTCCAGGAGATAAAGTCCAAAAAACTTGTGCTGCAGCAAAAAGTTAGAGATCTATCTGATCCTGAATTTGCTCTTTATGACGGCATGCAAAAAGCATACGCAAGACAATTCTGTACATCTGACTTTTGCATACAGCTAGACTCGGACGAGATTGTGCATGAGAACGATTACCAGAAGTATCGTAACCTAATCGAGAACTTTCCTAAAGGTGCAGCATTGGTCAGCTTGCCGGTCATTGAGTACTGGGGAGGCTATGATAAAGTGCGTCTCGATGTAACTCCATGGAAATGGAGAGTATCCAAGAACTCACCTCGTATCACACATGGTGTACCAAAGCATCTGCAGTCGATGAC